>Ga0194111_10003403_pt1 | contig 18908 bp, 15 predicted proteins | sample TA2KigC300mmetaG_FD_146194 | JGI IMG/M metagenome (GOLD analysis project Ga0194111, IMG submission 146194) | Freshwater microbial communities from Lake Tanganyika, Tanzania - TA2015033 Kigoma Deep Cast 300m | ecosystem: Environmental > Aquatic > Freshwater > Lake | place: Tanzania: Lake... | reverse complement strand
CGGATGGGGTGGATGATGCAAAAATGCGATCGAGGCTTTTAAACGAATATAACATTGAAGTGGGAGGAGGGTTAGGCTACCTAAAAGGCAAAATATGGAGGGTCGGCCTCATGGGAGAAACCTGCAAGCTCCGATATATTCATTGCCTCATGGGAGCGTTGAAGGATATCCTGGCCTGAATGCGGATTGTGGAATTCGGCCTCCGGCTCAGAGAGCCCTCTGGCTCGGAGAGATTGCGGAGTGTGGACTCAAATTTGATGTGAGAAAGGACTTTGTTATCTAGAGTCCGTTTATAAATGTCCTTTTTCCGTCATGCCGGACTTGAGGAGCCTGCCCCGTGCTTGATACGGGGGCATCCAGACGTCGTCCCGACGAAAGTCGGGAACCACTTTAGAGACTGGATCCCAATTTTCATCGGGAAACCTGGATTCCGGCTGGAGTTTATCCCGTACTTGATACGGGACCGGAATGACGACCTTTTTAGGAACCGTTAGTTTATGGGCAGACTCTATCTAATGGGATAGGATGGATAACAATCGATGATATTCTCGCGGATGTATGAACCAATCGATTCTGATTTTAGTAATTCTTGGTAAACCTTTTTCGGAACCTCTTCGTATCCCCATGCCTTTCCACTTCTGAAAACCACTTCCAAAGTTTTCGACTTGGGGTCGTACCCTATTGCATATACCATACTGGAATTGACTTTCTTCAGGTTCATTATATTCACTGCAAAAGAATCATGTCATTTCCTTTTTCCTATTCTTGTCCGAAGTTCCTCAAGGGATAAAAGGGTTCCGGAAGGAGATCCATACCGTCGAACATCTGAAATCACCGGTGGCCGTAAAGCATTCGCTGGAGAGATTTGTTCGGCTCAGTCATCCTCTTCTTCTGACGAACGAAGAACATCCATTGCCCCGTGAATGACGGCCAGAACGTCAATCTGATCCGGCTTAATGTGGTAGATGATACGGTAGGGACCTTCGATTACTTCACGAATCTGGTCAATATCGTATTCAGGAACTCTGCGGCCTGAGAATGGGAAGTTGGCAATCTGATGAGATCTTCGGGTAAGCCGATCCACCATTCGCTTGGCATACCCGGGCGAATCCTGAGCAATGTAAGCGTAGAGGGCGTCGAGATGTCCCTCCGCTGTATCTGTCCAGTGAACTTTCATTCTGGCAAGCCGTACTTCGCCCGTACCTCTTTCACGTCTTTGGTGCGGCCTGCCTTGCTGTCGGCCAGCCCGCGTTCAATCGCCTCGCGGACGTATATTTCGCGCATCAGATCATCCCATGTGGCGCTTGAGGGCATTCGATCGATGAGTTTGTGGGCTTCCTCCTTTTCCATCACTGTTGACATAGCATTGCCTCCTGTTTTTCACTTGATAGAATAGCACGGAATGAACCAGATATCAATTTCTCTTAAGCCCAACGACCTAAATCAACGACGGCTGTCAGCCATACGCTGGATCGTCAAGGTCCTCTTCATTTCCCTTAAAGTCATAATCAAGTCAGACCCCAAACCTTACTGCTCACAGCCTCACTTCGAAAAGGTTTGTTTCGACTTCTGCAAATAGATCGTCAAGAGACCTTTGTATGGTGATTGTCTCTGCAATGGCTGTTACTACCCTGGCGTAGTGAGATACTTCTTCGAATGAAAGCTGTCTGCCTTTGCGGTCCTTAAGCCATTTCTCTGAAACCTGATAACCTCCAATATGATATTCCCAGACCTCGGGAGGAACACCAGTGAACCATTTCTCAGGATTAATATAAACACAGGCTTTGGTTGGATCGTAAGTCACTTTTTCCACACGGAGGTTGCCAGAACCTTCACATTTGGCAATGGGTTTAATAAGCTTCCCGGACTTGAACAGGTGAAGTTCAACAAGCGCCTCGCCCTTTCCGGCAAGCTTGTTAAAAAGCTTGTAGTCTTTTGTGAATGGGACCCGGGGAAAATCGGTCTTCAAAAACTCCGCATATTTTTTACGATAGGCATTAGAATAGAGAACAGCATAGATGTAATGGAAAATATTTTCAGGCGAGGCCTCCTTTTTATAAGCATTTGATAATGATATAAGCAAGTCAGAACTGATGTTCGCATGCCGAATCGAGTATGCTGCCGCCGGTTCAAAAACGAACATGGTTTGATATCGAGAAACTCCCGTTCTCCGTCTTGAGCCGCTGGAATCAGATTCTCTATAAAGATAAAGTGGAAAATGGTAGTTGGTAGTCTTCGAAGAAAGGGCCCCATGTTCTGAAATAAGATTTGTGACAAGAAAATGCGTGTAAGGAATTTGGATTTCTTCTCGGCGATGTGTCAACAGCGCAAGATTTGGTTGAAGCATGTGGCACATGACTTCCCTGCGTCCTCGTTCGATGACGGCATCGTGATAGAACAAGTGCCGGATATCAAAGGGGCGATAAAGAATTTGGGTGTAATGTTTGCCTCTTTCTTTGTCATCTATAATCTCGTTCCGAGCGGCCTTTAGCTTCCATGCCCCCGTGTCTTTCAGACTAAATGCTTGAGCGATAAAACTGTCGTCCAGAGAAGGGTTGGCAAATTGTTCAATACGACGTTGAAGCGGAGCTTTCTGAAAGTCAATAACAAAATGATCTCTGGCTGTCACTATTCCCACGCTGTTTACAGGGAAAATCGCTGGAATGCTCGGATAGGACTGGAATCGTTTGTTCAATCTTTCATCTCTTGGAACGAAAAGGTAGAAGGGTGGAACAGGCTTAAGCTCTCTCCAGCCTGTCTTTTTCAAGTCATGTTTTTTCAACCATGTGTATTTCTGCCCCCGTACACCCCAAATCTCACCATGTCTTATGATTTTTGAAGTAGCGCTCTTTTTTCTTTTTACAAAAAGGCCAATGGCAACGCCCTGCTGAATGTCGAAAACATTCTCATCTTTTGAGCCACCAGGAGCTTTTTCTTTTTTGAGTGAATTGCCGTGAAGATCGAGGATGTATATTTCATCAAAAGAGTTCATCAGCGATTGCCGCATTCCCCGAAACGTAGGGTTATCGAGATAGCTGTGATTCGTGATGAACCCGAGGACACCTTCGCCAATCTGGTCAATCTTCCATTGAGCAAATCTGATAAATTTAACATAGTCATCCTGAAGCCACTTGGGGTTTTTCTCGCCGAGGGGTTTCCCATCCACCTTCTTATAGGTCTCAATCTGTTCTTTAATCCAATCGCCCTTATTGGCTGAGTGTCCTGAGTAGGGCGGGTTGCCAAGGATGACAAGAATCGGCCTCTCTTTCTTTACTTTGGCGGCAAGGTGGGACTCTTCCGAAAGGGAGGTCATTCCCGGAAGCGATGTCTGAGCAAGTTCTTCCATCTCAAGCGTATTTGTCAGATAGAACTGGAATCGTTCATCGCCCGTTAATTTGTGTCCGAGTTCTTCCAGAAGATAGCCCATCTTCAAGTGGCCTGCTGCGTATGGAGCCATCATCAACTCGAAGGCGAAAAAGTGCTTGAGGATGTGGTCCTCAAGAAATTTTCCCTTTGAGCCATCACCGTACTTGCTGACAAATTCTTCCACGGCGAGTTTTGCCGCCTCAGCGAGGAAGGTAAGCGTTCCGCCGGCAGGATCGAGCACTGTAACGGATTGCGTTGCAAACCCGTCCTGCCTTGAAAATCTTTCTTTGAGGATGATGTTAAGAGAGCGGACAATGTAAGAGACAACAGGCTCGGGCGTGTAATAAACGCCCCGTCGCTCACGCTCTTTAGGGTTGTACTCGGCAAGGAACGTCTCGTAGAAATGAAAAATCGGATCGCTTCCTTTGCCCTCTTTGAAATACTGGTGAAGGATGTTCCTCACATCTGCGACGGCGAGGACTTCCGCAATGTCATCAACAGTCGCCTGAAGTTGCTCAGGCGGGTCAAATGAAATGAAGTGGAAGATATCGCGCAAGATACCGATGGTCTTGGGAATCAGATCATAAGCCAGGATTCGATTGAATGCTCCATTGGCACGGGTTCTCGCGGCAAAGAGGCCATAGGTGATGGTCTGGGCATAGAGGTCGGCAAACTCATCCGGCTTAAGGTTGAAAATGAGATGTTTCTGGAATGCTTCATAGAAGCCAAGAATCTTCTTTGCGGCGGAGGTCGAAGCTTCGCGCAGTTCCTCCTTAATGATCTGGTCTCTAAGAAAACGGGTTCGCGTGGCAAGTTCTTTTGCGAGAGTTTCTGCTGTGAACTTTGAGGGTAGTGAGAACTGAAAGAATTTTTCCAGTAGAGCGAAAAACTCTTCAGTATGCTCCGCTGGAGGAATGGTCTTGAGTTTTGTGGGGATAAACTGCCGCGCAAGCAGGACATTGCTGACACGCTGGCCGTTACGGTAAAGCCGGAACTCATAGAAGTTTGTCAGGATGAGATTAGGAAAAGTGGAAATGTAGCGCTTCAATTGCTCGGAGGTCTCGATTTCATCGAGGTTAACTGTGGGCGGCTTTGCTTCAACGTAGCCGACTTGAGAGTGCTTGCCGTCCCAAACTCGAAAGTCCGGATTGCCTGCTTCGGTCTTCTTGGGCAGTACGGTGACGTGGGCCTTCTTTTTTCGCCTGGTTTCGGAGAACTCTTCGAGAAGGACCCCAAGGGCAGAATAGTAGGATTCCTCGCGGGCATCTCCGCGCTTGGTGATTGATGCGATTTTGTTGATATATGTGTCTATCATGGTCTATCCCCAAAACCACCTGCAATCAATTGAAATAAACATTGGGATGCCAAGCCTCAACTAACCTAATGGAGAAAAGCGGTTGTTATATGTAGTCACTGATCTGATATCATGCGGCTTTGTGTTTTGCAATCAGATCGCGTATTGCCGGCACTATCTCTATTGGAACTTCCATAACCGTTTACCCCAATGCTTCGAATGCCGCCTCATCCTCAGCAACCGCTTCTTCTTCCGACTGTGATTCATAATGGGCTAACACCCTTTTCACACGTTCGGCGTCCCATCCTGGTGGAAATTCACTTTGTTTCATTTTTTCTTTCTCCTCCTGCGTTGTCATTCTATCAGATCAGTTCTTGCTAAATCTTACCATGTAACATGACGATGTCAAGGAAAACCAAAAGCGGAATTCACTATAATTATGGCTTAAGGTTCAGGTTTTTAGTATCAGCATTTGGGTCAGGATAAGTAAACTGGATAATGGATAGAAGACCCAATGAACATTAAGCCGCTTCTTTGGTGGAAGAAACTTTTCCCTGGTGGAGTTTGGCGAGGAATTCTGTCAGGTTGTAGATTTCGATCTTCTGTTTTTGTCTTTTGGCGTTTTTGAAATTGTGAAGGCAGGAAGGACATTCGGTCAGCAGGATCTCTGCTCCTGTATCCTCAATGATCTGGCTTAAACGATTCCTTGCAACCCTAACGGACTCCTTTGCAAAGGCCCCTCTGAACCCGCCTCCTGCTCCGCAGCACATCGCATTTTCCCGGGTCCGTCTGGGTTCCACAAAATTGGGCGCAATCTTGCGGATGATCTCTCTTGGCTCATCATAAATGCCTGCATGGCGTCCTAAATCACAGGGGTCATGATAGGTGACTTTTTTATCCGTTTTCACCTTAAAATCAAAATCCTTGAGAAACTGAGTGATATGTTTGACTTCCAACCCTAAATCTTTATACGAAGGGTGTTCTTTAAAGACACGGTAGCAGTAAGGGCAGGTCGTGATCAGGGTTTTGGCTCCTGTTTTCTGGATCTCGATAATATTGCGTCTGGCTAAATCTTCCTTGATGCTATAACCCACATCTTCAAGCACGCCGCTACAGCAGACCTCATCGACCATCGTATAGTCAACCTTCAGAATGTCAAGGAGCCGAAGCGTCTCCTGAACGCTTTCTTCTTCACGATACGTTCCCACACAGCCCAGGAATAACGTATAAGGGGCTTTCTCTTTTTTGCGGCCCCAATCGTGGCGCTCTGTTTCGCCATAGATGTTTCCATACTTCTCAATGGTCTCGCCCATTGCCTTGAAGAGGTTGTTAAAACCTGCTCCCACCATGTCCTTTCGCATGGATTTGACCATCTCCTGAGGGTCAACCCCAGAAGGGCAATTGGTCGTGCAGTTCATGCAGGTTGTGCAACGGAGGAAGGCTTGAGCCACGGATTCTGTCAGGGGAAGTTTTCCCTCCATCAACTCTTTGAGAAGGATCATTTTGCCGCTGGCATTAGCAATGGGCCTTTTGGTCAGATCGAAGATCGGGCAGACTGCACGACAGAAACTACACCGGGAACACTGAGTGATTGCTTTGCGACGTTTTGCATCAAACTGGAGTTGAGTGGCCATTGGGTATCCTTACACATAGGGTTCAAATGATTTCGGAATTCGGATTGCGGATTTCGGATTTAAATTCCGCATTCCGCATTCTGCAATCCGCAATTTAATCCAGGGCTCTTTTGCCCGGGTTCATGATGTTGTTCGGGTCCAGTGTCTTCTTAATCCTTCTCATTAAATCCATCTCGACCGGGTTGTGTTCAAGAGCCATATAATTTGCCTTGGAGATTCCGATGCCATGCTCTCCACTGAGCGTGCCATTGAGAGAGATGGCAAGATGGAAAATCTCCTTCTCCACCTTGTGCGTTCTTTCGACCTGGTCAGGGTCATACTCATTGTAGAGAATCTGGGGATGAAGGTTTCCATCGCCGGCGTGACCAAATGTGGCGACGACGATGCCATAGTTTTGAGAAATTCCCTGGATTCCCACCAATAACTCCGGAATCCTTGAAATAGGAACGGTCACATCGTCCAGCACAAAGCTATGGCTGACACGGGCCAGGGTGGCATAGGCTGACTTGCGGGCCTTCCAGAGGTTGAGCCGGTCTTTTTCGTCCCTTGCGGTTTTGATCTCGACCGGATGATTGTTTTTCAATATACCGAGAACCACTTCCATCTGAGCTTCGACCTCTTCCCAGGTGAAGCCATCGGTCTCTGTCAGAATCATGGCCTCGGCATCCGGCAGGGCGATGTCGGTATTCTCCCGGATCGATTGAAGGGTCACCTTGTCCATGATCTCCATCACACTGGGAATGACGCCGCTGGTCATCGTCTGAAAGATCGCCTTTCCCGCATCCTCCAGCCTGGCATAGGTGGCGACAGCGGTCATGGCATGGCGGGGAAGGGGGTTGATCTTTAAGGTGACCTCAGTGATCACTCCAAGTGTTCCTTCCGCCCCGATAAAGAGTTTGGCCAGGTCATAACCCGAGACGCATTTCATCGTATAGGAACCCGTCCGCATCAACTCCCCGGTGGGCAGGACGACCTGAAGGCCAAGGACATAGTCGCGGGTCGTGCCATATTTAGCGCCCTTGATGCCGCCCGCATTGGTGGCCACATTTCCTCCGATCGTGGCAACAGAACTGCTTGCCGGGTCCGGGGGGAAGGTAAAGCCATGCCTGGCGAGCTCCCGATTCAAATCGTCGCAGACCACGCCTGCCTGAACCCTTGCATAGCGATTTTCAATACTCACCTCGAGGATCTTATTCATTTTGGAGAGGTCGATGATGACTCCACCTTTAATCGGCACCACGCCCCCGCTGAGGCTGGTTCCCGCTCCCCGCGGGGTGACGGGTATCTTATTCTCATTGGCAAATTTGACAATGGCCAGAACCTGTTCTGTTGATTCGGGCCAGACTGCCGCATCAGGTCGATAGACATTCATCGAAGCGTCGTAGCTGTAGGGCACCAATTCTTCCAATTGATCGGTGAAATTGTCCTGACCCACGATTTCAATCAATTTTTTGATCATCTTAAAAAACTCCTCATTTCTGTTCCTCATGTAATAAATCTAATTCTACTTAATATACACCGTTCACCCTGAGCCTGTCGAAGGGTGAATAATAAGGAGGTTCAATTCGTGGTTCAACCTGCTTGTCCTTAGAGAGCCATTCATCCTTCGAGAACCTCAGGACGAACGGCTCACCACAAACGGATTGTAAAGTGATTATTGAGACACCATGCTAACCGGTCGATTTTTTGACCTCGGACTCCACATAATTCAGGTGTTCAAGGATTCTCTCTCTGGCTTTATCCGGGGAGTGATTCTTGATTGCATTGATTATTTTCAAATGTTGATCGAGCAGTTTCTTTATTTTTGTCCGGTCTCTAAAAACACTTCCTACAGATTCTCTGAGAAGGTCATAAATCCCTGACATGATATGCATATGGATGGTATTGTGGGTGGCCTTGGCAATGGCCAGGTGGAAGTCAGCATCCTCTTTTTCCCAGGACCGGCCTTCCTCGAATGCCCTCTTCATCTCCCGGATGATAGTGTCGAGTTGCTCAATGTCTTCCCTTGAGGCTTTCTGCGCCGCATGATAGGCGGCCCAGGTCTCAATGGCCTTTCTTACCTCGATGAGATCGAAAATCTTCTGGGTATCCGCTTTGATAAGCAGGGCCAGTGGATCTTCGATCAGTTTTGAGGCGACCGATTTGACAAACGTTCTCTTGGCCTGCCTGATCTCAAGAAATCCCATGGTGACCAGGGAATTGAGCGCCTCCCTGAGAGAGGGCCGGCTTACGCCCAACTGTTTGATGAGTTCCCGCTCGGGCGGAAGCTGGTCGCCGGGTTTTAACTTCCCATCGACGATGAGACGTTTGATCTGATTGGCAATATCCTCGGAGATTTTGGTGTGTTTGATGGAATTAAACATATCAATGCTCCAATGGTCTTACCTTTTTAATGTAAACCCGTGTTTTTGTCAAGATGGTTAAGGTTAAGGTGACGAAGCCCCTGCCTACCGGCAGGCAGGCGTTTCGCTTAATAGTCAAACGGTTATGGGTGACGATGCTCGTATCGAAGCAAGAGGCTCGAAACTTGAAGCTCGAGTATCCAGCATCCACAAACGAGCCTCCCCGCCTGCCAGAGTATCTGAACGGCGGGCAGGGATACGAGCATCGACAACGACAAACGTATGTTCCCTCATTTCAAACAGGATTAAGGAGATTGGGCGGCTTACCGGTGGTGAGAGCAGCCACCAGGTTCTCTGCGGCAAGCATGGCCATCTTGTGACGAGTTGCCTTTGACGAGCTTGCAATATGAGGCGCGAGAACGACATTTTTTAACCCAAGAAATTCGGGGTTGAACTTCGGTTCATTTTCGAAAACATCGAGGCCTGCTCCGGCAATCGTTCCTGAACGAAGCGCCTCAATCAGTGCCGCATCGTCCACCACGCCGCCACGCGAGGCGTTGATCAGAATCGCTGTCGGCTTCATTCGCTCCAGTTCGGATTTGCCGATGAGGTGATGGGTTGCAGGAGAGTAGGGGACATGGATCGTCACGATGTCCGCCTGTGAGAGCAACTCTTCCTTGCTCACAAACCTTGCGTGGGATGCCTGTTCAATTTCTGGAACAACTCGATGCACATCATGGTAGATCACTTTCATCTCAAAGCCAGTTGCACGGCGTGCCACCACCTGACCGATCCGTCCCAGGCCAAAGATACCTAATGTGGCATGATGGACATCCAGGCCAAGAAACTGCTTCAGTTTCCACTTGTCCCACTGTCCTGCACGAAGGTAGGCTTCCGCCTCGGTAAGCCTACGCGCCGTGGCAAGGATCAGCGTCCATGTAAAGTCTCCGGTGGTGTCATCCAACACGCCAGGGGTGTTGGTTGCCATTACACCTGCCTTGCGACAGGCCTCAATATCGATGTTGTTATATCCTACGGCGATGTTACATACTGCTTTCAGGTTTGGACAGCGCGCAAGAAGTGTGGCGTCGATCTTTTCCGAAAGGGTGATCATGGCGCCCTGTTTGTCGGAAAGTTTCACAGCAAGTGTTTCCGATTCCATGGGCTGATCGGACTGGTTGGATGCCACCTCAAAATATTTAGAGAGGTATTCGAGCACATCATCGAATACCTCCCGAGTCACCAGTATTTTCGGTTTCATGGTTTTCATATTACCCCATCCCCTTCCCAAGCTCCCCCTTGAAGGGGGAGGATCTCATATATTTCCCTCCCCTTCAAAGGGAGGGGTGGGGCGGGGATGGGATTGTTTGGTCCTTATTTGTAAATTAAACTCGGCAGCCACAATCCAATCTGCGGGAACACGTACAGCAGGAATATCGCGAACACCTGGATCGCCATGAACGGCATCATGCCCATGAAGATCTGGTTCAATGTCACGTGCGGCGGGGCCACGCCCTTCAGGTAAAAGGCGGCCATGGCAACCGGCGGCGACAAAAACGCTGTTTGCAGGTTAAGCGCTACAAGCAAACCAAAGAAGAGGGGGTCAATTTGAAAATGGGCTAACAGCGGAATGAAGATCGGCATGAAGATGACGATAATCTCGGTCCACTCGAGCGGCCACCCAAGCAGGAAGATGATGACCTGTGCCAGAATCATGAATTGTATTGGTGTTAGGTCGAGAGATTTCACCCAACCGTTTATAATCTCCTGTCCTCCTAAAAGTGCGAATGCCGCAGCAAACATGCTTGATCCGACGAACAGCCAGCAGACCATGGCGCTGGTCTTTGCGGTGAGGAAGACCGATTCCTTAACCATTTTGAAGTTGATCTGTCCGTAAGCGGCCGCCAGGACCAGCCCCCCGAATGATCCCATCGCTGCTGCTTCCCCTGGCGTTGCCAGGCCCAGGATAATGGTCCCGAGCACTCCGAGGATCAGGATTGCAAGCGGGAAGAATGAAGCCAGAAGCATTTTGAAAAGTTCGAGCCGGACAAAGTTGAAAAAGATATAAAAAAAAGCAAGCCCGAGGACGCTGATGCCAAGGGCAATCCAATAACCTCCGGGTGCAGGTTTTCGCCCTCCCGGAGTGATCCCCTTGGCTTCAGAAGGTTCTTCTTTTGTTTCGGCGATGGCTCCGGGAGCGTGGGGCTCTTCTTTCCTGGCTTCCTCCGGCTCCTGCAGACCTCCGAATTCTTCAGCCCTGGTTTCCTCGGCCGGTAATTCATGTCCTATGCCCATTGGGACAACTCCTTCAGGCACTTCCCCTTCGGGGGCTGTCAAAGAAAGATAGATCGAGCCCATGAGCAGTGAAACCATGATCACCGGCAACAGTGCGATGCCCAGTTGTTTCAGCAAGGTTCGCATCGGGATCTCTGCATTGCGCTTTCCCTTAATGGCCCCAATGAGTCCTGCCATGACATTTTTACTTCTGACTCTTGAGAGAATCTCCGCAAAGGCAGGCAGATCCACTCGTTTTTCCTCCTCGGACAAGGGAGGCGCCACATCGGGCTTAAGTTTTGCCAGAACAATGACGTAGCCAATGTAGAGCGCAGCCAGCATGATGCCTGGGAAAAAAGCCCCGGCATAAAGCTGCACCACCGACACGCCAGCAGTGGCGCCATAGAGAATAAGAAGCACCGACGGGGGAATCAGAATTCCGAGTGTGCCTCCGGCAGTGATGGCGCCTGCTGAGAGCTTGATGCCGTAACCGGCCTTGAGCATGGCGGGAAATGCGAGCAGGCCCATCAGCGTGACCACTGCGCCAATAATCCCGGTGGCGGTGGCGAAGATCGCACAGGTCACAATCGTTGCAACAGCCAGCGATCCCGGGATGCGCGATGTGACCAGGTGCAAACTGGTGAATAGCTTTTCGATCAGATTGGCGCGCTGGACCAGGTAGCCCATAAATACAAAGAGGGGAACCGCAACCAGCACGTCGTTATTCATGACCGCGTAACCCCGCTGAACCATCAGGTCAAGCGTCTGTTTTACCGCTGTCTCGGGGTTTACGCTTCGATAGGCAAACCAGGTGAACATTGTGCCCATACCCATCAGCGTAAATGCAGTGGGAAAACCGAGCATGATCGCCAACACGATCATGGCAAGCATCAATAGACCCAGGTGGCCGGTGGTGATCTGTGAAGGGGGGGGCATCACTATGAACACCAATATCACCACCAGAGCCATCATCGCGAGTCCGAACCAGGCTTCTTTTTTCACTTGTTGCTCTCCTTCTTATGTGTGATTACCTCATCGAGTTTTTCGATGTCTTTATCTGTTACATGCACCATTTCTTTCAGTTCATCGACATCGACTTCCTCGACGTCAACCTCGCGAGAGGGCCACTTGCCTTGTTTTAAACATTGGACACAGCGGATGATTTCTACGATGCCCTGCATCAATATGAATACCCCGGCGATCGGAATGATCGTCTTGAACGGATAAATCGGCAGGCCTTCAGAGGTGATGCTCGATAGCTCCCGAATCGCCCAGGACTCCCCGGCATATTCGTAACCTGCCCAGCAAAACGCAACGACTCCGGGCAAAAAGAAGAGGAAATAGAGCGTCAGATCGAGTCCTGCCTGCACCCGGGGCGGGAAAAAGCGATAAAGGACATCGCCTCGAACGTGGGCGTTTTTTGCCAGCGTGTAGGCCCCCGCCATCATGAAAAGGGTTCCATACATCATGAGCATGGCATCGAAAGCATCCGGATGCGTGACTCTGAGGACATAGCGTGAAAACACCTCATAGGTGATGAGAAGTGTGAGCGAAACAATGAGCCACGAACTGGCTTGACCCGCAAAGGTGCTGATTTTGTCGATGGTAAGCAGTATTTTCTGCATATGCAATCCTTGATGATTGAGAGGAATTACCTAAATCGTAACCTCTCTTCAGTTTCCAATAACATGTAACCCCCCCTCAATTCCCCCCTTAAGTTAAGGGGGGACGAAGGGGGGTTATCTTCTACCCAGTAATCAGCCATCCGGACGCGGACAGCACCCATGTGGCTGCCGTTGTAGCGATAAACTTTCTTACTTCTTCGCCGGTGGTTTTTCCGGAGCCTTCACTGCGGGTTTCTCCGGTGCCTTTGCTGGAGCTTTGACCGGAGCAGGTTTCTTAGGTACGAAATAATGGTTATATGCCATTCGCCTGCTTACGTTGGTATCCATATCCCAGGTCACCACCCGTTTGGCAAACGCTATCTGCGATTCGACGATCTCTTTGAACAGGGGGCTCTCCGCCGACTTCTTCTTCACGACCTCGTCAAAGATAACGAGCTGTCTTTGAAGGATCGAGTCAGGGGTCTTGTAAAACTTTACTTTATCCTTGGTCTGCATCTCAATGTAGTCTATGGAGTAGCGATCGCACGACTTCCACCACATGTCCGCAGAGGCGGCTTCGACGGCGTTCTCAATGATGGCTTTCATCTTGTCCGGCACCGCGTCGTACTTGGTCTTGTTGAACAGAATCTCGAACGTCTCGGCATTCTGATGATAGCTCTGGAGCATGCACACCTTCGATACATCGGGGAAGCCGAGCAGGCGATCGGAAGAGGCGTTATTGAACTCTGCACCGTCAAGCAGGCCGCGGTCTAAGGCAGGAACGATCTCACCACCGGGCATCGCAACGACTGCTGCGCCCATCCCAGTAAATAGTTCAATGGAAATCCCGACGGTGCGGTATTTCATGCCCTTGAAATCATCCGCTTTGGTGATCGGCTTTTTAAACCAGCCAAGCGGCTGGGTTGACATCGGGCCATAAGGGAACGATACTACGTTAGCGCCGATGGCCGCGTAGGCTTTCGTCAAAAGCGCCTTACCGCCGCCGTATTTGTGCCAGGCCAGCATCATGTCGGCGTCCATACCGTAGCCTGGACCCGATCCCCATAAAGCGAGCGCAGGTTGTTTGCCATAGTGATAAACAAATACGCCGTGGCCACCGTCGAGCGTGCCCTTGGAGACCGCATCGAGCAGCCCGAAGGCCGGCACCACTGCGCCTGCAGGCAGCACTTCGATCCTGAGTTCCCCGCCTGTCATGTCATTCACCTTCTTGGCGAAGTCGAGGGCATACTCGTGGAAGATGTCCTTGGTCGGCCAGGTGGACTGCCAGCGCATTGTGATCGGTGTCTGGGCTTTGACGACCGTTGGGAAACCCATCGTTGCCGCGGCTCCAGCCGTTACGGCTGCAGCTTTCAAAAAATTGCGGCGAGAAACTCTTTCCTCTGTTGTTTTTTTCTCTTTTTTAATCATGCCTTCCTCCTTAATGAGTTTTGAGTTAATCTTAATTCACAAAGCCTAACCTTCCTCTGAAACATAGAAACCGGAAAACTGACCGATGAATTTAAGAACTCACCTCCTTTCACTGTTACATTCACATATTCACAATTGAAAACCGATTGATTACTGAATATTAGCTTTTCTATAGGATATTTCTTTCATCATTTCAAGACAACCAGATTCTTTTCTTGAGGAGTAAGGTTTTAGGAATTTTCAGGCACCCGGGAACAGAGAAAACTCCTTTATGAATTGGGCTCAATATTACAGTTAAACACTCAACCAGACGAGCAACTCCTGGGGAAATTGGTTAAAATGAGTGGACTTCAGAATTGGACAGACCATTAACTTTTTTAAAAAACTTTTAAGAAATCTGTAAAATTCCTTAACACCTTGAGCAATCTTTGTCAAGGAGAAATTTAAAAACAAAAATACAAAAACAGGGAGTCCTGTGCATTACAACATCAGTACAAAATCGGTCTTGTCTGGCTTGTCATTCCGGACTTGATTAAGCTTGCCCCGTACCTGGAGGCTGTGTCGTAATAGGGGAAAGGGTAAAAAATGTCATGCTGAACTTGTTTCAGCATCTTATAGAATCAAATAATTACGAGACCCTGAACTAAGTTCAGGGTGACAAAAAGGGGTTTACAACACAGCCTCCTGATACGGGGGAATCCAGTTTTTTTCTTGATTCCTGCTGAAGTTTATTTTATACACAACGACATAAGTCTTTTCCTTTCTGTCATTCCGGGCTTGACCCGGAATCCAGTGTTTTCCTGGATTCCCGCTTTCGCGGGAATGACGTGCTCTCTTGAGATTAATGACGCTGTGTATCATTAGGATTAGGTTGGGGCCGCTGCGTTTATTATGATTCCGTTGTGTCTATTGTAATAGTGTCTGTTCATAAAAAGTGTTTTTCGCCAAGCCGGACTTGATTCGGCAACCCAAAGGGGTTGAAAGAACTGGATTCCGGCTTTTGCCTGAATGACCATCCTAATTGAGGAAGCAATAATAAAAGGGCATGAATGCCCCGATCCCGTCTCCGTCCCGTCCCGATAACGGGCAAATAGGTTTGTTGGTCTTACCATTTAAAATTTGTTGACAAGGCGCTCGCCATTTGTTATAAGAGAAATCATCTCATTAGGTAGAAAAAAGGTTTCGTCCAACGGTAACGAGGCCCGTATCGTCATTCGGTTACGTCCTTCGGTTTAAGAAGTTCACGTTACCCTTTGCCTCTAAACGAAACGGGCTTCGTAGCCGTAACCTTAACCGACAGATACAAGGCATTTTCATGTTTCGCGGGTGACCCGGCGGCCATGGACATCACTAAACGAACAGAGGAAAGAACGGGAGGTCGTTATGGCTCGATTGTATGAATATCAGGGAAAGCAGTTGCTCAAAACGGCAAAAGTGCCAATTCCTCAGGGGGAAGTGGCAACCACCCCTCAGGAAGCAGGAAAGATAGCAGGGAAGATCGGCAAACCCGTAGCTGTCAAGGCGCAAATCTGGGCGGGAGGCCGCGGAAAGGCCGGAGGCATTAAGTTTGCTTCAAATCCCCAGGAAGCGGAGAAGGTCGCAGGCGATTTGTTAGGATCCACCCTTAAAGATCTGAAGGTGGAAAAGGTTCTCATTGAGGAGAAACTCGATATCGACAAGGAATATTATGTCGGCGTGATCATCGATGCCTCGAGGGAAGTCCGGGCTCCGATCATGATGTTTAGCACCGAGGGTGGCGTGGATATCGAATCCGTGCCTCCGGAAAAGATTGCCCAGACCACGGTGGACGTTCTTCGCGGTTTCAGGCTCTATGATGCCCTCAACCTTGCGGTCCAACTGAAGGTTCCAAACCAGCACCTTCAGTCCATTGCCCAGGCCATCATGGGACTGTTCCAGACTTTTAAGACTTATAACTGCCGGACTGCAGAAATTAATCCCCTTGTCTTAACGAAAGAAGGAAAGATCCTTGCCGGAGACTGCCGGATGGCCATTGATGATTCTTCCGTATTCCGTCACCCGGAATTAGGAATCGATGTAGCTCGTGAGGCCGCAACCCCTCCAACCGAATTAGATAAGATCGCCTGGCAGATTGAGGAGGGGGACCTGCGGGGGACCTGCTACATTGCCCAGATGGCTCCGGAGATCAAAGAACTAAACTATGTCGGGTATCATGGCATCGGAGGAGGAGGGGCGATCCTCGGAGTGGATGCCCTGAACCGGCAGGGATTGAAGATCGCCAACTATGCGGATACGAGCGGAAACCCCACTGCGGCCAAGGTATACCGGGCCGCCAAGTTGATCATCAACCAGCCCGGGATTGAAGGATATATGTTGGGCGGGTTCATTGTGGCCAATCAAGAACAGTGGCATCACGCCCACGGCGTGGTGAAAGCCCTCCGGGAGGAGATTCCGAAGAGGCCGGGTTTTCCATGTGTGATCCTTCTCTGCGGGAACAGGGAGAAGGAGTCGATGGAGATATTAAAGGAAGGGACAAGCGATTTACCCGGACGATTCGAATTCTACGGAAGTGATAAGGTGTATGAGACCCAATTTTTAGCCAAGAGAATGAAAGCCCTGATCCTCGAATATCGGAAGGATAGAGGGATTAAAGGCTAACCTACTATCTCAGAAGTGATTTTACAAATCTTGTCATTCCGGACCTGATCCGGAATCCAGTCTTCTCAATCTGGATTCCCGCTTTCGCGGGAATGACAATACTTAGATCATAAAGGAGACGGAGATGATTGAATTCAAAGAGAGAACGATCAAGGTCATCATCGATGAGAGCAAATGCGTGGATTGCAAGACGCATGCCTGTGCGGCAGGATGCAAGCTCTTCGCTCGAGGGATTTTAGTGATCAAGGACGGAAAACCGGCCCTTGGAGGCGATGCCGCCTATGCCGAAAGGGTGGGGACCGAATGCTTAGCCTGTGAATATGAATGCTGGTTCAGAGGAAATAAAGCGATTAAGATCGAGGCTCCAATCCCGGGGTTGGAGGAATACCTGAGAAAGCGCGGAGCCTTATAATCTCAAATTTCAGATTTGCAGATATGTGACGTTGAAACTCACTTATTGTCACCCTGAACTTGGTTCAGGGTCTGGTTTGAGATGCTGAAACAAGTTCAGAAGCATGACATTTATGGCAATCTTTAAGAACGGAGGCAGTGAGAATGGCAATACTACTTGAAAAAAATACGACTGTTTTAGTTCAGGGGATTACCGGAAGAGAGGGGTCGGCACGGGCGGCCTTTATGAAAGGATATGGCACCAAAGTGGTGGCAGGCGTGACGCCCGGACGGGGCGGAGAGGAGATCTCCGGAATCCCAGTCTACAATACCGTTGAGGAAGCGGTCAAAGCCCAGGGCTGTATCGATGCCAGCGTGACCTTTGTGCCCGGGCCGGGGCTCAAAGATGCTGTTTTTGAGGCTGTTGATGGCGGGATCAAGTTTATTGTGATGCCCGTTGAGCGCGTCCCCCTTTACGATATCCTTGAGATGATGGCTTATGCTAAATTGAAAGGAGTCCGCCTCCTCGGACCAGGATCCATCGGGGTCATCAGTCCCGGAATCGCGGTCATGGGCTGGCTCGGTGGAACTCCTGAGTTTGCCAAGAGGGTTTTTGTGCCTGGGCCCGTTGGAGTGATCTCACGTAGCGGGGGACAGTCCGGGACAGTTCCTTGGGCCATCAAGGAGGCAGGGATGGGTGTGAGCACAGTGTTGCACATAGGAACAGAACCCGTACTGGGCACGTCCTGCGGCGACATCTTGCCTCTGTTTGAGAAAGATCCGGACACGAAGGCTGTTGCGATGTTCGGTGAAATCGGCGGTCCTTATGAGGAAGAGGCCGCAGAGGCTGTGAGAAAGAAAGAATTTACCAAGCCCCTTGTCGTTTTTGTTGCCGGGGCATGGGCTCCTGAAGGGATGCGATTCTCTCATGCATCGAGCATTATCGAGAGGGGAAGAGGGTCGGCAAAAGACAAGATCAAATCCCTTAAAGAGGCGGGAGTCCATGTGGTGGACCGACCCGATGAGATCGCCCCCACCCTGAAAAAGTTGCTTGGAATTTAACATGAGGCCGAGAGTTTACAGGGGCGGCAAAATTTTTAAATTAGCATCTGATAAATCCGAAGCACGAAATCCGAAATTCGAAACAATCTCGAATGACCAAATTTCAAATATTCGAAACAAAAAAATTATGATATTTGGATTTTGAAAATTTGAATTTGTTTCGGATTTCGATATTCGAATTTCGAAATTAGGAATTATGGGAGGTGCACTATGACTGTGATGCGATCTGTGTTTTACATTCCGGGAAATAATGAGAAGATGGTGTCGAAGGCCCCTGAAACACCGGCTGATATCATCACCCTTGACCTGGAAGACTCTGTCCCACCGGCAGAGAAAGTAAAGGCCAGGGAGATGGTTCGGGAGAATCTGAAATATGCCGGATCAGGGGGTTCCACGATTTATGTCCGGCTCAATAACTGGGAGACCCTGATGACCAATGATGACCTTGAAGCCATCATCTATGAGGGGCTTTCAGGGGTTTGTTTAGCCAAGAACGGCGGGCCGGATCATGTCCAGCGTCTGGACTGGAAATTGGAGGAACTTGAGCGACGAAGAGGATTGAAAGTGGGATCGATCGCCATCCAACTCCTCATTGAAACAGCAAAAGGAGTGATGAATGCCTACCCCTCAGCGATTGCGAGCAAGCGGGTCAACTCCCTCATCTTCGGCGCAGTCGATTATACAAAGGATATGAGGGTGAAACTTACCCCTGAAGGGGATGAGCAGTTTTATGCAAGAGCTCATACTGCTGTTGCCGCCAGAGCTGCGGGCTGTATCGCCATTGACTGTCCCTTTGTGGCCTTCAAGGATACGGAAGCCTTTGAGAAGAACACACGTTTCGGCCGTCAGTTAGGTTATGAGGGGAGAATGCTCATTC
>Ga0194111_10003399_pt1 | contig 18918 bp, 12 predicted proteins | sample TA2KigC300mmetaG_FD_146194 | JGI IMG/M metagenome (GOLD analysis project Ga0194111, IMG submission 146194) | Freshwater microbial communities from Lake Tanganyika, Tanzania - TA2015033 Kigoma Deep Cast 300m | ecosystem: Environmental > Aquatic > Freshwater > Lake | place: Tanzania: Lake... | reverse complement strand
TAAGAAAAAACCAGTTTACATCATAACATACCGATTTTACTTAAAATCCCCCTAAATCCCCCTTTTCCAAAGGGGGACTTCGGGTCACCGACTGCTCATTCCCCCCTTTGGCAAAGGGGGGTAAGGGGGGATTTATCTTGACTGTTCAACAGGTTACCCTTGGCATACCCACTGCTTGCTTAAGTTAGCGCCAATGCCCCGCTGGGGGGAGAGGGAGTTTACCTTGAAAAACTCCGGAGATTAGACGCAAACTAGCTCATCCATGCCTCTCCGAAAAGGATATGCATGATAAATCAATGGGTTACAATACTGCGACGGCAACAGCAAGCCGTGCCCAGACGTGATGGCCCCCCATGTCATTATCTATGTCTGCGCAGCGGCTCCGAAACGTGTTAATATTATATGATAATTCAAGGAGTTTTTCATCCACGGGGGTGACCAAGCCCGTGGTCATGAATATTTCAAGACAGGATCTTCGCCATGAGCACCAGGACACGAGAGGTACTGAGAAAAATCTATCTTTTCGCCGGGTTGGAGGGCCGGGACCTGGAAAGCCTGGACCGCATGGCTCAGAGTCGCAGCTTTTCCCGGGAGGCCGCCATCTTTTGGGAAGGACGGCAGGCCCAGGGGTTTTACCTACTGGTGGAGGGGTTGGTGAAACTGGTGAAAAGCTCCCCGGACGGCAAGGAGTACATCATGCGCCTGGTGACGCCGGGGGAGTCCTTCGGGGAGGCGGCGGTATTCGCCGAATCCAGCTATCCGGCCACGGCCATCTGCCTGGAAGACTGCCGGACGCTGTTTATCCCCAAAGCCGCCTTCCTCAATCTGCTGGCCGCCTCCCCCCGCTTGGCGCAGAACATGCTGGCCACCATGAGCCGCCTGCTCTATCATCTGACCCGGCAACTGGAGGACCTGTCTTTGAAAGAAGTGTCCGCCCGACTGGCCCGCTATCTTCTGGAGCTCTGCCGGGAATCACAGGGCCGCATCGAGGCGGGGCTGACCTTTGATTTGCCCGTCAGTAAAACCCATCTGGCGGCGTATTTGGGGACCATTAGCGAGACCCTGTCCCGGACCCTGGCCAGATTCAAGGGCATCGGTGCGATTTCCGAGGATAAAGGCCGGATTACCGTGAATGACCCGGTCATTTTGGAAAAAATTGCCCGAGGAGGCAAGTCATGAATTAATTCTCCCGCCTTCTGTTATTACCAAAAATGTCCTGTCTATACTTTCACAATGAAAAAAAATAACCCCGCAAGAATAAAAATACTTGACAGTTAAAAAAATAATTCAATATATATGGGCAGGGAGTAGTGCAGCAGCAAGAACCCCCCTCTGACTTTCACATTAAAGGAGACAAACAAATCTCATGTCCACCGAAATCCTGAAGTTGACGGCCCAGATTGTCATTTCCCACGCCTCCATGAGCGAATTGACCCCCAAAGAACTGGTGGAGGAAATCAGAGATGTCCACAATTTGTTGGCGTCCCTGATTGGTGGAGAACCGACCCCCGCCGCTGTTGTCGAGGAAAAGGGAGCCCCCGCCCCCGCCGAAGTAGTGAAAAAACCACCGGTGCCCCTGGATGACATCGTCAAAGACAAGTATGTCCTCTGTCTGGAGTGCGGTAAGAAGATGCGCACGCTTAAGGCCCATCTGCGCAAGGCCCACCATTTATCTCCGGCTGACTATTTCCGGCGCTATGGCCTGGACCCCAAAAAATATCCGTTGGTTTGCAGAGAATACTCCGAACAGCGGCGTCAGTTGGCCAAGGAAAAAGGACTGGGGGAGCGGGGATTCGGCCGTAAAAAGGCCTGAAACAGGCAAAGCCGGAGGGGAGAACCGGCCCGCGACAACATCGTGCCACGAAGCCACCAGGGTAACAGGGGACCGGCGACGGTCCCTTCTTTTTGGACACTGGGGTCTTCTTGAGGAGTCCAGGCGCCTGCAACTCCAGGTCCGCGCCCTTTTTCCCCGCCTGCGCCCTCTCCGAATCCCGACCATTGCCTCCTTCCCCGGCCGGAGCGGGGCTGGCCCGGCGGCCCGCCCCACTTGTGTTTTCCGGGGCGGGGAGGTAAAGTGTCGCCAATCATCCGCTGCAGCAGGCAAGTTTCTCCGGGAGAGGGGACAGGGCCCTGCGGCCCTGGCTTTTCCCCTCTCATCTCTCATTGCAGGTTGACCATGCGTCTGTCTCTTAACTGGCTGCAAGAATTCGTGGAAGTGACCGTCTCTCCCGAGGAACTGTCCGACCGCCTCACCCTGGCCGGCTTCGAGGTGGAGGCGGTGGAGTCGGTGGTCCCCCCGTTTGCCGGGGTGGTGGTGGGCCGGGTGTTGACGGTGACGGCCCATCCCCAGGCCGACCGGCTGCGCCTGGCCGAAGTGGAAACCGGCGGCCGCACCTTCCAGGTGGTGTGCGGCGCCCCCAACCTGGAAGCCGGGGTGCTCTATCCCTTTTCCCCTCCCGGCGCCACCCTGGCCGGGGGCCGGGTGGTGAAGCCGGCCAAACTGCGGGGGGTGTCTTCCGAAGGCATGCTCCTGGCCGAAGACGACCTGGGGCTTTCTTCGGACCACACCGGGCTCATGGCCATCCCCCAGGACCTCAGCCCGGGTCGGGACCTGGCCGAGGCCTTGCACCTGGCCGACACCGTGCTGGAGGTGGCCGTCACCCCCAACCGGCCGGACTGCCTCAGCATTCTGGGTCTGGCCCGGGAAGTGGCCGCCATCCTGGGCCGCCCCCTGCACCTGCCCCAGGTGGAGGTGCCCGAGACGGGGGAGCCGATCCAGGACCGAGCCCGGGTGACCATCCTGGCCCCCATCCCCTGCCCCCGGTACGCCGCCCGCCTCCTCACCGGCCTCACCGTGGGCCCGTCCCCCTTCTGGCTGCGCCGACGGCTGGAACTGGCCGGCCTGCGCAGCATCAACAACCTGGTGGACGTGACCAACTACGTGCTGCTGGAGTGGGGCCAACCCCTGCACGCCTTTGATTTTGAGCGGCTGGGGTGCGGGGAAATCGTGGTGCGCCTGCCCCACGCCGGGGAGAAGCAGTTCCACACCCTGGACGGCCAGGAGCGGGAATTGACCCCGGACACCCTGCTCATCTGCGACGCCGTGCGGCCCGTGGCCCTGGCCGGCGTCATGGGAGGGCTGGATTCAGAAGTCACCGGCGACACCCGCCAGGTGCTCATTGAGAGCGCCTACTTCAATCCCCGGCAGATCCGCCGCACCGCCAAACGTCTGGGTCTGAGCACCGAGGCCTCCTACCGCTTCGAACGGGGGGTGGACCCGGATGGCGTCATCCACGCCCTGGAGCGGGCCGCCCAGCTCATGGGCCGGCTGGGGGGCGGCTCCATCGCCGCCGGCAGGCTGGACGTCTATCCCACCCCCATCGCCCGACCCCGGTTGTCGCTCAGGGTTTCCCGCACCAACCAGGTGTTGGGCGCGGCCTACTCCCCGGAGCAGATCGTCGGAGTTCTGAAGGCCCTGCACCTGCCCGTGGTGGCCCTGGACGACGAGAACCTGGTCTTACAGGCGCCCTCCCACCGGGGGGACCTGGAGCGGGAGGCGGACCTCATCGAAGAAGTGGCCCGTCTGGCCGGCTTCGACGGCATCCCGGTCACCCTCCCCCGGGGCGAGCTGGCCACCCCCCGCCCGGGACCGCTGGCCCGGCTGCGCCGGACTATCCAGGAACTCCTCACCGGGCTGGGTTTTTTTGAAGCGGTCACTTACTCCTTCCAGGCGGACCGCTCCTTCCGGTTGTTGGGAGAGCACGGCTCCGGGCTGAGGCTGGCCAACCCCCTCAGCGAAGAGCAGACGGTGATGCGCACCTCTCTGCTGCCCGGACTGTTGGAAGCTCTGCGGCGCAACGTCGCCAGACTGGCGGGGGATGTGCGCCTTTTCGAACTGGCCCGTTGTTTCCTCCCCCAGGCCGACGCCGACCTGCCCCGGGAAGAGGAGTGGCTGGCCGGGGTGATGCAAGGCCGGCGCACCGGCGACTCCTGGCTGGGACGTCCGGAGCCCCTGGACTTCTATGATCTCAAGGGCGTGGTGGAAACCCTCCTGGGCGGCCTGCTGGTGCCGGAGGTCAGCTTCCGGGGGGATGGCCTGCCGCCCTATCTCTCAACCGGCGCCCGAGTTCGTGCCCGGCAACGGGAACTGGGCCTCCTGGGAGAGCTGGCCCCCATGGTCCTTGAGAAACTGGACCTGGAAGGCCCGGTCTTCATGTTCCAGTTCAGGGTGGATGACCTGCTGGCCGCGGCCCAGCCCTTTCCCCTCTATACGCCCCTGCCCCGCTATCCGGCGGTCTATCTGGACGTGGCCCTGGTGCTGCCCGAGGACGTGCCCGCGGCCCGGGTGGAGCAGGCCCTCTATGAACACGGCCGCCCCTGGTTGGTGGAGGCCCAACTCTTCGACGCGTACACCGGCCCGCCCATCGCCCCGGGCAAGCGGAGCCTGGCCTTCCGCCTCACCTACCGGGACCCGGAGCGCACCCTGACGGACGAGGCGGTGCATGGGCGCCACCAGCGCCTGGTGGAGGCCCTGGGCGCGGAATTGGGGGCGGAATTGCGCTGAGGCCAGGGTGGAAGAGGACATTCCCCGGAAAGCCTATTACACCATCGGTGAAGTGAGCCGCATCACCGGCGTGCAGGCCCATGTCCTGCGCTATTGGGAAAACCAGGGGAAGATTCTCAAACCCGGCCGCAAGCGCTCCCGCCACCGCCTCTACCGGCCCGCCGATATCCAGCTCATCTTCGAAATCAAACGTCTGCGGGAAGAGGAAAAGCTGACCCTGCCGGCCATGCGCCGCCAGCTCAATCCCCAGACGGCGGCGCGCCTGCCCACCCCGCCGGCGCCCCCGGCTGCCTGGGAGAACGAAGCTGTTCGACTCCTTCGGGCCATCCGGGATGAACTGCTGGAACTGCGGGAGCTGTTGGAATGAAACGCTCATGGCCCGGACAGGGCCACTTCCGAAGCTGAAAACCCTGCCGAAGGGGTGGTTTTCCCACCAGCCCTGCAAAGTGAAGGTGGCATTACCCCGCCATAGGCGAGGGGCGGCGGCGGACGCCGGCAATGCCGGCAGGCCCCCCTCAGGACTCCTCCTTTTTCCAGAACTGCAGCTTCCGTTTGATCCGCTCCCAACGGCTGGGGGGCGGCGGCGCGGGTTTGGCCTCGCCGACCTGGTCCTCCTCCCCTTCGTCGGCCGGCCCCACCTTGGGCGGCAGGCCCGTCTCCGGCGGCGGGGGCGCGGCCGGACCCCCCTCGGCACCCTTTCCCGCCGCTGCGGGCTTTTCCGGCGTAACCGGCGGCGGCGTCACTCCCGGCTCTTCCTGTTTTTTCGCGCCGTCCTCTTCCTGCTTGTCCGTCCGAGGCTTGGGTTCCTCTTTCGGTTCTGTCTTAGGCTTGCCTTCCTCTTTCTTCTTATCCGTTTCCGGGGGGTGGGCGGCCACCACCCGACGGCGCAAGGTTTTCCGGGGGCGGCCCACCGGCCCCAGATCTGCTGGCCTGAGCTTCATCTGCGTTTTGAGGAACTGCAGCCGGTAGTCGATCTGGGTCACCAGCGGGCGATACAGGGAGTGGCCCATGACCTGCCCCTTCAGGAAGCGGTAGCGCAGCAGGGCCCGGTCAAATTGGGCCAGGCGCAGAAGCTCTTCCGTGGTTTCGAAAAACTTCAACGCCCCCGCGGCCTGAAGCTCCTCCTGGAACAGCTTGATGTCCACCTGAGGGCCGGCCACCGCAGGGAGCCGTTTCTCTCCATCGGCCCACACCGGGGCCGCCGCCAGCCACAGGAGCGCCAACCCCAGGCCCGCCCGGAACCATCCCCGCCACACCGCACGCCGGCTCCCGCTCATAGTCCACCCTTGCTCCTCCTGTTCGACCTGGTTCGAAAAAAACTTAAGGGGAAGTGAAGCCAAAGCCGGCCATGCACCCAAAGGGAAGAATTCTCTTAACCTGTGTTCATCCGGAAAGTCGTTTTGTTCCCTCCCCCTTGATGGGCATTGGCGCTAACTTAAGCAAGCAGTGGGTATGCCAAGGGTAACCTGTTGAACAGTCAAGATAAATCCCACCTTACCCCCCTTTGCCAAAGGGGGGAATGAGCAGTCGGTGACCCGAAGTCCCCCTTTGGAAAAGGGGGATTTAGGGGTATTTTAAGTAAAATCGGTATGTTATGATGTAAACGGGTTTTTTCTTAAGTTAGCGCCAATGCCCTTGATGGGGGAGGGCCAGGGTGGGGGTGGAAAAAGGTAGATATGCATAGCGGTTGGTTGACTGATCCCCCTCCCCCAACCCACTCCCACCAGGGGAGGGGGAGTTTTCGGATGAGAACTAACCTAAACGGCGCCTGGCTGTTCAGTAAGGATCTTGCTGGAGATGCCTTGCAAAGCCACCTCTCCATGGTGCTCATCATTCCCCATGAATGTCGGAGAGGAAACAATGAGAAGCCCAAACCTGATGGCCTCGTAAAAAGTCCATTCACCCCCTCACCCCAGCCCTCTCCCCCAAGGGGGAGAGGGAGATAATGAGGCATATCAATCAGTTATCAATGGCAGCGAGAGCCACCTTTTGGGGATGGTATGGCCTTTTTGACTTTTTACGATTCCATCAAACCTCGTTCCCAAGCTCCGCTTGGGAACGCACCTGCACCCGAAGCTCCTGCTTCGGACTACGGTGGTTCGGCCGGATTACATTGATTTTATTCAATAAACCTCATGAGGTCTGACCAGGCGAACGGCGGGAGGCGCTTGGCTTTCCCGCCCTATGGCCCTGAAATACAGGCTATTCCATGTCCAAAAAATTTCGACAAACCGTTCAGGCGTTGCGTGGAAAGCCTTTCGCACACTTGCCCAAAAAAATGCTAAAATAAAATATTCCCGGATCTCCCTCAGGACTTCAGATCAAGGACCCCTCAGGCCACACCTCCGGGAGGAGAATACCTCATGACCCTGCTCCGCTGCCTTTTGCCGGCCCTCTTGCCGACGGCTGCCGGGTGCGCCACGGAGACGGGCGGCGCCTCCCCCACACGCCCCTTCCACCACCCCTCCTGCTGGGAACGGGACCCCGTCTGTTCGCCGGGCTGCCCCGCCGGCATCCCCAGCTCATGGTGAGGCCCCCCTTGGACCTCACCGGAAGCCTACCCCCGCATCGCGTCTCGCCGGATCGACCATGAGCATTCCGACGCACTCCGGTCCCGCCCCCTCGGAGCATGACCGCCGCCCCCGGGAATCCTGCGGCATCTTCGGCATCTTCGGACACCCCGAGGCCGCCCGGCTCACCTACTTCGGCCTCTACGCCCTGCAGCACCGGGGCCAGGAGTCCTGCGGCATCGTCAGCGCCGACGGCTGCCGGGTGCGCCCCCACCGCGGCCTGGGTCTGGTCCCCGAGGTCTTCAACACCCAGATCCTGGACCAGCTTCCGGGACACCTGGCCATCGGGCATGTGCGCTACTCCACCACGGGCTCCACGCTGCTCATCAACGCCCAGCCTTTCGTGGTGCAGCACGCCGGCCAGATGCTGGCCATCGGCCACAACGGCACCCTCACCAACGCCCGGCAGATCCGCCAGCGCCTGGAGGCCGACGGCTCCATCTTCCAGTCCTCCATGGACACCGAGGTTATCGTCCACCTCATGGCCCGGCACAAAAGCCCCGACCTGGTGGAGTCCCTCACCGCGGCCCTGACGGAACTGAAGGGCTCCTATTCCCTGGTGCTTCTCACCGCGGACCGGGTCATCGCCGCCCGGGATCCCTTCGGCTTCCGGCCCCTGTCCCTGGGGGCGCTCAACGGCGCCTGGGTGGCGGCCTCGGAGACCTGCGCCTTCGACCTCATCCAGGCCGACTACTTCCGGGAGGTGGAGCCCGGTGAAATCGTGGTTCTGGACAGAAACGGCCTCCACTCCCACCAGCCCTTCCCCCTCGTCACCCACCGCCATTGCATTTTTGAATACATCTACTTCGCCCGCCCCGACTCCAAGGTCTTCGGCCGCTGCGTCTATGCGGTGCGCAAACGCCTGGGCGCCGCCCTGGCCCGGGAGCACCCCGTCGACGGCGACCTGATCATGCCCTTCCCCGATTCGGGCACCTACGCCGCCCTGGGCTTCGCCGAGTCCATGAACCTGCCCTTTGAGATGGGGGTGATCCGCAACCACTACGTGGGCCGCACCTTCATCCAGCCCTCCCAGTCCATGCGGGATTTCGCCGTGCGGGTGAAGCTCAATCCGGTGAAGGAAATCCTCAAGGGCAAGCGCGTCATCGTGGTGGAGGACTCCATCATTCGCGGCACCACCACCCGCTCCCGCATCAAGGCCCTCAGGGAGGCGGGCGTCAAGGAGGTGAGCCTGCTGGTCTCCTGCCCGCCCCACCGCTTCCCCTGCTACTACGGCATCGATTTTTCCACCAAGGGGGAGCTCATCGCCGCCCGGCAGCAGGTGCAGCAGATCCGGGATTACCTGGGTCTGGATTACCTGGGATACCTCTCCGTAGAGGCCATGGTGGAGGCCACCGGCATCGACTCGGGGAGCTTCTGCCTGTCCTGCTTCACCGGCGACTACCCGGTGGCGCTGGAGGAAGATTTCTCCAAAACCTGCTTCGAAGGGGACATCTGCGCCCCGGGCCCGGCCGAGGCGGGGGTCTGCGGGGGGTGTGAGAAGGAGTGAGGTTGGGAGGAACCTGTGGCACAAGATTCTCTGAAATCTGTGCAGAAGGACTTGCAGAAATTTGCCCAAGATGTTAAGGGGAAATTCTCTCTCCCCATAGATTTTCATCCTGAAGACCAACTTAAAGGTCCGGTCTCTTACCTCTTCAAAATCTTCGGCGAAAAAATAGGGCTTGCAGTCGAAGCAGCCACAGAAGTCCGAGCGGAACAATTGGGGAGGCCTGACATCGGTATCGCCGTACGCAGCCTGTTAACCGGGCATGTGGAACTGAAAGCCCCCGGCAAGGGCGCCGACCCGGAAAAGTTCAAAAATAAGAGCGATCGTGAGCAGTGGGAAAGGTTTAAAAATCTCCCCAACCTGATCTACACTGACGCCAACGACTGGGCCTTGTACCGCACAGGCCAATCGGCAAGTAAAATAGTGCGCCTCTCCGGCGACGTCACCATTGCCGGCGCAGCCGCCATTGCCCCGGCCGACGCTCACTCCATCTGGGCCTTGTTGAATGACTTCCTGCGCTGGGAGCCCATTGTCCCTGCTTCCCCCACCGCCTTGGCCAAGATGCTCGCCCCTTTATGCCGTCTGCTGCGAGATGACGTCCTGACCGCCCTGGAAATCCCCGAATCACATATCTCCCTCCTGGCGGCGGACTGGCGCAAGTATCTTTTTCCCGACGCCGGTGACTTGCAGTTTGCCGACGCCTACGCCCAGACGCTGACCTACACGCTTCTCCTGGCCCGCCTGGCCGCTGCGGGGGAAAGCCTCTCCATTCCCCAGGCCGTGTCCGCCATCCGTCCCGCCCATCGTCTCTTGGCCTACTCCCTGAAAGTGTTGGGTGATGATGACGCCCTGGAGGAAATCAAGACCCCTGTGTCTTTACTGCAAAGGGTTATCGGCGCGGTGGACCCCGCCGCCCTCGCCCGCAAGGCCAAAGGCGACCCCTGGCTCTACTTCTATGAGTATTTCCTGGCTGAATACGACCCCAAGATGCGCAAGGAACGGGGAGTTTATTACACGCCGGTGGAGGTGGTCCAGGCCCAGGTGAGCCTGGCGGCCCAATTGCTGGAGGAGCGCTTTGAGGCCGACTACGGATTTGTAAACCCCAACGTCATCACCCTGGACCCGGCGGCCGGCACCGGCACCTATATCCTGGCCGCCCTGCAGCACGGCTTCGACCGGATTGAGCAGGAAAAAGGCCCGGGCATGCGCGCCCAGGCCGCCACTCAGGCCGCGGAGAATATCCACGCCTTCGAGTTGCTGGTGGGGCCGTATGCCGTCGCCCACCTGCGCCTCACCCGGGAAATCCTGGCCGCGGGCGGGCAGTTGCCCCGGGACGGCGTCCATGTCTATCTGACGGACACCCTGGAATCTCCCTTTACGCCGCCGCCCCAGACCGAGGCGCTTTACCGGGAATTGGGCGAGGAATACAAACGCGCCCAGCGCATCAAGGCCGGGGCGCCGGTGCTGGTGGTCATCGGCAATCCGCCCTACGACCGCCAGCAGATCGAGGCCGCAGACGCAGCCCTGGTCCGGCGCAAGGGCGGCTGGGTGCGCTATGGGGAAGGGGGCGGAGAAGGGGAGGGCATTTTCAGGGATTTCCTTGAACCCCTCAAGGCCTTGGGCTGGGGGGTGCACGCCAAGAACCTCTACAACGACTACGTCTACTTCTGGCGCTGGGCCCTGTGGAAGGTTTTTGAGCACAAAGGCGGGCCCGGCATCGTCAGCTTCATCACCGCCTCCTCTTATCTCCGGGGACCGGGCTTCGCGGGCCTGCGCCAGGTGATGCGGCAGACCTTTGACGACCTGTGGATTATCGACCTGGAAGGGGACAACCTGGGGGCGCGCAAGACCGAAAACGTCTTTGCCATCCAGACCCCGGTGGCCATCGCCGTGGGGGTGCGCTGCGGCGCACCCCGGCCGGAGACCGCCGCCGCGGTGCACTACACCCGGGTCACCGGCACTGAAGAGGAAAAGCTCCATGCCCTGAGCCAGGTGCGCCGCTTTGCCGACCTGCCCTGGCGGGTCTGCCTCTCCGGCTGGACCGATCCTTTGCTGCCCACCAGTGACAAGCCGTACTGGCACTGGCCGTTGGTGACTGATATTTTTCCGTGGCAGGAAAATGGCCTCCAATTTAAACGGACTTGGCCTATTGGGGAGACGTATGAAGTACTGGAATATCGTTGGGACCGACTTCTTAAAGAATCTGCAGAAAAGAGGGGTTTATTATTGCGGGAAACCGAAGCCCGCAACATCTCAAAAGTCATGACTGACCCCCTTACAGGAAAACAATTATTTTCAATTAGCAGATTGAAACCTGGTGAACCGGCAAAGGTTACAATTCGTTATGCTTACCGGAGTTTTGACCGACAATGGGCTCTGATGGATATTCGACTCTGCGACCGCCCCAGGCCAAGCCTCTTGAAAGCACACAGCCACCACCAGGTCTATCTCACCAGCCTGCTCACCAATGTGTTGGGTGAAGGACCTTCGGCGGTAGCCGCGGCCAACATCCCTGATTTGGACCATTTCCGTGGCTCCTTCGGCGGCGCGCATGTCATCCCCCTGTGGCGCGACGCTGCGGCCACGGCCGCCAATCTCACCGCGGGCGTCCTGGACCTCCTGGCCCGGGCCTACGGCCGGCCGGTGACCCCCCCAGACCTGTTCGCTTACGCATACGCGGTTCTGGCCTCGCCGGAGTATGTGCAGCGGTTTTGGGATGAACTGTCCATCCCCGGCCCCCGGCTGCCGGTGACCAAGATTGCGGCCCTGTTCGCCGCGGCCGCGGACCTGGGCCGCCGCCTCCTGTGGCTGCACACCTATGGCGAGCGCTTTGTGCCCCCGGGCCACAAACCCGGGCGCGTCCCGCCGGGACAGGCCAGGTGCCTGAATGGCACGCCGGCCGCCCCCGAGAAATACCCCGAAACCTTCTCCTATGATGAGGGGGGGCGCCAACTGCGCGTGGGGGATGGCAGGTTCGGCCCGGTGCGCCCGGCCGTGTGGGCATTCAGCGTCTCCGGCTTCAAGGCGCTCCAGTCCTGGCTGGCCTACCGCATGAAAAAAGGGGCAGGCAAAAAGTCTTCCGAACTTGACCGCATCCGCCCGGAGCGATGGGTCTTTGATGCAGAACTGCTGGACCTTCTTTGGGTGCTGGAACACACCGTGGACCTGTGGCCCACCCTGGCCCAGGTCCTGGGCGACATCCTGGCCGGCGACCTGTTCACCGCCGCCGACTTTCCCGCACCCAGCCCCGCAGAACGAGGCATGAAGGAAACGAAGCCCCTGTTTGAGTGAATGAGGGGGATATTGTCTGGTTCCCAAGCTCCTGCTTGGGAACCCAGTTGCCCCCAAAGCTCTGCTTTGGCCGCCAACCGGAGGTTGGCGCCCAAGTCCGTTCCCAAGCAGGAGCTTGGGAACGAGATTTCGCTCGGGCCTAAGGAGTAACATGACCCAAAACCGCCCCGTCTACCCCTTCGCCGCCCTGGTGGGCCAGGATTTTCTCAAGAAAGCCCTGATTCTCAATGCCGTCAATCCCCGCCTGGGGGGGGTGCTGGTGCGGGGGGAGAAGGGCACGGCCAAGTCCACCGCGGCCCGGGGTTTGGCGGCGCTGTTGCCCCCCATGCGCGTGGTGGCCGGCTGTCCCTTCGGGTGCGACCCGGACAACGGCGACCAGCTCTGCGAGGAGTGCGCCCGGCGCAGATCAGCAGGCGAAGCCCTGCCCCGCCGGGAGCGGCCCATGCCCGTGGTGGACCTGCCGCTGGGCACCACCGAGGACCGCCTGCTGGGCACCCTGGACCTGGAGCGGGCGCTGAAAAGCGGCGAGAAGCGCTTCGAGCCGGGGCTGCTGGCCGCGGCCAACCGGGGCATCCTCTACGTGGACGAAGTGAATCTCCTGGACGACCACCTGGTGGACGTGCTGCTGGACGCCGCGGCCATGGGCGTCAACGTGGTGGAGCGGGAGGGCATTTCCTTCACGCACCCCGCCCGCTTCATCCTGGTGGGCACCATGAACCCCGAGGAGGGGGAGCTGCGGCCCCAGCTCCTGGACCGCTTCGGCCTGTGCGTGGAGGTGGCGGGCCTCCTGAACCTGGAGGACCGCATGGCCGTGGCGACGAGGCGCCTGGCCTATGAGGCCGACCCCGAGGCCTTCGGCCGGGAATGGGAGGGCGAGCAGGAGCGCCTGCGCCAGGCCATCCTCTCGGCCCGGGCGCGGCTGCCCGCGGTCCAGGCGTCCACCGCCATGGTGCGCCTCATCACCGCCATCTGCCTGGAGCAGGGCGTGGACGGCCACCGGGCCGACATCACCATGCTCAAGGCCGCGCACACCCTGGCGGCCCTGCACGCCCGGGAGGCGGTGGCCCCGGAGGACGTGCGGGAGGCGGCCCTGCTGGTGCTGCCCCACCGCCTCAAGCGCCAGCCCTTCGGCGAGCGGGTGCTCAACCGGGAGAAGCTGGAGGAGAGTTTTCGGAAATTTCAGGATGAGGAGGCCGAGCCCGCCCATATCCCCGCCGGCCCGCCCCCTGCCGCCGAGCCCTCGGCCGCCGGCGGCGGGACCGGCCCCGTGGGCGAGACGGTCACCGCGCCGGGGGACCCCTTCCCCCTCAAGCCCCTGAACCTGCTCCCGGACCGGGACATCCGCGTCACCCCCGGCGGCCGCACCCATGCCAAGAGCGAGGACCGCCGCGGCCGCTACGTCCGGCCCACCCTGGTGCGCCCCGCGGCCCCGGACCTGGCCCTGGACGCCACGCTCAGGGCCGCCGCGCCCTTCCAGCACCTGCGGGAGCGGGGCAACCTGGCCCTGGCCGTGGCCGACCCGGACCTGCGCTTCAAGGTGCGGGAGCGCCGGGTGGGGCGGCACATCCTCTTCGTGGTGGACGCCTCCGGCTCCATGGGCGCGGACGAGCGCATGGCCGAAACCAAGGCCGCCATCCTGTCGCTCCTGCTGGAGGCCTACCAGCACCGGGAGCGGGTGGGGCTCATCGTCTTCCGGGGCGAATCCGCCCGGCTGGCCCTCCCCTTCACCGGCAGCGTGGAGCAGGCCCGGCGGCATCTCACGCACCTGCCCACCGGCGGCAAGACGCCCCTGGCCCACGGCCTCAGCCTGGCCCTGGAGGTGCTGGCCCGGGAAAAGACCCGCCATCCCCAGGACGCCTTTCTCCTGGTGCTCATCAGCGACGGCAAGACCAACATCAGCCTGAGCGACAGGCCGCCCGTGGCCGAAGCCAAGGAACTGGCCGCCCACATCCGGGCCCTGGGGGTCAACTCCCTCATCCTGGACACGGAGCGCTACTGGCACGAGGAAGGCTGCCTGGTGGGCCTGAGCCAGATTCTGGAGTGCCCCCGCTTCAGCCTGGAGCGCCTCCGGGCCGGGGAGGTGGTGGCCCGAGTGGGAGAGGCCTGGGGGTGAAAATGTGGGGGGGAGGGCCAGGGAATTGAGGTCCCTGCCCTCCCCCCCCTCCCAACCCACATATTGGTAAAAAAATTCGGGGCAGGAGGTGGCCCGAAGGTCCACGTCCCGCCCCGCACTTTCTCCCCCGCCCATAAGGGGTTGGGGGAGGGAGTTTGAGGGAGGGGGCAGGGGTCCGCGACCCCTGGCCCTCTCCCTCAACTTTTTTTCCCTTAAATTTTAATAAGCCCCGCGGCCAACTTGGCGGCCATGACGGTGTTCTTCATGAGCATGGTGATGGTCATGGGTCCCACGCCGCCCGGCACCGGGGTGATGGCGGAAGCCACCTCCTTGACGGTTTCGAAGTCCACGTCGCCCGCCAGGATGGCCTTGCCGGTCTTCTCGCTGATGCCGATGCGGTTGACGCCCACGTCGATGACACAGGCGCCGGGTTTGACCCAGTCGGCCTGCACGTACTTGGGCACGCCCGCGGCCACGATGAGGATGTCGGCCCGCTTGCAATGCTCAATGATCTTGTCTTTGGGGGTGCCAGTGTGCACACAGGTGACGGTGGCGTTGGCGCCGGCCTTCTTCTGGATCATGATGGCCACCATGGGCTTGCCCACGATGTTGGAGCGGCCCACCACCACCACTTCCTTGCCCTTGGGGTCGCCGTAGCCGCGCACGATGAGCTCCTGGCAGCCGGCCGGGGTGCAGGGCAGGAAGGCGTATTCGCCGATGAGGATGCGGCCCACGTTCACGGGATGGAAGGCGTCCACGTCCTTGTTGGGGTTGATGCCGTAGAGCACCTTGTTGGTGTCGATGTGCTTGGGGAGGGGCAGCTGCACCAAAATGCCGTGGAGCTGAGGGTCTTTGTTGTACTTGTCCAGCAGGGCCAGGAGGGCGTCTTCGGTGAGGGAGACGTCCTGGTTGTCCTGCACCGAGTAGAAGCCCAGTTCGTGGGCGGTCTTCTGTTTGGCGGTGACGTAGCTTATGGAGCCCGGGTCTTCGCCCACCAGGATGGTGACCAGACCGGGGGTGATGTTATGCTTCGCCTTGAGCTCATCCACTTCCTTTTTCAGCTCGTCACGAATCTGGGCGGCTACTTCCGCCCCTTTGATCAGCTTGGCGGACATGGCGGGTACACTCCTTCTTTGTGATAAATTTCTTTTGTGGCATTTAACATCAGAAATTTCTGAGCGTCAATGGAAAAATGCACCGATGCCCCAGGATTTGCCCTGGCCGGACTTGACAGGGCCGGCCCCTTTTTCGCAAGATAGCAGGAGACTTGTGCGCCCTCCCACCGGCGGCATGACCAGGCGCAGGCGCAGGGAGGGGGCTCGCGGGAAAGGGGAGGACATGGCCAGAGCCAGGGTGCCCCGCCGGGTGCAGCGCTACCCGACGCGGCTGACGGTGAAGGAGCTGAACGGCAAGCCGGTGATGGACCTGCTGGTGGTGGACCTCAGCGCCATGGGTGCCAGGCTGGAGGGCCCCACCCCCCTGGCGGCCCGGAAGGCCGTGGACCTGACCCTGCGCCTGCCGGGGAGTGACGTGGACACCAGGCTCTCGGGCCAGGTGATGTGGCTGCGGCCCCTGGTGGAACGCCCCGGCTTCTTCCAGATGGGGATACAGTTCTTCGCCGCGGTCTGGGACCTGGACCGTCTGGGCCGGGAGGGAAAGCTTGCAGCAGGGTAGGTTTTTCAGGTAATGAATAAATAGCCACGTCCCGGATGTGCCGTCATGCTCGAAGCCTTTCGCACCTATTTTGACCGGATCAAGAAGCTGGAGGTCCAGGAGTCCACCGAGCACACCTTGCGCCCGGCGCTGGACCGCCTGCTGAACGCCCTGGCCGCCAAGAAAAAGATCCTGGTGATTCATGAACCCAAGCGGGACCCCGAGGGCAAAGGCGCCCCTGATTTTAAATTCAAGACCAACGAATGCATCCTGGGGTATCTGGAAAGCAAAAGGATCGGGGAAGGTCTTGACCAGTTCCTGAAATCCCCGCAAATCGCCAAGTACCAGCAATTATCCGGCAATCTCATCCTGACCAACTACCTGGAATGGATCTGGCTGAAGGACGGCGAGATTGCCAGGCGCGAGACCCTCGCCTATCTGAGCGATGTGGGCTACCCCAAGGCGCGCTTTGACCGGGAAAAGGCGAAATGGGTTCAGGCCTTAATCAACGGCTTCCTGTCCACTCCCCCCAAGGGCGTCGGCCGGGCCCGGGATCTGGCCCTGGCGTTGGCGGTGCGCTGCCACGGGTTGCGCGATTTCCTTGCCGAGGAGTTGACCAGGCAGGAGCGGGAGGAGGAGCAGGGAAAACTCATCGGCCTGTTCGGGGTTTTCAAGCGAGACGTTTTTCACGAACTGGACCTGCCGGGTTTTGCCGACGCCTTCGCCCAGATGCTGGGCTACGGGTTGTTCCTGGCGCGGCTGAACAACGGCAGCTCCGGGCCCATCAGCCTGGACAACGCCAAACGGTACATCCCCGCCAATTTTGAACTCATCCGCGAACTGGTTGATTTCCTGGACGAACTGGACCGGGAGGAATACCGGCAAATCCGCTGGCTCATCGAAGAAATCCTGAGCATCATGAACACCCTGGACCTGGCCGCGCTCCAGGAGGACCTGGCCTTTACCAAGCCCCAGCGCCGCCTCTTTTTGCAGACCGAAGAAGAGCGCCTCCTGTTCGCCCAAGACCCCTACGTCTATTTCTACGAAATCTTTTTCAAGGCCTACGACAAACACATGCGCAAAGGCCGGGGCGTGTACTACACCCCGCCGCCGGTGGTGAATTTCATCGTGCGCGCGGTTAACGACATCTTAAAAAAGACCTTCGGCATCAAGCAGGGTTTGGCCGACCGCAGGCGGGTCACCGTCCTGGACTTCGCCACCGGCACCGGCACCTTTCTGTTGGAGGTGCTGCAGCAGATCCTGGCGGAGACCTCCGAGGGCCTGCGGGACCAGGTGATCAGCGAGCACGCCCTGAAAAATCTCTACGGCTTTGAATATCTCATCGCGCCCTACACCATCGCCCATCTAAAACTGTCGCAATTCCTGCATGAGTTGAAATATCCCCTGCAACCGAAAGAAAGGCTGCAAATCTACCTGACCAACACTCTGGAACCCATCGAGCCCCAGCAAAACTGGCTGCTGCCGGCCTTATCAAAAGAGGTGGAACTGGCGCAAGGGGTCAAGAACCGACCCATTCTGGTCATCACCGGCAATCCGCCGTATTCCGGCCATTCCTTGAATAAGGGGGAATGGATCACCGGGCTCATCGAAACGTACAAGCAGGTTGACGGCCGGCCCCTGGGTGAAAAAAACCCCAAGTGGCTTCAGGACGACTACGTCAAGTTCATCCGCTTCGCCCAATGGAAGATGGAGCGGGTGGAGGAAGGCGTGGTGGGCATCATCACCAACCATTCCTTCCTGGACAACCCCACCTTCCGGGGCATGCGCCGGAGCCTGATGGGAACCTTCAATCAGATCTATGTGCTTGATTTACACGGTAGCAGCAGGAAGAGGGAAACCGCGCCGGACGGCGGCAAGGACGAAAATGTTTTTGATATCGAGCAGGGCGTGTGCATCTCCATCATGGTGCGCCAGCCGGGGCTGGAGCGGAAAATCTGCCATGCCGACCTGTGGGGCAAACGCCAGGGGAAATACCGCGCCTGCCTGGAGATGGAGTTTGACACGACACCCTGGGTTGAAGTGCGGCCGCGGAGCCCCTTTTATCTGTTTATTCCCCAGGACGAATCATTGCGCGCTGAATATGAGAAGGGGTGGAAAGTTACGGATATTTTTCCGGTGAATTCGGTGGGGATTGTGACGGCTGATGATAAAACCTTTATTGGATTTAATGAGAGTGAATTGAAAAAGATAATAAGGTCGAAATTTAATGAATATGATCGCACTTTCAATGCGCCAATCCTATACAGACCGTTCGATAACCGTATAATTTATTACGACCCGATTAAATTAGAGCGCGCCCGAGAGAACGTTATGCGAAATATCCTCTCCAAGTATAATATCGGGCTCTGCTGCTCTCGTGGCAGAGAGATTCCCGGAAGTTGGGAACATGTATTTATCAGCGACCAGATTATTCAACACCACACTGTGTCAATGAAAGAAGTAAATTATCTCTTCCCCCTCTACCTCTACAACACCCCCAGAAACAAACAACCGAACAATAACCCAAACAACCATCTTTTCGCCGAGGAAATACGGGCTCAATACCATGTGCGCCGGGAAAACTTTGCTCCAAAATTCCGGGCCTTCATGGATGTGAAATACGAGCACCATTATGAGCCGGAGGAGATTTTAGGCTACCTCTACGCGGTGCTGCACAGCCCCACCTACCGCCGCAGGTATGCCGAGTTCCTGAAGATCGACTTTCCCCGCATTCCCTTCGTGGACGACCGGCAGCTCTTCGAAAAGCTGTCCGGGCTCGGTTGGGGATTGGTGCAGGCGCATCTGCTCAAAGAGATTCCCGTCCTGCCCAAAGTCGAGGTGACCAGGGGCAGCGATCTGGTGGAAAAGCCCGGCTATCATGCCACCGAGGCGCGCCTGTATCTCAACCCTGGGCAGTATTTCGCGCCGGTGCCGCACGATGTCTGGAACTTCACCATCGGCGGCTACCAGGTGCTGGACAAGTACCTGAAATCCCGCAAGGGGCGCCGACTTTCCCTGGATGAGTTGGAAAACGTCCTGAACGTGGTCCAGGTGCTGCGGTTCACCCTTGACCGGATGCAGGAGATTGACGAGATTTGCCGGGAATTCTTGTAGACATAATGGTTGAAAGTTAAAGGCCTGCGAACCTTGCAACGTGGGTTAAGCTGTGAGTCAATACACCATCAGCTCAGAGCCACACCAAGGAGGCAGGCCATGGAAAACA
>Ga0194111_10003394_pt1 | contig 18935 bp, 10 predicted proteins | sample TA2KigC300mmetaG_FD_146194 | JGI IMG/M metagenome (GOLD analysis project Ga0194111, IMG submission 146194) | Freshwater microbial communities from Lake Tanganyika, Tanzania - TA2015033 Kigoma Deep Cast 300m | ecosystem: Environmental > Aquatic > Freshwater > Lake | place: Tanzania: Lake... | reverse complement strand
AAGGGCCAAAAGGGCTGATGGATGCGCTCGAGAAGCTCGACAGTGGGAAGGCCGGGGTGATGTGGTGGCCTGAACGGAAGCGGGGCGATTGGAAACTCTATCCGGGGCTGTGAGGAGGGCACAGGGTGGCCGGATGGGTGTTCCCTTCCCGCCCGGCTCGCGCCGGGTAATGCCTCAGTTACGGGTGGCGCCGGCGTGTCGCGCTTGTTTGTAGTGCGGGCTTCAGCCCGTCCCTTTGGCATGCGACGGCCTAAAGGCCGCACTACGAACGAAGAAGCCCTCCCGCCGCCACCCGTAACTGAGGCATCACCGCGCCGGTGCCATTTGACTTGGCTCCCTGTCGCGGCCTATACTTGCTATCCTGATGGACATGCAAACGCGGTGTGTCTAAGTGCACCGCCCCGCAGATAGAGGCCCAGAACCGCGGTCCCGAAGGGACAGCAGTGGGTTGCCGGCGGCTTCAGCCGCCGGATCGGGGCGCACCAAGGGCCAAGTCCCGAAGGCACGGCAGCGCCCCGCGACAAGGCGGTCCGCCCCCTTCTGCCGTCTCTTCGGGACTTCTCTAGTTCCAGCGCCCCAGTCCGGCGGCTGAAGCCGCCGGCAACCTACTGTGCTCCCTTTGGGAGCAAGAGACTGAGGAGCCAACGATGGTGACCGTCATGCGCGCCGTGGCGCTATCATTTCTCCTTGCGTCGGCCGCTCTCGCCGACAGCTTCACGATCCGCTGCGACTGGTTCGACCGCGGGAACGTGGATACGGAGCGGGTGGCGAGGCCGTATTCCGACAAGTACCCCTGCATCGTCAACGGCGGCGTGGTGCCGAACCAGGCGGAATACGACATCGAGTTCCCCGCCGCGGGCGACTACACGATCTCCGGGCTATACGCCGCGGCCTCCTCGCGGCCCGTGGACATCTTGCTCGACGGCAAGGTGCTGGCACGCGGCTTCAGGAGCGTCACAGGCGGCTGGATGACCAGCGGCGCGAGATGGGAGAAGCAGTGCTCCGCCACCATCTCCCAGGGCAAGCACACGCTCAAGCTCCTCTGCGCCGTCGAGTGCATGCCCCACATCTGCGCCCTGCGCTTCGAGACCGACGCCGCGTTCCCGAAGGACTGGCGCCTCGCCCGCCGCGTGCCCAAGTCCCCCGCCGCGCGGCCCCAGCCGCAGAAGGGCACGCTGGCCGACCGCGAGGGCTTCCTGGGCTTCTACCCCTACAACCCGCCCGACGCCTACGACTACCTCCAGCCCTACGACCCCATCCCGCTGCCCAACCCCCGCGCACATCGCGTCCTCGAATACGTGCTCCTCGGCAAAGAGGTCAAGGCGGAGATCATCGGGAAGGACGCCCCGCCGAGCGCCGGTCCCGCCAGGCCCGGCGCCGAAGACCCCGCCCGCAACGAACTCCTCCAGGCCAGCCCGCTCCCGTCCGACGTGGCGACCGACTGGGTGGCCAACCTCACGGTGGCGGTGGACGCCAAGCGTGAGGAGCGTGACACACTCCCCCTCTCGCCCCCGTACCTCCGCAAGATGCTGGAGCACACGGCGAGGCTGATTGGCGACTTCCGCGCGATGCCGGCCAAGCCCGGCGACTTCCTCGCCTCCGAGCGCGACGAGGCCGCAAAGCTCCTCGCCGCGCTTGACAAACTGGTGCCCGCGCCGGAAGCGGCACCCTCACCCCAGCCCTCTCCCCAAGGGAGAGGGAGCGAGGCAGCACCCTCACCCCAGCCCTCTCCCCAAGGGAGAGGGAGCGGAGCAGCACCCTCACCCCGCCCTCTCCCAGAGGGAGAGGGAGAGAAGGCGAAGTGGGAGCGCTTCTACGCTCTCTACCTCCAGGCGTTCAGGCTCAAGCATCGCGTGGCGCTCTCCAACCCGCTGATTGACTTCGACAAGCTCGTCGTGGCCAAGCGCCTCACGACCAACACCTCGCACATCTACACCATCTACTACGACGGAAGCGACCGCTACAAGGCGGGGAGCGGCATCTTCGTCCTCAGCCCCGTCAGGCCCGACGGCAGGCTCACCTGCCTGACGGGCGAGCTGAAGCCCGACGGCATCTACCGCGACCCCGACGTTTCGTGGGACGGCTCGCGTGTGCTCTTCTCCTACAAGGCCGACCGGCCGACCGCCACGCTCATCTACGAGGTCGGCACCGACGGCACGGGCCTCCGACAGCTCACCAAGGGCCTCTACGACGACGTTGACCCCTGCTACCTGCCCGACGGCCGCATCGCCTTCATCTCCACACGCACCGAGCGCGTGACCCTCTGCCACAACGCCTTCACCGTCTCAAACCTCCACACGATGAACGCCGACGGGAGCGACATCCGCTGCATCTCGACCAACACCATCCACGACTTCACGCCGAGCGTGCTCCACGACGGCCAGCTCGCCGTGAGCCAGTGGCGCTACGTGGACCGCCACGTGGGCAACAACCAGAGCCTCTGGCGCTGCAACCCCGACGGCACGCGGACGGTGCACGTGTCGGGCGAGCATTTCGGCCCTGTGACGTTCTGGGGCGCGCGAGCGGTGCCGGGCTCGCAGCTCATCGCCTGCATCCTCGGGCCGCACATGCCCTACGCCGTCGGCCCGGTCGCCATCGTTGACCCCGCCTACACCCACTCCAGCCCCGCCGTCTTCACCAACCTCACGCCCGAAGTCCCGCCCCCCAGCCACGCGACCTACCAGCGGAAGGAAGCGGGCTTCTACGCCGATGTCTTCCCACTCTCCGAGAGCTACTTCCTCGTCTCCTACTGCTACGGCCCCGACCAGCAACACCCGACCGGCTATGGCATCTACCTGCTGGACAAGTGGAACAACCGCGATCTCATCTACCGCGACCCCGAGCTTTCGACGTTCGAGGCTTTCCCGCTCAAGCCGCGGCCGCGGCCCGGCCTCGTCGCGCCCCGCGAGCAGGGCGTCGCAGCCGTCCCTAGCCACAACGACCCCGCCAAGAGCGAATGGGGCACCTTCTTCTGCCTCAACGTCTACGAGGGCCTCACGGGCGTCCAGCCAGGCGAGGTCAAGTGGCTCCGCGTCCTCGAAGAGGTGCCCAAGCCTGTCTCCTCGCACACGCAGGGCTACGGCCTCCAGAACCCGGCCATCAGTTTCAGCGGCCAGTTCGCCCTCAAGCGGCTCTGGGGCGTCGTGCCCGTCGAGGCCGATGGCTCGATCCACTTCAAGGCCCCCGCCAACCGCATGCTCTACTTCTCCGCCCTCGACGCGAACATGATGGAGGTCCAGCGAATGAGGACCTTCACCACCGTGGCCCCAGGCGAGACCTATGGCTGCATCGGCTGCCACGAGCGCAAGACCAATTCCCCGCCCACCGCCTTCCCGACCGCCCTTCATCGCCCGCCCTCCGAAATCGCCCCCCCAAAGTGGGCAGGCATCCACGGGCCAGACTTCTACAAGACCGCCCAGCCCGTACTCGACAAGCATTGCGTCAAGTGCCACAGCGGCCCGCAGCCAAAGGGCGGAGTTGACCTCTCGCCCGACTTCACCCCCATCTTCAACGTCGCCTACGAAACCCTCTGCTCCAAGCGCCTCGTCAGCTACGTTGACCTCCACCACGTCTCCACCCTCATCACCCGCCCGCCGAAGTACTACGGCTCGCACGCCAGCAAGATGATGAAAGCCGTCCTCACCACCCACAAGGACCGCGTGAGCCTTTCGCAGGAGGACCTCGAGCGCCTTGCCACGTGGATAGACAGCAACGCCCCCTACTACGGCACCTACGTGTATGACCGGCCTGGCACCACGGGCGGTCGCGACATCTTCGCCAAGGGCAAAGGCGTCCTCGACGACGTCCACAAGCGCCGCTGCGCCTCCTGCCACGGCACCGCCGCGACTGCGACCGTCCTCCGCATGCGCCTGCCCGCCGAGTCCACCCGCGCCCTCCTCGCCCCCCTGGCCAAGGCCGCCGGCGGCGACGACACCTGTAGGGCGGGCACAGCCCTCGGGGGCCTCGGGCCAGGCTCTGCACGCGGAGCCGCGAAGGGGGCCGCCAAGGCCGACGAACTCACCGGCCAGCCCCTCCCCGTCTTCGCCTCCAAGGCCGACCCCGACTACCAGAAGCTCCTGGCCGTCTACGCCGACATTGCGGCCAACCCCCGCGTCGACATGCTCCCCGAGCGTCCGCCCCTCAGCGACCCCGCCTGCCGCTACGTCTATCGCCCCGGCGTCGTCCGCGATGCGCCCAGATGATGCGTGATACGTGACGCCTGAGAAGAGAGGAAGCGGTTTGTCTCGCTCCCGGGCAGTGCGTGTGAGCGATGGCAATTCTGTTACAGCTTGTAACATAATTCGTGAGGCCGCTCGCAGGGCAATTTCCGCGCGGGCTGCGCGGAGATTGGGGCGAGTGTGGAGAGGAGGCTGAAGGCATGCCAGACCGGAGGCGGAGAGCACTCCTACCAGCCAAGCGCCGGGGCGCTCTGGCAACTGTCCAACAGGCTGTTGGACAATTGCCCCCCGGCTACCGTCAGTTCGTCGAGAGTCTGAAGGCGCGGATTCGCTCCGCTCAGGTCAAGGCCGCGCTCGCCGCGAACGAGGAGTTGATCCGTCTCTACTGGGACGTGGGCAAAGCCATCGTCGAGCGCCAGCGAACCGCGGGTTGGGGCAAGGCAGTGGTCGAGCGGCTGGCGGCAGACATCCAGGCCGCCTTCCCCGGCATCGCCGGGTTCTCGCCGCGGAACATCTGGCGGATGCGCTCCTTCTATCTTGCATGGACCGAGGGGGTCCGAATTCTGCCACAACCTGTGGCAGAATTGGACGGTGAGAGCCTGCCCGATGCGGTGGCGGGCCTTCCCTGGGGGCACAGTGTCCAACTGCTGGACAAGCTCAATGATCCAGGGCTCCGCTTGTGGTACGCCCAGAAGGCCCGGGAGCACGGCTGGAGCCGCGCGGTGCTCGTGCACCAGATCGAGACAGGGCTCCACGAGCGGCAGGGAAAAGCGGTCACCAACTTCCGCCGGACACTGCCCCCGCCGCAGTCGGACCTGGCGCAGCAGGCGCTCAAGGACCCCTACGTTTTCGACTTCCTGGCGCTCTCGGAGGACGCCGCCGAACGCGACCTGCACCGTTCGCTAGTTGAGGATCTTCGCAAGTTCCTTCTGGAGCTCGGGGTCGGCTTCGCCTTCGTCGGCAGCCAGCACCACCTCGAAGTCGAGGGCGACGACTTCTACCTCGACCTCCTCTTCTACCATCTCGGGCTGCGCTGCTTCGTCGTCGTTGACCTCAAGACCGAGGCATTCAAGCCCGAGTTCGCCGGCAAGATGAACTTCTATCTCTCCGCGGTTGACGCTCAACTCAGGCACGAGGATGACAACCCGAGCATCGGGTTGATCCTGTGCAAGACCCGCAAGAAGCTCATCGCGGAATACGCGCTCCGCAACACCGTCACACCCATCGGCGTCAGCCAATACAAGCTCACCCGCTCCATCCCCGCCGAGCTGCGGTCAAGCCTCCCAAGCATCGCGCAGCTCGAGAAGGAGCTAAGCCGGTGACCCGTGATGCGTGACGCGTGAAAAGCGAAAACTACGCTGGCGGCCCGCCCTTTCTTCTCTTGTCACGCGTTACGCGTCACGCGTCGCGAGGCCGCTGTCTGACCCCCAACACCGCTTGAGGACCACCCCTTGCCCCGCGAAGAACTGGTTGCCGAGATCAAGGCCCTCGCCACTCGCCACGACCAGGCGGCATGCACCTTGATCGCGGTGCACTCCTTCGCGTCCGCCGCCGAGGCGATCTGCCTGGCCATCGAGACGCTTGCCGGCTACTACGCGGGGAGCGGCGGCCGCACGCCCCCGAAGGCCAGCTTCCTGGCCTTCTGCCGCCGATACCTGCCCGACCTCGGCCGCACCGATACCGGCGCCCTCACCCTCTCTGCCCCTCGCCCCTCGTCCCTCGCCCCTCGTCCCACCTCATGCGCCGAGGCCCTCTACGCCGCCTTTCGCGGCGGGCTGTTCCACGATGGCGAGCGGGCGAGCGGCATCCGCTGCGTGGACGACGAGGGGCGCTGGATGTTGAGCTTCGAGGCCGACGGCTCGGCCCGCCTCAACGTGATCCCTTTCCATGCCCAGTTCGAGCGGGGCCTGAACGCCTACGTCCGCGACCTGGCGCGCGACGCATCCCTGGCGGCCCGCGCCGCCCGCCGCTCCGCGCTCCTGGCAAAGCCCACCTTTGTCACGCCACGTAGTCTCGGATGAGCTTGACGTTTTCGGGGGGCGTCTCGTACGGCAGGGCGCCGGTGCCGAGGAGGCAGTTGGGGCGCGTGGCGGCCAGCGCGAGGATGCGGTCTACCTCGCGGAGGATCGTGGCGCGGGCGCCGTGGGCCACCGTGTGGGGGTCGAGGTTGATGCGGACCTTCACGTGCGGGTGGGCGGCCGAGCGGGCGACGAAGGCGGCCTGGTCGGTCTCGGCGGGGCAGATGACGTAGCCGGTGCCGGTGGCCAGGATGTCGCCCAGGATCGGCTCGGTGTCGCCGCCGATGACGCAGGGGACCGGGTGGCCGAGGACGGACGCGGCGGCGGCCATCGCGCGCTTGAGGGCGGGAAGCTCGACCTCATGGAACTGCCTCGGGGAGAGGAGTGGGGGCGCGGCGGCGGATTCGAAGAAAGCGACATCGAGGCCCGCCGCGGCCACGGCCTGGCAGAAGGCGCTCTGGTTCTCGGCGAGCCAGAGGAGGAATGCGCGCGTGGCATCGGGGCGGAGCGCCACGTCTTCGAGCAGCCCCGTGATCCCGCGCAGGCTGACGGCGATGGAGAAGGGGCCGCTGACCGGGATGCGCACGTCGGCCCCGGGCAGCTCGCCCTTGAGCCGCCGCCCGACCCCGATGACCATCGGGATGCGCCCATGGCGCCGCGGGTCGAAGGGCCTCAGGCGGCGGGCCTCGTCGAGCGACCCCACGAGCGGCTCGGGGATGGCGGGGATGCCATCGCCGCCCGGCGCCACGACGCGTCCGCCGTAAGACTCGGCTTCGAGGTTGTAGATGTCAATGCCCACGACGACGGGCGAGTGGCGGTATTCGCGCCAGGCGGCCCTGTGGGCGGCGAAGAGCAGCCCCGCGTCGCGCGAGACCTCCCACGGCGTGCGGCCAATCAGCCGCGCCGCGTGCTCGTAGACGGAAGGAGAGAAAGGAATCTTCACGCCATCATGCATGCCCGGCGCAGGCCCTCCGCGCAAGTCTGCTCTTCTTCAATCGTCCTCGTCCCTCGTCCCTCGTCCTCGACTCTTCTTCCCCCACGACAGGGGGGATCGAGGACGAGGACGAGGACGAGGACGATAGGAACCTTTGCCATTCTTGACTCGCCCGGACCCGAATGGTATACATGAGGGTGCAGAAAGCGAGGAGTAGCTGATGCTTCGGGTCGTCATGCTGATGGCTTGGCTCGCGGTCGCCGTGGGCGCGGGAGAGACGGCTGCCCCGGCCGCCCCGGCGCGCCGGGCGGTTCACATCCCGCTCCAGGGCCGCCTGGACATGTTCGCGGTGGAGTCGTTCCACAAGAAGCTCTCGGAGGGGCTGCGGGGCGGTCCGCCCGACTTCGTGGTGGTGGAGCTCCAGACCGAGGCGGCGGGGGCGGCCACCGCGCTGGAGGTGGCGAACGCCCTCGCGCGGCTCCACGAGCGCGGGATCGAGACTGCGGCGCTGATTCGCGAGCCCGGCTCGGCCTCGGACACCCTGGTGGCCCTCGCGTGCGGCAAGCTCTTCGCCACGGACAAGGCGCGGCTGGTGCCGCTCGCGCCCACGGCCTTCAAGCCGCCCGCGACCGACGACGAGCAGAAGAAGCTCGCCGACGCGATGGCGGCATTCACCGCGCAGCGCCTCCGGCTGCGCGCCTTGTACCAGGCGATGGTGGACCCCGCGCTGGAGGTCTACATGGTGCTCTTCGAGAGCCGCGAGGACCAGCCGGCCTTCTACCAGGGGGACGCCTACCGCAAGCTACAGCCAGGCTCGTTCATCCGCAGCGAGCGGGTGGCCGCGCCCAATCTCCCGCCCAAGCTCGGGGCGGATGATCTCAAGCGCCTCGGGCTCTCCGGCGGCACCGTGAAGGGCGTCGAAGGGGCCGCCGTGAGCCTGGGCGTGGCGCTCCCTGAGCTTGTGACCCTGAAACCGAAGGCCGCGCCGAGTGAGGCCAAGCCCGCCGCCAAGGGCGCGGAGCCGCGCCCGGAGGCCCGCGCCAAGCCCGGGAAGGGGCGCAGGGTGGTCTTCATCCCCCTCGACGGCATGGTGGGCGACGGCATGCTCTACTCGGTGCGGCGGCGGGTGGCCACGGCGCGGGGGCTGGACGCCGCGCTCGTGGTCTTCGAGATGAACACCAAGGGCGGCGCGCTCTTCCCAGGGCTCGACATCGCGGACTTCATCTGGGAGCTCAGGAACGAGCTGCCCACCGTGGCCTGGGTGAACCGCGAGGCGATCTCGGCCGGCACCCTCATCGCCATCGCCTGCTCCGAAATCGTCATGCAGGAAAGCTCCCTCCTGGGCGACGCCGCGGTCGTTGACGGCAGCACCGGCAAGATGTTTGAGTCCGAGAAGATCGACTCCTACCTCCGCCCGCGCTTCAAGAACTTCTGCAAGGACAAGTACCCTGGCGCGCTCATCGAGGCCATGATCACGGTGGGCACCGAGGTCTACGAGCTGGAAACCCTCGACGGCAAGCGCGAGTATTTCACCGACAACGACTACCAGAACCTCCTGCACTCGCCGGAGAAGCTGGAGCGCTACAAGAACCCCAGGACGCCCCAGAAGGTGGTCCCGAAGGGCAAGCTCCTGACGATGGACGAGGGCCAGGCGAAGCACTTCGGGTTTTCGAGCGAGACGGTCAAGTCGCCGCAAGAATTGCTCGACTTCTACGGCCTGGGCGGCCGCGAGACAGTGACGCTCCATTGGACCTGGTCGGAGCGGCTGGTGCGGTGGCTCGACTTGGCGGGGCCGTTCCTGCTCACCCTCGGGCTGCTGGCGATCATGCTGGAGTTCAAGATGGGCGGCTCGGGCGTCTTCGCGCTCATCGGCCTCGCGCTCATCGCGGTCTTCTTCCTCGGCAAGTACGCCGCCGGCCTCGCCGAGGTGTGGGAGATACTCCTCTTCCTCGTGGGGCTGACGCTCCTGGCGGTGGACATCTTCGTGACGCCTGGGTTCGGCATGCTGGGCATCCCTGGGCTGCTGATGATGCTCGTGAGCATCGTGCTGTCGCTCCAGAGCTTCACCCTGCCGAGCACGCCGGGCGAGATGGTGGACTTCCGCTGGAGCATCGCCCAGGTGGGCATGGTGGCCGTCGCCGTCTTCGTTGCCGCGCTGTTGCTGGGCCGCTACTTGCAACGTGCCCCGTACCTGGGTAAGATGATACTCGCGGCCCCGCCGCCCTCGACCGCGCCCACGGTGACGTCGGAGGCTGTGCTGCCCCCGCCTTCGGAGGCGGAGGGGCGGCAGGAGCTTGTGGGCCGCCGCGGCAAGGCCGTCAGCACCCTGCGGCCCGCGGGCCGCGCGGAGTTCGATGGCGAGCCGCTCGACGTGGTTACAGAGGGCGACCTCATCGAGCCCGGCGAGCAGGTCGAGGTTGCCGAGGTCCACGGCAACCGCATCGTCGTGCGTCGGGTACGTTGAGAGGGGGTTGTGAAGGGACCACACGGACGGACACGGACAGGCACAGACGCTTGGGCGACGCCCATATGCGCGCGTCTGTGATCGTCCGTGTATGTCCGTGGTTGTTCGCTGCCCGCTCTGATGCGTGGCGCGGCGCGCTCCGAGGTGGAGACGGCCGATGTCCTGGGAATACGCGATCCTCCTGTTCGTCCTCGGCGTGCTCCTGGCGGTCATGGAGCTCTTCGTCCCGTCGTTCGGGACGTTGTCGGTGGGAGCCATCGTGTGCTTCGCGGTGAGCATCTGGGGGGTGTACGACCCGGAGCGGCCGGCCGCGGCGATAGCGATGGGCATCCTGGCGCCCGCCGTGGCCATCGCGATTATCTGCTTCGGGCTGAAGGTCGTGCCGCGCACCTCGTGGGGACGCGGCCTGGTGCTCCGCCCCCCGCAGGAGGAGGGGACGCAGGAGAGGCCGACGGTGAGCGAGACGGCCGCGCTCAGCCCCGAGGGTGGGACCGCGGAGCGCGAGCTGGCGCCCCTGGTGGGCAAGGAGGGGGTGGCCCAGAGCGAGCTGCGGCCCGCGGGCGTGGCGCTCATCGGGGGGAAGCGTGTGGACGTTGTGGCGGATGGCGCGCTCATTCCCCCGGGCACGCGCGTCCGCGTCGTCGCCGTCGAAGGAAACCGCGTCGTCGTCCGAAAGGTCCAGGTCTGAACTCTTCAGCCCACACTCGCGTTCCTCGCGCGTGGGGCAGAGGATGAATGGATGGGCGGATGTATGGATGAATGAAAGAAGAGCCCGGTCAGGATTCTCTCATTCATCCAATCATCCATTCATCCAATCATCCCCTCTGGTTGCGGCCAGCGGCCGCCTTGAGAAGAAGGAGGAGTGAACGCGATGATGTGGCTACCCAATCTCGTGCAGCTTGCGGCGGGCGCCATGCGGACGGACCGGCCCGACCTCATCGAGCAGGCCGAGGGGCTGGGGCTGCTCTGGATCCCCATCGGCATCGGCATCCTGGTCCTCCTCGTCCTCCTCGCCGTGATCATCAGCTTCTTCAACCTCTGGATACAGGCGTTCGCGGCCAACGCGCGCGTGAGCTTCATCGAGCTGATCGGCATGAAGTTCCGGCGCGTGAACTCGGCGCTCGTCGTCGAGCAGCGCATCACCGCGATGCAGGCCGGCATTGACATCCCCGTCCGCGCCCTCGAGGCCCACTACCTGGCCCTCGGCGGCCGCGGCATCGGTGAGAAATACGTCCCCATCGTCGTCCGCTCCCTCATCACCGCGCACAAGGCGGGGCTGAGGATCGAGTCGCGCGACCTCGAGGCCTTCCAGCTCGCCAACGGCGACGTCGCGGTGGTCGTCAACGCCCTCGTCGCCGCACACAAGGCGGGCCTGGAGGTGACCCTCGGCCAGCTCCAGGCCCACTACCTGGCCAGGGGCCGGGTCGAGAAGGTCGTCAACGCCCTCATCGCGGCCAAGCGTGCCGGCATCCCGCTCGACTTCCAGCGCGCCGCGGCCATCGACCTCGCGGGGCGCGACGTCGAGGAGGCCGTGGCGACGTCCGTCAACCCCAAGGTCATTGACTGCCCCAGGCCCGTCCCCGGCAAGGACACCGTGGCCGGCGTCGCCAAGGACGGCATCGAGGTCAAGGCCAAGGCCCGCGTCACCGTCCGCGCCTGCATAGACCGCCTCATAGGCGGCGCCACCGAGGAGACCATCATCGCGCGCGTGGGCGAGGGCATCGTCACAACCATCGGCTCCTCAGGCTCACACAAGGAGGTCCTCGAAAACCCAGACCGCATCTCCAAAGTCGTCCTCGAGAAGGGCCTCGACGCGGGAACCGCCTTCGAGATCCTCTCGATAGACATCGCGGACGTGGACATCGGCCAGAACATCGGCGCCCGCCTTCAGACCGACCAGGCCGAGGCCGACAAGAAGGTTGCCCAGGCCAAGGCCGAGGAGCGCAAGGCCCTGGCCCTGGCCCTGGAGCAGGAGATGAAGGCCCGCACCCAGGAGATGCGCGCCGAGGTCGTCAAGGCCGAAGCCGAAATCCCACTCGCCATCGCCGAATCGTTCCGCAGCGGCAACCTCGGCATCATGGACTACTACCGCCTGCGCAACATCCAGGCCGACACCACCATGCGCCAGGCCATCGGCGGCACGCCTGAGGCCGGCACACAAGGCGGACCGGGCGGACAAATGTAAGACACGAAAATCCGAAATCCCAAATCCGAAATCCGAAGGAATACCAAAGCACAAAGCACCACTCTCCCAAACCCCGAACCAGAGAAACCAGTTCTCGTCCCGACGGTCCTCCGTCGGGACGGACGGTTTTGGACGCTCCGCGTCCTCGTCTCTGGCTTCTTGGCGCGGGCGACCATGCAAGATGGACGCCGGAGCGTCCGAGACAGCGCGTCCCCACGCAGGAGCGTGGGGACGAGGGTCTCCGCAGACGGCGAACCAGGGAACCTGACACAACGGCTTGCTCCTGTCTCAGGCATTTGGGTCTTGGGATTCCGGGTTTCCTTCCGATTTCGTGTTTCGGATTTGGAGCTTCCCGTGGAAAAGGTCCTCATCTGGCTCGTCCTGCTCTTTTTCTTCTTCGTCCTGCCCAGCATCCTCCAAGCGCTGGCCAAGAAGCGCGCCCAGCAGGCCCAGCGCGCCGAGCGCCCCGAGGAGGGCGAGGAGCCAGCCGAGGAGGACCAGGCCTACGCCGCGGAACCCAGCGACATCGAGCGCTACCTCGAGAGCATCGGGGTGAAGATCGAGCGCCGCCCCGCCCCGCCCCCGCCGCCACCTCCGCGCCAGCCGGAGCCGCCCGTGCTCCGGCCCGTGGAGCCGGAGCGCTACCGCCCGCCCGCCAGGCCCGAGCCGGTCCAGGTGCGTCTCATCGTGGCCGAGGAGGAGCCTCCCCCGCCGCCGTCCGTCGAGCCGCCCGCCGCAGAGCCGGCGTTCGAGCAACCGCTCGCGGTCCAGGAGGCGCGCGTCGCCCCGGCCCCTCCGCCGGCCGAGGCGCCGGCCCCCGCCTTCGCCGCCCTTGCGGCGCGCCCAACCCTCGCCGACCTGCGCCGCGGCATCGTCCTCTCCGAAATCCTCCGCAGGCCCGACCTCCAGCGCCTCCCCTGCGACCGAACCCTGAGCTTCGGAGACGACTGACCCAACGCGGCGCAGACCGCGACCAGGAGCAGACGAACGATCCAATCCTCAATACCCAACACCCAATACTCAATGTCCAAGTGAGGCCGGACGGCGCCAAAAGGGTTCTCTTGCTTGGTGATTGAGTATTGAGTATTGAGTATTGGATATTGGGCTTCCGATGCGGACGCTCCTCCTCCTCCCCATCGGCCTCCTCGTCCTGCTCTCCGTTGCCGTGCAGGGCATCTACCTGGCAGGCCCGGCCGAGCGGGGCCTGCCGCTCGACGACGGCTGGATTCACGCCACCTACGCCCGCAACCTGGCCCGCCACGGCCAGCTCTGCCTGAACCCCGGCGAGCCGAGCACGGGCACGACCAGCTTCCTCTGGACCGCCCTCCTCGCGGCGGGCCACCTCGCCCTCCGCAGCCCGACCCTTCCGCCGATCATCCTCGGTGTCGCGCTCCAGGCCTGCCTCCTCGCCTGCTTCTGCCTGCTCGCGCGCGACGCCATTGGGAACCCTCGCTACGCCCTGGCCGCAGCAGCCTCGGCCGCAGTCCTGGGCAACCTGGTGTGGACCAGCCTCTCAGGCATGGAGACCACACTGTTCCTCACTCTCGGCCTGGCGGCCCTCCTAGCATATCAGCGCCAGCGCCCTCTCTGGGCTGGCGCCTTCGCCGGCTTCCTCGTCCTCACGCGGCCCGAGGGCCTGGCCCTCCCGCTTATCCTCGCCGTGCGCGAGGCTTTGCGTGGGCGGGGCCTCTGTGCCCCGCGTGGGTGGCGGCGCTGGCTCGCACTCTTCGGACCCGTCGCCGCAGCCGCAGGCGTCTACCTCGCCCTCAACCTCGCGATCACTGGCCAACTGCTCACGTCCACCTTCGCCGGGCGCCGCTGGCTCGCGGGCCAGCCCGAGCGGCTCCAGCTCGGCCCGCTCGCGCTCCTCAGCCAGCTCGGCGGCCTGCTGGCCTCGTGGGCGCACTACCTGCACCGCTGGGTCTTCGGCGGCGTGCTCCTCAAGTGGCTGGGCGTGCCTGGCGCCGACGCCGCGGCCATCGTGATCGGCGCAGCGTTGGTCCTCGCCGCTCTGTGGGCGGGGCCTCTGCGCCCCGCGTCCCCGGCCCCGCGCCTCCTCCTCTGGTGGGCCGCCGCACACAACGCCGCATACGCCGTCCTCCTTCCCGTCCACGGCCACGCGGGGCGCTACCAGGCGGTGAACTTCCTCCTCCTCGCGCTCCTGGTCCCCGCGTGCGCCGCGCGGCTTGGGCGGACGCGCGGCGCAGCGCGGCGGCTCGCACTGCCCCTCCTCGCCCTCTGGCTCGCACTCGCCGCCGGCAGCGGCGCACTCTGGCGCAACATCTACCGCGACTGCGTTGACCACATCAACGGCGTCCACGCCGCCTGCGGCCGCTGGCTCGCGGGGAACCTGCCGCGCGACGCGGTGGTCGCCACCTACGACCTGGGGGGGATCAGCTACCTGGCCGAGCGGCGCGTCCTGGACCTTGGCGGGCTGGCCGACCCCGAGGCCGCCCGCTGCCTCTTCGCCGGGGATTGCGTGCCTTACCTGCGGAGCAAGGGTGCCACCCACCTCGCCATGGTCCAGCACACCGATAGCGACCTGCGGCTCGCCGAGCGACTCGGGCTCGCCCCCTGGGTGCCTGGCCGCCCGCGCCTGGTCCCTCTGCGCGCCTGGCGTCTGCCGCCCGAGCGCTACCCCCTGCACCACGCCGCCACCTCCAACGCCGCGCCCGCCATCATCCTCTACCGTCTCGCGTGGGAAGGCGTACCTGTGAGCCCCCCACCTTGATTCTTGGCCAGTCGTCCTCGTCCTCGTCCCTCGTCCTCGACTCTTCTCCCCCTAAGCGAAGGGAATCGAGGACGAAGGACGAGGACGAGGGACGAGGACGATTGAAGAGGCTGAAACGCATCTCGCGCTTGACAAGCCGTCCGCGGAGGCTATAATTAACAATGCGCCGCGGGGTGGAGAAGTGGTATCTCGTCAGGCTCATAACCTGAAGACCGCTGGTTCGAATCCAGCCCCCGCTACCAAACCGAGGCTGTTGCGCTGAGCAGCGGCCTCTTGCATGTTCTCGCCTAACGTCCCCGCCACTGACGACTTGCGCTCGTTTCCCCTGCTGTCCCTATCGCATCGCGTTGGGCCGTCTTGCGCCGCCGGGCGAGGTGGAACCCTCGGCGGCTGCGCGCGTCCAAGAGAGAGGGGCGCGAGCGCGCCGCTCCCTGGCGATCTTGGCGACCCGAGGCGGCTCCCAACGGAGGCGAAGCTATGAAGGCTAAGGGACTTGTGCTGTGCGGGCTCACGGCAGCGGGCGTCATCGCCGTTGCACTGGCAGTCCTGGTCCAGGCAGCGGAGCCCGACCCTGCGGCGTTGCTGAAGCAGGCGGACGATCAGTTCGAGAAGAAGAACTACAAGGACGCCGCCGATGCCTACGAGGGCTTGCTCAAGGCGGCCCCCAGGCACGAGAAGTGGCGCCACGCCAGCGAACGCATCATCTTGTGCAAGCTGCGCTTGCAGCTTTTCGACGAGGCCCTGGATGCCGCCGAGGCCCACGTGAAGCGCTGCGCCGCAAGCCCCTATGAGGCCCGCGCCGAACGCCTCGCAGGCAACCTCTACATGCTCATCCCCCACTGGGGCACGCGGGCGGGGGGCAAGTTCCACCGCGGCCAGTGGAAGCAGGGCATCCAGGTGCGCTCCTTCCAGCACGACAAGAAGCTGGCCGTCGCCCACATGGAACGCGCCCGCGAACTCTATGCCAAGTACGACGCCGATGCCCCCGCCCTGGCCGCCCTCCCCGAAAAGGAGCGCGCCGCCTGGCACAACGAGCGAGTCGAGTGCCTCTTCGACCTCGCCAGCCTCTGCTCCCGCTTCGGAATCTACGAAAACCAGTATTTCTTCTGGTACTCCTTCTGGGGCGAGAGGGACGACTTCATCGCCGAGACGGCCGGCGAGCAGGACTTCGAGGAGTACCACAGCTTCTGGCAGCGCGAGCGCAAGCGGCCCATCGGCCTGCGCATCGGCCCCGACGGCTCGCCCATTTTCCCCGCCGCAGCCAAAGCCTACGCCAAGGACCTCTCCGACGACCAGAAGATCCTCACCCTCCTCGCCGAGGCCCGCGAGCTGGACACGACGAAGGAGAAGAAGTACACCGGCCTGAGCTACTACCGCCAGGCCATGCTCGCCCGCACGCAGTTCGGCATGGACCGCTTGAACAACTATGCCGGCATCTACTACTGGAGCGGCCGCTACCCGCTCCAGGAAGAGCTCAAGGCATTCAACCCGTGGGAGCTGAAGGACAACGAGGCCCTCGTCCTCGCCGGCGGCACCATCCGCAAAGTCGTGCTCCCGAACCAGTTCGACGTCCTCGCCCTTCTGCGGGTCGTGAAGGGCGACTACAAGGACTGCGGTCTCGCCGACGAGGCGCAATACGCCCTCGCCGCCTACCACCAGAGCCGCCAGCAGTATCTCACCGCCATCGCGGAGTACGAGAAGCTCAAGGGCGAGATGCCCAAGAGCGACCGCGCGGGCCACGCCGATAGCCAGATCGCCCGCATCCGGGCGGGCCAGGTGCACATCAGCCAGACGGGTGTGCAACTGCCCGGCGAGCCGGCCGGCCTTCAGCTCAGCTACCGCAACACGAAAAAGGTCTGGTTCGTCGCCCGGCAGATAGACCTCGCCGGCTTCCTCAGCGACATCCGCGACCAGGCCTGCGACCCCGACAAGGGGATGAAGGACTTCTACTCGCTCCAGTACTGGCACCAGTACTTCGTCCACGGCTACAACCACGATAGCTACGCCATGCAGTGCGCGGCGAAGCGCATCGGCGGCGAGGTGGCCCGCTGGAGCGATGAGGTGAAGGACGACGGCACCCACCGCTTCGCCCAGGCCACCCTCACCACGCCGCTGAAGGACCGCGGGGCATATCTCGTCTATGCCTGCCTCGGCGAGCCGCCGGCCGACGACGCGAAGAAGACGGGCCGCGACGCCCTCGCCCTCGGCGCCAGCCGAGCCGTCTACGTCCTCACCGACCTCGCCTTTGTCGAGAAGAAGGTCAAGCAGGGCAGCCTCTACTTCATCGCCGACGCCCGCTCGGGCGCCCCAGTGCCCGAGGCGAAGATCAACATCGTCGAAACCTGGACAACCTGGGACGACCGGGGCCGCAAGAGCACCCACCACAAGGCCGTCCACAACCTGACCACCGACGCCCAGGGCGTGGCCGTGCTCAGCCAGACCTCGGGCCGCGGCCAACTCCACGTCTTCGTGAAGGCGGGCCAGGACCGCCTGGCGTGGAGCGGCATGACCTATTGGAGCCAGTACCACCCCTCTCGCATGCGCGACGGCCTCTTCGCCTACTGCATCACCGACCGCCCCGTCTACCGCCCCGAGCAGACCGTCCGCTACAAGGTCTGGGTCCGCCGCATGAACAATGGCGTCTACGAGAACCGGCCCGGCCAGCAAGCCAGCATCATCGTCTACGATCCCCGCGGCAACAAGGTCCACGAGGTCACGAAGCAGACCGATCAGTTCGGCGGCCTCGACGGCGATTTCGCCCTCGCCTCCGAGCCGCCCCTGGGCGTCTACCGTATTGACATCCACGCCCTCGGCCACACCAACCGCCAGAGCTTCCGAGTCGAGGAGTACAAGAAGCCCGAGTTCGAGGTCACGGTCGAGCCCGGCAAGACCCACACCAAGCTCGGCGACAAGGTGCCCGCCCTCATCAAGGCCACCTACTTCTTCGGCGGACCCGTCACCGACGCTACGGTGAAGTACAAGGTCTTCCGCGAGGAGTACACCCACAGCTACTACTTCCCGGGTGAGTGGGACTGGCTTTACGGCTACGGCTACGGCTGGGTGTGGTATGAATCGCCCTGGTTCCCCTGGTGGGGCCGGTGCCGCTGGACCTGTTGGTCGCCGCCCCACTGGTGGTGGAGCGGCTACGGCATCCAGCCGCCCAACCCCGTCCGCGAGCTGGTCATGCAAGGCGAGTCGGCCATCGGCAAGGATGGCACGCTGAAGGTGGAGATTGACACCGCCGCGGCCAAGCGCGACCACCCCGACCGCGACCACCGCTACGTCGTCCAGGCCGAGGTCCGGGACGCCTCCCGCCGCGTCATCACGGGCGAGGGGGCGGTCAAAGTAACCCGCCAGGCCTTCTACGCCTTCGTCCAGCCCGACGGCGGCTACTACACGCCGGGGCAGGAGATGGTCATCCGCATCCGATGCCTCACGCCCGACAACCAGCCCGTCAAGACCGAGGGACTGGTCACTGTGTCCAACGTCGTCTTCGGCGGCCCCGACAATGCGCGCATCGAGGAGACCGAGCTGAAGCGCTGGACAGCCTCGACCGATGAGCGCGGCATGCTCGACTTCCGCCTGCGCCACGAGAAGAGCGGCCAGCTCAAGATCAAGTTCGAGGCGCCCGACGCCTGGGGCGGCGTGGTCGAGGGCTTCGGCCTCGTGTGGGTCTGCGGCCGCGACTTCGATGGCAAGCTTTACCGCTTCAACAACCTGGAACTCATCACCGACAAGCGGAGCTATCAGCCCGGCGAGACCGCTCACGTGATGATCAACACCGCACACCGCAACAGCTACGTCCTCTATAGCGACGACGTGGACAGCAACCATCTCCTCTCGTGGAAGCTCCTCCACCTGCCGAACAAGCACACGGTGGTGGACATCCCGGTCACGCGGGAGCATCAGCCGGACTTCTACATCGAGGCCCTCACCGTGGCAGGCACGCGGGTCCACCAGCAGTCGCGCCGCCTCTGCGTCCCGCCCGAAGGCGGCATCATCAAGGTCGCCGTGGCCGCCGACAAGCCGCAGTACAAGCCCGGCGAAAAGGCGAACGTGAAGGTGACGGGAGGCGGTTGCGATGTGGAGAGTTGAGGAGGATGCCGGGAAGCAGTGACGAGGGGTAAACGGGGGGCCGACGGCAGCCTTTTTTGAGACGATCGGGGGCCGGAGTGGGTAGCCGGTCGTTCTTGGGGGGCCTCGGGGTCTGTGAAGGCAAAATCGGGCCATAGGGTTCCTTCTAACTGGGACGGCAGCTCGACTGTTGGCTCCGGGCCGTCGGGCGCTCAGCCGTCGCGGGCCGCGCGGGGGTTGTCCTGGACGGCCTTGGCAACCTCCGTCAGACGCATGGTGCCCAGGGTGCCTTCGCGCGCGGAGGCCCGCGCCAGGAGGGTGGCCAGTCCGACGTGGACGGCCATGACCACG
>Ga0194111_10003387_pt1 | contig 18969 bp, 13 predicted proteins | sample TA2KigC300mmetaG_FD_146194 | JGI IMG/M metagenome (GOLD analysis project Ga0194111, IMG submission 146194) | Freshwater microbial communities from Lake Tanganyika, Tanzania - TA2015033 Kigoma Deep Cast 300m | ecosystem: Environmental > Aquatic > Freshwater > Lake | place: Tanzania: Lake... | reverse complement strand
TAAAAGTCGCACAGTTTAACACGAATGTCGGCGTCCTCTCCGCCAACTTGCAGAGCCTGCTGAAACATCTGCCAGGCCAAATCCGCTTTGCCTAGCTCACCATAGGCCACACCCATATTACTATAAGCTTCTACCAACTTCGGGGCCAAGTTTACAGCCTGTTGCCAGTGGTGAATGGCCTGTTCTCTATCCCCCTGGTTGTAGTAGCCCACTCCCAGGTTGAAGTGGGCGTTAGTATTCTTCGGCTCAACAACCAAAGCCTCTTGCCACGCCTGGATGGCCTGCGCGAGGGCGGTCTTGGGGTTGGCAGAGGTCTTGCGACTAGCGAAGTAGGCGTTGCCCAGGTGGAAGAGAACTATATCCTTACCCACGGTGTCTGGGGTGACAGGGGCATTGTTTCGGGCGAAGAGCAACTCTTTGATGGCCAGATCGTACTTCTGGTGGCGATAGTTTACCAGTCCCGCGGTAAAGGCTGAAAAGTAGGCAATATCCTTCTCTAGCCCGAAGGTGAAGAAGAAATCCGCAGGCTCGTTGACGGCGTCCACATTTACCTGTACTTGACGGCCGCTGCGTGTGATATCGTCTTCGCTATCCACCGAGCTACGTATTATGATCAGCGTGCTTGGCCTGGCTTCCTGGCTTAATACCTCAAAGTGTGCGGTGATTTTGACGGGCTCAACCAATGTGCGGTCACCCCAGATGACGAGCGTGGCTTTCTCCTTATTTCCTTCACGTCGAGCCTCCTCTGAAGCCTTGTCGCCTACAAAGACCCTCTGGAGAGAGACTACCTGCACCCCCTCGATCTTCTTGAGTTGAGCCGAGATGGCATTGCTGACTTTCAGGTCTTTGGGGATCTCAGGACTTTGCCCCTCACTGAAGTAGGCAATGGCGATCACGACGTTAGATGGTTGCCGCGTGATATGCTTCCAGATGGCAAAACCGCCAATAACCAGGACTAGAGCAAGCACGATGATTAAGATGAGTATCATTCCACGTGTTAGCTGCATCTTCGAATTCTCTCCTTGGGCCGAGGGGCCCTTCAGGTCATGTCTCCCTGATGTTGTGGCATTCTCGCGTTGTGGTCAGGGGGAAAATAAGTAAGTGTGGAGGAGCGCAACCAATGACGGGAGCAAAAATAGAAAGAAAAGGAAAGCGGGTATGGGGATCTTGTAGTAATTGCTGAGATAGCAGTAGACGCCTATGACCAGTATTACGGTCATTGGGACAAAAACAAAAAGACCCCGGCGGGAGCAGAGGAAGACGCGTAGTTTGCCTGGCTGAGACGATGATAGCGTCTCAGGTGATCTTGGTTCAGGTCGTGGAGGTGGTGGCGACTCCACGCACAGGTCAGGCCGGTTTCTGCCAATCCAAGCGGTCACTTCTGGAATACGACTGGGTTTGTATTTGCCTAGCTTATCGAGCAGTTTGGTAATTTTGTCGTTCTTCTCCTCCTCATCTGAGATCACAACTCTCCCTTCCCCAAGATCAAAGTAAAGTGTTTGCACTTCGCCCATAGTTAAGTGATCACAAATGAGTTGTCGTAGTTCTGGCACAGACATCTGTAACAAAAGGCTAGAGGGGATTGGTGTAGACGATGGGGCGGATGATTGTACTTCACTTGCTGATACGTTCCGGTCATTGGTCACCACCAACCTATGAACTTCAGGGGCGGGTGGCCTAGGAAACTCCCAAAGCCATGTTGTCAGATGTTCCCGCACCAACCGTTCGAATTCTTCTGGATTAGTATAGCTCTGTACCAGGCCAGGGTGCAAGCCAGTAGGAGCGAATTCGGCAAAGAATTGATTCACATGGGCTAACTGCTCTGTGTCGACATCCCGGATAGTGGCAGGAGACCGTATGCAACGGTAGAACATAACCTTTGGCCAGCCGGTGGTGCTTTCTTGGCGGCGACGGTAGGCGGCTTTGAACTCTTGCTCTGTACCAGACCAGTACAATTGATGGGTTTCAGGATCAATTTCTCCTGTTTCTGAGCCAAACCGGTGCCAGAGTATGCCCACAAAAATGTCCCACTCTTCTGGCGGTAATTGTTGGAGAATCAACCTCTGAGGTATACCCACGTCAGGAGCGACATGGGTTTCCCAACGCAGCAACTCAAGCGCCAACCCCAGCCGGTCAGCCAGACTCCGGTTAAGTTCCTCTACCACCCGCGCCAAGCGGTTGCGTTCCTCTAGCACGTCACCAGGGGAGGCAACAAAGATGCGCACCTTGGTGCGGGTGCGCGTGGAATCCTGTACTGGTATTGAGTGGACCGGAATAATTGGCTGCTGTTTGGTATACGACACCTGAGTAAATGTTCCCCAAACCTGCCAGGTCTGGGAGATGTTTCATCTATTCCTTAGCCAGTGCCAGAAGAGCCAGCCGCTGCTCAAGATCAGCAACAAAGCCAACCACTTAGGGCTGAGTACTCTTTCAGAATATCAGCCACCAAGTCTCTGATGGATAGCGGCAGCAAGTACTTGACCAGCCGCGCATGGTGAAATCTCTTCGCTTATGCCCAGTTGGTTGATTTTTGGAACGATGAAGACAGTTTTTGCCAGATCACCACATCAATCAGCAGTCTGAAACAGCTTGGGGGCGTATTTTTCTAGCTCTGTTAAGTCTGCTTTAGCCTGAGCTAAATCTGCAACTGCTTGTTCGAACTTTTTTCCCAGATTAATCATCCTATCGTTATCAGGTTCCGAGAGCGGTGCTACGGCAGCCTTCTTGCGTAGAACCCTCAAGTCCGTATCGAACGACTCCGCCTGCGAACTTGCATCCCACCACTTATACCATGCGTTGTTATAACTCTGCCAAAACTCGGCTATGTTGATCCTTGATAGGGATAGGCTACTGCTTGGGGGTGGCAATGGCTGTGTCAACTCTCCCCTCTTAATATTATCCTCTGTGCCCAATACTTCATCTATTGTGTATACTCTATTATTTGGATCTTGTGCTCTGGTGAGGAATACACGCAATAGCTGCTCAACATCTGATAGTTTCTTCAGTATTTCAGCTTGGGTTTGTTTTTGGCTATCAGCAAACAAAGTGATAGACTGCTTCCATAGAGATCCTGCTTCTTTGTTTTCAAAAGTAAGAGCGATTTTGAATTTCTGATCCGCTAATTCCACCACTCTACCTACAAATTGCTTTGCTTCATCTCCACCAACGCCAGCTACCAAAGGTAATAACGCGTTCTCGACTTGAGTTTTTGAGGCTAACGGCAAGTCTTCTATCTTGGTCTTATCCAGGTATTTCCAATCGAATCTCCTCATAGCTTCAGCAATATCGAGTTGAGGTAGTCTGGCATGTTCTTCGTGCTCCCAGAAGCTTTGTAACTCTTTTGTGGCTGCATCCAAGGCAGCGATGTAAAGTGGAGTAGGGGGAAACGCTTCTCTCCACATCTTTCCGAGAACCTCTTTTGCCTTGTCCGAGGCTATAGTCCAGGCGTATTTGGTAAGTATTTCACCAATAGGCATTATTGTGTCTCCTTTCTTTTGTTTATTATTTATGCTATTTAAGTAATCCATTATGCAATCTTTTATGACGGAGGGGAGGCGAATTCTTGCAGGAGAGGAAACTTTTATATCTGTCATAAAATGACTCCCTTCCCTCTCAGCCGATCGATAATATTAGCGTCAATATTAACATCTACAGATTTACTATCCTTTGTTGGTGCTATTTCTTCCGCGACCAAAGCCTTTATCGTTGCTTTTTCTTCCTCAGTATCTAAAAGTTTAAGCACCTCTTCATGAATCTCCTTGCCCCGCTTCTGCCAGCATCGGCTGCAGTCTTCCATGTTCTCAGGCTGACCTTCCGAATACTTGCATTCGGCATCTAGTTTCCCACACACTTTTTGCAGAAGCCCAGGATGATATCCTACTCGTTCTAAGACGGCCTGAGGTTTTTCTTTGCAAACAAATCGAGGTGTACGGTACTCGCCTGCATAAACGCCTGCACATTCACCCATCACCAGCGCTTGCGCATCGCCTGGGGTCAGTGCATCTATAGTGTATTCTGTAATCCCCTCCCCAATTGTTCCTCCTCCACTCCATAGATCCACGGAGTCCTGACCCTGGGTCTTGCGAAGCTCTCTTGTTTTAGGGCCTTCGTACGGCTCTCTCACTTCAAACACACATTTTATCTGCAGATGCCTATCCTCCGGCATTGGCACCCGCAGAGGTATCTGTGCAGCAAAGCGCTTTACTACCTCATCCGCTACTTGCTGCCCCTCTATTATGAAAACAAAGGACGCTGTTTCCGACGGGTGTTGCAATGCCGCCCAACAACGAACGAACTTCTCTATGCTTGCCTCCATATAACTAGTCTTGGCTAACTCGCATGACTGAAGCAGTTCTTCCCAAGTATCCGATATTTCAAGCTCGATTGCGAACCGTTTCCCCAATTCGCCTAGGGTATCTGCGAGTTCGCTTGAATGTCCATCGACGACTTGACTAATACTGTACCCCAGATAGCCTCTATGTTCATATTGGTTTTTCAAACGTCCCAGATCTACTATTATACTCTTGCTTACCTGATCTATAGACAAATCCGAGCAAAGCAAATATTCTGTAATCCGTCCTAACCACGACCAATCTGACTGCTTATCCCTGAGCGAGGCCTCTTGTGCTCTTTCAGATGCGTACTTTACGAACCAACAGGCAAACCACTTCTGCAGTCTCTTCCCTGAAATGGTTCCTCCCATCTCCTGTCCGCTTGCTGGAATCAAAGCGTATCGCTCTTTTTGTGTTGCCTCCGGGTGCAAAGCGTATACCAGGGTTGAAGTCTTGCCAACCTTATATGGACCAATGAGTCGAAAACTATTTGGTACCCTATTGGGGTCTAGGAGCTTTCGTATCGTTTCTATTGCCCCTTTGCGTGAATCGTGGGCGCCAAAGAATTCCCATGTCCCTGCTCTCCAATGTGGTAGATCGGAGCTGGAAAAGTGTGATCGTTTGCTATCTACTTTACTCATTGTTCGCTCCCTGTCCTTCATGCTTTGTCATCTGTAAACTATGCAGATATAACCAAAGAAAGCCAACCCGAAGACGTAAATCAGAACACATGTTCCGAATAGACACCCCATCGCTATTGCGATCAAGAATTTCCTTAGTCAAAAGTGCTTCGAAAAGGTGTAATGTCTCCTCCGTTCCGTACTGTGAGCAAAACCGCTTATACTCCTCGTCACTCTCACATTCATCTCTATCTCTCACCAGCACTGTGACCCCATTCTTCTCTACTACCTTTACTGGCCTGACACGTCCAGTCTGAATGTCTACGTCGTCGGATCGCCCAATTTGGAAAAGAAGCGACCGTTCCTTGGGTTCGAAACCCAAGCTGAGGTAGTCGATCTGAGGTCGATCATCCTCAGAAAGAATAATCTGATCCACCACTCTCTTTAAATCTCCAATCTCTACCACTCCGTTCAACTCACCAGTCATTGGGTCTCTTCGCCGATTCAACTCTTCTACGAGATGATGACATACCAACTGAGTGAGAAACGGGTATCCGCCAGTCAACAACCATAGATATCGCATGGCCAGAGGTGTATAGACCAAATTGGTAGGCAGGACCTCTGTAGCGAGCGCCTCTGTTTCTTCGCGTTTCAGAAAACCGACTCTTATGGGCTCATAGGCGCTTTCTCTTTCGATTTTATCCCAAAAACCATTTGCTAACTCATGGACAAAAACGAAAGAAATCCCCTCAATTGCCAGGCGATTGAAAAAGGCCAGTACCGGCTCTGCAAATGCCGCAAACGGCCCTATGCCAAGGTTGTCGGCATCATCGAAGACCAGAAATAGTCGGCGCTCAACTTTATCTTGCATATACTGCAAGAACCCCTTGAAGTCTTCCCGTTCTCCGACGTTTCTATCTTTAGGAAGTGGTGCATTCGCAGTAGCAGCTACGACATTTGCAACCGCTCTTAAAAAATCACTCTGGTTCCAAGATGAATTGTTAAGACCAATTTGCTGCTCACAATCACGGCAGTTCGTGTAAACAAATAGAAATCTCTGGTCTCTGATCTCCTCTCGAAATTGTAGGAGCAAAGACGTCCTGCCAGTACGCCGAAGTCCCTTCACGAAGACAAAAGCCCCTAGACTGCTGGCAGGTTCACATGCACTGTCAGGTTCAGGCGGAGGTGCTGTGCGCTCTTTGCCCTGGTTCTTACCGTTGATAATTACGTTTATACCAAGGGCTTGGCGCAGCTTACGAAGCTGATCATCGCGATCACGAAACAGGGTACTAAACTCTGATTTGCTGCCAACCGGCCTGCCAATCACAAAAGGGTTGTATATGGGGCCTTTGACCGTTACCATTAAAGGAGGCCACTCAAATACTTTGAGTTCTCGTTTTTCCTGTCCACTCTGGCTCATAAAATCATAGTAGGTGACAAGTACCTCTACAGATATCGCTTCGTCACCTTCTTGCCAAAACCTAAAGGCAACGATCTGTATGCCGTCGCAGTCTAATACGCCGATATCTTGCGTTGTAGGTCCATCTAGTATGATCCGACCTCTTGCTGGCCGGAATTGTACCTTAACATTTAGTGCAGGCCCAGGGCCATTGTTAGTGATAGATATGGGAAGACGGACGTATCTCCTAGCCCCATCGTCGATCCGCTCCTCTTCTATCTCATGTACTGAAAGCGAGGGGGCTAACTGGACTTGAAGACAGGCCTGGCTATTCAGGGGATCAATATGCTCAATCTCTTCTAGCCACTGAATAGCAGATCTCTTAAGTTCTATGCCTTCTGGATAGGCATCTAGCGATTCTTCTCGAACTACGCGTTCCACATTACGGAGAGCGCGAGCCATCTCCTCGGCTGGATACCTAAGTTGGAATGCCTCACTCGCGATTTCGACCACCCTACGCAGCGGAGCTAGCAGGCCAGTAAGTCCAGGGAGTTCGTCGAGGAGAGGAAATTTGGGGGTAGACAGTGGTTTACTAAGTTGGGCAAGCATTTCCCGCACTCTATTGCGGTCCCTACTAAGTTGGGCAAGCATTTCCCGCACTCTATTGCGGTCCCCCAAACCGCGAACAGCAGAGTTGTCTGGCAATGGGAACGTGCTCTCGACCATAACTACACCTCCTGAATATCCTGCAATATCAAACATCATTTTCTCATTCTGGACGCGCTAACGCGAAGGGCATCATCCCTTCTCTATATTTACGGCCACACGCATGTTGCTGCATGTCTCTTGAATCCAGTGTACAACCTGTGCTTTATCTCCGACTTCAGGCGGAACACCGGGTTCAGAGAGAAAACTAAGCAAATCTGGTTGACACTGATTTGCGAGAAGTCCATATATTTCTTCCAATATCAACTCTGGCTGCTGGGCCCAACGGACTTTGAGAGCGTCTGCAAGCCCCATTAGTTGCCCCTTGGTGCCTGTCTTCGCCCCATTAAAGATCACTTCGCGTTGCTCTGCCAATCCTTCTCGCAGATGAATTTTGCCTAACCAGGCTTTCCTCGACTCTTGCGCACTTGCTGTTAAAGCGCCGACTTCGTACCGCCCAAGTAGTTCTAATACTCTGTTGTAAGCCTTGTCCGCAGACCTTTTGTCCCCTTGCTTCTCATATTTTTGAGCTTCTTGCAATGCCTGTCTCACTTTTTCTTCTACACCACTAACCTCCAAGGTCCATGCTCTCTGTCGCAGAAGCATGACACCCTCAATGCCTGCTACCAGCATAAGAACTAATACTAACGCTGCCCAAATTGTATCTCTGTCATGCCATCCTTCTGTCGGTTTGGGGACAGGTGTTTCCACCGGCGCGGTCGGCGTCGTCTGCCCTACCGCCCTATGTGTGGGCGATGGAGAAAGTGTAGAAACGGCTGATGGTGTCTCTGTAAGAAATGGTTGCGGCGTGGAGGTCAATGCTGTCGGGATAAACGGAGATGGACTAAGCGACGGCATCCCGGTCGGCGTCACTGCACTGGCATACACATTGCCCAAGAGCGAGTCTACCTTTGGCAGATCATTATCGTTCCTGAGTATCGTGAGATCATACTTACTCCAAAAGCCCTCAAACTTCGGACTCTTGTAGGTGGGTCCCACACACTTTGATCCAGATTCCGTGCATCCTATGCCGATAACGCGCACTTCTATGCCCTTGGACCTCAAACCGGCGAGCGAGGTAGCAACGGAAGTCTCCAGGTAGTTTCTATCTTTCTCATCCTCCACAAAAACAGTGTCCTCGTATGGTGACGGATGCCCATCCGTGAGCAACAAAACGACCTTTTGGTTTGCTGGTTCTGTTCTCGGCTCAAAAAGCGATAGAACCTGATTGAGAACATTGACAAAATCTGTAGGCCGCTTGGTTCGGACACATTCTCTGTAAACTTGCTGTGGCTGCATTTTCCGTGCTTCTACAACGGGCGTCATTGTGAGCACAGGCTCAATGCTGGTACCAAAGCAGGCCACAGCAATTCGGCTGCTGGTGTCCTGAGGCAGATGGTCCAGGATGTAGCGGGCTGCCTTGTCAGCCAGACGATCCTGGTCAAATACGTCCATGCTCCCTGACGCATCAACCAGGATCAGCAGGTCAACGCGGGGCTCACCTGCCATTGTCTGGTTGCCAAGGGCCATGCCGGCCGATAGTAGAAACAACCAGACAATCAGGACTAACAAACCGCTTATGGCTATTCTTCTCGTATTGCATGACGAAGATGACATTTATTGTCCTTCCCAGCTTACGCATTTTGCGGCCCAGAATTTGCGAATACTGAGGGGTAAGTAGACTTAATAACGTCCACACACCCCAGGTTCTAGCAGACACAGCCAACTCCCAACTTGGTAGAGGTTCCTACTTCTTCCCTCCAATCTGTTTGGGAATGTCGCCAATACCGCGATTGTGGCGAAAGTACTCATTGAGGTTTGGGCCTGATGTATTCACACAGGAGCATTCCTATGGCGGGAATTAATCCTCTATCGCGCACTATCACATGCAGGCCCGAAATATCATACTCGCACAGAATGGGTTCAGAGGGCGGACGATCTAGTTCGTAGAACTCAATCTGCGCAGGATTCCATTTCTGTTTGGCTACAATGTCACTGCACGTCTGCCCTGCCAGCGGCCCTCTGACTGTTATGCTCGCCGCTTGACCTTTGACGCCTACATAACACTCAGTACGCAATGGCCCAACGCATCCGGCAACCAGCATGATTATCACTACTGAGAAGATAAGGAAGACGGCTTTATACATGTCTACTACCCCCTTGCTCGCGCTTTTGTAACGGCACCGCACGCGAAAGAGCTCTACAGCCCTTTGCGGTGGCCTATCTCGCCGGTGCCTCCCACCGCGCCTCGATCCGCCGATACCGGGAGACGTCCGCCAGGCTGTGTTCGGTATCACCCCACTCACCCAGCCCCAGCATAGGATACCGGAAGGCAGAAAAGACTATCTGCTCGGTTAGTTCTCTTTCCTGGGTGTCATACTTATCGGAATAGAGTTCTTCCAGGAAGATAGCTGCCTCTAGCAATGATTCGTCCTGCAGCCACTCCACCAGTCCTTCAATAGATAAACGGCCTTGCTCGGCGGCCAAACGGCGCCTTTCCTTTACCACCGTGAACAGACCAGCCCCCCCCCTCTTTCCACTTTCAGAGAAGTTGCGGATGTCTGCTATAATCCCTGGCAGGTTGGCTTCACGTAGACCCAATCGCTCGATAAGGATTTGATGCCTCTCCATCGGTTCGGCGTCCAAGAGGCATTTTTCGGCAGTCTTGAACTGCAGCACAATCTTGTACAGCGAAGCTGGATACCTGCGGTTGGCAGAGACACTATCCAGGCGCAGCCCCCACGCTCGCAGGAGACCATCCAGCCGTGAGAACAGGCTCCCCGATACCTCCCGGATATCCGGGTTCGACCACAACTGGACCCTATCGTGCACCGTGGATTCGGTCTCCATCTCTATTAGTTTTTTAACCTTCTCTTTCAAGAGCTCCGCACCACTGGGGCGACCTGGACTGGCTGGGCGAAACAACCAAGCTGGACGAGCTGGCCCACCTGGATCACACCATCTGGCCTCCCGGGAGAGCAACTTGATGGGATCCTCCAGGCGAAGAAGGTACAGAAACCTGACCACGGCCAGGTCAGTGGCGTCCTGAGAAAGGCCCGCTAGTCTTTGGGCGACATCAACCATGACCGTTCCAGGATATTGCGCCAGCACGGCCACGTAACAGTTTTTGCTGCCCCTGAATTCGCTCCGGCCTACGATCTCGCCTGGTAGATATACCTCTGGTATACCATCCTGGTCAAAGGTTTCTCCGGCATGGCTGGCTACCGCCACACAGCCGGTGACCACGGTGACGGTTGCTGGATTACCAAAGCCTCCCAGGGCATGGACACGGATGATCAGGTCCCTGAGGTCAATCTCCAGGGAAACTGATGGTCTTGCCGCAGCACTGAGGGTAAGGGTAGTGTCCATAGCTTTCACCTCACGATCATTCATGCGGGCTCAGCGCACCACTATCTGCTTCTGCTGCTCTTTGCGTTGGAGCTGATTGCGCAGAACGGCCACCTTGTAACGATATTGCTGTTCACGGTCAAAGCCATACGCTGCTACCAGAGTGAAGATGCTCAGAACAATGAGGCCAAGAGGCACTTGAGGGAAGAAAGCATCTACAAATTGTGGAACCGCGGAAAGAGACGAGGCGAGCTGCGGCAAGAACAACGATAGGAGAGGCGCTAGCCGCTTAGCTATCTCTGGCAAAGCCCACCTTGTTACCAGATAGATCAAGACAAGATCTGCCAGCAAGACGGCTACACGGTTACTCAGCTTGGGATGCACAGCGTAGATCAGGCCAGGGCAAAGCCTGGCTTTAGCTAGATCCCACCTGCTAGCCTGTTCTAGAGCAAGGAGCGCAAGGGACAAGACCAGCCAGAGGCCAACACAATAAAGAAGAAGGCTAATGTATCCGGTATACTGCCTGGGTAGGGAAAATCCAACCAGAGTCAAGGCAAATGTCTGTTCTTTCACTACCACAGGACCCAATCCGATGATGGGGGTAAAGAACAGAAGCGTCACAATAACGAAGCTAATCCACGTCATCTGTTTCCTCCAGACCGGCCGTTTCCACGACGCCTCGTAAGCAGATGATCTCGTAAGGGTGTCTGGAGCGGGCCACCAGCCAGTCGCTCTTGCGGAGGTATTCCCCGGCGAACCCTTGCAGTGGAGCGTCGCTGGCTAATGTTACGATAGTGAATGACTGAGCAGCCGGGTCCTGGCTGCGCCCCAGGGGGTGTGCTTTAGTGTAGAGCCATATCCAGCGCTTTTCCCCTGCTAGAGGATTATTCTCCTCCAAGGACCTGATGTCCGCCAAGGATTTTCTTATCGCCGCCAGTTCTTCAGCCTCCGCTGGTTCTCCCCCTACCGGATTCTCCCAATCTGCCCGGGCATCTGGCTCCAAGGAACTGCTTAAGAAGAAATGCCTGGTCAGTCTATCAGCTTCAGCTTCTATTTCGCTGACAACTCGGTGGTAGGCGGCAGGTTGCGGCGGATAGAACACCTGTGCCTCGCCATGCTCGGGGTGCTGATTCTTGGGCAGAGAGAAGATTTCTTCGGAAATGATCTGGGCAGACTTACTACTGGCGTATGGCGTAGGGCGGGCCAGCTCAATCGCCTTTCTGGCCCATTGGCTCCAGACCGTGAGATTGTCCAACCTGTATATGGGCGACGTCTCCAAATTGGGCGTTTCCAGGTAGGCCTTCAGATTAGCCAGTTTCTTACTTACATCTTCTGCTTTATCTTCCAGCAACAGTAGCAATTGAGCGAGGCCAAAAAATATATCACTTAGATGCCTGAATATGGACAGCCGATAATCACGCAAGATCGTGGCCGCCAGGCGCGGCACAGAGTCCGCAAGTGTTTTCTCGTATTGTGCCCGGTATTGCCTATACCTGCTCCCTTTTTCCAAGACAAGCCAGAAGACTCCATCCACTATCCCAATAGCCGTCAATGCCAATGCGGCCACAAGTGCTGACCATGCCTCTCCCTTGTGGGTAATCATGGCCAGGATGCCTGTCAACAGTGGCCACGCCGGAATCAGTTTGAGGACTATCCCAGGCCACGATAGCAAGTTCCTACAGAAGCGGAAATAGCGTCGGTAGGCAGCCTGGATGGCCGTGGCATCCGCCTCTGCCAACGCGGTCAGGAAATAGTCGCTTTCCAGGGGATGAACGGGAATGACTTGGCCGTCCAGATGCAGATCAGGTGAGTCTCTCAGTTCGGTGGTAGCCCTTTCCATGGCGTAAACCAGCGCGGGCAAGCCTACAGCATCCTTCTCACGCAGCTCCAGAGGTTGTATCAACTCGCCACCCTTGGGTTCAAAAGCCCTATCTAGGATGTTGGTTAAGGATTTTAACAGATACACGTAATTATCGCCTTCTGGCTTGTCCAGGTTCTCTACCAGGGATTCACGCAAGCGCGCATAAGATCCACATAGCAAATACGATAGCTCTTTTGGTGGCGGCTGCTGATCTTTCAGCAGACCTGTTAGCCCTACCATTGATAGCTCAAACTTATCCTTAAGCTCTTCTTGCAAACTGAAAATCTCTCTTGGTGCTCCTGACTCTTTTCCCTTCGGCTCAATCCTGAATTCCCACAAGGGTGGGGGCTTGATGGTCGTAGCCCTGCTCTCCAACAAGGAGATGGTGCCCGTGATGCGTTTGGCCTCGTCTTCTACTCTTTTCAGCAACTCAGCGACACCATCCTTCAGCGCTCGGTCAAGGAACTGCTGGTTGGCCGGTGACAACTGCGTTTGGATTAACGGCTGGATCAGGCTTTGTAGAATAAGCAGGCGCAGATATTCCTCCAAGTGTGCTAATTCCACCACCAGGGCTGAAGCACCCATCCAGATCCAGCCAACATCCTCTTTCTTGGTTCTAACTATATATTCAATCGCCATGGTAAGCTCTGAACTCAGCAAGGCAACGAGGATCGTTTGGGTTTCCTCTATGATCCGCCTGCGCTCTGCTACGATGCCACTATGGGCCTCGGTTTGTAGCCTGATGCGAGGCCAGTACAGTGTTTCCTTACGCAAATCTATGACACCATCGCCAAATACGATTAATTCTAAGGAAAACTCTGCCGTACCCACCAGCACGTTCTGCGCCACAGTCGCCAGTTGCTGCAGCAAAACATGCGCAGACTCTACATCGTCACCCTCTGCCAGGTCGTAGACCACGATGATCCGCAAGGAGATAGGATATGGTATTACTTGGGCATAGCCGCGCGCCACCATGCCATCCCAGAATCTCTGCTTGGTCATTGGCGCTACTAGTTCTGCTATAGCCTCTTCAAAGATGTCGTCCGCGGACCCCAGCCGGCCCCACGCCACTGTGCTAGGCGGGACCTGATCGCCCAATCTATTCTGAACGCTCTGTTGGATATAGTTAGCATCCTCATCGGGCAATGGTCCGCACAAGAGCAGCAAGGTTGGGATCAGCGGGCTGGTGCTGCCAGGTTGCCAGCCAGTCTCGGTATCAGTCTGCGAATTCAACATTTACCTCCGTGGCATCAAGAGCACGCAGCGTCACCATTCGCTGGGTAGGATCCATCCCGAATTGGATCCGGTAGAAATCACGTGTGGATCCAAAAATCTTTTGGAATAGCGCTGTCAGAGCAGTAAAGTCAGCGGCTTCCGTGTAAGTGCCAGAAGTTGCAGCCAGACGCAAAGGTTCTGGCTGCAACTCGTTAGACTTAACTCCCACTGTGTAAAGGGCAACCTTCTTCTTGTTCACCTCTTGAGCGATCCACTTGGCATTAGCTATATTGTCCCGGGAAGATACCCTCTGGCTGGCATTGTCAGATCCGTCGGTCATAACGACTAGGTAACGTAACTGGACAGTGCATCTGCCCGTCTGAGCCAATCCTTCCAGGACACCATCCCAGAGGGCCGTAGAGCCGACTGCTCTATCTACCTGGGACGTATTCAGAGGAGATTTGGAAGGCGACTGCACCGGCCTGATGTCTTGGGGCCCGGCAAACAAAACGAGGCCTAGTTCATCGTCTGGCTTCCTATTGTCGTTCAGGCCTTGTAGAGCCTGGCGTATCTGTGGTATGCCCGGCTCCACAGAGCCAGACGTATCTACTACAGCGATGAGGCAGACAGGCTCATCAGGTCTCCATTCTTCAAACTTGCGGATGGTGAGCGGTGTACCCGTGAGCATCTTTACCTGGAAGGCACTGCGAGGCAGATCGGAAACTTGCTTGCCATCCCGCCAGACTCTAACGTCAAGGACGCCAACATTATCCTCCCGCTGTTTACGCAGGACCTCAAGTTGAATAGAGGGTGTAGGCGTAGGCATGACCGTTGGTGGGGGGGCAGCGCATACGCGTTGACAATCTTCTTTTCTGGCTTGAACGGTGCGTGCTAGATCAGAATCCGCCCCTTGTTTACGGGTAAGCGATTCCGCTTCCTCTAGCAGTGCTCTTAAATCGTCACATTGGCGATCATTGATCAGTACCCCGGCCTGATCGGATAGAAGACGAATCAACTCCTGTTCGGCAATCGCCCGGCACTGGGCATCGGAGGTTTCAGCCAAGCACTGCCTGATCAGAACTTCTGCTCCCTTTAGTTCACCTACCTTGTGCAATTCTTTCGCTTGCGCCACCTTCAGGCATGGATCGGGCGCACAGAACAAGTTCTGCACTTCTGGCAGCCTGACCAGGAATGGCCCACCTACGGCGGGGATGAACAGACTAAACACAAGGACGAATACTACAGACTTCAGCTTCGCCAGGAAACTGTCTTCGGCCGTGAGTGCGTAGATGAGCATGCTGATCACAGCAAATGCGGCGCAAGCGAATAGGAGCACATCCTGAAACCGCTGGCAGGCTGCCCCCGCAAACATCCATCTCCCGGCGAAGATCGCTGCTACCCCGGTTAATAATACGAAGAACATCCAACCTGAACGTTCAATAAGTCGGTCCATCGTGGACATATGTTATTTCTCCAAAAGGCACGCCAACCCGGCGCGTGCGTAATCCTTGGTTAACATCCGCAGGCCTGCCAGATCTGGGAGACCTGGCAGGCCTCGCCACGACACCTACGACCCAGATTTTCCGGCATGGTTCACAGAAGCCCCAAGAACACCTTTACACTTTTTGGACATGCATTGACCAAATGAGGTTCTGGCACCCAAAATACGGCTTTTGGACGGCTGAAACGGTCTTTTCGGGCATTGTCAAGCCGTTAATGCCTCACCTGATGGCAATCAATCTCCGCCCCAAAAGTGTCAAGCTGATTTAGGCCGTTTTTGGCTCGAAATTAACCACGCCGGTTTTCCGGGGTAGAAACAGTAGTACTCACCGATCTTCTGCAACTCTTCCCTGGTTAGCTTCGTTGGACCTTCGGGCAACTCCTGTAATGCTGTAAGGTAAAGCGGTTCCCCAATAACCCCGGCACTGGTGATTTCAAATTGCCCCGACCGCATGTTCTTCTGGGGCTTCTCTACCCATAGTTTCAGGGCCTCTTTGACAACCGGCACCAGAGATTTCAACAGATACACCGGCGTGGAAGTAGTATCCGGGCCAGGGGTTTTATTAAGAGATACCCCGTGGAAGGCTAGCACGTACAGGCCAATCACGCCCAGTCCTGTGGAGATATACCGTATCTTGGTATCCCCGGCGGCAACTTCACCTGTTAACTGGGCCTCCAACGTGGGATCCAGATACGGCAGTATCCGATATCTGTACTCTCTTGTGACGTCCGGTGGGGTTGAAGCCTGCCACCAGGGCGCCTCGTATTCGTTGCCGTCTGGATCGTACATCCTCCCCATCCTGTCCGCCAAAGCCTGCCTGAGCATGGGAGCATCGGCGCTCTCGGGAAGCATGCTCTCTGGACTATTTCCGCTAAGGACATGGATCAGACCCGCCTGGGTGAGGCCTGTGGCACCACGCAGCACCTCCTGTCTGAACAGGTCCCGCCGGCCCTGTTGGGCCGCGCGAATCAGAAGACGCAACCAAGACTCTCCAGTCAGGCGATCCAGCGGGGCACGGAGCTCAGCCACTCTTATAGGGGATTCTGTCGCACCGGAAACCATACCCCTGGCGATGTCCCGCTGCTCCACTACCATCTTCAACAGGTCCTTTGGCCGGCTCAGGTGAGCGTCTAGCGCTTTCGTCACGTCCGTTTCCAGCTCCGTCAAATGGCTAACCTGTTCCAGAAGGAGCACAAACTTCCCCAGGTTCCTGGCCAGGTCTCTTGCTCTGGTCTCCTTTCCCGCCGTAAGGCTCCAGCCATGTTGGGCATTCGAGCAGACCTTGGCTACACTCAGCAACTGGGCATTGAGACCCTCAGGCCCTTCCAATAGTTCTGCGCACCAGGCCCGAACCCGGTGGGCGTCATTGATTCCCTGCAGCCAGGTAGCATCAAAGGTGTCTTCGGGCGGAAATCCTGGGACACGCAAAGGCAATTCTTCGCTTCTTTGCTGGCCTTCCACCGTCACCGTCTCTATGCTGGTGAACTTGACGTCGAAGGTCCCCAGTTCTCTAGGGGCGATCAGCCGGTTGATCTCTCTCTTCCATTCCGCCACCAGTTCTTTGCGTCTTTCCTTACTCGGCTGCCCGTCACTTACCTTGGGGAATTGCCAGCCTTCTGCCCGCATTTTCTCCAGTAAGAAACTGGGGTCCTCTACCCTTCTTACTACGTCTGCCAGAGCCTCGGTGCCCTTGAATTCGGGCCGGAGCTTGCCCTCAATGTAGGTGGATCGGTAATCCGGCTCTATTAGCTCCTTCAGCTTTAGCGCCAACTCTCTCAGGGTCTCATAGTATTTCAAATTATCGCCAAAATCCTTGCCCCAGAACCCTGTGCTGACCACTACCATACGGGTACCGGCATTGTTAATCAAGAGTTGATGCAAATCCTTAGCCAGGTCTTCCAGCATGATAGACTTGACCGCCATGTCAATAATCTCCGCCCGCATCTCTGTGCCACGGCTGCCAATGCCCACATCCGGGAGATCCAAGAAGAACCAGTTGATGGAGGCATCCGGAAAGTCTTCCTTAAACTTGAGTTCAAAGGCTGCGTCGGCAGCGATGCCGAAGAAGGTATTGAGCATAGTTCTATTGGCGTTAACTCGCCGGTACGTGAGGGGGCCAATGCGGACAAAGTTTAACTTTATGGATGCCTCAAAGGTTTTCCCCAGAAGATCGGTCAGCAGCGCTCCCACAAAGCGGTGTACACCTTCACCCGTGCCGCCAGCAGTGGAGGAGATAATCCAGACATCCAGCGGATTTTGCGGCCCCACATTAGAAGCTAAATCCGTGGTTATTATCCGCAACTGCTGGCTCAGTTTATCCACATTTGCCCAGTGCCGGACCGTAGCCCCACCGATGACGGGTGCCTGGGCAAGCCCGTCCCGCAGTGGGCCGCTCACAGGCCAGGTTTCCATCAAAAACCTTGCATGTTCCACATCCTGTGGCGCGGTGATAGCCGTCTGTACATAGGTTGAGCGCCCTCGCGCAGGAGGTTGCTTCATACGCGCATCCAGATCAAGCAAAAGCCTGCTAATCGTGCCAATAGGTTCGTCCAGCTTGACCACCAGGGAACGTGGGTCCTCCGGTCGTTCCTTGATCTCGTTGGTGACGTCAATGTGTAACTCACCACTGACGCCCAGTATCCTACGCTGGCCCAGTAGCTCGGCCCCAGACCCGCCGCAAACGATGAGAAACTTGTTAGGCATTTTGATCTCCTCCTAGATAGGATGATAGTATTACAGGGACGCCATTACCCCCCAAACAGTACATGAACACTCCTTAGCATCATGTCCGCGTGATTGGTCCGTTATTGGCCATATTACCTCCTAAACTTACAAAGCTATGGCGCTCGGCCATAAGCATCTAACCACTTCGCTTTTAAAATCGCCAACTTTGGCCGATGCACGATAACGATTTCTTGGACCATTCTTGGCAAAATAATAGACAGCCATGGGATTTACGGTTCAAGTACTTGGCTGTCTTTCTAGCTGGCAGGGTATTGGCAGCATAAGATGTAAATTGCGGCGAAAAAAGCCTGCCAAGGAGAACAAGGTGTACGATGCAGTGGCATAAGGGAAACAATAGGTGGAGTGCTGCTGGCTATGGAATAACCAGCAACGAAAAGAGGTTTTGGCTATCAGACGAATATACAACCATGCGTCCATAGCAACTTACCTCAGGGAAGAGATGGAGGATCGTTTAGTCAAGCAAGGCTGTGACAATAGCCATACATAATATAGCACACTTATCACTATTTGTCAAGATGTATGTCTGACATCCGTACATAAATCATGTGACCTAGCGGTGGAGTAGAGCCGCCAGACGAGGTGTCAGCGGCCCATGTATGGCAATCTCATGCAACCTATTGTGCCACAGCCGCACCATTTCTGCACGGATGTCAGGTATGTACAGTTTCCGGCGGGCAGGGCTCTGTAAAAGTCTGGATAGCTTGGCTACTGAAGCCCTGTCAAGGGCGGCGAAGTCTCCTTATGTGGAGCCAAAATCGGCCTCTGACTGCTGCTTTCACAGGGTCGGCGCAGGTTTACACTTTAGACTGACAGCTTTGACAGGGCCCCGGGCATGTTTCGATTTCGAGCCTCTTTGGGGGAGCAGGTGGGAGAGAGCGTGGACACCTCCGCCCCTGCGATCTTACCAGAAGCAGCGACTTTGTCAGCAAAATGTCAGGACAATGTCAGCGTATGGTCATGCCAGGGCTGGGTTATTGTGGTATGATAGGGCCGGAATATCAAGCCGCAGGGGCTTGTTGACAATACTGTTATGCTGTGGTAATATCCTTCAAGTTTTTGCGCGGCGAATCCTTAAAGTGGGAGAAAAACCATGAAAGTCCTTGTGGCCACCAAAGCACTGGGCGTCTTCGACGCTCTGCAGGGCGTCGAAGCCAAAAAGGCCCTGTACACGGACCAGGTTTATCAGGCCATCCCAGAGGTGCAGTTAGCGATCGTTGACTGGGAAGACCTGATCCCTTATCCTC
>Ga0194111_10003380_pt1 | contig 18988 bp, 19 predicted proteins | sample TA2KigC300mmetaG_FD_146194 | JGI IMG/M metagenome (GOLD analysis project Ga0194111, IMG submission 146194) | Freshwater microbial communities from Lake Tanganyika, Tanzania - TA2015033 Kigoma Deep Cast 300m | ecosystem: Environmental > Aquatic > Freshwater > Lake | place: Tanzania: Lake... | reverse complement strand
GTACCACTTTGCTTTCCTCCCCGTCACCCCCTCCTCCGCCCAGGGCCGTTCTCCCAAACCCCGGCAATTCAAGCGGATACGTTGAATGTGTCGCCAGCGACCCACGGCCCGAGATCAGGAGGTCTGAACCTGGAACATCCGCTCGACCTGACTCTCGACGTTGCCATCGCCGGCCCGTTCGCGAACCTCCCGCTCGACTTCCTTCTTCGGGGGCACGGCCATAGCCGGCGCCTTGCCGTCGATACTGAAATCGAAGGGCTTGCTCTCCTGGCGGCAGACGCCCTGCGCTGCCTCCTCGAGTTCCTTGCGGTCGAGCCAGGCGCGTGCGGCCTCCTCCCCTTTGAGGTGCGCGTCCAGGAAGGCCGTGACCGCCTCGCAGATCCAGCCGTGGTGGCGCGCGTCGCGCTCGCGCGCCGGGTAGTAGGGGACCGAGTCCGTGAAGGCGTTATGTTCAGCGTCCGCAATCTCGACGAGGTACTTGCCGCCGGACGGCAGTGCGTCGTAGGGCCGGCGCAGAAGCGCTGGATTCCCGCGCACCGCGGCGACCCAGTTGAAGTCGCGCGTGCCGGTCACGACAAGCGTTGGGACCTTGATGGTCGACCAGGAAGCGTCGTGCAGTACGCGCCCGCCGGCGTTGTCGACGGCCGGCTGAGGCCCGAGCAGCACACAGGCCTTCACGCGCGGGTCGGTGAACGACACTCCCGGTTGCCCCGGCAGGTTGATCGTGCCGCCAACGAGGGTAATGACGGTCGACGTCCCGGCGCACTGCCCGCCCACGGCGACGGCGACGGGGTCGACACGCCCCTTGAGCAGCGCCGACCCGGGGTCGTCTGCTAGGACCCGATCGACGACAAAACGGACGTCTGCCGGGCGCGTGTCATCGAGCCGCCCCGCGAGGGCTCGAAGGCCTTGCTGCTGGATGACCTCACGATCACTGCCTTGGTGGGTGAGAAAGACGACGATATGCCCGTGGCGGGCCAGGTGTGCGCCGAGGTAGGTGAAAGCGCTGCGCGACTCGCCGCCGCCGTGCGAGAAGACCACGACCGGGAACCTGCCCTCCGCACCCTTAGGCGCGAAGATGTGCACGGGTACGTCACGGTCGCGTTCCTCGTCGCGCCACGTGGCATCCTCGAAGGTCGTTGCGTACTCCGCCCGTGCTTCACCGCGCTTCGGTTCCCCGGTGACGGGCTCGATGCCGTGCGAGAGCTTCGCTTCGCCCCTCGTCTTCTCCGTCATCGTATTGGAACGAAGGAAGGCGATCGCCTGCGCGTCCTTCTTGAGAAATGCGTCCCAGAAGGCCACCGAGGCGCTCTGGACGTACAGGCGGTGGGCGGCGTTTTCCGGGCCGGCGCCCCGGAACGACGCGTCGCCCACGACCCCGCCGAACCCGTGCCAGGCGCCTTCGATCACCAGCAGAAACTTGTCTTTGCGCGGCGCGTACTTCCAGGGATCGAGCCGCCACTGCCAGTCGTCGTCCTTGCGACCGATGTCGTTGGTGCCCGTGATCACGATGAAGGGGCGCGTCACGCCGTCCCAGGACTGCGCGTCGAGTCCGGCGGCATGGGAACCGATGCCCTGGGGCGAGAGAAGCAAGAAGGCGAGCGGCCGCGGATCGGCGTGGCTCGTTCGCGCGCCGCCGAAGTCCACGGTGGTCGCGCCGGCGACGAGCTGGGCCGTATGCGCGCCGAACGAGTGACCTCCCACACCGATCACGGTGCGGTCCAACTTCCCCTTCAGCGCCGGGACCTTCGCCTCGATCTCGTCCAGCGCCTCGAGGATGAAGGCGATGTCCCTGGGCCGGTTCTCCCAGTCGGTAAAGGTGTCGGTGCCGGCCCCCGCTCGCCCCGTGAGCGCACGGGACTCCGAGTGATTGGCTTGAAGGCAGACGTATCCGTGCCCCGCCCAGGGGCGGACGAGCGGCTGGTACATGTCCTTGGAGCCGGTGGCACCGTGAGACCAGATGATGACCGGGAAGGGTCCCTCGGCCTCAGGCCAGGTGACCCGGAGCTGGAGGTCCTTGCCACGCTGCGCGTCGCGCAGGACGACCGTTTCGGCCGTCTTCACGGAGTGCGGTCCGGTGGCGGATTTGTAGGCCCAGTCCGCCGCTTCGCCCGCCGCACCATGGGCAGCGAGTTGGGATGATGCCTGCGTGGCAAGAGCCAGCCAGGCGAGGATGGTTACGACGTTGATGATGGTGGTCTTCATTGTCTGGCACCTCATGTGGCTTTGTAGATCCACGCCGTGTTGTGCAGGAGCTTCCGCCGTAGCCGCCATTGCATCGCTCACTTCTTCTGCCACACGTCGGCGGGTTCGAGGATGCGGCGCGGGCCGTCGCCGGAGAGCCACGCCTTCGCGGCGGTATCGTCGCGCAGGTAAGCGTCCCAGAACGCGGTGCTGAGCGCGAGGATCGCCCGGTGATGATTCGGATTGCGTTGCTCGCGATCACCGGGCAAAGGCCGCTCCGTGAAAGCCGAATGCTCGGCCTTGTCGAGCACCAGTTCGAACTTGTCGCCCGGAGCCAGCGCCGGGAAGACGCGGCGCCGCGACTCGGGAGTCTGGCTTCCTATCGCCGCCGTGTCGTGCGTGCCGGTCATCAGCAGCCACGGAGTCTTCACGCTGCCGAACGCGGCGTTGATGTCACCACGCTCGGGAGCACTCGGGCTCATCACGATCGCCGCCTTCACGCGCCCATCCGTGAGTGCTTGTCCGCCAAGCGGGAACTTCTGACCGGCGAGCGCCTGGGTCGTGTGTCCGCCGAACGAATGCCCCGACATGCCGACGGTTCCCACGTCAAGCTGTCCCGCCAGTTCGTGGCCGGTCTCGACGTTCCACTTGGCGAGCTGATCGAGCACGGCCGGCACGTCCTGAGCCCGCAGCAGGTAGTTCTTGCCCGACGCCGCTTCCCGCATGGCCACCATGCGTTTCGCCAGGGGCTGGTCCTTCCAAACCGATTCGTCGCTGCCGGGATGCTGCAGGAATACGGCGACGTAACCTCGCGCCGCCCAGTGCTTGCCCAGGAACGGCGACCCCGCCCGCGACCCGCCCAACCCGTGGCTGAACAGCACCACCGGTTGCGGCGTCCGCTTCGGCTCGCCCGCGTTCTCCGGCGGCAGATAGACGCGGATCGGGACCTCACGATCGCGAGCCGGGTCGCTCACCGACAGGTCGATGGACCGTGCGCTTGCGATGGTCTCAACCTTGAGTGGGTCGTATTCGTCCCCGACGGCATCGCGAGCGAACCATGATCCGAACAGCACACTGATCAACAACCATTTTCTCATGGACCGATTCACTTGGTCGTCTCCTGATAGAACCACTTGCCGTCGATGAGGCCGCCGCACCGTCCTCTGTCCACGTCGCCGCGATGGCTTCGAACAGCAGGTCGAAGCGGGCTTTGTGCCAGTCGCAGTTCATGGGCATTACTGGCGGCCAGGCCGAAGAAGTTCTTCGTACGCCCATCCAGCAGTGTGACCTTCACATCGGCGCTCGTCGTTTTGCCGAGGCCGAAGTGCGCTTCGAGCGCGCCGCCGCTCTTGTAGCTGTGGTTGCTGTGAATCCAGCGGTATTGCTTCTTGGAGTGCGGCGACTTGTCGCCGCTTTGGGTTTCCCTTGGCGAAGAGCCGCCCAGAGGGTCTGTGCCCGCGGAGTCCGGCGCAAGAGAAAGCGGCGACAAGTCGCCGCACTCCAAAAGTTCGATTCGCGCGCCGATCAGTTCCGCGTCCTTGATTCCCGAGAAACGAAGCCGCAGCCAGTGGTTCTGCCGTGCACCTTGCTGGCCCGTGTTGATGAATACCTTGTCCTGATAGCGATCCGACTCCACGCCGGCGAGGCCGCCGCCGCTGTTGTCCGGGTCACAGGCGATGACGATGTCCAGCAGGCCGTCGTGGTTGACGTCGCCCAAGGCGACGCCGTTGGTGCCCTCGACGATGTCGGTGAAGCCGGGAATCTCGATGCGCTGGAACAACGCGCCGGGCACTGCCGGTGCCGGCCGCATCGTCGGTTTGGTCGCAGGGCCGGCGCCGCCAGGCTGCGCATAGAAGACCTGGACCTCCACCCGCGTTACCACACCGTCCTTGTTGGCATCCCATTGTTCGAGCGGGAGATTCCGCGGCGCTCCATCCCGCGTCAGCTTGCCATCGCCGTCGCGGTCGAGTTGCTTGAACCGCTCAGCAACGCCGCCGCCAGTGGCACGGGGCGTTTCCTGGGCCAAGAGAGTGAGGCAGGCGAGAGCGGCTGACAGGCTGGCAATGACGATGGTCGGCTTCATGGCATCCCTTTGGACTACTCAACCTGCATCTTCTTGACCGTGTCCGTTTCCAACAGCTTGGCGGAGAACTCCGCCAGCAGTGCACGGTCCTCCGGTGTGCACGTGGTGTCGCCTGTAAGAGTCTTGAGGTTGGCGTCTATCTGGCTCTTCAGGTGCATGCCGATGGCCAGGAGGTGAACACGTTGGTCTTGCAGCACGTGACGAATGGCCGCCGCGGGCAGTTCTTTGAGTCGTTGCTTGTCGAAGCTGGGCACGAGGTATCCAGACCACCTGCCCAGCCAGCCACCGCCGATGACTTTCATCGCCACGATGCCCATGCCCATCTCGTGCGCTTTGGCCAGACAGTCATCGCGCAGTTTAGTCATCCGAGGGCTCCAGACCGAACTGCTGCCGCGTGGCATGTAGCCGTAGGACAACATGCAAATTTCGAAACCGCCGGAGTTGATCAGGGCCAACGCCTTTTCGAAGTAGCCGTGCGCGGAGAAGCCGACGAACCGCGTGATCTTCTCGTCGCGCAGCTTGACCAACTCGCCGTGGATCTTCATCGCCTGCTCGACGCTCATCTGCTCCAGTCCCGGAGAGCCGTGAATCAGCAGAATGTCCAGATAGTCGGTTTGCAGTTCTTTGAGCGATTTCTCGACCGCCTTGCGCACTTCATCAGGCTTGGTGGTCTCGACCTTTGTCACCAAACACACGTCGCGACGCCGGTCTTGGAGGGCCTCGCCGAGGATCGCTTGACTTTCCATGTAGTTGCCGGCCGTGTCGAAGTAACGCACGCCACGGTCAAACGCATAGCGGACCAACGCGACGCGGTCTTCGTGCGACAGCGGGTTGCGCCAGGCTGTGGGCAGAGCGGCACCGCCGTAGCCGAGGATGGGGAGTTGGAGGCCGGTCTTGCCGAGCGTGCGAGTGGGGATGGCGCTGGCAGGTGGATCCGCAATTGCTGCCGACGCATCGGCGGGAGTTATGCGCTCGCCGACAGCGACGGCCGTCATGATCGTTGCCGTGTTCCGCAGGAAGTCGCGACGTTCGAGAGTGTGTTCTGATTTCATGACTCCTCCACTGTTTCAGCACGGGGCCGCTTCGCCATGCGGATACTGGTAGTTGGCCCGAGGGTTGGTGGACACGCGTGTGGTCGAGCCACCGTCCAATCGGTAGACGTACAACTGGTTCTTGCCGGTTTCGCCGGAGTGGTAAATGACGGCGGCCTCTCCGTCGATCCAACGCGGGTAGGCAATCCAGAACGGCTTGCCCGCTTCATTGGCAATCGGCTTCGGGTTCGTGATCAGCCGCTGCTGCACGTCGAAATCGGCGATGTAGAGGGTGCGCCCGGCCATGCCTCTGCTCCTGAACCCCGTCTTGAACTCGAAGCAGATCTTCTTCTCGCTGGGCGAGACGCTGATGCGGTCCAACAGGCCCTTTTTTGCCAGGTCGCACTCGATCCGCTCGAACTTCGGCTCGCCACCCGCATTCGGCGTCATCAGGTAGTAACCGCGGCCGAGTGTCGGAGGCGCGGAAGCGACGAACAGCCTTCCATCGCTGACGGCCGAGTGGACCCAGGAGCTGTACCGCTTGTCGGTGAGCGCCACTTCCTCGCCAGGCTTGCCCCCCACCTTGCTGGCCATGATGCAGTAACCGCCGGCTTCCGATGTTTTGCGGTTCCACAACGGCGTATTCTTCCCGTCCCGTGTCCAGGTGGGATTGAAATCGGTGTACGTGCCGTCGGAAAGTGGATGAAGACCCGTGCCGTCCACGTTGATGATGTGGACGGCGGTAATCCACTTGCCGACGTCGGGGTCGTTCTTGAGACGGCGAAAGAACACCAGCATGTCACCGGTCTTTGACCACGACGGTTTGAAGTCCCAATGACCGCTGGTCAGCGGTTTCCCCTCCGGCTGGCCGATTTCATTGACATGGATTTCGCCGTTGTAGTAATACGAAATCCGCGAGGGACGCGAACTTTCACCATTCCGGGTGCAGGCCACTAATGGCGCGGTCGAAAAGGCGATGCCGGCCGATGCCACCGCCGCTGCCGTGACCCGCGTGGTCTGATCCAGAAAGTCGCGCCGGGTGAGTTGTCTGTTGCGAGCGTTCATCGTTTCTCCAAATGGCAGTTGATGCCGGTGCTAGCGCGGCGGAGACCATGCTGGCCGCCGGCACGGTCGAAGAAGTTGTAATAGACATAGACTTCGCTCTTCCCCACGAACGGTTCCGGCTCCAGGACCACGCTGGGCGTGGTCGAGTCGGCGGCGTGATCCACGCGGCGGACGAAGCGGTTGGCCGGATCCTTGCCGAGGCCAAGCACCCAGATGCTGCCGGGCGTGTTGCGGTCCTTACCCTCGCGTGCCAGCAGCGAGAAGTAGGAGACTCCGCCGACGCCGGTCGCGGGAGCGATGGTCTCCGGCGAGGAAATGAACGTGTGCGGCGCGTCAGGCGGCAGCGCGAGCGTGGCGATGCGTAGCCACGGCGATTTACCGTCACGCTTCTCGTCGCGGTAGATGGCGAGAGCGGCGTTGTCCACGTTGCATACCAGCAGAATGTCCCCGCCGTACTCGGGTGCGACGAACAGGCCTGGGTCGTCCTTCTGGCCCTCGTCGTTAGTCAGCACGGTCACTTCGCCTGTATCGGCGCTGGAGCGCGCGATCTGGCCGTGGGGCGATCCCGTCGTACGCTTCACAAACAGGAAGTCCGGCGACACGGCGCTCCACATGCTCATCTGCCGATAGTCGAAGCCTACAAGCTGGTGAGGTTCGTTGGGCTTGTCGAAGAAGATCCAAGCGGCCTTGGCTTTCCAGATCGGCCAGTCGTACGTGTAGGCGATGCGCGGCGGCTTGCCGTCGACGAAACGGCTCGGCATGTTTCCGTAGCTGTCGAGTTCGTTGTGCGTCAGTTGCGTCACCACCGACTTGCCGTCCACCAGGCGGGCCATCCACTGCTGCATGACGCCATCTGCATCCTCTTTGGTGTAGACGACACAGTGCCCCTTCTCATCCTGAGTCCATTCGGGGCCGTTGGTCGAGAACTTTCTGCCTTGCGGAGGACGGTCGAAGACCAGGGTGATGTTCTCATCCATCAGGTAGTCGCGGCCCGTCGCGGTCTTGAACAGACCGGTCTCCGGCTCGAGATCGCCAATCCAGACACGGTTCTGCGCGTCCTGAAAAACGACCTGACCGGCCGACTCGCTGAATTCCGGATCGATGTAGGAGCCGTTGGTCTCGCCGACCACCGGCGCATCGGGAACGAACCCCTGCTGCGACGAGCTGCCGTCGGCGGGTGACGCGGATGGCTCGTCAGGCTCCGGAGGTGTCGACTTTCGGGGAGTCGCCCTGAATCCGCCTCCACCGCCCCCGGCTCGTCGCAGGATCGCCAATTCGTCCATATCGATCATGCCATCGCGGTTCTGGTCCAGGCGGTCAAACCACGGAGCGGCCCCCGCCTCGTCTCGCGACACCTTGCCATCGCTGTTTTGGTCGAGTTGCTTGAAACGGTCCGCGAGGCTGTCACCGGCGGCGCGCGGCAATTCCTGCGCCAAGAGGGTGAGACAGTTGAACAAGATGGTCCAGGCAGGAATCGCAATGCTCGCTTTCATGACTTCTTCCCTAAGCTGCTGATCGCAACAACGGGTTTCATGGTGTTCTTCCTTTGCCGCCGCGGTTGCCGCCTGCACCGATGCCCTTCCGCATCGTCTCCAGCTCGGCGGCATCGATCTCTCCGTCCTGATTCTGATCCAGGCGGTCAAACCACGCGGCGCCGCCCGCCTCTTCCTTGGAGATTTTCCCGTCCGAGTCTTTGTCGAGTTTCTTCACCATCGCGTCCAACTGGCCGCGCTGGCCGCCGCCCGGCGCAGGCTTGCCAAGATCCGGCTTGGCACCTGCGCCAGCGCGCATGGCCTTCCGAACCATCTCCAATTCGGCCGCATCGACGACGCCGTCCTGGTTCCGGTCCAGGCGGCCAAACCACGCGGCGCTGCCCGCCTCCTCTTTCGTGATCTCGCCGTCGGAGTTCTTGTCGAGGTTCTTCACCATCGCCTTTAACTGGTCGCCGCCCGGCGCGGGTTTGCCAGGAGCCGGCTTGGCACCTGCGCCGGCAGCCATGGCTTTTCGCACCGCCTCCAACTCGACAGCATCGATCTCTTCGTCCTGATTCTGATCCAGGCGGTCAAACCACGGGGCGCCGCCAACCTCGTCCCGGGTGATCTTGCCGTCGCCGTTCGCGTCGGCGGCTTTCAAAGCAGCTCTGATTCTTGCTGCACCGCCGCGCCCGGCCGCCGGCGCATCGGGTGGGGCTTGGGCCGCCGCAAGCGAGCACAAGCTGAGAGTTAGCAGAAGTGCGAGGGTCGTCTTCATGGTATCCCTTTCACAAAACGGTTGATGAAGAAAGTCAGATTCACTTGGGCGTCGCTTCGCCGCAGGGGTGTTTGTAGGTCGCGTCGGAATTCGTTGACACGCGGATCGTCGAACTGTCGGCCAGGTGATACATATAGAGTTGCGGCTTGCCGCTCTTGTCCGAGTAGTAGACCACCGCGCCGACAGCACGTGACGGGGAATCACTAGCGGAGCAGCGATCGTCGCTACAGTCTTCCAGAAGTCTCGTCGTTTCATGCGTTGGCAACCTGCTTCATGATGGTCCCCATTTCGCGTTCCTCCTGGTGTCGTAGTCGCCGTCCCGTACGACCAAGTGGCCGCGCGAGGATCGCCTGTGCGCACGTCACCACGAGCCAGCTCATTTAGGAGGCTCCACCAGCGACGCCTGATTCGTGCTCAAGTCCAGATCGACGAAGCGGTCGGCGTCGATGCCGGTGAACGCGTAGTGTTTTCCATTGAGCAACGTCACCGAAAGTTCGGTTTGCTGTTGCTTTCCGAGTCCGAAGTGGGCTTCCAGTCCAGTGCTGCTCTTGTAACTAGGGTTCGTGTGAATCCACCGCGCGCCGAGCAGCGTGCTGGTGCCGGGCTCGCGGGCTTCGATCCGCGCGCCGATCAACTCGGCTGCGGTCACGCCACTCAGGCGGACCCGCAGCCAGTGGTTCGCACGCGCTCCATGCTCCCCCGTATTCCAGTAGACCTTGCTCTCGTAGCGGTCCGGGGTGGTTGCCACGCCAGAGTTGTCGGGGTCGGCGGCGAAGATCAGATCCAGCAGCCCGTCGTTGTTGAGATCGACGGCCTCGAAACAGATGCCGTTGCCGTCCAGACCGCTGAAGGTGGTCGGCTTCGGGACGAACGTCCCATCCCCCTTGTTCATATAGAGGATCGCCCGGGCGGGGATGTTCAGACCTTCGTGGCGATCCTGCACCACCAGATCGATCCAGCCGTCGTTGTCGAAGTCGGCAAACGCCGCGTCGGCGAAATAGGGGCGGCCGTCGAGCGGTTGGGGACGATCCAGTCCCGGTTGCGTCTGGAGCTTGCCCGGGCGCCCGCGCACCGCCGCTGGCGAGACCGGCTGATCGAAGAATTGCACCCAATCGCGGAAGGTCCATTCCAGCGATTCGAGTCCGGCGGCATGGGTCCGCTCCTCAAAGCGGAAGCCGCCGAGATTATGCCAGAACCGCCCGCCCACGTATTCGGCGCGCGGAGCCCAACCCGGATTGGCCGGCCCCACGGCCAACACGTCCAGCAGGCCGTCGTTGTCCACGTCGGCCGTCGCGACGTAAGGCAGACCTGGGGCCTTGCCTTCGGGTACGTAGATCTGCCGCTCGCGGTCATAGCGCAGCCGGGCCTCGCTGGCTAACCCGTTGCCCGTGACCTTTTCGAACTGGAGCTTGCCGGTCTCGACCAGCAAGTTCTTCCAACAGAACACCCCTTGGCGATATTCCCCGGGCCAGTAGGGCAGCAGCGGCTCGCGCACATCGACATGAAACGACTGCACGAGGTCCAGGTCACCATCGTTGTCCAGGTCCCGGAGATTGATGTCCGGTCCCGCTTTGTCCTGGGTCGAATCGTGATAGGAGCCGCCGAAGTCAGGCACCACGTCCGTCCCACCGACGTCTTCAAAGCGGCCATCCTCGAACCGGTCACCGTGCGGGCGAAACACGTACAGACGGCTGTGGGGAAAACCACCCATGGCGTTCTTGATGTTGTCGCAGCCGATGGCGATGTCGAGCCAGCCGTCGCGGTTCACATCGCCGAAGCACGGCTGGCGGTTGTAAGCGTCCTCGTTGCGGATACCCATCTGCTCCGACACGTCGCGGAACACATCCCACGCGCCGTCGGCGAGAAAGAGCGAATTGCCGGGCGATTCCGCTCCCGCCACAGCGGGCCGGCCGCCGCTGCGCCGCGCGTGGCGCGTGACGAACAGGTCCAACAATCCATCGTTGTTGAAGTCCACCAGCGCCGGCACCTGGCCGCGGCCGAAAGCGTCCGGAGTGAACTGCGAATTGCGGAGTTCCACCGCGTGGGTGCGGAACTGGAAACCGCCCTCGTTGATGAACACTCGCAGCAACTCCCCCTTGCCCCACTGGCCGCCCGAGCTGCGCGGCGGCGAGAAAGTCGCCACGATATCCAGCAGGCCATCGCGGTTCAGATCCGCCACGGCCAGCCCGTTCATCCCTGCACGCAGATCGGTGAGATGGGCGACATGGATGCTCTCGAAGAGTTGGCCGCGCCCCGCCGCGTCGCGCGCCGCATCGCTGTCGGGCAAGGGCTTCAGCGGTGGCTCGCCGGGAGCAGCAGGCGGCAGGAACGGCGTGGGCGGGGCGTTGGTAACGGGCTTCCCGTCTCCGCCGCCTTGCTGCGCGGAATAGGCCCGCAGCTCGCGCAGGCTCACCGACCCATCACCATCGCGGTCCGCCCGCGAAAGCAATTCTGGACGCGGAAACTCCTCGGCGCTGATCCGGCCGTCATTGTTGGAATCCAGACGCCGGAAGATCAGTTCCGGATTGGCCCACAGCGCTGCGGATGCACGACCTGCGGGCTGGTCAGCTGTTGGCGCTTCGCTCGGCTTGGCGGGCTGAGCCGGTGAGTCGGCAGAGTCGGCGTTCGTCACCGCCGCCACGGGACCGTCCGCCACGGCCGCGACATAGATGCGATTGCCATCGGGATCTGTGACCAGCAGCCGGCCGTGGGTTTCAGCGACTTTGGCCCCTCTTTGCGCCAGACTTTGACGCGCGGCGTTCAGGTCGGCTACGCGGAGCGTGACACTGCGCAAGCCCGGCGCGTCCGGGCCGGCCTCGGCCTCGCGCCGTCGCTGGCCCGGCGGTGCCGAGAACTTCACACGCCCCGCGCCGGTGGAAAACAAGTACATCTTCAGCCCACCTGCGACCGGCAGGTTCCAGGCATCGTATTCGCGCAGGCCCAGCACCTGGCCGAAGAACTTGCGGGCGGCCGCCGCATCGCTGACGCCCATGCCCCACGTGAAGGTCTCGCCAGATGCGCCGCGTGGCACGCCCATGATCTCGACCACGTTCCCGTCCGGGTCGCGGGTCATGCTCACATTGCGACCCTTTATCGGCGCGGGATACCCGGCCTTGACGAGCCGATCCACAACGCCGGTTGGATCGTTGAACCACAGCGAAAACCAGCGGAAGCCGTTGGCGGAGAGCATCTGCCTCATCGGATTGCCCGTCGCCGCGGCAGGCTTGTCCCCTGCGACTTTGCGCAACCGCAGATAGCAGCCGGCCCATTCCAGCAGGGCGCCCTGTTGCGTGTTGGCCGGCTCGACTTCGCGCATGCCGATGCCGTCGCGGTAAAACCTGGCACACCCCTCCACGTCGCGCACGCAGAGTTCGAACACCGCATCCACCACCTGGAGCTCGCGGTCGGCCGTCTGCGCGGTGGCGAAGCCGACAAGGCCCGGCGCTCCGAGGAGCATCCATGCCGCCCACGGCAACAACGTGAACTTGCGCCTTTGCATTCGAGCCTCTCCCCACGGGATTCGTGTCAGGTGACAATGGTTACCGGTCGATTTCCGACGGATTGGACTTCGCGCGATCGCGACGCCGGGCAACGTACGCACGGACTTCCTCCAAAGTGGCAAAGCCGTCGCCGTTGGCATCCACGTCGGCGAACGCGCGGGGCTGCGGATACTCGTCGCGTGACAGTTTTCCATCGCCGTTCTTGTCAGCCGCCCGGAACACTTCCGAGATACGGGCGTCCGCCGCAGCGCCGCGGCGTGGCGATGGGCGCGCCGCTTCGGGCTTTCGTGTGCCGCCGATCCCGGCATTCCGCGCGTCCTGCCGGACCCATTTCGCGGGCACCGTGCCCTGCTCCCACTCGGCGAAGGCCGCCTGGAGTTCGCGGAGCCTGGCAGGGTTACTCTGCGCCAGATCGTGCTGCTCGCCGATGTCATCTCGGAGATGGAACAGTTGTGGGCCACCCCCACGTTCGACAACGAGCTTCCAATCGCCCACGCGCGCCGCGTGCTTGGCGCCGGCGCGCCAGAAGAGTGCCTCGTGGGGCCGGTCGCTCCGCTGGCCGGTCAGAAACGGGAGCAGATTGACCCCGTCGAGCGGCTTGTCGGCCGGTACGTCGACGCCGGCTGCCGCCAGGGCGGTGGCATGGTAGTCGAAGCCCATGATCATCTCACGGTAGACCTGGCCGGCGGGGATGACTCCCTTCCACTGCATGACAAAGGGAACGCGGATGCCCCCCTCGAACATCTGCCCCTTGTAGCCGCGCAAGGGATCGTTGCGCGACGTGGTCTGCGTGGTGGGCCCCCCGTTGTCGCTGTAGAAGAACACGAGCGTGTTCTCTTCCTCACCCAGTTCGCGGACTTTCGTGATGACCCGGCCGACGGCGTCGTCCAGGGCGCTCAACATGCCCGCGTACGTCTTGCGCTGCGGATCGCTGATGTGTGAAAAGCGGGCCTCGTACTGCCGAGTGGCTTCGAGCGGCGCGTGCACGGCGTTGAAGGCGAAGTAGACAAAGAAGGGACGCGAGGGGCCGCCCGGCTTTCGGTTTCGCGCGACGAAATCGACCGCCTCGCGGGCGAAAGCGTCTGTCAAATACTCTTTCTCGTCCGGCACACGCTGGCCGTTGCGAACGATCGGGTCATTCTCGCGCGGGTTGTCCGGGTAATAGCTCCGCGCTCCGCTGAGAAAGCCGTAGTGGTAGTCGAACCCGCGCTCGTGCGGGCGCAGGCCTTCGCGGAAGCCGATGTGCCACTTGCCGACCATGCAGGTGGCGTAACCGGCCGCCTGGAGCTTTTCGGCCAGTGTGGGAATCTCGCGCGGCAAGCCGAAGTTCTCGGCGGCATAGCGTTCCGGCCCCGAATTGTGTTCGAAACCGAACCGGTGCTGGTACATCCCGCTCAACAATCCCGCGCGGGACGGTGAGCAGACGGTGTGCGTGGCGTAGCCGTCGGTGAACCGCACGCCGTGCGTGGCCAGGCTGTCGATGTGCGGCGTGGGAATGTCCGTGCAGCCGTTGACGCCGATGTCGGCATAGCCGAGGTCATCGGCCAGGAAGACGATGATGTTCGGCGGACGTTCGGGCTCGGTCGCCACCGCGCAAAGGTCGCCAGCGAACGCCAGAACAGCAGCGCAAAACAGGACTGGAGGCTTGGGGATTACTCTCATCGTGGCACCTCTGCGGTTACTGCGAAGAACTTCGCCGACTTGATGGCTTGAACAATCGCGTGAGAATCTCATCGCGACGTTCGGGTTGCGTCGTGTTGGACAGGATCGTAAACGGCGGCTCGAGGTGGCCGCTCAATTCATACCGCTCATCGGGTTGAGCCTCGGTCGCCGCCAGGGTATACGTCACCGTGACCATCTGCCGGGTGCGCGCGACCCAGCGGACGAGCGTCAACCTGCGCAGCACTTTGGTTTCCTGGTCGATTTCCAGGCGCGCTTCGCGCAGTCCGGCTCGCCGGCGATGGAAACGGCGGACCGCGCGCACGACTTTCGTTCCGGCTTCCGCGTCGCCGGACTCCCAGGTCAGCTGGCAGTTGACCAGCACGTCGTCCAGCAGCGAATCGAGTTGCATGGAGAGCACATCGCACCACGCGGTCAGCCACGCAGGCTGCTCGTCCACCTCCAACAGCAGCCCCTGGCGGCGACCGTAGGCCAGCCAGACCGTCCCCTTCTCGTTACGGCCCCATGCCCAGCGATAGGCGTTGTTGCTGGATTCCAGGAAGAACCGATCACCGCGTGTCCACAGGCGATCGACGCGCCCGCTGCGGGCGGAGATCCAGCTGTCCCCATATCCGTCTCCCGATCCCTCTCTCGACCGTTCAACTTCCACGAGATAGCAGCGATCCAACGGCAGCTGGTGGACGCGGCGGGTCTCCTTGACGAGTGATTCCGCGGAGGCCTCCTGCAAGCCCACGTAGCCGATACCCAGGAAGGTGGCACACAGCGCGACTGCCGCCGCTGCCCAGCCGACCGTGGGCCACCAGCGGCGGGGGCGTGAGGACTGGCGTTGTGCCGTAGTCTGCCTCGTGGGAGGCGCCACCGGCAGCCGCGACGCTTCGCTGGTGTCCAGTTGTCCAGCGTGCCCGGCGCCGCCCAGCAGATCGATCATGCCACCGACCCCTTCGGGCGCGAGTTCCTCGGTCAACAGCGTGTCCAGCAACATCAGGTCAACATAGTGGCGTCGTGCCGCCGGATCGGCTCGCAACCAGGCACGCAGTTGTTCCAGCTGCGCAGGATTGGCTTCGCCGTCCAGCGCCCAGCCGATCATGCGCCGAATGTCATTTCGTTCCGGTGTGGAGCTCATGAGGAGGCCTCTCCGACCATTCGCCGCTCGATGCAAGACAAGAGTGCCTCGCGGACCCGATACAGGGTCTGGCGCACGGACCCACTCGGTCGGCTCATTGTGGAAGCAATCTGGTCCATGGATTGTCCGAGCGAGTATCGCATTTCCAGCAATTGCCGTTGGGGTGCCGGAAGCCGTTCCAGGCAAGCGAGCAGCGCATCGCGGCGCTGGTCCAAGGATGCGGCGCGGAGCTGCGACTCCGCGGCCAAGGACTCCATCAGCTCTTCATCAAACACGAGCCGCTCGCGGCCCAGTCGCTTGGCGTGGGTGAGTACCTGATACCGGGCCACTTGGCTGGCCCAGGCCCAGAAGTCGGTCCCCGGCTGATACTCGGCCGCTTTGCGGAGCAGTACGACGTTCGTGTCCTGCAGGACGTCTTCCGCCTGCTTCCGGTCGAAAAGGAGACACCGTACCAACCCGCGCAGCCGGGTCTGGTGGCAGGTCAACTCACGGACGAAGATCTCCAGACTTGGCGGTTCTCCGGACATGCGGAAACTCTCCAATTCCTCGGGGGCCGTGGGAGCTCGACGGCTGGCACCTCTACGGCCGCCTAAAGGCTAATGGCGCAAGCAGAGGAAATGTCAACACGTAGCCTAGATCATACGGTGCAGGCATCCGCAAGCCCTTGCGCCAGCATACCTTTCATTGACACACCATAGTTAAGGAGAAGCGGCCCCGTCGGGCCGCCGATCCCGGCGGCCCGACGGGGAGCATTGAGAGAGGAGCGAGGATGGGCTGCGGGCATGTGAACATAGACAAGGAGGGTGACGTGCGGGGTGCGCTGACCGGCCAAGCCAGTTGCAGTGCTCACGACCGCAGTGGTTGCAGCAGGTGCGTGCCAGGATCGGGCGGCAGCGCCCCCGGCAACCAGCGTGTGACAAGTCTTGGAAATCCCCGTTGACGTCGCCCGTCAGTTGTCGACTGAGATCCGGAGACTCACGTCCGGTCGCTGGACGAGCGTGCCGGCGCCGGCGCCGTCGCGGATCCCGACGATGCTGTCCCCTACAGTGACGGCGTCTTCCCTTACGCTGAGTGTGCCGACCGCCGCGGTTCTGGCCCGATCGCGTTTGGCGACGGTGGTCTGAGGCGCCGACATGGCGGGTAGCGCCAAGCCGCGACGTGCCGGCTACTGTGAGCCGAGTGCGGCAACTCCGCCGGGAATAGGTAGAATTACCCACCACAAGTCTCCGCGGCCGCCGCGAGTCGATGTTCCTCAAGGCCGTCCCAGTCGTTCGCCAGGATATCCAGGTCCGGCCCCGAGGAGGGATCGTCAGAGGAGTCGCTATCCACCAACCAGAAGCCCAGGCGGCGGAGCGTGTCGACAGGCTCGCCGGTGGCGCGGGCCACGGCACGATACAGGTCCGTTTCGGTCATCGGGGTTCCTTTCAAAGTGAGATGAGACAGTCAGCGAGATAAACCGGGAGAGCCCGGCCACGCTAAGCCGCGCGGCCGGGACATGGGGGACCAAAGACGCGGGAGGAGAGATTTACCGTCGATGCGGTGTGTGCGTCAGGAGCCAGTGCTCGGCGAGCCACTGCTCTTCAGCCCGCACCGCGTCAGAGCGAAGCGCGAAGGGACCGAGCGTGGGACCGCCCGCCAGTGACAAGTCGGCTTGCCAGTGCCCGGAGGCGTCCGGCTCGACCCACGACGCGCGTTGGATCACCAGCGGACCCAAGGAAGAAAGATCCAACACCTCGGTGTAGACCGACCGCACGCGCCCTTGGGGATCAATCACCAGTTGCATGATTTCACCTCACCGGGCGGTGCGCAGGATGCGGCGACGTGGACGGTCTACGAGCAGGCCATCGAGTACCGATGCGACGGTCGATAGATTGGTGGCCACCTGGCGGCGCAGGACCTGGTTGTCGCGCAGCTGCCGCGGCTCCACACCCTCGATCACCCGCTGGCACTGCTCCACCAGCTGATCCAACTGCGCGTTGGAGCGGACGTTGAGCGTGCGGAACCGCTCGAAGAACTCCCGGAGGTTGCCGAGCGCCGAGTCGCGAAAGATCTTGGGGGAGCCGTCTACCGTGCCGCTCAGCCGCTCGGTCAAGTGGGTCACGAGGTGGGCGAGTTCATCGAGGAACATCTGCTCCGCCATGGCCACGGCCTCGTCGAACCGCGCGGCCACTCGGCGGCATTCCTCCTCGTACCGCGTGGGATTGAGCTGCGCCAGATACTGGGGCACTTCCAGCGACGGATAGTCCCAAGTCACGGCGAACAGGCCCGCGAGCGAAGCGGGATAGTCCCGGTCGCAATAGAGCTCGTCCAGGCGAATGCGCGCGGCCGCCTGCAGCTCGGCGAAGTGCGCGTCGAGTTGCGTGACGGCTTCCTCCAGGTCGGCCCGGAAGGTGCTCATCTGCCGATCTACCATCTCCAGGGCGTCCTGGCGCACGAGCCGGATGCCATCCTCCGGATAGGGCAAGGAGACGCTCTTCCAGAAGGCGACGCAGCGGTTGCGGACCCCCGTGACCGCCTTGAACCGCGGATGCCGCGTATCAATGAGTTTCTTGCCGGCGCTCAGGAAGTCGCCTTGGGCGCCGAACGACCGGGCCGCCAGCGCCTTCTGCACCGGTGTGAGCGTCTTACGCGTCCCGAACCAGGTGAACGAGACGCGCATGGCCGCCATGCTGTTGCGCAGCCGCTCGGCCGCCGGCGCTGCGGTCCCGATCGTGCGATCGTCGAGTGTAGTAGACATCGTGAACTCCGCTTGTTGAGGGAATGAACGAACGCAGGAAAGTAACCTGTCCTGCCCGGTGGCTCAGTTGTTCGACGCGCCGCGCGCGATCTGCCGGCGAGCGCCTTCTCCAGTTCGTCCACGAACAGCACGGCCGGCTGCATGCGATCCACAATATCCAACGCCCTGCGCGTGCGCTCCTCCGTCTGACCCACGAGGGACCCCATGAGGGAGCCCACGTCGAGCGTGAGCGTGGGACGACCGGTTTCGTTGCCCAGCGATTTCGCAAAGGCACTCTTACCGGTTCCCGGCACGCCCAGAAGCAGCACGCCACGAGCCTTGGCCTGCGTGTCATTGGCGGAGCGTTGCCGCAGGGCTCGCAGGCAAAAGGCTTTGAGGGATGCCAGGCCCCCCAGCGTGTCGAAGCACTCCCGGCCGCGACGCAGCGTGAGCAGGCCGCTCTTGGTCAAGGCCTGGGCCTTGAGCTGCCAGATGGCCGACGGCTCCAGGTGGCCATGACGTACCAGGGCCAGACTCATCGCGCTTTCCGCTTCGTAGCGTGTCAGGCCCGCGGCAGCGTCCAGCACACGCAGTAGCTCCATACCCTCAGGCAGCTCGCCTTCCTCCGTGGCAATCCCGCCTCGGACACCGCATCATCGTGCTCGTGACTGGTGATCCAGATTCCCGTAAAGCAAGCGCGAATATACTCCGACAAGGTTTCCGATAGCGTCATGAAATGCTCCGTGAAACGTGTGGATTTCGAGACGACCCGCGAGCACGTATCCGCGGGTGAACCAATCTGACGAGAAGCCGACCGCTGCGGCCATCTAACCACGTGCATGATCATTTCAGATCCAACCGTGTGCGTGTCTCCTGCCGCGCGTCGGTGTGGTAGAACTCGCTGGTCCGCGTGCGACCCGTACATTTGCCCAGCACGCGTTCCAGGAAACGACTGGCTGCCTCGCAGATCGCCCCCGCAAACCCTTTGGTTTCGACGCGACACTGCCCGTCCGGCATGACGATGACTTCGATTTGTCTCATAGCTCCTCTCCTACATGAATCGTGAGCTTGATGCGGCCGTCCGAAAGCGTTTGCTCGGTCGCCGCGTAGCCCTGTTTGTGTGCTTCGAACAGTGTTTTTTCCGTGGCGTACGCCTGCATCAGGCGGTCCAACTGGCGCTGCTCTCCCCAGCGGCCGCCGTAGTTGTCGAAGTGGATGGTGCCGTTTTGCGGGTCGCAGACCACTGGGTAGCGCCACTGCGGCAGTCGGACGCAGTAACCGGTCGCCTGACCGCTGAAGAGCTGGACCGTTTCCTGCTGCGGCTGCTCCAGACCCGCGCGGCGGCAAGCGGCCCGC
>Ga0194111_10003370_pt1 | contig 19003 bp, 13 predicted proteins | sample TA2KigC300mmetaG_FD_146194 | JGI IMG/M metagenome (GOLD analysis project Ga0194111, IMG submission 146194) | Freshwater microbial communities from Lake Tanganyika, Tanzania - TA2015033 Kigoma Deep Cast 300m | ecosystem: Environmental > Aquatic > Freshwater > Lake | place: Tanzania: Lake... | reverse complement strand
ACGAAGTCGGGTGTGACCTGACGCATTCAAGCCCAACCTTTCCATACCGGTAATGGTCCCAGCCCATCAGTATAGTAGTCTTTCGCGCTCGACCAAAACCAATCGGTTGAAACTTTAACTAATCCTACGCGAACAGGATTCGTATGGATATAATTAAGTTTCGTTATTAATGTTTTAATTGAATTTAGCGCTTGCCTATCGTATCTGTCTTGCCATAATTTCCCATTCTCTGAATAATTTGCCAGACTCTTCTGGGCTGTATATTTCTTAAAATCCCTGATGAATCCTGTGAGCGGTTTCCCGTCGATAAAGAGTATCAGATGTATATGTGATGGCATCAGAACATACCCTATCAGCAGAGAACTTGTAATTTCGAGACGATTTTGGAGCGATTCGGATAAAAGCCTATACACACCATTCTCATTTCCAAGTGGTCTTTTATTAGAAAAACTGGTCGTCATAAAGAAACAGGAACCAGAATCCTGACCTTTTGATCTTAGTCCCATTTTATATCTTTCTTCCGTCAGGTCTTCGCCCGTCGAGGATTTTCGTTTATCGTTGCGTCAGGTCTTAGCCCGACGAAGTCGGGCGTGACCTGGCGCATTGAAATTCATCAGCATCAACCTATATCGGCTGACCGAGTTCAGCCAAAGTTTCGACATAGCCTTTGATAGCGTCGAGCGCCATTTCGCGCGCTTCCTGAAAGGTGTCGCCTTCGGTGGCGAGGTTGTTCAGCGCTGGAATATGGACAACATACCCGCCTTCCTTAGCGGATTCGAAAATGTGGTGTATTCGAGGATTTGCATTAATGCTCCAAATTGACCTAAAGTAATCTCCATAACTGATGCGGATTTATAATTTGTTTAGTTTTGAATTCGAACTTCTTTAATACCGATTTAAATAATTTAGTGTATTTTATGTGCTTTATTGGAACTACAAATATCTCTTTTGGACTACCTGCGGATCCGCCGACACCAATGACAATGAATACTGGTGTTTCCTTATTGATTTCGAGATATCTCTTCAGTTGGTATTCTTTTCCCCATTCGATACTATCATCAAAATATGAACTCCGGAACTTAGCCTCAATGTAGAACTGTTTTTTAGTATCTTTAGACTTGAACATAAAATCGGGTAATTTTGTTGTTTCGACGTATCGGTCCTTATTTTTAACATAATCTTGGGTCTGATGGACGATGTCGTATTTCTCTTTTGGAAAAAGGTATTTTTGAATATAATTCTCAAAATCCTCACCTTTATCGAAGGATTCAGGTTTTGCGGCTTCATCAATAGCCGCCTTGGCAATTTTGAGCGCTTTGTTGAGAATATTCATAATTACCTCGTTTAATGTTTTGTTATAGATGGATTTGTGTTGATGATTTAATATAAGATAATCGCTTCCGCCAAGATTTGCCTTCCAATCGCCGGCTTTAATGCACTTGAATTACTAGATCAACCTTGCATTTGAGCAGTTTGCTGATGCGCTCATCAACGTCCATATAGCCGAACGCGCCCGGCACTTTGTCGAATTCCACTAAAATATCCACATCGCTGCGTTTGCATTGTTCCCCGCACATACGACCCGAACAACCCTAACGAGCGGACGCTGTAGTCGCGCTTCATTTGGTCCGAGGTTGCGGCGTAAGATGTCGAGATGTTGTCTTTGGTCATAGATGTCAAGTGTTTTGACAACAGCCTTGGGCAGGCTGATATTTGAAAACTCGCATCAGGCTATCTCCAGCGGCGCAAACCGATGCGGTCTTCGAAGTCTTCTAAAGACTTAAGTCTGCGGCTGCGCGGCTCTTTGGGCTGAGGCGTGGAAGTCGATGCTCCCTTTTCATCAGTAACTACAGGTTCTTTGGGCGCTGGCGTCGAGGTTTCCATCATCTTGGGTGAAATTTCAACTTTCGCTGGGCCGACCGCCGGCGCGATAGGTTTTTTTTCGGCTGTCGATTCCAGTTTAACCGCTTTTTTTACGATTGTCGATGGCTTTGATGCAACCGGTTTAAGCGTGGTTATTAATTGTTCAGATGTTGAACTGCTTGAAATTGCAGGGCTGAGCTCAACTTCTTTCGGTTGAGGCTCGAAGAACCTCTGTCTGAGAAATATGCCGGTATAACTAGCCAAGAGGGCTAAAATCAGATTGCGCAATATTTCGACCGGCGGAATCAACTGGTGGACTGGCAGTTGAGACGAGGCAAGCCAATGCCCTATAACCCGCGTCAGGGGAATCCCGGCGCCGACCAATATTGCCCAGCGCCATTTGCCTTGCGGAGCGATAAAACCACAGACCAGACCAGCGGCTAAAAGCACCACGATAGGTAAATTTGAACCCGCTGCGATGTAATCAACATATATCACTAAAAATAACAATACTATACAGGGCAGACATAACCTCCGCAAATACTTGAGTATCTGCATAAGACGCTCTCTTCAAGAGATGAATGAAAGATGGCGATTCATCTGACTTTATGTATTCATATAAATAAAGACTACATACGTCCAGCCCCAGAGTCGCCGCAGGTGGTCGTCGATATATAAAAAGCGGCAACTAACGCGAAAGGCTTTGAATAGTTGCCATTTATCGACCGGCGAATCCGCATCTGGATTGACATAGACCTGCGTGGTCACTGCGCCGTTGAAGGCTGAATCCTCCAGCATAATATACCACCAGCCGCCGGTGTCATAATAATTGCTGCCGTCGAAATGTCCCCGTCTTTCGACCACTGTCCAACCCGGGAAGGGTCGCGGACCATCCTTGCCGATAAGACAGCTATCCGGCACCTCTGGACTTTCAAGAACGGTATAGCGCTCGCAACACACCAATATTGATGCTAATGCTAATGCTGATGCTGATGATAATGACAATGACAATTACAATGATAATAATATGAATAAGGTTAGCCGATAGCGGAGCGACCCTTGAGGGCTTGGGCGAGGGTTGAGTCATCTACTAATTCGAGGTCGCTGCCGACCGGCACACCGCGCGCGATGCGGGTAACCGCGACATTTGCGCCTTCCAACATACGGGCAATATAGAGCGCTGTCGTCTCGCCTTCAGCCGTAGGATTAGTCGCGACTAATACCTCCCGAACTGCTCCGTTACGAATGCGTCCGGCTAAGGCGTCCAAGCGCAGTTGGTCGGGGCTAACGCCATCCAGCGGTGAAATAGCGCCGCCAAGCACATGATAGACACCTTTCCAGATATTCGTCTTTTCCAGAGCGATGACATCGCCCGGCTCTTCGACCACACAGATGAACGAATGGTCACGGCGCGGGTCGGCGCAAATAGGGCAGGGGTCGCTCTCAGCCAGCGTCCAGCAGGTATGGCAGTACGCCACGCGGTCTTTGACAGCTAAGAGCGCAGCGGATAGTTCCTGCGCGATTTCGCGCGGCGAACGCAGGATGTGCAGCGCCATCCGCAGCGCCGACTTGCGTCCGACGCTGGGGAAACCGGCTAATTTATCCACTAATTCTAAAACCGCCGGCGGCAAGCCGGACATCGTAAGTTTGGATTCCATCCAGTCTGTCTTTGTTTAGGTCGATTCAGCAACCTTTTTGAAGCGCGATAAATTGTGTTAAACAGTTGCTGATAATTCTTTAATCCTTAATGTAATAAATCTCTCAAACTCTCGCAAGCCATTATTAAGGAAACGCAAAACGGGCGTATAGGAATACGCCCGTTTTATTTAATGTTCTGCTGTCGATACAGATGGTTGACAGGCAGGTTTTTTGACAAGCATCAAAACCTATAGCCTATTTGCGTTTCTTTTCTTGCGGATTTTCGTATTTCTCGCCGCCTTTGAGTTCGTCATCCTTTTTCATTAGATTTTTTACCGAACTCTGATAGATGACAAAAGCCTGCTGGGCGTTGCCGTCCAGACGTGCTAACCAGCGTGAATCGTCGCTGGGGTCTTGAATGAAGTCGATGCTGTGCCGCTGATTGCCTTCGAGAAATACATCCACACCGAAGACGACCGGGTCGAATGCTGGAATTTCGTCTTGCCCGGCGTCTTTAATGTCGGTGGAATTAAGTTTGCAGATGGTATTCAGGATACGGTTCATCACATTAGTCTCAGGCTTGTAGGATGCGCCTTTGGGTGGATTGACGCGCCAGGTAGTGTCGGGTCGTCCGGATAGAGTATCCTTCTCGATGCCGATTTCCCGCACTAACTCATAAGTCTCAGCCGGGTGCCGCAACAAAATGCGCTGCACTAGAGTCCGGTCAAGCGTCAGGACAGTTTTATCGCGCCAGTCTTTGGGGCGTCGGGTGAGCGACGAGCGCGGCGTCCCGCTGACCAGCCAGATTTCCTTCGAACCGTCCCGTCGCATATAGGTATGCGTGTATGTGTCCGACGGTTTTCCGCACCAGAACTTATCGATTGTTCCGCCTTCTTTACCGACTTCGACATAAGCCGCAGTCGTATCGGTCATCTCATATTGGCTGTATTTATCTTCGTTGCTGGTGATGTAAGACTCCAATTCCAATCCGGCCAGTTTTTCCAGCAGAGTTTTGACATAACTCGGATTCGCCGGCGAATTATAAGGCTCGGTCATCCGCCAGTTTTGTCCGACACGGTTCAACACAACCATCCCATCCTTGTTTCTAATTTTGACATAATTGACCTGGCTGGTATCTTGCGAGAGAAACCTGACTTTTTCCTTCACACGGTGCGTGTCGATGGAAAGAAGTCCGAATATGATTATTTGGGCGATTAAGACGCCGCCGAGGATGTATATCAAGCGATTTTTCATTTCACACCTGCCTTGCTCTTAAAGGACGTTTCGGTGAGTGCAATTTTGCGCGCCGACTTGCGGATGCGCCAGCGCACTAGCCCGAACATAATGACGATAGCCGGAGGTATAATCATATTGGCGTATTTGACGGTGTTGCGGGTGATGTCGGAAACTTGGCCGAGCGGACGGCTGGAGACCTCCCGCGAGCGAATTTGAATTAGTTGCTCGTCCTGCACCAGCCAATCGATGAGGTTCAGCGCCATCGTCAAATTGTCCAGCCCCGGCACGAGATATTGGTCAGCGATGAGATTAGCGTCGCCGATGACTATGATGCGGGTGTCGGGCGATTCAGGTTTGACTGGATCTTCGGTAACCTTAGCGCTGTCGTCGCCGAGCGGTGCATCCTTGTCTTTCCAATAACTCTTAAACTTGCCTTGCACTAAGACGGCCAGCGGCAGCCGGCTGTGGTCCCATTCGATTTTGCCGCGTTGTGTCAGTGGATTGATGTCGAACTGCATCGTTTGCGTCGTCGATTTCTCCGACGACCACATCAGAGTTGTTAGTTTGATATCTTCTTTACCAGCCGCCGGCGTTGTATCGATGGAACTTGGGAAGTAAAGCCGGACCTGGCGCAGAGCTTTCAGCGCGGCATTATCGCGATTGAAGGCAATAACCTCCGGGAAGAACGGATAGACGACCATCGTGATCTGGCGGCCCCAGCGCGACATCGTCTGGAAGGGCAGAGTAGGCGCCAGTCTGTCCAGCACGAGGTCTTCGTTGATGCGGAAGCCATAGTTATCAGTCCAGGCGTCCCAGCGCAACGGGCCGCGTTGAGCGCTCATTTGCTGCAGGTCAGTGTTAACGCGGTTGACCATCAGCATCAATTTGCCACCGCGCATAACAAACTGGTCGATAGCAAAGCGGTCCTTCTCCGGAATGTCCTGTGTCGGACCGACTATGCACAGCAAGTCAATATCCTCTGGGATATCCGAGCGTCCGGCTAGGTTGACCGGCTTGAGATTATAGAGTTTGCGCAGTTCGCGGTCGATGGAGAGCATATCCTGCCGCAGTGGTTTTTCGCCGTGCCCTTCCAAAAAGCCGACGGTAGGAATTTTGGCTGAAGTGACGCGGCGGATTTTGCTGACTATCTCGTATTCGAGGTTCTCCATCGATTGAATAGCGGGAATAACTTCCTGTTTGTCTTGATAAATCAGCGCCATTCCAAGATAAGCCAGTTTGAATTCCATCTTATCGGCTTTAAATTCGTTGACTTGAATCGGTTCAAGGCGGAATTTCTCAGCTTCCTGCTTAAGTTTTTCCTCATCGGCCGGGTCGAGCAGTTCGAAACGTAGTTTGCCGCGTGCATAGGCTTTCATTTCGTCCAACTGGTCTTCGACATAGCGCGAGATGTTGTTGTAAGGCGCCGGCAGGTTGCGCGTGAAATAAGCCTTAATGGTCAGCGTTTCCGGCAGTTCGCGCAGGATTTGCTTGGTCACCGGCGAAAGCGTGTAGACCCTGTTTTCAGTCAGGTCCAGCCGACCAAACAACTGGTTGGCATTGAGATTAAACAGGATTAAGTTGGCGATGATAAGTGCGACCGCTGTCGTCGAAAAAATATCGGTTCGTTTTAGTTTCATCTTTTATCCTCCTATCGCCAGCGCCGCGCCGCAAGCGAACGGGCGGCAAGGAATAGAAATAAGCCTATCATCGATAGATAATAGATGACATCGCGCGAGTCGATGACGCCGCGCGAGATGTTCTGAAAGTGCCGCTCGATGGAGAGATATTCGACTGGCGTAACCAGCCAGTTCGGCAAAATAAATAGGATTTTATCGAGCAGAAAGAATACGAACACCAGAAAGAAACTAACGATGAACGCGATGACCTGGCTGTCGGTGAGGCTCGAGCCGAAGGTGCCGATGGCGAGATAGGCTGCGCCCATAAAGATTAGACCAAGGTAGCCGGCTATAGCCGCGCCGCCATCGATATCGCCAAGCATAGCCACGCTGATGGCGTAAATTATCGTCGGCAGAACAGAGGCCGACAACAGCGCCAGCGCCGCCAGATATTTACCGACAATGACCGCCGCATCGCTGATGGGCATTGTTACTAACAACTCCATCGTCCCGGTCTTGCGCTCCTCACTTATGAGGCGCATTGTAATCGCCGGCGTGAAGAAGAGAAATATGAACGGGATGATGCCGAAGATAACGCGCAGGTCGGCTTGCGCCACGACGAAGAAGTTGGTCGTAAAGAACCACCCGGTCACCAACAAGAACGCCGTGATGACAACATACGCAATCGGCGCGTCGAAATAGGCGCGCAACTCCCGTTTAAATATTATCCAGATGTTTTTCATAGCCCTCAATTAGGTTAAGGTTCGATCAAGTAATTCAAATTAACGGTATGGCGGGCGTCTCTGCCCGCCACATAGGCTTTAGGCTTTGGGCTTTGGGCTTTAGGATGGCGGAAGCCCTCGTCCGCCATAACTCAAGCACGATTTTTTCTGGACGGGCAGAGACGCCCATCCTCATAACCTAGATCCAAGCCTCAATCTTAGAAATCCCAAAACCTAAAGCCTAAATCCCAAAACCCAAAGCCTATTAATCAGTCTTTGTCAATTGATGGAAGATATCTTCCAGGCTGCGCTTCTCGCGCGCCATAGCCACAATAATCCAGTCGGAATCGACCGCCTTTTTGAAGATATCTGCCCGTGGGTCGATATCGCCGCGCACCGTCAGCCGGAAAGAACGACCGGCATTGCCGTCGAGGTATGTTTCGCGCACTTCTTCGACGCCTGCGATGCCGCCTAAGCTGCCGGTGATGTCCCCGCTCACATTGAGCAGTTCGACATCGATAACCTGCCGGCCAGAGATATCGCGCTGGAGGTCGGCTAAGGTTGAGTCGGCTACAATCTTGCCGCGATTGATGATGACTGCCCGGTCGCAAGTGGCTTGGACTTCGGACAAGATGTGCGTCGATAGGATGACGGTTTTGGCGCGCCCCAATTTCTTTATTAAGTTACGTATATCAACGACCTGATTGGGATCGAGACCGATGGTCGGTTCGTCGAGAATGAGGATTTTAGGATCGTGAATCATCGCTTGCGCCAGTCCGACGCGCTGGCGATAACCTTTCGACAATTGGCTGATGTCCTTGTGCAGAACATCCCCCAAGCCGCAGATATCGACCATCTCACGGATGCGCAGATTGATACGTCCTTCCTCGAGTTCGCGCAACTCGGCAATATAGCGCAGAAAATCGACGACGTTCATATCGCTGTAAAGCGGATTTAGCTCCGGCAGGTAACCTATCATCCGCCTCACATCCATCGAATGCTGCTCGACATCCAGCCCGCCAACTGTAACACGGCCGGATGTTGGCGGCATAAAGCAGGTGATTATTTTCATCGTGGTGGTCTTGCCGGCGCCATTAGGTCCAAGAAAACCCACTATTTCCCCGGTATCGACCTTAAAAGAGATATCATCTATGGCGGCTTGTTGGCCATAGACTTTAGTCAGGTTGGAAATTTCTATCATTTAAGCCTCGCGAATACTTAGTTCGCTGCAGATAATATGTTTATAAATAAAGTTATAATTTATCATTTTAACTCTCTTTGCGCAATACAGTTCCACGCCTCATACAAAATTTATAAAATTCTTAAAAAAAATCTAATATTATATTTAAGGCTTGCCAATCGGCTTTATGTAAAGTAAAATGTATTCTAGCAAAATCAAAGGAAATCTCAATGAATTGCCACAAACTCTTTCACCGCACCTTAATTGCAGTAGCGATTATAGTCAATTTCAATATAATATCAAGTCTTTCTGCTGCTGTGCCGATGCTTGATTCGCTCGACCGAGCAATAGTTGACAGCGCGTTGCGACTATTAAAACTCAATCCTGCGGAATTAGGCTTTGATAAAATGTGGGTGGACGATGACACCTTCCGGCTGGATGTCGTTGAAAAGTATATGCTTCAGCCACTTACCTTTGCCGATTATGTGGACACAACGACTGGTGTAGTCGATAGTTTTGCCGGCGACTGGCGCCGGTTATTGGAATTCATCGACCAGCAGTTAAAGGTGACACTGCAAACGAACCGCAAGGAAATAAAACTACCTAAGGTTCCAAATCTAAGTTATGAGGCTGATGAGCCGTTTGGCGTTTGGATTGCATCAATTCAAGCCGCGGAGCCATTGCTGCGCCGCTTCAGCGCTGAATTGGACAGCCTTGACCGGCACGATTTATTGATGGCGGCGCCGGCCTTGTGGAGCGAGGGACCGGATTCCGTGAACCAGGCGCTCAAAGGCGCCTGGCAGCGCGCCGCCGGGTTGCCGGTCGATACCAGCCGCAAGGTGGATTCCGACCGGCTGCTGGATATTATTAAGAAACTCGATATGCGCGCGCTGCTGGAAGCCGCAAAAATCGTTGCGCCGGCCGCTCAAATTGTCGCTAAAGGCGTATTGGATGCGCCACTGCAAGGCGAGCCTATCGGCAAAGTCAACGGTGTCCAGGGCGATGTCTTGTATTTCCAATCTACCGAATTCGGCGACTTCGTCGTTGGCGGCAAGGGGAATAATAAATATACCGGCAATTTTGCCGGCATTATCGATTTAGGCGGCGATGACATTTATCGCGGCCGTTTCGGGGGAGCGCTGGGAGGCGGACTCGGCAAGCCGTACAGTTTAGTCATCGATTTGTCCGGCAATGATTATTATGACGCACAAGGTCTGGCTGTGGCGCACGGCGCCGGTTTTATGGGCGTCGGAATTCTAATCGACCACACCGGAGATGATGTTTATCGCAGCGGGGCTTATGCCCAAGGCGCCGGATTGTTTGGCGTCGGGATACATATCGACAACGCCGGCGATGACGACCGGCGCGGTGATTTCTTTTTACAGGGCGCCGGACATTGCGGTGTTGGAATACTCTTCGACGAAGGTGATGGCGACGACCGCTATCTTTCGACGACCTGGGCGCAGGGTTTCGCCGGGACATTCGGCTACGGGTTGCTTTCCGATGGCGGCGGTGACGATAACTATCGCTGCGGCGGCAAGTTCCTGCACGAGCCGTTGCTGCCGAAGGACAATCGTTCGTTCTCCGGCGGTTTTGGGATGGGCTGGCGGCCGCGTGCCGGCGGCGGCATCGGTATCCTCTACGACCGCGGTGAAGGCAATGACTTCTATGACGCCGAAGTGATGAGTTTCGGTTCGTCATATTGGTATGCCATCGGCATCCTCGTCGATAATGGCGGCAACGACCGTTATTCGCTCGCACATTACGGCCTCGGCGTTGGGATCCACCTCTCGCTCGGCGCTTTCTACGACCGCGCCGGCGACGACCAGTATCGCTCGCGGATGGGTGTTGTCGGCGGGACGCCGCACGACCTGTCGGTCGGCATTTTTGTCGATGGATCCGGTAACGATAGTTATGCTGACTGCGATGGCTGGGGCGGCAGTTTGACCAATTCCTTCGGTCTATTCATAGACCGACTGGGCGATGACACTTACGCGCCGCGCTCTGGCGGCACGAGTTTAGGCCGGCACAACTGGGCGCGCGGCTTTGGCGGCGTGGCAATTTTTATCGATGAAGAGGGTAAAGATATGTATCCGCGTGAAGAACCGGCTAAAGATTCCTCAATTTGGATCCAGTCCGGCTGGGGCGTCGGTATCGATATGGCGCGCGATGTGGTTACTGAGAAGGAAGCCCCTATTCCTGAACCGGCTTTGACGGCTGAAGACAGCGCCAAGAGTATCGAAGAGTTATTCAACGAGGCTTCACAATGGGAAGTCGGCTCGGCGCGCGAATCGGTAAAACGCGCCCGTAAAGCCTTGTTGACTAAAGGACCTGAAGCCGCGCGCTGGATTATTGAAAATAAGATAAATACACAGAATTCGCTTGAAATGCGGCCGATGGAGGATGTTATCCGGGCTTATCCGGACAGCGCCGGCCCGTTGCTGGTTACAAAATTGACGCCCAAATCCGACCGCTGGACACTTGGCAACACCGCCGCGCTTTTGGCTGCGCTCAAATGGAAGCCGGCGGTCGATGGGATGGTCGAACTGCTGAAGGATAAATCGGTCGAGAAATCCCACCGCGCGCTGTTGGGCGCGCTTGGTCAAATCGGCGATAAGCGCGCTACACCCATCATTGAGCAATTTACGAAGTCTGAGAAGGAACGCAACCGTCTGGCGGCCCTCGGCGCAGCGCGGGCATTGAAAGATACACTATCAATCCCGGTTCTGATAAAATGTCTCGACGACCCGTTGTTCACCGTGCGCTCAAGCGCGGTTGAAACGATGCCCGTATTTAATCTTAATGCCGTTCAACCGATAAAGGATTATGTTTCATCAGTCGAGGCAGAATATCCGGAATTAGGCATCAGGATTCTAGGGCGAATTGCGCACAACTTGCGCGATAGCGCCGATGTTGTGTCAAAGCAGACCTGCTATGACATCAAGCGCTTCATAGAAATGGAAATTAGTTCGAAGGATAGAAACATCCGGGCTGAAGCAGTCGATGCGTTGTATCGGATTTCCGGCGCACAGATGCGGCAATGGCTCGATGCCCGGATGGAAGGGGAGTTCGATTTAGTGGTTAAAGCGGCTTATGAGAGGGTTAAAAAGGAGATGGTTCGTTAAGACAATCGTTATGCAATCTTGTGAGTTCAGGTTTCCCGTTTATTACACGGCTTAAAAGTCTTTTCGCATCTTGCAGCAGGATGTTCCCATCCTGCTGTAAAGATTGGTATTTCCGCAGAGTGTGGACACACTGCGGCATTCTATTGGTATGCGAAAAGACTTATAATCCGAGTTCTAAGCCGTGAACTCAAACTTAAAGTCATACCAATTTGCATTCAAATGAATAATAAAGGGATGCAAATTTTACAACGGATTAAACGGATAGAACGGATTAACCTAGCGGCTTTACAGGATTATCCGTTTCATCCGTTTAATCTGTTGTGAATATGTTTTGACATTTATCATCCGATTGATTGCGACTTGGTCTCAGTCCAAACTTATGATTTCGTCTTGATTATCGACTATGGTCGCATCGTTTGCGGCGATATCTTCCTGTATTGAGGGAATAACATTCGGCGGTGCGAGCGGCGGTTCGCTTTCGACGGCAATCGTATCGCGGCGGGATGGGATTTCTAACTTAGCCGCGCCGTTGGCTCTAATCAGACAATCTTGAATGAAATTATAGTCGATGACGATGTGTCCGTCACCTTCATTGCGTAGTTCATTCGAGCCGCCGAGCGGGAAGGAAGCGATATAGACATTGCAACCCAGGTCTTTAGCGAAGCGAACGGCGTGAACATAATCGCTGTCCCCGCTGACTAACACGATGCCTTCGCAAGCCTTAAGCAAACCCAGGCGAATCATATCTACAGCAATCTGCACATCGATGCCCTTTTCGGTCGGGAAGAATTGCTGCGAAAAGCCCTGTTCGCTGCGCAAGCGGTGATAGACTAAATGTCCCAGCCTTAAAGTGATATACGGCGTCGAACGCAGGTTGTCGAAGAACTTCTGCTGACGTTGATAGCCGAGCGGGTCGAGCGATTTCGATACATGGGCGTTGTAATAATAAACTCGCAACAAGGTTCCGTTCAAAGATTCGCAGAGTTTAGAGCCGAGTTTTTTAAAGTCAACATCCGTGCGGTTGAAATTGAGTTGACAGCCTTTATAGAAATTATTGCCGTCGATGAGAATGACAATACGGTTCATTTTATAATAAATGATTGTTCTATATGTAGATAGGTTATTTTCTGATTTTCAAATATGCATAATAGATACTTGCGGTGTTTAAAATCGGCTGTAGTGTTGTTCGGCGGGCGGTAATCTCGTTCGACCTTAACTTTAAAATATAACGAATGTTTTCTTATATTGTTTGAAATGGAATCAAATTAATCGACAATCTTGATTATTGCTCGATTTTAATAAATTATCGTGAATTCACTTTTAAAGATATTAAACCGCTCGCAGCCACTTGAGACTCTGTTTGAGAAACTCCAGACCGGCGAGCGGGTCGTAAAAGTTGGCAATTTGACGGGTTCGGTTTGCGCCTTCATCGCAGCAAATGTATGGGAGCGTCTGCAGACGCCGGTTTTAATTGTCGCTGCCAGTCCGACGCAAGCCGAAGAGATGCTCGATGACTGTTCAGCCATTGCTGGCGTGGCGAATGTCGGCTATTTTCCGCCGCAGCGTCTCCATCCGTTCGACACGGCGTCGCTCACTGGCGGTCCGCATAACGAGCGCACCGAAGCCCTGCTGAGGCTGCAATCTCAGCCGCAAAGTATCTTCGTAACCCAGCCGGAAGCGCTGTTGGAAAAGTCGCCCGACATCGGCTGGCTGCGCGCGCACACCTTGAATCTAAGAGCCGGCGACGATTATCCGCGCAAATTACTGCTTTCCAATCTTGCTGAAGCCGCCTATTCCCGTGAGAATTTAGTTGACAATCAAGGTCAATTTGCTGTGCGCGGCGGTCTCATCGACATATTTCCCTTCGGGCACGAATATCCCACCCGTCTCGAATACGACGGCGATGTCATATCCGATTTGCGTCAGTTCGACCCTTCCTCCCAGCGCACAATTAGTAATATCAAAGAAATAACCTTCATCGTTGGATCTAACGATATTCCCGGCGAGCGGAGTTTACTGCAACTGCTGCCGGATGCAGCCGTTCTAATTTGGAACGATTTGGAACTCATCGCGTCGCGCCTCGAGCAGTTTTTAGAGCGCGCTGAACGTGCCGGACGGCAAGGCTCCACGCCGGCTAGCGCGCCAGCGCCTCTCCTGTATCGCAGCCTTACGGATGCTAAACAGGAGTCCGAACGTTTCCGGCAAGTAATATTCCCCGGGCCGTTGTCGAAGTCGAAAGGACAGATAAATTTCGGCGCGAAACGGCCGGATCCGTTCGTTGATAGTTGGGAAAGTTTAAGTCATTATATTCAGAGTCATCATAGACGCAAATTAAGCGTCTATTTTACGGCTGACACCGAAGGTGAGAAGGAACGTTTCGATGAATTGCTCAATCAACTGGTCGATACCGGCATACATTCTTTAACGCCGGCGCTGACCGGCGGATTTGTATCGCGTGAGTTAGGTGTAGCGGTTCTTACGGCGCATGAGTTATGGAACCGGCGGCGCTATAAACGGCGTCATGCGCGCTTCCGCCGCCGGACCGCTGCTTACGACCTGACCTCGCTGCGCAGCGGTGATTTAGTCGTGCATACCGACCACGGCATCGGGCTATATGAAGGCTTGCAGCATATCAAAGTCCGCGGTGAGCTGCAGGAAGTTATGCGCATTCGTTACCAAGATAATGTGATTCTATATGTCAGCGTTGACCATTTCGGCTTGGTCGAAAAATATATCGGTTCAGAGTCGGCAAAGCCGCAACTCTCTAAAATCGGCGGGACAGAATGGGCGCGCACTAAAAAGCGGACCCAGAAAGCGCTCTATGATATAGCCGATGAACTCATCCGGCTTTATTCCACCCGCAAGATTACACCGGGTTACGGTTTCAGCCCGGATACGCACTGGCAGCAAGAGATGGAAGCGTCCTTTGAGTTTGAAGATACGCCCGACCAAGCCGTCGCAGCGCTGGAAATCAAGCGGGACTTGCAAACGCCGGCGCCGATGGACCGGCTGCTGTGTGGCGATGTCGGCTTCGGCAAGACCGAGGTCGCTGTGCGCGCCGCTTTCAAAGTCGCGCAGGATAGCCACCAGGTCGCGGTTCTCGTGCCGACCACGATTTTAGCTCAGCAGCACTATGAGACCTTCCGCGAGCGGCTGGCGGCGTATCCGGTGCGGGTGGAAGTCCTTTCAAGGTTCAAATCGCCAAAAGAGCAGTATGCAATTATCGCCGACCTAAAAACCGGTCAGGTTGATATTGTCATAGGCACGCACCGGCTGCTCTCACGAGATATCGAGTTTAGGAATTTGGGTCTAATCATCATCGACGAAGAGCATCGCTTCGGTGTTCGGCACAAAGAACGTATGAAGCAACTCAAGACCTCGGTCGATGTGCTGACGATGACCGCCACACCGATTCCAAGGACGCTGCATTTGGCGCTGATGGGCGCGCGGGACACTTCGCAAATAAATACGCCGCCGGCGTTTCGTCTGCCCATTCAGACCGAAGTGCTGCCTTTTTCCGAAGATGTCATCCGTGATGCAATTTTACGCGAAATCGACCGCGAAGGTCAGGTCTTCTTCGTGCATAACCGCGTCGAATCGATTTACGCGGTGAAAGGAATGCTCGAAAAACTGATACCGGGTTTGCGCTATGCTGTCGGACACGGTCAGATGGATGAAGCGGCGCTGGAAAGGACGATGCTCGACTTTATGAACTATCGCTATGATGTTTTGATTTGCACGACCATCATTGAATCGGGCATTGATATTCCCAATGTGAACACTCTGATTGTCAACCGCGCCGATAAATTCGGGCTGGCGCAGATGTATCAACTGCGCGGTCGAATAGGGCGCTCGAGTCGACAGGCGTATGCCTATCTATTAACGCCGCCGAAACTTATAATAACCGGTGAGGCTCGCCGCCGTCTTTCGACGCTCAGCGAACTCACCGAACTGGGCAGCGGTATGAAAATCGCCCTGCGGGATTTGGAAATCCGCGGCGCCGGCAATTTATTGGGCTCCCAGCAGAGCGGATTTATTAATGCGGTGGGCTTCGAACTCTATACGAAATTACTCGAAGAGGCAGTTCAAGAGTTGAAGGGTAGTCAATTAGCCCGAACGGTAGAAGAGGAATTCGAACCGACTTTGGAATTCAACGGCACGGCGTTGCTGCCTGCCGATTATATCGACAACGGCGATTTACGTTATGATGTCTATCGCCGCTTGGCGCACAGTAAGTCAATCGATGAAGTTGACAATATTGCCCGGGAAATAACCGACCGCTTCGGCCGGCCGCCGATGCTGGCCGGGAACTTACTCGAACTTGCAAGGTTAAAGATACTATGCCGACAATTGCGCTTCAATTCGTTGACATTCAAGGATAAATTTGCAAATATTGTCCTTGAACTGCCGGAAGATGCCGCTGAAGCCCAGAAGCGCATCGGTAAGTTCGTAGCCGCTGCAGAGCCGGAGACGATCGAATTCCGCGTCGCTAAAAATGTGGAATTAGTTTATCGCCTAACTGTATCCGAGCCTCTCAAACAGACCCGTCTCTTCTTGCAAAGGCTGCATTCAAGATTTATATTTAAGTTTGAGAATTATGATTGGTCGCTTAAGATATAATTTCAGCGCTCAAGTCCAAACTGGCAGACAAAGAGGACTAAATGTGCAGGACAACCAGACACCTCATAAACAGATTAACTTATTCGACCGATCTCAACAAACCATAATCATTTAGGGAGTAAAGTCAGATGACACGTTATTACTTTCATTTACTCGCAACCTTTTTCACTGTTATAGCATTTATCGATCTAACCGGCTGCGCTCGGCGCTCGACGCCGTCCGACAGTGAAATCATCGCCACCTGGGGCGATACAGCGATGACCGTCGCGCAATTCAAGGATTGGATGTATGTGCGGCATAGAAATGAATCGTCAGCGCGCAAAGAGCCTTATAAAGAGCGCTACAATATCATTTATGAATATATATTGCGCGACTGCAAACTGTTGGAAGGCAAGCGGCTCGGCTTTGCCGAACGGGAAGACATCCGTAAGGAATACGAATCGGCGGTCGAAAGACGCGCTACCGATTTGCTATACAACGATGAAATCCGCGACCGCTTATTCACTGAACAGATGTTGCAGAATTGGCTCGAACACGATATGGAAGAGGTTCGCTGCCGCCACCTGCTCATCGAAATTCCCGCCGGCACAGCGCTGCGCGACACAATGCAGTATTGGGAAAAAATCAATGAGATATATCAAAAAGCCAAAGGCGGCGAGAACTTCACATCGCTGGTCAGCCGCTATAGTCAGGACAAATCCATCGACGCCAAGGCGCAGGGCGATTTAGGCTTTTTCCGCTGGGGACGGATGGTCGATGAGTTTCAGGAAGCCGCCTGGAAACTTAAACCGGGTGAAATCTCCCCGCCGGTGCGAACTAGATACGGCTATCACCTCATTCAAATGATAGAACGACGCCCGACCAATGTCGAATACAATACCTGGTGCGCGCTGGTCAAAGTCAATCGTAAAGACACGCCGGCTGAAACAACCATCGCTTATGAGCGTGCTAAGTCGATTTTAGCCGAAGCCAAGAAGCCCGGCGCCGACTTGACTCAAATCGCCCGTAAATACAGCGAAGATGAAAACACCTGGGTCAACGGCGAAGTCGGCTGGGTTTCGAAAGGCTCGATGCCCAGCGAATACTGGGAAGCCTGCTACCGCATTAAAGAAGGCGAATTCGCCGGTCCCGTGCGAACCTATCGCGGTTATTATGTAATCAAATATCTCGAAAAAAGAACAAATGAACGATCACTTAAAGATAAAAATGTACGCGAAGATGTGATGTCGGCGATGTCGCACATTTACCGCGACACGCTGAAGGTCATTGCCGACAGGTATATGGACGAAGTGAAGAGAGCCGCCGGAATGCGGTATGATATGAATGTTGTGAACCTTATTTTACACAAATTGAGCGACAAAAGCGCGCCGACAAATGTGAATCTGTTTTCGTCGTTCACACCGGAAGAGCGCGAACTATTGGTAGTGCATGACAAACATAACGGCGTTAAGTTACAGCAATTGGTCGATATGTTTGGCGACCACCGTTTCCCGCCCAATTTCAGGAACGAACCGGAATTCATCTATGAATTAGTAAATCCTCTGGTGACGCCGAAGTATCTGGCGGAATACGCCAAAGCCAAGGGCTATTATGAACGTCCTGAAGTGCTGGAAGACGGCCGCCGCTCTCTTGACAATGCTATTCTGCCGGAAATCGAGAAGGAGATGGTCTATAATAAAGCCGTCCCAACCGAAGCCGATATGAAAAAGTATTTCGAAACCAATAAAAGTAAATACACCCAAGCCGCCACGGCTTCGGTTATCGAAGTTCGCGTCGAAGATAAACAATTGGCTGACGATTTACTTGGAAGGATAAAGAAAGGCGAGGATATTTCCAATTTGGCGCGGCGCTATACAACCCGCGAAAATGCCAAAGGCAAAGGCGGACGGATCGGTCCTTTCAAACGCGATGATTACGGTCCTGTATCGCGACGAGCCTTTGAAATGAAGGTTGGCGATGTTGCCGGGCCTATTCAGGATAATAAATCTTTATCAATTGTCAAACTGGTCGAGTTGACGCCGGAAAAGGTTCAGGCTTACGACGAAGTCCGCAGCCAAATCGAATCGGATGTGCGCTTTGATATGCAGACGAAAATCAAGAATGCCTGGGAAGAGGAAATTAAGAAGGCTTATCATTTAACCATCAATGAGAAGATGTTGCGGGAAGTCTGGCCGCTGCTGGAAGATATGCCGGAAGGCACGAACAAGGAGCGCCGCGAATGGAAGGAACAACGCCGTCAAGCTGCCTTGCGCAAAGCCTCCGAAGACCAGATCAAATTAAAATTGAAGCCTGGATCCGAACAGGAATATACAACTAAAGACGGCAAGCGCGTCCAGGTGAAAATCGGCGAGCCGCGTTATGTCGATAAGGAAGGCAAGGAAATCGACCCCGGCAAATCCAAGGTAAAATTAACGCCAAAGGGCAGGCTGGAGGTCAATCAACCAGACGCGAGTAGTGAAAAACCAGTGATTAAGTTAAAACCTAAAGAGAAAAAAGAAACGCAGCCGGAAAAGAAGTGAGAATTTGACCACCATATCTTGGAGGGTGGGACTAAACCTACCCTCCAAGATTTTGTTCAATAATATTACGATTTGATTGTCTGATATCCTAATTATAATAAATAAATAAAGATAATTCATTAATTTAAAGTAATTTATCAAATATCTTATTATATTTTTGTATTTTTGCTTAAGTTGGCTTCATTACGGTTGCAGGTCGGATGCGCCGCCGGCGAGCGAAGTCGTCGCTCGCGTTGGCGAACGGGTTTTAACTAAAGCCGAATTAGCCGTCTGGGAAGCCGCGCTGCAATCTGAACCGCTGACGAATGAAATGCGCGCTGCCTTTGTGCACCGTTGGATTGAAGAATCGGCGGTGGCATTGGCGGCCCGCGATCGAGGTTTGACCGACGATCCCTGGGTCGCGGCGCGAGTTGAGGAAATTACTAATCAACTGGTTCAAGCGCGCCTGTGGGAAATCGAACTGGCTGCGCTGCCTAATCCTACG
>Ga0194111_10003366_pt1 | contig 19007 bp, 15 predicted proteins | sample TA2KigC300mmetaG_FD_146194 | JGI IMG/M metagenome (GOLD analysis project Ga0194111, IMG submission 146194) | Freshwater microbial communities from Lake Tanganyika, Tanzania - TA2015033 Kigoma Deep Cast 300m | ecosystem: Environmental > Aquatic > Freshwater > Lake | place: Tanzania: Lake... | reverse complement strand
ATGCGCGTAAAGCCAAACATGTAGTCCCCATTGGCTTCCAGACCATTCGAGTGTTCTTGGATGCCGGCTTTGTTTTGCGAGAACTTGTTATCAAGCGTCAGCATAATTGCAAAACGATGGGCTTTTGCTATACAAGAAGCATCAAATACAACTTTCTACTCTTAGCACACGAGTATCTGCCTATCTTCGAGAAGCCGATGGCCAGGCAAGTATCCGAGCAGAGGTCTTTTTTGGAATATACTCTCCCTCACAGCTCCCTGGCAAAGCAAGTCCGCGCAGTTGAGGAAGAGAACCTGGAAACGACTACAGTTTGGATTCTGCCAAAAGCGAGCATGAAAGCAGATATCAAGCGCAACCTGCTGAGGCGGTTTGCTCCCCTTGATGGTGCTTTCACGGAGGTGCAGTGATGGAGATATGTTTAACTGACAACGTAGAGGTGAAATTGATAGATGTTCTCTTGCCCAATCTCTCCTTGGCCAAAGAGGCGAGGGTAGCTGTAGCCTTCCTTAAAAACTCCGGCCTTGCTTTGATTGAAGGAGAATTGATCAAATGCCTTCAAAGAGGAGGATTAGTAGAATTCCTAATTGGTCTGGATTTCCGTATAACCGATGCCGATGCTCTCTTAAAGCTTAAGAAGATTGGAGCAAAAGTTTATTGCTACAGCAACCCCTTTACCGACGACACTCCAGTGTACCACCCTAAACTATACATATTCAGGGGAGAAGCTAAAGCATTAGTTGCCATCGGTTCATCCAACTTGACCGAGGGCGGTTTCAAGGACAATGTAGAGATCAACGCTATTTTGAGTTTAAGCGACGGGGATGAACTACTTTCGGACACATACGCCCTATATAACAGACTCAAATTCCAACCTAACCGTTTCGAGCCCGATATTGATTTCATAGAGGGGTATGGCGAGGTATCCGCCAGCCTTAGAAAGGGTGAGAGGTCAGCAAGAAGCAAGAAGGATTTAAACGAACTGATGCTGGGGTTGAGAAAAAGGGAGGAGGAACTTCCCAAACCTCGTGTCACACCGGAGGACTTGTTTGGCTGGCAGAAGATTGTGTTCGAGAGGCTTCCTGATGGACAATTCAAGACCGGTGACATTTACGAGTTCGAGGATGAGTTTAGAAGATATTACCCTGAAAATAGAAACGTAAGGGCTAAGATAAGGCAGATACTGCAACAGCTTAGAGACTTGGGTCTTATTAAGCACGTACGCTGGGAAACTTGGGAAAAGTAAGGAGGTCAAATCATGGAAGTCACGGCGGACAGGCTCAATGAGCTTATCAAATGCCATTCCTATCACGAGCGAGCACCCGAGTGGGGCGAAAGAGCATGGATAGCACACGGGGAATGCGCGGATGTAGTCTACTGGGACATATCTAATTCATGGTGCGATATCGTGCACGTGCAAGTTAAGAGAGGCGGTGAGGATTGGCTCAAATGGTTCTATGAGGAAACTTTGCGGCAACCAGATACAATAGGGTCGGAGGCAGGACAGTAGCTATAATCGTTCTCCTCGGGGATTACTGCAATGTGGCCTGGCCACCATTTAGTTCACACGACCGCTGGAGGCGTCAAAGTTTATGTCTCTAAAGGGCGCAAGTCTCAATATAACTTCAAAGTTCAATATCAAGAACCGGGCAAAAGGGTCAGAACCCCAAAACACATTCACCTCATCATAGACCTTTACATGAAGTTGACAGGAAATAGGTCTCTAACCATGCAGCTTGTTGACCATATCATTGACCAAATTATCTTGGAAGTCCAGCCATCTACGTCTAATCCTCCTACTCTGCAGGTCTTCTCCCCTCAACACGTCTCAAAGTTCCAGCAATTGGATGCGTATGGCGAATACTTGGTTGAGTTCCTCCTGGTTGTCGCAGAACTGATAATGATTCAGGAGAAAACGAACTATCCAGATGGCGTAATGAACCTTAACCTTTTTCGACGCTTCCGAGATGGAGCAGATATCTTCTCAGTGGTAAGCACAGCTACGTTTAGGGGAAGATAGGAGAAGGATCCAGTAGGCTTTTGGAGGAGGACAAGACATGATTACAGCTAACGATTTGCGCCGAGGGACAACCTTCGAGTGGGAGGGGGAACTCTACCGGGTGGTGGAGTATCGGCACACCTACCTCGGACGGGGCAGCGCTAACGTGCGGGTCAAGATGCGCAACCTGCGCACGGGAGCGACGATTGACCGCACCTTCACGCCCGAGGACCGGATCAACGATGTCCGCCTGGAACTGCGGGAAGTGCAGTACCTCTACCACGACGGAATCCTTTACTACTTCATGGACACCGAGACCTACGAACAGCCGGCCCTCCCGGCCGAGATCCTGGGTGACGCCGTGGACTACCTGACCGAGAACATGACCCTGCAGATCTCCACCTACGAGGGCGAACCCATAGACATCGAACTGCCCGTCACCGTGGAGCTCGAGGTGATCGAGGCTCCGCCGGGCTTCGCTGGCGACACGGCGACCGGCGCCACCAAACAGGTCACTCTGGAGACGGGCCTCAAGGTCACCGTCCCTCTCTTCGTTGAGGAGGGCGACATCGTCCGCGTGGACACCCGCACGGGCCAGTACCTCAGTCGCATCTAAAACCCCAGCGAGGAAACTCCACCAAACAGACGGCGGCCCCTTGCAACTTCGCAAAGGGCCGCCGTCTGTTTGCTGTCTCTATCAGCCAGGGCGAACGTATTAGACGTTCAAGGCTGTCTGCAATTGCTCCATGGCTTCCTGAAGCTCTATCCCCCTGGCCAGGGCCAACTCACTGGCCAGAAAAGTTTGAGCTCGCTGATAGAGCTTGCTATCGGCCATGGTCAGCCCCTTTTGCTGATTGCGCCAGGCCAGGTTGCGTACCACCTCTGTTACCGTAATGAGATCTCCCGTCTTCAATTTCTCCTGGGCATATGCTTGTCTCTCTCTATGGTCGCTGGATAGTGGATCAGGAGTGGAAGCCAGTACATCCATGGCCCGTGAAATGGCCCGTGTCTCTGATACTCGCCGCAGGCCTATCTTCTGGACGTTATCAATAGGAACCATCACGATACCCTCGCAAGCAACCAGCTCAATTATATAGTAACGCCCACTCTCCTCCAGGAATCTCTTCTCTTCGATATCTATCACCATTCCAGCTCCATGATAAGGATGAACCACTTTATCGCCGATTTTAAACATAGAATTCACTCCTTGAGACGTACTCTCTATCGAACATGAAAGGATCACCTCCTGGCTTGGGCGCATTTGATACAGAGAGTGGTGTGAGGGAGCACTGCCAGGCGTTCGGCATCTATCTCCTGGCCACACACCTCGCATATTCCATAGCCTCCATCTTGCATCTTGCGCAATGCAGCCCTGATGGACCTGGCTTTCGCCTCCAGGCTCTGTCGCAGAGCGAGATTGAACTCCCACTCATAGATGGTTGGGCCTCCCTTGCCTATGCCATAATCAGCCTTGTCTTCTAGCTTTTTATTCAGTTGCTCGATTTCGGCCAGAGTCTCTTTCAACGCCTGCTCTAGCGTCTCTCGCTCCGAAGACATGTGGGTCATTACCTCGCTTCTGGGATCTTACGTCACCCGCCGGGCACTGGTCGGTTGGCCCTCCAACCAAGAACTCGGCCATCCTACCTCGCCAAAACGTTTCTGAGGCTAAGAGCCGAGTTCTTACTACCCCTGACATCCTCGAAGGTTCATAAAACGACGTGAGGGCTTGTGCAGGTCTCACATTGTTCTGACACGCGCCGTTTTCGCTTAAGCTGAACCCTTGTTAGAAGTTTCCAGGAGGATGCTTGGGGGTACCCTCAGATTGTCACCGACTATTTATACCCGTTCAAAATGCAGCACCTTTTCTGCCATCAGTGGGCCAGAAAAAGCACGTCTTTAACCTTAACGAGTATATCCAGATGACACAAGAAGTATAGCCCTTGGCTTGGGAAGGGGGGCTGGTACTTGTAATTTTGATTGATTAAATTATACATGATTCGGGAACATTTGTCAAAGTTTGACAATCTTTGCTCTATCCTGTATAATGAGATCAAATCTGAAACCGGGGTGATAAAACCTTATCCCTTCAAGAGGATGTACGGAGGTCTTTAGCTCGCCTGAACACGGATCCATGAAACATTTCTGGAAGCCTAAGGGGCTGAACTAGCCTGTTCGGCAGCGGATTTTACGCTGTCGAGTCAGAAGCGGTTTTTATAGTTAATGAACTGCTATACAAAGGTGCCGTAAGTTTTACGTTCCGGCAAGCGTCCGCCGTAAGGCAGCAGAAGGCTCGGCCACTATCCTCGGCATGTTCCTAGGGAGAGGTGGCCGGGTCTTTGTTTTGAGGGAAGCAGATCACGGCTGACAAACTTCGAGGAGGAAAAGTACGAGCTGTGGAACGATCTTCAGTGATGGATGAGTTGATCGAGGAAGAGCAGGCTTCATCGCCCATGGAGAAGCTCTTTGAGGAAGAGTACGACTATAAACATCCGCGACGTGGCGACATCCGCCAGGCGGTGGTGCTATCCATCGAACCCCATCAGATGGTCGTAGATGTCAGAGCCAAGCGAGACGGGATCGTCCCGGAGAGCGATCTCGTGAGACTGAGGGAGGAGGAAATAAGTGAGATAGAGGTTGGCGATGAGATACCGGTCTACGTCCTCAGTCCCCACAATGACGAGGGGTACGTGATCGTTTCCGTGAATATGGCCCTGGTGCATCAGGACTGGCTGAGGGCCGAAAAGTTTTTTAAGAGCGGTGAAATATACGAAGGGAAGGTGAGTAATTGCAACAAAGGAGGGGTGGTTGTTCCCTTCGGCAGGATATCGGGATTCGTTCCAGCTTCGCAACTGGTGAACATGCCTCGCCGACTCTCTCATGAGCAGAAAATGGCCAAGCTATCCGAGTTCATGGGAAAAACTCTGCCTCTAAAAGTCATTGAGGTCCATCGCCACCGACGGCGCTTGATCTTCTCGGAACGAATGGCCCAGCGACAATGGCGGGAGCAGCGGAAGCAACAACTGATGAACGAGCTTTGCGAAGGTGAGGTTCGACGGGGCACCGTCAGCAGCCTGTGTAATTTCGGGGCCTTCGTTGACCTGGGAGGCGCTGATGGCCTGGTGCACATCTCCGAGCTCGCCTGGCATAGGGTAAAACATCCCCGCGAGGTGCTGAGCGTCGGCGATGAAGTTGACGTTTATGTTCTGCGCCTGGATTACGAAAGAAGAAGGATCGGCCTCAGCATCAAGCGCCTGCAGCCAGACCCCTGGACGCTGGTGGATGAGAAGTACCAGGTGGGACAAGTTGTGCGAGGCACAATCACCAACGTCGTTGATTTCGGGGCCTTCGCCCGCCTCGAAGCGGGGGTGGAGGGTTTGATCCACGTATCCGAGTTGGCCGGGGGCAACGTTGGCCATCCTTCCAACGTGGTGAGGAGAGGTGACGAACTGGCCTTGCGCATCCTCAGCGTGAATGCTGGACGACGGCGTATTGGCTTGAGCCTGCGCCAGGCGCCACCCCGGGCGGAGTTGGCCGAGGTCAAAGAGGAGCCAGGCCCTGAGCTTGCCCCTTTCGACTAGAATATGCGCTTGATGGTTTGAGTCAGGCGCATTTTTTGTTGATCATGATTGACACGACGGCGCTTTTATGCTATAGTCTACTTCGGAAAGAAGCGAAGAGGATCACCGATGACCGAGCTCAAAGCACGAAGCAAATTCATCTTCGGCGGAGCCATCATAGTGTTGGCGGTGGGCTATCTCATCGTCAGCAGCATCGGGGGCTCGACGGCCTATTATCTGACCGTTGAGGAAGTGAAGGCCCAGGAGCCCTCGGAGCGCACAGTGAGAGTTGCTGGGACCGTCATGGGAGATACCATCGAATGGAACGCGCAAGAACTGCTGCTCAAGTTCAGGATTGCCGACGATAGCGGGAGTCTGGCTGTAATCTACAACGGCCCCCGCCCTGACATGCTCCGAGATGGCGCGGAGGCGGTAGTCGAGGGCAGATACACCGAAAGGGGATCCTTCGAAGCCAACAACTTGCTGCTCAAATGCCCCTCCAAATACGAAGAGGCAGCAACGACCACTGCAGAGGCGCCAGCTAAATGACAGAGAGGTTTGTAGTCAGGCCATGTAGTGGAACAGCGGGACGTGATGCGTGAAACGTAAAACGTGAGTGGGGACGCAGCGGTTGTGCTTCACGTTTCACGCTTTACGTTTTACGTGGGTGACACTCCACTTCGTTCCATGCCTAACTACGAAGTGTGTGAAGAGGTAATTTCTCATGACCACTATTGGCTATGGTGCTCTCGTGCTGGCCCTGGTGATTTCTATCTATACTGCAGTAGCCTCGATCTTGGGAGCTCGGCACGGGTCGGCGAAGCTGGCAGGCGGGGCGCAAAAGGGGGTTGTGGCCACAGCCATGTTGGTCACTTTGGCCTCGGCCATCTTGATCTATCTGCTGCTAACTCACGATTTTCAGGTTAAGTATGTGTACCGGCACGTCAGCACCTACCAGCCAGCGATCTACACCCTCTCTGCCTTCTGGGCCGGGCAAGAGGGCTCTCTCCTCCTCTGGCTGTGGCTGTTGACCATCTTCTCCGTCCTCGTAGCTCGCCGAGAAGAAGAGTGGAGTCTAGAGCTCAAGCCCTACGCCCTGGCAGTGCTGGCTCTTTGTCAGGCATTCTTGGCCCTCCTGCTGGTTTTTGCATCCAACCCCTTCGCCACTTACCCTACCCGGCCCGCCGAAGGTTTCGGCCTGAATCCCTTGCTGGAGAACTTCTGGATGATCATCCATCCTCCAGTGGTGTTTATCGGCTACGCTGCCTATACCGTACCCTTCGCCTTCGCCATCGCCGCTCTGACAGCGGGCAAGCTGGGTCAGGATTGGATACGGGGCATCCGCCGCTGGAACCTGTTGGCCTGGCTCTTCCTGGGCCTGGGCATCCTCCTGGGGGCCTGGTGGGCCTACCTGGAGCTGGGCTGGGGAGGGTACTGGGGCTGGGACCCGGTGGAGAACGCCTCGCTGATCCCCTGGCTGGTAGGCACGGCCCTGCTGCACTCGGCCATGACCCAGGAGCGGCGAGGGATGTTCAAAGCGTGGAACATCACCCTTGCCATCCTGGCCTTCGTTCTCTGTATCTTCGCCACCTTCGTCACCAGGAGCGGTATCATCCAGTCGGTCCATGCCTTTGGCGAGTCGGTGATCGGTTACTACTTCCTGGCCTTCCTGGCCGGTATCCTGGCTATTTCTTTCGTCCTGATTTTCTACCGACGCCGAGAACTGGCCAGCGAAGGGAAGCTGGAGTCACTGCTCTCCCGCGAGGCCGGCTTCCTTCTCAGCAACCTGCTTTTGGGCGGACTGGCTTTGGCCGTATTTATCGGCACGGTCTTCCCCACCGTCAGCGAGATCCTGCGAGGCGTGCAGGTGGCCCTGGGGCCTCCCTTCTTCGAGCGGGTCTCTGCTCCTTTGGCCCTGGCTATCGTTCTCCTCATTGGCGTCTGTCCCCTCCTGGGCTGGCAGCGGACTTCATCCGGGCGGTTGCTGCGAAGGCTGCTCTATCCTGGCGTCGTGGCCCTGGCTGTCGCTGTGGTGCTCTTCGTTCTGGGAATCACAGAACCCTTCGCCCTCCTATCCTTCACCGTTTGCGCCTTCGTGGCCAGCAGCATCCTGTGGGAGTTCCTGCGAGGCACGATGGCCCGCCGTCGCTCGACGGGAGAGGGCTATCTGTTGGCCCTTGCACGCTTGATCGCTCAGAATCGCAGGCGCTACGGCGGCTACCTGGTCCACCTGAGCATGGTCATCATCACCATGGGCATTGTGGGCTCCTCCCTCTATCAGACCGAGTACCAGGTGACCCTGGCCAAGGGCGAGCGAGTAGAGGTTAAAGATTACACTCTGGAATACGAGAAATTTGAGGCCCAAGCGACACCAGCCAAGCATCGCTTCGCCACCCTGCTGGGCGTTTATCGCGGCGACAGGAGGATCGCCACCCTGTTTTCGGAGAAGAACTTCCACTGGAGCGTCGAGCAGTGGGTGACGGAGGTGGCCATCCGCACCAGCCTCAAGGAGGATCTATACGTGATCCTGGCCGGCCTGAGTGGGGACGGCTCGGCCACTTTCCAAATCCTGATCAATCCTTTGGTGGTGTGGCTATGGATCGGCGGGGGGTTTCTGCTGGTGGGCACTACCGTTGCCTTGTGGCCTGGGGACCAGGCAAGAGGCAAGAGGCAGGAAGCAGGAGGCAAGAGGCAGGAGGGCGGGTAGGCGATGATTGAGGTACGGGGCCTGGTGAAGTCCTTTGGGGGCAAGGTGGCCTTGGATGGCATTGACCTGGACGTGGCCGAAGGGGAGTTTCTGACCCTGGTGGGACCTAACGGGGCGGGCAAGACCACTCTCATTCGCGTGCTGGCCACTCTTACCAGGCCCACCCAGGGCAGCGTGCGCGTGGCCGGGTACGATCTGGCCAGGGAGGGCGCCGAGGTCCGTCGGCGCATCGGCCTGGCCTCCCATCAAACCCTCCTCTACGAGGACCTCTCGGCGGAGGAGAACCTGCGCTTCTATGGCCGCATGTACGAAGTGCCCGACTTGGAGGAACGCATCACCGCCCTCCTGCAGCGGGTGGGCCTGGAGCATCGCCGCCACGACCTGGTGCGCACCTCCTCCCATGGTATGCAGCAGCGCCTGTCCATCGCCCGCGCCCTCCTGCACGATCCCGCCATCCTGCTGCTGGACGAGCCCTATACCGGCCTGGATCAGCAAGCCACGGAGGTGCTGAGAGAAGTGCTGGCCCCCCCTCTTTCCCCCCCAACTTTGGGGGGGATGAAGGGTGGGGCGAGATCGCGCACCGTGCTGATGACCACTCACAACCTGGAGCGAGGCCTGGAGCTCTGTGACCGCGCGGCCATTCTGGTCAACGGCCGCCTCGTCCACCAGGCAGATAAGAGCCAGTTGGACGTGGCCACCTTTCGGGAGGCATATAGCCATTACATTTCACGTTTTACGTTTTACGCCTCACGTTTTACGTTTTACGGCGGGATGGGCCGATGAGCTTCCTACAGAAAGTGCTAGCCATCGTCCAGAAAGACGTGGCCGTCGAGCTACGTACCAAAGAGATGCTCAGCTCAATGTTCGTCTTCGCCCTGCTGGTGATCGTGATCTTCAACTTCGCCTTCGAGCTGCGGATCGAGAACGTGCGGCAGGTGGCCCCCGGCGTCCTCTGGGTCACCTTCACCTTCGCAGGGATGTTGGGGCTGAACCGTTCTTTCGTCCTGGAGAAGGACAAAGGGTGTCTGGAGGGCTTGCTACTATGCCCGGTGGATCGCAGTGCTATCTACTTCGGAAAGATGCTGGGGAACGTCATCTTCATGACCATGGTGGAGGCCATCATCCTCCCCATCTTCTCCGTCCTGTTTAACGTGTCCCTCTTTCATCCTGTCTTGCTCCTGATCGTCGTGCTGGGTACCCTGGGTTTCGCCGGGGTCGGCACGCTTTTCTCAGCCATGGCCGTCCACACGCGGGCGCGGGAGGTGATGTTGCCCGTCCTGCTCTTTCCCGTGGTGGTGCCGGCCATGATCGCCGCCGTCAAAGCCACCGGCGGCATCCTCGACGGCCAACTCTTCTCAGAGATAGCCCATTGGGTGAGACTGCTCGTGGCGTTCGACGTGATCTTCTTAGCCATATCCTTCATGACCTTTGACTATGTGGTGGAGGAGTAGCTATTGGCCCTCTCCCTCCCCCCTCCCTCTCCCGATTTCGGGAGAGGGAGGGGGTGCCCGAAGGGCGGGGGTGGGTGAGGGCAGAAGGAGGTCTTCATGATCGGCAAAAACCATCGCCTGAGCGATTTTCTCACCTGGGCCAGCGCCATCGCCATCATGGTGGCTCTTTACCTGGTTTTCGTCTACGCCCCCACGGAGCGGACAATGGGCGATGTACAGCGTATCTTTTATTTCCACGTCTCCACCGCCTGGGTGGGCTTCTTCGCCTTCTTCGTCACCCTCATCGCCAGTGTGGCTTACCTTTGGAAAGGCACGCGCCAGTGGGACATCGTGGCCCTCTCTTCGGTCGAGATCGGGGTAACCTTCATCACCATGACCATCGTCACCGGCTCTATCTGGGCCAAAGTGGCCTGGAACGTGTGGTGGACCTGGGACCCGCGCCTCACCACCAGCACCATCCTGTGGCTGATCTACGTCTCGTATCTGATGCTCCGCAACGCCATTGACGAGGAGGCCCGCCGCGCCCGCTTCGCTGCCGTCCATGGCATCGTGGGCTTTGTCAGCGTGCCCATCACCCTCATGGCCATCCGCTGGTGGCGGACCATTCATCCGGTGATCTTCGAGAGCGAGGGTTTCAACTTGACTGGACCGATGCTGACCACGTTGCTGTTCTGCATCGGGGCCTTCACCCTGCTCTACTTCACCCTTCTCGTCCACCGCGTGCGTCTGGAGCAATTAGCCGACGAGGTGGAACAACTAAAGCATAGGATGAGCCGCTAGGAAATTACGACACCCGATGTAAGGGAGTTGTACTCCCGAACAGGGGCTCGGAGTACAACTCCTCGCCATCAATTGGATGGCTACGTGGTCGGATGGTCGGAAAAGGCATGGCCCCCCGACCACCTGGCCAAGGACCACCCGACCACTTGACCACCTAGGAGGTTATGAACAATGGGAAATCTGGTTTACCTGTTCGCCGCTTACGCCGTCTTTTGGGCCGTGACCTTCGCCTTCGTCTTCCACATCGCCCAACGGCAGAAGAGCTTGCAGAGGGAGATCGAGTCCCTCAAGAGGGCTCTGGAGACGATGCGCGTATCGCGTTTGGGACATACGAGTAAGCAAAATGGGGCTTGATGCTTCATAAAAAGAGAAGGCCGAAGGGAGGGCAATGTGACGCACGTAATGGGGGCTTGAGCCAATCCGCAAGTTAGGGTAACTACCCCTTGCACAAAAACCTTATGGAGTTGCTCAGAGTGACTCTTGCGTGTTAGCCTGACACATGATATAATTTGATATGCGTTGGGTGACCTCGAACATGATGAGCAGGGATATGCTGGAAGGAGAAAGATGGGCATGCGGGCTAGAATGACAACTTCGTCTCAGCGAGCGCGATCAGTCCTGTGGATGGCCTCATTGCTGCTGTGCATTATCCTGTTTGTGCTGCTGCAGCCCCAACGGGCGTGGCCTCAGAGTATGACTGTCATCAAGCGGTCTAGCTCCGCTATCGCAATCACCGCTGATGCTAAACTCGTTCTGGCCGTCAACCCCGACTCCAATTCCCTTAGCCTCATCAACACCGCCGCCCAGGAAAAAATCGCCGAGATCTCTGTTGGCATTGACCCCCGCACTGTGACCGTGGATGACGCAGGAAGCCGGGCTTACGTGGCCAACCGTGGCTCAGACAGCGTCTCTGTCCTAGACTTGGCCACCCGTGCCGTCATCACCGAGGTCACTGTTGGCTATCGGCCCTATGGCGTTATCGTCAGCCCTACGGGTGATCGGCTCTACGTGGCTGAGCAAGGCGTAGATCAAGTGCGCATTCTGGACACAAGTAGCCTTGCCACTCTGGCTATCCTACCTACTTGTGACCGCCCCAGTGGCCTGGCCATCTCCGATGACGGTCGCATCCTCTACGTCACCCACCTCCTCACCGGTCAGGTCAGCATCCTGTCCCTGGGCGGTCATCGCATCTACTTGCCCCTCATTCTCAAATCGCGGCAGGAGATCAGGTATCGGACATTGGATACTGGATATTCGAGATCCCAATACCCAATATCCAATATCCAGCTCTGGCCCGACAGCAACCTGGTCCAATCCATCATCCTCTCGCCCGATGGCCGCACAGCCTACGTCCCCCACACCCGTTCCAACACCAGCAACCGCGCCCTGACCTTCGACACCACCGTGTTTCCCCTGGTCTCGCTCATTGACCTGGCGACTCAGCGGCACCTGGTGGGTCAGCAATTCGACCTGGGCACTCTGGACCCGCCCGGCGTGGGGCTGCCTTTCGATGCCGCCGTGACACCTGATGGCGAGGAACTATGGGTGCTTAATGCGGCCAGCAATGACATCACGGTGCTTGACCTGACCAGACGCCGGCTCGTGGCTCACATCGAGGTGGGCGATAACCCACGGGGCATCGTCCTCTCGTCCGATGGCAGCACTGCATACGTCAACAACACCCTGGCCGGCACCGTCTCGGTCATAGACACCGCTGCCTACACTGTCACCTCCGTCATCACCGTCACCAACATCCCCCTGCCACCGGCCCTGCTGAACGGCAAGCGGTTGTTCCACACCAGCGACGACCCGCGCCTGGCCAAAGCTCAGTGGATCAGTTGCAACACCTGCCACTTCGAGGGCGAGCACGACGGGCGCACCTGGTTCTTCGGCTTCGCCGGGCCGCGCAACACCACCAGCCTGCTGGGGATGATCGAGACCTACCCGCTGCGCTGGTCGGGTGAGTGGGACGAGTCCGCCGATTCGGAGTTCGCTAACCGGAAGGAGAACTTTGGCAGCGGCCTGATTGACGGCGACATGAACTGCTCCCTCTCCCCACCTGACTGCGTGAACCAGCCGCCCAACCAGGGCCGCTCCTACGACCTGGACTGCCTGGCGCTGTTCATTGATTCCCTGCCCTCGCCGCCGAGTCCGGGCCCGCCGTCGGAGGCCGCGCTGCGCGGGCAGGCCGTCTTCAACCGGGCCGACGTCGGGTGTGCCACCTGCCATCCCGCGCCCGTCTACACCGACCAGCAAAAGCATGACGTGGGCACCGTCACCGCTGATGAAAAGATTGGGCCGGAGTTCGACACCCCTACGCTGCGGGGTTTGTACGACAGTGCGCCCTACTTCCACGACGGCAGCGCGGCCACCCTGCGCGATGCCCTCACCCGGCCCAGCCCAGGCAGCGAGCACGATGTACGTGGTGTGTTGACTGAGGCTGAGATACAAGACCTGATTGCGTTTTTGTTGGCTTTGCCGTTTGAGTGACCTTCCTGAGAGGAGAATTATGCCTGGTTTCCAGAAGCTGCTACTCGTTCTGTGCTCATTGGTCATAATTTGGCCTGCGTCGGACACCGGCGCTGCTATCTTCCGGGGGGACATCATCACCGTCACCGTCTCCGGCACGGTCACGGGACCCAATGGCCCTGTGCCCGATGTCTGGATTGACGTGAATGCCTCACCGTCTGGTCTGCCCTATGGTGCAAGCACGTTCACCGATAGCAACGGTTTCTATAGCGTGACTGTACAGACTGGCGGCATTCTGAACCTGCACGCGCGCCCCCCATTAGACAGCCGGTTGGCCGAGGTGAACATGCGGCGGGACGGGATTACCGACAGCTTTACGCACGACTTTACGACCACGGCCGGCTATCTGCTCAGTCTGCGACCGACGGATGAGGCCGGCCAGCCGCTCAGCATGACCAACTGGCAACTCCTGGCCTATTCGGTGCTCACGGCGACTCCGCCCGGCTACCTGCGCGAATACCATCTCATGTGGGATGAGGCAGTGGGGCGCTACGAGTGCGTCTTGCCGCCCGATGTGTATTCCGTAGATATTGACACGCCACCTGCCGGCTACCTCCCCACGACGACCGTTTTCGACCTGCGCAACACCGACCAGGTGACCAACCTGGTTTTTAGCCACACCTCCTTTAACCCGACCATCTCCTATCCTCCCGACGTCAGCAAGATCACCATTGGCCCGCCCGACGGCCTGGGCGAGGCGTTGGTGACCGGAGCACCGGGGGCGGTCGTGCCCACCGGGCACATCATGCTGACCAACCTGAGTTCCTGGCATCGGATAAATGCCGTCTCCAGCCCGGATGGCAGCTTTTCGGCGCGCATCTACGCCCCACCCGGCTCGGCGCTGTACATTCAGCACGGCTCGCTCCAGTGGCTATCCCGCTTGGCGACCACCTCCGAAGCGTACGAAGTGTACCCTGGCACGCTCATCAACCTGCCCCACACCCACAGCGCACCCCCTGGCACCACGCCTTTCGCGGCGGCGGGGGCGGTGGAGTTTGTCAGCGAGTCCGCGGGGATCGGGCCTCACGTCAGCGCGGCGTGGGCCATGACCGGAACCCTGCGGTCATCCGGCAATTCCGGCGTGAACACCGCCCTTTCCCCCACCCGTTACGCGCCCGGCGACTCGTTCCACGCCGAGGGCGCCATGTGCATCTACGGGCCGGGCATCACCAGCACGACCGACGTGTCGGGCATCTCTGCCTCCGGCGGCCTGTCCCTGCGCATGCTTGGCAACCGGGACGGCGTGCCACTGGCACCGCACAACCCGGCCATCACTACACGGCTGACCGTCAGTGGGTTCCCGATTCGGGATCCCTATACCAACGACCTGGGCCTGGGGTGTGGTTTTGAGGTGGGCGGGCTGCACTGCAGCGGCGATCATGCCATCGAAGGTAGCTTTGCAGTAGACTGCCAGATTCCCCAGGACACACCCCCTGGCACATATCGGCCCGTGATCGGACTGAGCTTCAGCGGCGTGCCCACCAGCACCCAGTGGCTGGGGCCCAACGGTGAGATCTCTTATCGGAACTTTCAGTTGAACGAAGCGCCTTTGCCGCCCATCGTCGTCGCTGGAGCAACACAAGCGATAGCCGCGGTGCGTCTGCCCTGGCGGCTGATGATTGAGGACAACGTCCAGGGTGTGCGCGGGGTTGGCGCACGCGAGGATGTCGGCAAAATCGGCCTGCTATCCTTCATCGTCACGCAAGATACGTCGTACATCGCGCCACCCGTGGACTACCGCACAGGCATATCCATCACCTATTCCCTCGAGCCCAATCTGCCGCTCGTTACCTCCAATGTGTCGAGCCTGTACTTACCGCCCTCACCGCCCTTGATTCCCTTCAGCCTGCCGGGCGGTTCGCTGAGCGTGGTCATCCGCCGGCCCGACGGGACGATCCAAGACCTGGGCCATGAGGCTCTTGCCCAATCCCTGCTGCGCGCCAAGATCACCTGGGGTGGTTTCCCTCTAAACACCGGTGTGAACAGCGGGACCACGCGCGTGGACCACGCCTATTCGCTGCGGGCCGCCTCTGACCGCTTCCGGGGGGCCTTTGACCAGTACGGCCATCACGTCATCACCGTGACCGATGAGGTCAGCGACCTGTGGGGCAACCGCTACGCCGGCGGCGGCACCTACGACGTCTGGGTGGCTGAGCCGCTGGACATGGACCCCGGCGTCCTGCCCGGCACACCCTTTGACGTGGGGGATACTTTTAACCCTACGGTGCAACTCTACCCTGGTGTGCCAGCCCTGGTGGAATGGATGGTCACCGAGTACCCCAACTCGGACCCTGCGCGGGCCATCCGGCACACGATCGGTGGCTGGGCAAATCGGTTTGGCTACTTTAACGGCCGAGGCTTTGCCTTCAGTTCCCCAGGCGAGTATCGCGTTGACTTGGTTGCCCGTTACGTGGACGAAGATGGGGTTATGTGGATGGGAGCTATGACCTGGGGCGGGGTGGTGATGACTCCGTCGGCGCAGGCGCAACTGATAGCTCACGGCCGGCGTGGTATCAACAATCTGGTACATATCCCTGGTCCATGGTTCGTCTTCTGTCGCGACCTCACATTTATCTCAGGCGCGACTCCGCACACTTATGCCCCGTATTTCAACGGCGATGTGATCTGGAGTCGCCAGGAACCGATATATGAGTGTTCCGGCGAGGCTCTCCAGACCGGTGGCAGCATTCAGGATACGGTTGGGGCGTTGGAAGCCCGCATCCGGCAGCGGTTCGAGCGTATGTCCCCACCCCTCGACCTTCCGGGAGACCTCAATGAGCGCTTTGGCTATGGCGAAATCCCATTGATCAGCAGCACCCGCTCCGGGCGGCCGCCGCAGATGTTTCCCGAGGAAATGGACCAAATCGCCTACATGTACTTTTACTCCGAACGCCCCGGCGTGCGCGTGCGCGAGGACATCACCGAAGACTACACCTTCCCTGCTGGCTATTGGCGCTTCGATACGCTTTACGATGATCAGATGGGCGTCGGCATTTTGGGCGACCTGCCCAACGATTACAAGTTCCAGTACATCGGCGCGGTCTACCGTGACCTGGAGACCGGCCACAGCGAGTACCTGGGACAGGGCACGGGTTGGATCCTTCTCTCCGACGATGATCCGTTAGGCAGCCGGGTGATGCCACCCTTCGCCGGGCCGGGCAACGGTGGCTGGACAACTGAAGGCGGGCCGCTCATGCGACTGAAGGGGCAAGATGTTCACATCTTCATCCAGCCCACCGGCATCCTGCCGGGTGCCGTGTTGCAGGTGGGCGACACCTTTCGTTTTGCCGGCCACATCATGCCCACGCTGGATAGCCGGGTAGCGTTCACGGTGACTGCGCCCAGTGGGGTTCAACACCTCGGTGGCGGACGGGCCAACAGGATCGGTTATTTCTACAACCCAACCGATGATTTCGTAGTGGGCGAGCCTGGTCTGTGGATGGTGGATGTGCACGTCTGGCATGACGGCCTGTGTTCCGGCGGCCAGACCATTCCCCCTTACCCATCGGGTGACGTGCTGGGCAGCGAAGATGGCCGCTACTGGTTCTATGTGGTACAAAGAGATGCTCCTCGTCTGGACGTCTCCACGCCGGCGCCCGGCTTCCTGTCGTTTCCTGGCGGGGTCACTCCTATCACCATTTCCGGCACGGTGCCGATCACGCTCACGGGCGCCGTGGTGGACTACACCATCACCATGCCTGGTTTCATCCTCGAACACGGCCAGGTTAGCGCCGCCAACGGTACGTACACAGTAGTATTCGACCCGGTTGCGCTGGCTCGTGACTTTCCCAACCTGGATCTGATCGGGCGCGACGCTCGCAACCTGCCCGGGCTGGCGGATACCTTTGCCATCGGCCTGCTGCTGCGCGGGCGAGACGCTGGCGGCAATCTAGCCTACCGGGCCAACTCGATTGTTCTACAGGGAGAGCAGGTCTTTGTAGGCCATGTGGCCGAACCATCACTGTTCAAGATTTTCATGCCGGTGATTTTGAAACGATGAACAAACTGACCACTTGCCTTCTGGTTCTCTTGCTGCTGGCTGCCGGAGTCGGCTGGCAGGCTCTTCGGTTTCGCACAGGGCAGGCCTGGGCCGCCAGGCAGTCCATCATCACTGTCTCTGGTACCATCACCGGGCCGGGCGGAGGCCCGGTCGCCGGCGTGCAGGTGAGCCTGGACTGGCCTAGCGGCTGGGCCAGCCTGACTACCAACGCCAGCGGCTTCTACAGCCAAAGTGGCATCCCGATTGGGAGCTGGCTCATCATCGCCGTCCGGGCGCCCCTGTCCATGCGCCTGGCCCAACGCAATTGGCGCACCGAGCAACTCACCGCCAACCTGACCAAAGACTTTGCGCTGCAGGCCGGTTACCTGGTGAGCGGAACGGTGGTGACGCCCGACGGCAGCCCCCTTTCGGGGTACACCTGGCTGAATGCCACTCCATTCACTTTGATTCCTCCCCAAGATGAGTGTCTGGGTGAGGACCTGGACTATAGCCGGGGAACCTTCGCCATGGTCTTGCCGCCGGACTTCTACACTTTGGAACCCAACGAGCGCCCGGCGAACTGGTATTGGCCGCTCACCATGGTGGACCTGCGTCACGGCGACACCGTCGGCATCAAGGTGGCCCTCTCCCGCCAGTGGCGACACCCCTTCGACTTTGCCCCACCCGACGCCTCCCGCATCACCGTCGGCCCACCCGACGACCTGGGAGAGGCATTGGTCACCGGCGCGCCTGGCGCTGCCCTGCCGTTGGCGCACGTGCTGCTGGTCAACCTGAACAGCACCCACCAAGCCCACGCCGTCTCCGAGGCGGATGGTAGCTTCACTGCCCGCATCTTCGCCCCGCCCGGCTCGGCGCTGATGGTCAAGCATGGCCCAGGCAGTTGGCGCTGGAATGATCTGGCTGTGGGCGTGTCGGAGGGGGTAAACCCCTTCCCCGGCACCATCATTAACCTGCCGCACACACATACCGGCGGTCAGTATACGCTGCCATTCGCCACGGCTGGAGCGATAGAATATTTCGCCGATGACTTCAACACTACCCGCAACTATGTCGGCTCTGCCTGGGCCATGACCGGCACTGTGGGGCCAGTGATCGTCGAGGGTGAATGGACGCGCGTGCTCTCCGGCACCTATGATGGCCGAATGTTGGGTGGCCTCTACCTGTGCGGCCTCAACTGGACTCACCCGGCCCTGGCTGACCTGGACGGTGATGGCGATCTGGACCTGGTCATTGGCGAGCGAAGCGGCCGGCTCATCCACTTCCGCAACGATGGTGGCTCTACGGGTGGTTTCTTGCCAGCCTCCTGGACGTTTGTGACCGATGGCTTTGCCGGCGTGGACACCGGCGACTGGGCTGCACCGGCCTTTGCTGATCTGGACGGCGACGGCGACCTGGACCTGCTGGTGGGCACCGGCCAGGGCAAGGTGGCCTTTTACCGGCGCGACCCTGGGGATACCTGGACGCTAGTCAACGCCGCCTATCTCTCTGTGGACGGATGGAACGCTGCCCCAGCCTTCGCTGACCTGGATGGCGATGGCGATCTGGATCTGCTGGTCGGCTACATCGAGAGCGCCTCTGACCAGGGACGACTCTCGTTCTTTCGCTGCGGCGGGACGGACTCCACCCCCACCTGGACGTTGGTCACGGCCCAGTACGCTGGCATCGTCGCCAATGGCTCGGCCCTCCCCGCCTTCAGCGACCTAGATGGCGATGGTGATCTGGACCTGCTGGTGGGCCAGGGCGGACGCATCGCCCATTACCGCAACGATGGCCCGCCAACGAATCCTGCTTGGGCGCTGGTCACCAGCAACTTTGCCAACATCGGCGGCAGTTCAGCCATCAGCCCGGTCTTCGGTGACCTGGACGGCGATGGCGACAAGGACCTCTTGACCGGCGAGCACTGGGGACGCATCGCTTTCTATCGCCGCGATGGGAGCGCCTGGACTTTTATCAGCAACGACTTTTTCCCGTTTGACCTGGACGGCGA
>Ga0194111_10003363_pt1 | contig 19018 bp, 17 predicted proteins | sample TA2KigC300mmetaG_FD_146194 | JGI IMG/M metagenome (GOLD analysis project Ga0194111, IMG submission 146194) | Freshwater microbial communities from Lake Tanganyika, Tanzania - TA2015033 Kigoma Deep Cast 300m | ecosystem: Environmental > Aquatic > Freshwater > Lake | place: Tanzania: Lake... | reverse complement strand
TAAGAGAATTGCTCTATAAGAGCTAACAAAACACTTGATTCGTATCAGTAGTAGTATTAAGGGGTTCATGAGTTATCCACATTCTGCCGGAGTTATGAGTCTCCCCCCAGACCCCCCTCATTACTACTACGACGGCGAATAATTTACTTGACAAAAATAAACCAGGGTTAGGGTGGGGGTGATGTCATTTTATTTAATGCGTTTGTATTAGTTCGATCATCTAACAAAGATGAGCATTAAGTTATTGATTAAAAATATGATGTTTTTATTTGGTGGCACCGAGATAATGAATCCATTGGAATTTTTCGGGGTAATCCCTTAGTGAAAATAGAATGGTCTTACTCTTTTATTTGGATTACCGAATTTATGAACCAATATACTGAGTGTTAATAAGGGGAGGAAAATGGATTATCAGACTATAAAAGTAACAAATGATGAAGGTGTAGCTACAATTTTATTGAATCGTCCAGAAAAGATGAATGCGCTGAACATGGAAGCGATTCAAGAACTAATTAGGGCGACTGAAGATGTAAGTACTGACGAGACAGTAAAAGTGGTGGTTCTAACTGGTGCGGGTCGTGCATTTTGTGCCGGTGGCGATCTTGCCTCGACAATGTATGATGTAACGAATCCCGCAGAGGTTAGGAAAATCATCATAGAATTTGGGAAAGTGCCCCTAAACTTAAGGAATATGCCTAAACCGGTTATTGCTGCGGTGAATGGACCAGCTGTAGGGGTGGGTCTTGGTTTTGCTTTATCCGCTGATATTATTATTGCCTCAGAAGTGGCAAGATTTGGTCATGTCTATGCCAATATAGGCCTTATGAGTGACGGTGGGTCAATCTATTTTCTACCTCGACTAATAGGCGTGGCCAAGGCATGTGAGCTCATGTTTACTGGGAAGGTCATCGATGCTAAAGAAGCCGAGAAAATAGGGTTGGTAAATCAGGTTGTCCCTGCTGACAGGTTGGAAATTGCAATTAAGGAAGTCGCCTTTAGATTGGCCAAGGGTCCGGCAATGGCTATAGCCCTCCAAAAAATATCTCTATATCAAGGACTTACAATGGACTTATCTACAGCGATAGAGTGGGAGGCAAGAGCCATGTCGCTATGTATGCTTAGTGAGGATATGAAGGAGGGGATAAGAGCATTCAAGGAGAAGAGGGTTCCGCTTTTTAAAGGGAGATAAGGAGAGACAAACCTATGTCAGGTGTATCCAAATTTGAAATAGTGGCCGAACCGGCAAAATGTGTTGGTTGTTTGATTTGTTCTCTCCGTTGCTCTTTGAGGTTTGAGAAAGCTTTTAATCCAATGAAAGCTCAAATTGGAATAATAACTTATTTTGATAGGGATAATGAGATCTTCTTCAGAGACCAATGCGATAGCTGCGGTACATGTGCCAGATATTGTCCTTATGGCGCATTGACCTTTAAAGAGGGGCAAGTTTAAGATGGGGCTGACAGGGTATGCAGGGGAAATTCTTTATGTTGATTTATCCGATCATTCGATAAAGAAATTACCCCTTGACGTTAAACTGTCTGAGGATTTCATCGGGGGTTTTGGGTTTTGCCTCAGATTGGGCTATGAGGTCATTAAACCTAATTTGGATGCCCTCTCTCCTGAAATCCCAATCGTAATTTGCCCTGGCTTTCTTAATGGTACGCTATGCCCTGGAACACCAAAGGTATTTGCTTTATATAAATGTGCTGCCAGTGGCGCGATCACCCTTGCCTCGGGCGGTGGTTCTTTGGGCTCGATGCTTAAATGGGCAGGCTATGATGGCATAATTATTACCGGGAAAGCTTTTAAACCAGTCTACATTAAGATTAGTGACGATGAAGTAGAAATCTGTGATGCTGATCGGATTTGGAGTAAGGGGGCTATTGACACACATGAGGAGTTCAGGAAAAGGAATGGGAAAGGATGTAGCACAGTCTCCATTGGCCCAGCAGGAGAAAATTTGGTGAAAATAGCTATTACCTTGGTTGACGGAGTCTCCCACCTTGGCAGGGGGTTGGGAACCATTATGGGTTCAAAGAACCTCAAAGGTATGGTGGTTTATGGAACTAAAGGGATTAAAGTAGCTCATTTAGATAGATTTATGAAGTCAATAGACCCTCTCGTAGAGAGGGGGATGAATGATCCCCTGCGTGAAAACTGGGTGAAGTTATCATTAAACTTTGTCCAGGATGCGTGGCTAAGTGCAGGCCACAAGATCTGGAAACATCAGTCAGAGACAATCCCTGCTGATGAAGTTAAGCGAATATACGGACAAGAGGAATATCTGAAAGTAAAGACATACACTGTTTCTTGTCCATCTTGTCTTGCCTGTGATAAAGCAGTAATTGGATTAAAGAATGGAGAATATGCTGGGCTTATTCTCCCTCTATCTAGTCCGGTCTTAGATATGGCTATGCCTTTGGGAATAAAAGACCAGGGAAAGTCAGCCAGATTGCTATGGATGTTTAACCAGTATGGTATAGATTTCATTAATTTTATAGGTCTATTTGATTGGGCTGTTGACCTTTATGAACAGGGGATCCTGACCAAAGAAGACACAGGCGGTTTAGAGCTGAGTTTTGGCGATTTTAATCTGATATCTACACTAATTGAGATGACAGCTCGCAGAGCAGGATTTGGTGATATCTTGGCTCAGGGAATCTTAGGAGCCGCAAAAAGGATTGGTCGGGGTTCTGACAAATTTGCCTATCATATAAAAGGATACTCTCCTGACTTTGACGCCAGAGTAAGCTTGGGTGTTGAAACGTTTGGCTCAGTGGTCAGTCCTCGACCTTCTTATGATATGCCTATCTCTGGGCTCACGGTTGCCAAAGGGCGAAAACCAGACTTTATGAAGAAAGTGCTTCCCAAAATGGGATTCCCTCCTGAAGTGACCGAACAAATCATCACCACTGAAGGATGGGACCTCGGTAGGTTTCAGGCTCACTATGAAGACTGGGGAATGGTGCTCAATTCCTTCGGTGTCTGTTTCCGAATGCAGAATTCGGTCCTATATAATAACCCACCTTTGCTTGCTGAACTTTATGCCGCAGCCACTGGTAGGGAAATAACCCCCGGTCAGATTGTGAGGGTAGGAGAAAGAATTTACAACCTATGGAGAGTGATTAACGCGAAAGAGGGTTTTGGTCGAAAGGATGATAAGTTTCCGGAGAAATGGTTTCAGCCTTTAAGGCATGGCGATCAGCAGCTTATGCTTCGGGATTATTTTGATGCTGGCCTGGTGAGCCATGAAGATTTAGAAAAAATGCTTGATATTTTCTATGAGGAGAAAGGGTGGAATATAAGGACGGGGATTCCAACGTCTCAAAAACTTAAAGAGTTGAACCTTGACTATGTTGCGAAGGATTTAGAAAATTTAGGGCTGTTTTAGTGAGTGGAAAATGTTCGAAACGAGAGCAAAACACCTTCTAATGTTGCGGTCAGAAAATGGGGTCAAAAATGGGGTCAAATCTTTATTCTTGACTTTGCTACAATCTCATTTTCAGTCTCTCGATCAATGCCGATAGTCTTCGGTCTTTACCCTGCAGTGCAGATAGTCTCTTCCTCATGACGCTCACCGCACTGTAATCAATCCCCATCAATCCTCCAATCTCCCTCTGTTTCATCCCTCCATAACGATAAAGCATTTCCATCAAAACGCCTCGGGCCACCCCTTTGTATCCCTTTCTCAACAATTCCTCCCTCTCCTCCTTAAACGCCTCACAGATTACACGGATAATCCTTTCCGGCTCCACATGAGCCAAAATCTTCTTCACCGCCGGAAGTTCTCTTGACTCCGTAGCAGATTGAATATATTGCTCTTTAATCTTTTTAATAAAGTCGCCTGTCCCTACAATCCCGTGTCCTTTCCCCTTCTCCAGCGGGTTTGGTATCTCTCCGGACACCCCTTCCATCACAAATTCCTCATATCTCCTCCTCCCTTTTGCCGTATCCCCACCCAAATAGGCCAGCACCTCCTCCACATGAAGAAACCCCCTCCTCCCACCCTGAGAGATGTAACTACCATAACTGCTCCATGGATAATCCCTCAGATATCTTCTTTTTTCATCCCATGTCATTTGGGACCTGAGTTTCACTCGGATCGGATTGAGATGAATATAGCGGGAAACCTCCTGAAGATAGTTATCCACATCCACTAAAAACGATTTGTAACGTCCCTGATAAAGATGGCCCCTCCTCCCATTCTTCCAGTTGTAATAGGAAGTATAGGAGATATTGAAATGGCGCATGAATTCCTGGAGATTTCCTAAGGGGGTTTTGATAAAAAGATGGAAGTGGTTGGACATCAAAACATACGCCAAGATTTCGGTCTGATAAATATTACTGGAGCGCTCCAGAAGATCAAGAAAGGTGGATCGATCGGCATCATCTGAAAAGATCTCTTGGCCGTAATTCCCCCGGCAAGTCACGTGATAGTAAGCATTTTTATATTGGATTCGGAGGGGTCTCGCCATCAAAAGGATTTTTAACAAAATGCTAAAACAATGTCAAGAATAAAGATTTGACCCCATTTCGGCCATTCGGGATCTCCGCGAGCAATCCATTGTTTCGGCTATTCCTATTCTCGGTCAGCCTGTTTATTCTTTACTTTGCGGAGATAAGAGGATGGTTCTGGGTTTATGACAAATTTGCCCTGACTTTCACCAGCGAAACCATCCGCGTCCTGAAAGAAAAAGAGGAGAAACAATACGGCGAATACCGCACGAAACCATATGGAGATTCAACTAAGTCTTCGTTTCAGTTTTCTGCCTTGTTTCAGCAATTGTTGAAATAAGGCTGAGATCCGAAATTTCTTGATTTATGTTTCACTAAATGATATTATTTCAACAAACGCTGAAATATAATAAAAGAGTGAAATAATGCTTAAGCAAGCAGAAGTTATTGAGAAATTACAGGCGGCAATTAAAGAGATTTTCGACTCGACTGGTACTGTTAAAGCTACCCGTACTGGTTTTGCAGGGACCAGACTGCTTAGCCAAGAGATTAAGCCGGAATTAGTGATTCAAGCAGAAACCAAAGAAAAAGAAAAATACCTCATTGTTCTTGAAGTTAAGTCAGCCGGACAGCCCCGATATGCACGCATGGCGGCCTATCAGCTTCAGTCCATCCGGGCTAACAGAGAAAATGTCTATGGTGTCTTTGGAGCTCCCTTTGTTTCGGAAGAGTCAAAAAGAATTTGTCAAGAGGCAGGGATTGGTTATCTTGATCTTGCTGGCAACTGTCTGCTTAGGTTCGATAATGTTTACATCAGCATCGAAGGTAGACCAAACCCTTACCCTTCCACGAGGCCATTAAAATCAATATTCGCCACAAGATCCACCCGGGCATTGAGAGTCCTACTCTGTAATCCGAAAAGAGATTGGTTTGTCAAAGACCTGGCAAAGGAAGCGAATATCAGTCTGGGACAGGCATCAAACTTGAAAAAGCGACTCCTTGAATTTGAGTTCATAAAGGAAATAGGGAATGAAAAAGCTGCGAAGTTCCGCCTTTCGAATCCGGAGGTCTTATTAAATAAATGGACTGAATATTACAGCTATCGCGCAAACAGAACCAGAAATTACTATTCTTTAGATGATGTCAAGGCAATTGAGAAAGAGCTATCAGATTATTGTGAATCAAAAAAAATTCGATACGCCTTTACCCTTACATCAGGAGCCTCTTTAGTCGCACCATTTCTCAGATATAAAAGGGTCTTCGCTTATTTATCAGATTCTATAGAAAAGGTGGCTCTTGCTCTTGGGTGGAAAGAGGTTGCCTCAGGCCCGAATATCACGATATTGGAGCCCTATGATGAAGGTATCTTCTACGCACTGCAAGAGATCAATGGAGCAAAAGTGGTTTCAGATGTTCAGCTCTATTTAGATTTAAAAGGGTATAAAGAACGTGGCGAAGAAGCAGCTCAATTTCTTTTAGATAGGCGCCTGAGAAAACAATGGTAACAAGGTCTGATTATCCTAAAGATGAGGTTGAGGCCTGCCTTTCTGTATTAGTTGAATTCATGACCTTGCTTGGAGAATTTAAGAATTCAATTGTTCTTGTCGGAGGATGGGTCCCTTATTTTCTCATCGAGGAGGGCAAACAGGAACATACCGGAAGCCTCGACATCGATGCCGCCCTTGATTTTAAAAGTATTTCTTCGGAAACCTACAATACCATTTTAGAACTCCTGAAAGAACGAGGCTATGAAGAGACCGAGCAACCCTATGTTTTCAACCGAACTGTTGAAACCGAATCTGGGAGTGAGGTGACCGTTAAAATAAACTTGCTTGCTGGTGAATATGGAGGCACCTCCAGATCTCATCGAACTCAGAAGGTTCAAGATGTTAGGGCGAGAAAAGCAAGAGGGTGTGACTTAGCATTCGATCAGAATTTTTCTGTGACACTGGTTTCAAGGATGCCTAATGGCGCGAAAAATGAATTGACCATAAGAATTGCGGAGGTTGTTCCATTCCTTGTCATGAAAGGGATGGCACTTTGGGATCGATATAAAGAAAAAGATGCCTATGACATTTACTTTGCGATTTTATATTATCCGGGAGGTATTAAGAAATTGGTTAGTGTCTTTCAGCCCTTTAAATCCAATAGACTGGTGCGAGAAGGCCTTAGCAAGATAAGAACAAAATTTAAGGACATCGAATCACCGGGGCCTGTTTGGGTTACGAATTTTGAGGAAATAGATGATGAAGAGGAGAAAGAAAGAGTGAGAAGGGACGCCTTTGAACGTATTAATGCATTCTTAAATGCTCTCGATATTAAGCCATTCTCCGAGGGGGATAAATGATTATAATACCGAACATTAAGAGGTAAAAATCCATGAAACGAATCCCGCTCTCCCGACCATCCGTTTATAGTCCATGGACTGACGCCTACGGAATCCGCCACGAGCTTGCCCCGGCTGGCATCGTTTTGCTGATGACGCTCGGCTTGATGCCGCTTAAGGATGCGCCCGTTCCAAGAGACTCGAAGATGGGATTCCATGTGGTTAAGAGAAGTCAATCCAAGCCGTAAAGCTCTCTGGTGAGCCCGTTTTCCCACCCGTTATTATTAATGTAGCGCTTCCTCCAGTAGTTGCCGTTGTATCCGTTCCTTTTGAACCCGACAGGAGGGGAATCCTCCCTCAGCGCTTATCCGTAGTGGAATTGCAGCCTGAATGGATTATTATCTTTCTTGCCCCCGAAGGAAAATGCTTCAATGTCAGGTCTACACAGGCTGACCGAGAATAGAGTTTTTGAGCAATTTTGATCTGCTAAGTATTTGATTTTATTAAATTGGATTTTTTAAAATTTGAATTTTCGGTCAGCCTGTTCACTATTGACAAATGTCATCCCTAAAAAAGTTGGCCGTTTTAATTGTGGAATGCACCTGCCTGCCGGTAGGGAGCAATTTAAGATTGCAGAGTGGGGAATTAATAAAATAAGGATGAATAGCTTAGGGCTCAAAGCAAGACCGTAACGCCTGACTGAATTTTTCAGTCAACTTCTTGAGACTCTGTTGATTGTGACTGAGGTTTAATTTATAGAAAATTGGCAGACTTTCAGGCGAAACCATCCGCGTCCTGAAAGAAAAAGAGGAGAAACAGTACGGCGAATACCGCACACGCCGCCTCGTTTTAGAAGCATCAAGGAGAATAAAAGAAAAACTTGCCCTTGAGGTTCCCTGGTTGATATTATTTATTGAGAACACTGGGACTGAGAAAGAGGTCAAGATACGTGGCCGAAACACCTAACTAAGGGAGGATAACACGCAAGTAAACTGGAAGAATCATATTATAAGCACACCTGATGTCCTTCGGGGTAAGCCCCGGATTAAAGGGACTAGAATTCCCGTTAGCCTTATCCTTGGATATCTGGCAGCCGGAAGCACCTTTGAGGACATTATCAAGGAGTTCCCTGATCTCACCAATGAATAAATTGCCGCCTGCCTGGATTATGCTCGTGATTTGTCAGAGTTCGAGGTTGCCGTCTGATGGGGTTGAGGTTCTTCGCAGATCATTGTATTCCCAATTCTATCATTAAAGGCCTTCTTGATGCCGGCCATGAAGTTCTCCGGCTAAAGGACCACATCCCTACAGAATCTCCAGATCCAAAAGTTATCGCAACTGCACAGAAACTTGATTCAATAAATTTAATTTTATTTTAATTTCTTGAGGGATCAGTGATTAGCAAAAAGCTAACGAAAAGGGGACATTGCTGGAAAAATACACTTTTGGAGATAGAGAACTGGTGCCGGAGGTCGGAATCGAACCGACATGGGGTGGAAGCCCCGCGGGATTTTGAGTCCCGTGCGTCTACCAGTTTCACCACTCCGGCACAGAATTCAATATAAAAAAAACTTCCCTCCCTGTCAATAAAAATTGGATTTGACAATATATTTTGTGCTGTGTTATTTTAAAATTTATCAATCACCGGTGGGGCTGTAGCTCAGCTGGGAGAGCGCATGAATGGCATTCATGAGGTCGTGGGTTCGATCCCCATCAGCTCCACCATTTTGAATTTGTGGCCCCGCCTGATGAAGTATTTAATCATAATTTTATATCATCCCAATGGCTATCATAATCGCCTTTTCTACTTCGCCCATCTTTTCATCACTTATCTTGCCTGCAAAAGGGCCTCTGATAAGTAACGATTTGTCTATCGTTATCACCTGCTCACATTTAGCCATAGATGCCTTTGATAAACCCCCTTCACCCTCTTGGAGCAAAACATGGTTAGGAGATGGCCTGAGATTTGTAGATAAAGGAACAACAATTATATCGTTGGCTAACTTATTTCGAATATCTAAAGAAACTACCAAGGCAGGGCGATTCTTAATATTCTTTAGCTTTGAAGGCAGATTGACTAAGTATATCTCTCCTCTTTTCGGATACTCAATCATTCCATGTCCTTTTCGCGCTTTCTTCAGCTATCTTAGTCCACTCCCTGTCTTCCTTCTTTTCCTTTTCTGAGAGAGATAGGTAATAAGCCTCAATATCTCTTTCAATAGCCCTTTTTTTAGACTCAAGCAACGAATCACGCAGCATTTCTTCCATTATCTGGCTTCTTGGAGTCCCCTTTTCCTTTGCAATTTCGTCTATTTCATTAACCACATCACCACTGATTGTTACTGTCAGTTTTGTTTTGCGAAGGGTATTTGTAGATGGCATAATTAACCTCCTTTTTTTCTTACAAATTATAAGACAATCTGGGGTTTAATTTCAATTTAAATCTTCGCATACATTTTTATGCAATATGCCTAAAACTACCAAGACCTATTTTTAGGGAGGATCATAAGTTGAAATAGTATTTCAAATTCAGTATATTTTTGTTGAAACGGGTTACGGAATGGATGCGATTGCCAAAGTGAAAAAATTCATGGAGCCAAAGTCAGTTGCCTTGATCGGGATCTCCAGTAGAGTGGGAAAGGGTTCTTTAAATATCTTAGAAAACCTAACGGAGCTCGGTTTCCCAGGAAAGATCTATCCTGTCAATCCTAATATCCAGGAATTATTAGGTCGAAAAGTTTTTCCAGATATTGGGTCAATTTCCGAGGATATTGATCTGGCTGTCATTATGACCCCTCGCCATATTGTGCCTAATGTTTTGGAGCAGTGTATTCAAAAGGGTATCGATTGTGTGTTGATCATCACACAAGGGTTTGCTGAGGCTGACGAGGAAGGAAAAGCCCTTCAGTCAAGAATTGATAAGATGATCAAGGAAACTGGAATAAGAATACTCGGTCCAAATTCAATCGGAGTAATAAATCATTTTATCCCTTTCTCCACTTCTTTTGTCCCGATAAAAAGAGAAGAGAATCCAATTGCTTTTATCTCCCAATCAGGAGGCTTCATAGAAGGATTTTCCCAGTTTAAGGTTGGCAAAGGGATTGACCTGGGTAATACCTGTGACATCGATTTTGCAGATGCCATCAACTATTTTGAAGACGACCCACAGATACGACTCATCGGGCTTTATGTAGAAAGTATTAAAGACGGGAGGAGATTTATTGAGGCTGCCAAAAGAGCGGCCCAGAAAAAGTTAGTTCTCGTCCTAAAAGCCGGGAAGAGTGAAGTGGGGGCAAAGGCAGCACAATCCCACAGCGGTTCGTTAGCAGGAGAAGATACAGTCTACGATGCCGTCTTTAAGCAAACCGGCCTCATTCGCCTCCGGAATGTGGAGGAATTTGGAGATATTTCCAAGGCCTTTCTCTCCCTTCCACCGGTAAAAGGAAATCGCATTGGAATCATCACACCAACAGGAGCTGGCGGGATTGTGACTTTGGATAGCTTCCAAGATTATGGATTTAAATTGGCCGCCTTTTCAGAAGATCTAATCGAAAAGATTAAACCGTTATATCTTCCGTGGCAAAAGGTGACCAATCCTCTTGACATCATGTCTTCGGCTTTGGCCCATGGATATAAAAAGGTTTATACACAAGCTCTTGAGGCCCTTTTCAAAGACCATCAGGTCGATGCGATCCTTTGCGTCTTAGGGGAACCCACCCTTAAAACAGTTAGCGATGCGCTTCATCGATACCCTATGAAGCCAGTAGTTTCATGGGTGATTGGACCATTGATCGATTCAACCCGAGAGGGCATATCTGCAGTGAGCTATCCCAGTCCAGAGAGGGCACTCCGATCTCTTGCCGTACTGCTGGAGCGCCAAGCTTTTCTTGAGAAAATACCCGTTAAAAAAGCCGCATTTAAGGTAGATTGTAAATCAGTGGAAAGGATTATCAAGATAGCGAGGAAACAAAACCAGAGGTTATTGACAGAAGAGGCATTTTCCATTCTTAGTGCCTATGGAATTCCAGTGGCACCTTTCAAATTGGTGAAAACAGAGAGGCAGGCCCTCAGAGTTGCAAAGGTTTTAAAATATCCTGTGGCCCTTAAGATTTGCTCGCCCGAGATCTTACATAAATCGGATATTAACGGAGTAAGGATAGGAATTCGTAATCCAAAAGAATTGAAATTCCATTATGAAGAGATGATGTCAGGATTCATTCAAAGATTACCCAATATTAAAATTAGAGGGGTGATTGTTCAACAGATGGTCACAGAAGGCCATGAGTTGATCCTTGGGGTTAAAAGAGACTCCCAATTTGGACCTGTGATCGTTTTCGGATGGGGGGGAGTCTATACAGAACTTTTAAAGGATTTTTCTTGTGGTGTCCTACCCCTTACTTCTGAAGACGTGGAAAGGATGATTTCATCTACGAAGGTATATAAACTTCTCAGGGGTTTTCGTGGTGATCCCCCTTCAGATCTTCTTTTTTTAAAAGAATGCCTTCTCCGACTTTCCCAACTTGTCTCCCAATTTCCAGAAATTAGTGAACTCGACATCAACCCCTTAAAGGTATTTCCCAAAGGTGGTTTGGCCTTAGATGTGAGAGCAGTGATCGATTGAATTGACCATCCGATAGTTTGATCCATTAGCTCGTTCTTAAAAAAGGGTATATAATGTTTTTTCCTTTCACCTTGAACTCGTTTCAGGGTCTCTGATCCTGAACTTGATTCAGGATTGATTTCATTAGATGCTGAAACAAGTTCAGCATGACGTTTTGCCCTGTTCAAACGATTTTTCAGAGTCCCAAAAAAAAGACTTGACAAGGGTGATTTATTTTTGTTAAAAATTATATTGAACGTTCATTATAATTGAAAATTATTGGATGATATGGAAAGAGAAGAGATCTTAAAAACGGTTGCCAGGCTCTTCAAGGAGAAAGGTTATCATAACACCTCCATCAAAGACATCTCCAATGAGGTAGGTCTCGAAGGTGGGGCTTTGTATTATTACATTAAGAGTAAGGAACAGGCCCTCTTCGAAATCGGAGAGGATGCGATCAATCAGCTTCTTGGAGGGCTTGAGAAGATCAATAATACCGATTTGAGTCCAAAAGAGAAAATTAAGGCGGCCATTGAAAACCAGATCAACTTTTTTATCAATCAATTCTATGAGACCTGCGTCTTTCTTATCGAAACCAAGGCCCTTGGCATTGAGTATCAACAGCATTACCTTGCCAAGAGAGATCGATACGAGGAGATTTGGCGAAAGATCATTCGGGATGGGATAAAGAAGGGGGAGTTTAAGCAATGCAATGTGAAGCTTACCACCTTTGCTATTCTTGGAATGCTGAATTGGCTGGTGATCTGGTTCAAACCCGGCAAAGGCTGGTCTTCAAAAGACATCTCCCAAGAGTTTAAAAAAATCATTTTGGAAGGCCTCACCAGTTAGTAAGGAGGGGAGAAAACGAAATTTTGGAATTGAAAAGATCTTTTTTAAAAAGGAGGGGAAATGGGAGCGATTGAAAAATTTCAAGAAGTCTATGAGAACAGGCATGACTATGCCAATATTTGGAAGGCCAAACACCCCAAAGGGAAAATCTTAGGCTGTTTCTGCACCTATGTGCCCGAGGAGATTCCATATGCCGCCGGGGTATTGCCCATACGGATTTTGGGAAGCCATGAGATTGAGGACTACACTGCACCGCATCTGTTTGCGATGTTCTGTCCATTCTGTCGCGATGTTTTAGCACAGGGACTCCAGGGAAGATATCAATATTTAGATGGCATCTGTGATGCGAATTGCTGTATGCATCTGCTTCAGTCCTTTGAAGCGTGGGGACTCAATGTAAAGCCACCGCCTAAGGTTCTTCGAGTCGATACTCCAGCCTCGACCCAAAACCCTCATAGCAAGGGATACCTAAGTGGAGAGTTGAAATATTTCAAAGAGGACATAGAGGAGTGGGTTGGGAAAAAAATAACGGATCATGATCTGGATCATGCCATAGAGGTCTACAACGAAAACCGCCGTTTGATGAGGGAAATTTATGAACTGAGGAAGGCAGATCATCCACCCATCACTGGTCTGGAATCGATGTATATGGTGGTATCGAGTCAGTTCATGGATAAAGAGGAGCATAATAAGCTTCTCAAGGAGGCCCTGAAAGAACTTAAGGATCGTAAATTAAACAGGGAGACAGGTACAAGATTAATGATCGTGGGAAGTGAAAATGACGATGTGGAATTTATATCTATGGTTGAGGAGAAGCTCGTGCTCCCGGCAACCATCGTGATCGATGACCATTGCACCGGATCAAGATATTTCTGGAATGAAGTCCCTCAAGAAAAGGATCGGCTTTATGCCCTCGCTTCCAGATATATTGACAGGGCACCCTGTCCCAATAAGGACTGGCCTGAAAGGCTGAGGTTCCCTCATGTATTACAGTTGGCTAAAGATTGGCGTGCTGAGGGAGCCATTGTGATCCAGCAAAAGTTTTGCGATCCCCATGAATTGGATATACCACCCTTAAGGGAATACCTTGGGAAGAATGGAGTGCCCACTTATTTTCTTGAACTCGACGTGACTGTGCCAGTGGGTCAGTTTTCAACAAGAGCGGAGGCTTTCATCGAATCCCTAATGGAGGAGATTGTATAAACCCCGTTAGAAAGGACGGGGCTTTGACCCCGCCCTCCATAAGGAGCTGATGCAATTTATTATACAATCCCCGCCATAATTGGCGGGGCTTTCTTACGGGGTAAAAGTATCAATGGAGGAGAAAAAATGGGAGAGATTAAAAAATATCCAACTAAATCCTTTGATTGCTGGAATAAGGCGAAAGAATTGAGGATGGAAATTTATCAAAAGCTTGCCCAGAAGGCATCTGGAGAAAAGAATTGGCTTGTGGTCAGTGGGGGAACAGAGGGTCTGATCGGTCTTCCTGCAGGTCTGGGTGACGATTACATCCCATATGGGGGCGAACCTTATGGTGCGTCTACCGGTGCTTTGGGGAAGTCCGAAGAGATGATGGCCCATTGTGAAGCAAAAGGATATGCGAGGGATCTTTGCGGTTACTGTCGGAACTACCTGGGCTCCGTATTTGGCGATAAATTTTCGTTTGGCGGCAAATATCCCCACCCAGATTTCTATTTCCAACTCCACTTCTGTGACACCCATGGGAAATGGTATCAACCTTGTGCCGAATACACTGGCAAACCCTATTTCGTGATCGATATTGGTGCCTCCTACCGATGGCCAAAGTGGAATGAAAGTGAGGGGAGGAGGAAAAATAAATATGAGTATCTCTTGGTACAGATGTACGATGCGATTGAATGGATGGAAAAGATTACAGGTAGGAAATTCGATGATGAGAAGTTAGCCAATGCGGTTTACAATGAGATCATGTCGACCTCCATGTGGGCCAAATGTTGTGAACTGAACAAGAACATTCCTGCCCCCATGGACGAGAAATCCATGTTTGCCTTTTACGTCGTCCATGTGCTTCGAAGGCATACGAAGGAGGCATTGGAATTCTTTAATATCCTTTATGATGAACTCAAAGAACGAATCGCTAAAGGGATTGCCGGGTCGGCATACGAAAGGTACAGGATGGTTCATAATAGCCAGCCCCCTTGGTACGCTCTCCATCTCTTCAGGTATCTGGAAAAATTTGGTGTGGTCTGTGTGGGAAGTCAGTATGATTTTATGCTTTCAGGGGGCTGGGATTATTATTACGATGAAAAGGATGTATCTCATATCCGAGCAGCGGAACCGCCAGCAGATATAAAAGAAAAGTTAAGGACGAGGGATGGCTCATTAAAAACCTTGGCCTCCTGGATTCTCGATTATGGATTGCAGATAATAAGTTTCCGCTTCCCGATGATCGAAAGACGAAACATTGATGTTGCGATTGCCAGAGATTGGAACTGTCAGGGCGCGATCATGCACCTAAACCGTGGCTGCGAGGGCTGGGCAGTGGGGCAGCTTGAGGTGAGGAGAGCCCTTGTGGAAGCTGGATTTCCCGTCCTCGCCTATGAAGGGAATGTGGCCGATCCAAGGGAGTTTGATGAACCACGAACTTATGCTCGAATCGATGCGTTTATGGAGAGCCAGAGGTTAAAGAAGCTTATGGATTAGGCGGGTGATCTCGCTAACATCATTGAGAAGGAGCAAAAGACGATTAAACTAAATGATATAGTTATCAGGAGGGGAAATTAATGGAGAAGGAAGTGGTCTGTCCCTGGTGTGAGGAGAAAACAGTCCCCCAAATGGTTATTTTGAAAAAGGAGCATGGGGATGTGAGGGAGAGAAGGTGTAGCCTTTGTGGTAAGGTCTTGGCGGCTTATCTGGCGCAAGAGGGTGATTTTATGAGAGGTGTGCGTAAATTTCAGAATTAAAGGAAGAGGGATTGAAGATGATGAAGGAAGAGGAGAGGGTAGCCCAGCTGGCTGAGGCCACATTAACCGATGAATGGATCACCCAGTGGGAGGAGAGGATTGGTTTAGAACTCAGGGTTGGAAATATTTTTAACCAGAATGCCTCCTATGAGGCCATCAGGAATTTCTCCAATGGGGTGGGTGATTCCAATCCCCTTTATCGGGATGAGGAGTATTCGAAGACCACGAGGTTTGAAGCGTTGGTTACCCCTCCCAGCTGGGTGGCGAGCGTCTTTCCTCACTGGGTGCTGCAGGGTTTACCTGGGATCCATGCGGATCATTCGGCTTCTGACTGGGAGTTTTTAAGGCCTGTCTATATCAATGATCGAATTACCCCTCGATGTAAATTTATAGGTTTTGATGTGAGGACAAGCAAATTTGCTGGTAAGACCGTATTCGAATATCAAAGGTTTGAGTATTGGAACCAGCGAAACGAGTTAGTCTCTTGTGGATATAATATGCTCGTTCGATATGAACGTCAGACGGCAAAGAAGAAGTCTACTGATGGAGAGGGAAAGTATGATTATATTCAGGTGCCACATCCCTGGACACCTGAAGATCAGGCCAAGGTGGATGAGGATTGTTTAGCAGAAGAGATAAGGGGTTCGAAGGTTCGATATTGGGAGGATGTGAAAGTAGGCGATGAGCTTCCTCCAGTAGTGAAAGGGATCTTTGGATTGACGGATATGATCGCCTACTGTGTAGGAGCTGCTCCTGTTCAATTAGGTGCCCATGGGGCTCAACTGAGACTATACAAAAAACATCCGGCATGGGCTTTTCGTGATCCTGTTTTAGGTTCATGGGAACCTGTCTATGGTGTCCACTACCTGGTCTCGGCGGCCAAAGGAGTGGGGGCACTGTATGCCTATGATGTGGGGGTTCAGAGGCATTGCTGGATGGTTAATCTCCTGACCAACTGGATGGGTGATGAGGGTTGGTTGAAATCCTGTTCAGCCCAGTACAGACAGTTCGTCTATCTTTCCGATGCGGTGTGGTTCCGGGGTAAAGTGATAAAGAAGTATTTGGATGAAAATGGAGAGCATTGTGTCGATATTGAGGCCCACGGGATAAATCAGAGAGGAGAGGACACCATTCCTTCGACGGGCACGGTTATCCTTCCATCGAAAGAACATCGAACTTGGCCGGTGGAGAGGAGATTGCCTCCGAAAGCATACCGAGGAACAGGAAAGGGCGTATATTTTTAGCAATACGTCTTTGGGTGAGGGTTAAGAGGCCTGTCTATTAACCCATAGACCAAATACCTTTATTTTCTACGAGGAGACAAGGATAAATGCGATTGGAATATAAGACATTTGAAGAGGCTAAACAGAAGTTTAAATGGAGTGAGAGGTGGGAGGTATTTGATAAAGAGCCTGAAAAAATCAATATCGCCTATGAATGTATCGATCGCCATCCTAAGGAGAAGATTGCCATCCGATTGAAGAATGGCGATAGGAGCCGTGAAATTTATACATTCCGGGAACTCTCCCGTTTGACATCCCAGTTCGCCAATATGCTGGAGAGACGGGGCATCCGTGCAGGAGATCGTGTCGCAATCATGCTCAACCCATCACTCGAATATTATATCAGTTTCTACGGCACATTGAAGAGGGGTGCTGTGGCAGTTCCTTGTTATGCACTCCTTGGCTCCGATGGGGTGGAGTATCGTCTGAAAGAATCGGATGCAAAGATGATCCTCATCGATCAAGAGCGAATAAAAGTTGTAAATCCCGGTTTAGTCTCTCATATCATCACAAAAGAAGAGCTTAAAGGACTGCTTCAGAATGAGGATGACCATTATGAGCCGAAGACCTCTTCGGAAACGCTTGCAGTGATCCAGTTCTCCAGTGGCACAACAGGACAACCCAAACCCGTGTTTTATAACCAATCAGCGATGTCGATTGCAGCGGTCTATATGAAGTTATGGATCGGTATTCAGGAGGGTGATCGATATATATGTACCTCTTCCCCGGCATGGGGCCATGGCATCTGGTATGGGACCGTCGGGCCGTTGATATTTGGCAATGGGATCGGTGCTTATTCGGGTAAATTCGACCCTGAAATCTTCCTTGAGGCCTTGGAGGAATTTGAGATTACGGTCGTCTCTGCCATCCCACGGGTTTATCAGATGATCATGGAATGTGGAAAAATTGACCATTATAAGTTGAAACTGAGACGCTTAACCTATACAGGTTCTGCCATAGATAGGGAGGTACTCCAGTACTTTAAAGACAAATTGGGTTTGGTGATAGGGTCCACTTATGGGAATACAGAAGTCGGTCCTATCATTCTGGATTTTGCTTATGAGGATTGGAAGCCGAGACTGGGAAGTGCAGGGAAGCCAATGCTCGGGGTCAAATTAGGTATCCTCGACGATGATGGAAAAGAGTTACCACCGGGAAAAACAGGTGAGGTGGCGGTATGGCGAAAAGATAGATGGAGTCTGATCGGTGATTCGGGATATTTGGATGAGGAGGGTTATTTTTGGCCCAAAGGCCGAAGCGATGACGTCATCAAATCGTCCGGTTTCAGAATCGGTCCCTTTGAAATCGATACTGTCCTTGAGAAACATCCTGCCGTCGAGAAAGCGGCGGTAGTCGGGAGTCCGGATAAAGATCGAGGTGAGATCGTAAAGGCATTCATCATAGCCAAACCCGAAGTTTCACCGACAGAAGCGCTAAAGTCCGAGATTCAGGAATTTGTGAAGGCTCGTTTGAGTATGCACGAATATCCCAAGGAGATCGAATTTATTAGTGAGCTTCCAGAGACCCCGGATGGGAAGGTAAGAAGGAAAGAGCTTAAAAAGAGAGAATATGAAAGGAAGCTTGGAACCTCAGAATTATGACCTAAAAGATAGGTTGGGAGCCGGAAAAACCCTTGAGAAATTGCGGAGTTAAGATTTTTTTCTTGACAAAAATATTGGTTTATGTAAAATTTTATTAATTAAAAAACGAGCGATCGTAAATTAAATGCCTAACGAAACAGAAATCTTAAAATCCAATTTATTCCAATCAAAGGATTGGAATAGCCGAAGAGGTAAACCCATTCATTCCAAAGAAATAAGTAAGGGCGAAAATACCAGGGAAAAGATTATTGAAGAAGCAATCAACCTTTTCCATGAATATGGGTTTGTAAAGGCTTCGACCAGGCAGTTGGTAAAAAGTGTTGGAATGACAAGCTCAGCCATTTATAATCATTTCGCCAATAAAGATGAGATTCTTTTTACCATAATTCAAAGGGCGGGTGATAAAGTTCTCATTACACTGGAAGAGGTTATTAAAAAATACGATGATCCGGCTGAATGCTTAAAGCAAATGGTTATTAGCATGCTTCATCTTTTTAGTGTCGGTTTGATGAAGAAAGAAATCGCCATTTTCAATGATGAATTATACCAATTACCAAAAGATATTAAAGAGTTATGCAACAGGCAACATCGGCGTATCTTCGATCTTTTTCGAAGTCAGATTTATAAACTTGAAGAGAAAAACCTCATTAATTCAATTAACCCTACAGTGGCAACCTTTGGCATCTTAGGCGCTACTCTTTGGGCATATCGTTGGTTTAAAGATAATGGCAAGCTTTCTATTGAGGAGATATCTGAAGAGCTTATCAGGCTACTATTTAATGGATTAATGAAAGTTGAAGTATAGAATTAAGGTTGATTCTAAACAGAAAAGAGGAAAGTGCTGCGGTAATATGTCAAGTGAAAAATAAAAACAAAAATTCTCCCTGGCTAAAAGTCATTTTTTAAAAAACTGAAGTTAGCCAGTTTGCTCTTTGAAAACCGAATATACCGTCTAAGCCTCC
>Ga0194111_10003345_pt1 | contig 19069 bp, 21 predicted proteins | sample TA2KigC300mmetaG_FD_146194 | JGI IMG/M metagenome (GOLD analysis project Ga0194111, IMG submission 146194) | Freshwater microbial communities from Lake Tanganyika, Tanzania - TA2015033 Kigoma Deep Cast 300m | ecosystem: Environmental > Aquatic > Freshwater > Lake | place: Tanzania: Lake... | reverse complement strand
ATGGGACGCTCTGGACAATCCCGAAGCCTTGCCCATCCGCATCCAAAACCCGGCCAAGAAGCTGGACCACGTGAAGCGGGAGATTGCCGCTATACGGTTTTTTGAAATACCGGCGGGGGCGATAGAATCTTATCAATATTAAACTGTAGCCGCAGGCTTCAGCCTGCGAAAAAAAACGCCAGCTAAAGCTGGCGGCTACAGAAATTTAATGGGCGGCTCCCGAATGCCTCAGTCACCACCCTTATTAGTGTATAATGGTTTTTATCACATTTGGAAGATAGGCGCCACAAAAAGGAGGTTAAAAGTATGGAACCCCCCATTGAAGACCTGCTGCATAAGGTTAGAGTCATTTCCCAGACCAGTTACGCCACGATCCTGAGCCGGATCATCGACAGCGTGTATGAGAAAGTGGAAGAGGAATACGACACCGAACCTCTGAGCCCGGAAGAGTTACAGGCCCTGGAAGAGGTCGTGGCCGCCGTCAAGCGTGGCGACCTGAGCCGGTTCATTTCTTTGGAAGAGTTTGAAAAGAAACACGGCTTATGAGTTGCCGGGTTAAACTTAAAGCCCTCTACGAGTTATGGGACGCTCTGGACAATCCCGAAGCCTTGCCCATCCGCATCCAAAACCCGGCCAAGAAGCTGGACCACGTGAAGCGGGAGATTGCCGCTATACGGTTTTTTGAAATACCGGCGGGGGCGATAGAACCTTGTAATAGCCAAGGAAAATTATGATGAGATACTCAGATGATGAACTTGAATCTCTTCTTGACGATATAGAATCGGACATCACAGAGCGCAAAGAGTCTTGGAAAGGTGGTTCCCCGGATACCGGACGACAGGCGGTTTGCGCTTTTGCAAACGATTTACCTGACCATCGACGACCGGGCGTGCTTTTTGTTGGCGCCAAGGACGACGGCATACCCTCCGGGCTGCCAATCACTGATGAACTACTCCGCACACTTGCCGACGTCAAAACCGACGGCAATATCCTGCCGCCACCTTCCCTAATAGTCGAAAAACGCAGTCTAAAAGGTGGTGAAATCGCAGTTGTTACTGTCCAACCTTCCGATAGTCCACCGGTAAGATATAAGGGACGAATTTGGGTTCGAGTCGGTTCACGTAGGGACTTGGCTACCCAGCAAGAAGAGCGGATTCTGAATGAGAAACGGCGGTATCGGGACATTCCCTTCGATGTGCAGCCATTACCTTCTTGTGATCTATCAGCCCTTAGTCGGGTTTTATTTGAACAGGAGTATCTACCTAATGCAGTTGCCCCCGAAATTCTGGCACTCAACGACCGATCTTACGAAGAAAAACTGGCCTCTTGTCGGATGATCGCCTCTGTCGACGATCCTACGCCAACGATTTTGGGTATATTGGTGCTGGGCATGTCTCCAAGGGATTGGATTCCCGGGGCGTATATTCAATTCCTTCGTATTGCCGGTTTAGAGCTCACTGATCCGATCCAGGATGAGGCAATCATTGATGGGGGTCTCGGACAGATTTTACGTCGGATTGACGAAAAGATTGATGCGCATAACCGCAGTGAAGTTGATATAAAGTCAGCCGATAGGGAAATACGAAGAGTGCCCTATCCGAGGGTGGCTCTGCAGCAGTTGATTCGCAACGCTGTGATGCACCGCACCTATGAGAACACACATGCACCTGTCCGTGTCTATTGGTTTGATGATCGTATCGAAATCAATAATCCCGGAGGACCCTTCGGCGCCGTCACCAAGGAGAACTTCGGACGTCCGGGCATTACCGATTACCGCAACCCGAATCTGGCAGATGCTATGAGGGTCATGGGATTTGTGCAGCGATTCGGTGTAGGCATCCAACTCGCAAGGTCGGAACTGAAGCTCAATGGCAATCCTGATCTCGAATATCATATTGAGCCGACGATCGTTCTTGCCACAGTGAGGAGGCGACCATGAGTGTTCCAGTATTGACCTTTTTCAATAACAAGGGTGGGGTCGGGAAAACATCTCTGGTGTATCACCTGGCATGGATGTTTGCGGAACTCGGTTATAAGGTTCTGACAGTGGATTTGGATGCGCAGGCGAATCTCACGGCGGCCTTTTTGGACGAAGACAAGCTTGAACACCTGTGGGAAGACCAAGCAGGCCCCACAACGATTTATCGGGCTTTAAAGCCGCTCACCGAAGTTGGTGATTTGCTCAATCCTGAACTTCAGGAAGTAACGTCACAGCTTTACCTTATAGCCGGAGATGTGGCCTTGGCCTCATTCGAGGATACCTTGTCACAAGCTTGGCCGGATAGTATGGGGGACTCAAATTTATATAGGCATTTTCGCATCCTCACGGCGTTTTGGCAGCTGGCCCAAATGGGAGCAACTCAGGCAAACGCTGAAATTATACTTGTTGATGTCGGCCCTAACCTGGGGGCCATTAACCGTTCGGCTCTTATTGCCTCCGATTATGTCGCCATCCCCCTCGGGGCCGATCTCTTTTCCCTGCAGGGCTTGAAAAACCTGGGGCCAACCCTTCGTTCATGGCGTAGTCTGTGGCAAAAAAGATTGGATAATTGGCAGCCACCTGGTTTTGATCTTCCTAAGGGACACATGGCCACACTTGGATATATCGTTCAACAACATAGCGTCCGGCTTACCCGTCCTGTCAAGGCCTATGACAAATGGATAAACCGCATGCCCGCCGTTTACCACGAAGCCGTTCTCCAAAATTCAACGAATGCTAAAACTCCATCGGAAGACCATGATTGCTTAGCCACCTTGAAGCATTACCGTAGTCTGATCCCTATGGGCCAGGAAGCTCGAAAACCTATTTTTTATCTTACACCTGCCGACGGCGCCATCGGCAGCCACGCTCAAGCCGTTCAAGAAGCCCACAAGGATTTTAAGCACCTTGCTGAAAAGTTACTCGAACGAATGGGACCGTTTAAAACTGCTCAGGAAATAGAATGAATAACGACAAACGCCTCATCGAAGACTACCTGCCCATAAAGGCCATCAGCGCCGAAGCTTCTCGGGAGAAGTCCATCCGCAAAGGGCATATATCGACCCTGCATCTGTGGTGGGCCAGGCGGACCTTGGTGGCCTGCCGGGCGGCGGTGTATGGAGCTTTGGTTCCGGCGGACCAGTTTCAACCCCAGAATGGTCCTGAGTCCACGAGAGGCAGCCTGGGGCGGGCCAATGCCGCCAAGTTTATGGAGCGCTTGTGTCAATACCCCGGCCATCCGGGGGTGATCAAGGAGGCGGAGCGTCACATTCTGGAGGCCCATGCTCAGCGTCTGACGGAAGAGACCGGGCAGAAGGTAACCAGAGAGGACATTGAAGCCGGGCGAGCGCCTCGGCCAAAGGTGCTGGACATGTTCGCCGGGGGTGGGGCCATCCCCCTGGAAGCCCTACGCCTGGGGTGCGAAGCCTATGCCCTGGACCTCAACCCGGTGGCCTATCTCTGGACTCGCACGGTGACCTGCAAAAATCCAGTATGCGGTGCCACTGTTCCTCTTGTGAAACAAACTTGGTTGTGTAAGAAGAAGGGCCGCTACGTGGCCCTGAAGATGCTCGCCCCTCCAGGGGAGAATCAGGTGAGCTTTGAAGTAGTGGAGGCGGCTTCAGAGAAGGGGCTTGGCTTTGACCCAACGGCCTTTTCATCCGGGGGCAATGCAACTTGCCCTTTCTGTGGCACTGTAGCTGATAGCGCCTATGTCAAGGCCGAAGGCTGCACCAAGCGGATTGGGCAACAAGCAATGGCAGCAGTGAGTATTCAACCAGGTAAAAAGGGTAAAGTTTACCTTTTCCCAAGCATAATCTTATACCCTGTGATCGATTACAAATGGAGGAAGTGGGACAGGAAATCGACCAGCTGCAGAAAGACCTGGCCCAGGGAGGGAATGCCAGTCAGCGCCAGAAGCTGGAAACCCTCCTGAATTTCGCCCAAGAACTCCGGGACTTCCGGGAGGAGCTGCTGAGGGTGGCGAAGCTGCCCTATAAGCCCAACCTCAACGATGGCGTCCTAATAACCGCCTCACCCTTATGGAAACTCTTCCGCCTCCCCAAGTGGCGCAAGGACCTGGAAGACTGCTGGAAAAAGCTCGCCGCCGGGGAATACGACTGGGCTCACCTGGCCTACAGCATCTGGCCCGACCGGGTCAAGGATAAATGTAAGAAAGACAAATCCCTGGCCATCGCCCATGATCTGGAAGACCTTTACGAAGAGCCCCCGGCCGCACCCAAATGGGTCAAGAGAAAGAAAGGGAGTGGATGAGGCATTCCCCGGGGGAAGAGGACACTCCCCGGCTGGAGCCGGGGCACGGGTTGGGATTAAACCCCATGCTTTTTCACTGCCTACTGCCTACTGCCTACTTCCTACTGTTAACTGCCCACCGCCACTGCTTTTTTTTGTACACCCCCCACGCTTGCTTTATCACCTTTATGGTGATATCTTTAGAAGGTGATTAAATCATTTAAGTGCAAAGAGACTGCGAAGATTTTCCACCGGGAAATTTCGAAGCGGCTACCGCCGCATATCCATAAGATCGCCCGGCGTAAATTATTCATGCTCAATGCCGCAGAAAGCCTGGATGATATCAAGAGCCCGCCGGGCAACTGTCTGGAGGCATTGCGGGGCAGTCGAACCGGGCAATATAGTATCAGAATAAATCAACAGTTCCGGATCTGCTTTGTCTGGCGGGGAAGTGATGCTTATAACGTCGAAATTGTCGATTACCATTAAGGAGTAGATGACCATGGCCGCTCAGAAATTACCGCTGATTCATCCGGGCGAAATTTTGCTGGAAGAATACCTGAAGCCACTGGGGATAAGTCAAAATAAACTCAGCCGGGATCTTGGCGTCCCGGCTCAGAGGATCAATGCCATTGTCCGGGGCGAGAGGTCAATAACCATTGATACCGCTCTCCGCCTGGCGAAATATTTTCAGACGACGCCGCAGTTCTGGCTCAATCTTCAAGCTCATTATGATCTGGAAATGGCAGAAGATTCGCTTTTAGTCGATCGGATTAACCGGGAAGTCAGAGAAAGGGGATCAGATCAGAGAGTTGTAATTGATCACAGGGTCTAGAGTGACGCTTTTCAAGCTGGAGGAAGAAGCCAGACGAGAAAAACGGGTCCTGTGGGGTCTGCCGGAAAGCGACAGAATAGCGCCGTGGGAATGGCGGGAGAGGAGGCGCGATCATTCTTTAAATCTGTGAAAAGCTTTGGGGACAGATTGAGGACAGAAAAATGGCCCGACAAAAAATTATCGGGCCTAATAAAATCAATAAGTTAGATGGGGTGAGCGACGGGATTTGAACCCGCGGCCACCGGGGCCACAACCCGGTGCTCTGCCCCTGAGCTACGCCCACCACGTAATTAGGAAATGTATCATATTAAAATTTAGTTGACAAGTTATCCTCGCGCCATTGCTCTGTCAGGGTGAACCGCTACAGCCCCAGATCCTTTTTGAAGTTATCCAACCCTACCTCATCGATGATCTTCCCCAAGCGTCTCTTTTTATCGGCCTTGATATACCATTCCATGATCTTGTCGACGAGTTGCATGACCTGGTAGTCATCCAGTTCATCGGCGATGACGTCGGCCAGACGGGGTTTGATGCCGGAGACGAAACCCCCGGCATAGACCCGCCAGCCGTTTTTAAAGCCCACCAGGCCGATATCCTTGATGGCGCTTTCGGCGCAGGAATTGGGGCAGCCGGAAACGCCCATTTTAAATTTATAGGGCAGTTGGAAGCCGTGGTATTTGCCGTCCAGGGCCAGGCCGATTTTAACTGCGTCCTGGAGGCCGATGCGGCAGAAATCGGTGCCCGGACAGATTTTCACCGACCGGACGCACAGGCCGATGGCGGCCCCGGGAGTCATGCCCAGGTCATGCCAGACCCAGTCCAGATCGGCTTCTTGCAGCCCTACCAGGGCCATGCGCTGGGCCGAGGTAATTTTTATGGCCTTGACGCCGAACTTTTCGGCCACGTCGGCCATCCGGCGAAGCATATTGAAGTCGGTGATGATGCCGCCCGGGATGTGGGGGGCAATGGCATATGAGGTTTTATCTCTCTGCAGAATAGCGCCTTTTTCCAGAATGTCGTCGGGCACTGACGTCCTCCTTTAGTTGAATCGTTAATAGGAGAGAATAAGTATCATCCATCCGGAAATCAAGAGTTTCCGGGAGATGAATTAATCCTGTAGCCGCACCCAGGTGGCCTGGGGACCCTTAAGACCTTCCTCCCAGGCCAGCTTCACTTTCTGGCCCACCTGAAGCTGAAGGAATTTTCCCTTCTTGACGGCGTTGGCGTGGAAATAAACCTCATCGCCTTCCGCGGTTTCAATGAAGCCGAAATCCTCATCAGGAAAAATCCTCAGGATTCTCCCGGAAACCGAGGTTTCGGGGTGGGTCTTGACTTTCTGTTGCCGGGTATCGGAGGTCTCCTGCAGCCGGCGGTCCAGGACATCGAAGGCCTCGACAATGAGGGGGTGAACCAGTTCGCCCTGGCGGGTGACGGTGAGGACGTTGCCGGGAATGGTGGCGATGATGCGGATCTCGAATTGTCCCTGGCGGTGGTGGCCGGTGCCGATGATTTCCACCCTGGTGCTGACGATGGCTGCATTGTAGCGTTTCTGCAGCCGGGCCAGTTCAGATTCGATCTTTTCCTTCCACTCTGGGAGGATCTCGAGGTTCTGGCCTTCAATAAAGATGTTTAAGGGGAGCATGCGCTAACCTCCTGCTCTTTTCAGGATAATGCTTTATTAACAAAAAAAACGCCCCTTGTCGATGGTATCTCCCGGTTCTGCCGGAAAAAAAAGATGCTGCGGTTGCGCTGCCGGGTTCTTGTGATACATTTTTAGTATTAGTGGTCAGTGGTCAGTGGTCAGTGGTTAGTGGTTAGTTTTTATATATATAAGCGGTCAGCCGTCAGCCAATGCTTTAAATTCAAATAGTTATTCCAGGATGGCAGCTCACTGGTTTCTCGATGAGTCTCCCTGACCGATTGTTTTTGCTGACAGCTGACAGCTGAAAGCTAATAGCTGATAGCTGATAGCTGAACGCCTGCAATAAAATTTGTCAAAAATTTATCCGGGGTAGTGCATTTCCCCAGCGGAGGAAGTAGCCATGCAGCAGGCCAGATTTTACGAACCGAAGGAAGACCACAAGGTAAAATGCCATCTGTGCGCCCACGGGTGCGTCATTGACCCCGGCAAACGCGGCATCTGCATGGTGCGGGAAAACCGCGGCGGCATCCTGTATTCCCTGGTTTACGGAAAAATCGTCTCCCAGAACGTGGATCCCATTGAGAAAAAACCCTTGTTCCACTTTCTGCCGGGCAGCCGGTCTTTCTCCATCGCTACGGCGGGCTGTAACTTTCAGTGCGAGCATTGCCAGAATTACGAAATCTCCCAGTGGCCCCGCCTGTGGAACAAAGAAATTCCCGGCCAGGAGGCCACGCCGGCCCAGATCGTCGCCAGCGCCCGGGACAGCGGCTCCGCCAGCATATCCTACACCTATACCGAACCCACCATTTTCGGGGAATTCGCTTATGATACCGCCGTGTTGGCCAGGGAAGCGGGAATCCGCAACGTCTTTGTGTCCAACGGCTTTATGACAGAAAGGTCGGCCACTGCTATGGCGGAGGTGCTGGACGCCGACAACATCGATCTAAAAAGTTTTTCCGATGCTTTTTACCGCAAGATCTGCAAAGCCAGGCTGCAGCCGGTGCTGGACACCATCAGCCGCATGAAGGAGTTGGGGGTTTGGCTGGAGGTGACTACCTTAGTCATTCCGGGCTTGAACGATTCCGACGAGGAGCTCAAGGAGATTGCGGAGTTCATCAAAGACGTGGGCGTGGACATTCCCTGGCATGTTTCGGCTTTTTATCCCACCTACAAGATGCTCAACCGGCCGCGCACCCCGGCCCAGACTTTGCGGCGGGCCCGGCAGATCGGGCTGGAGGCGGGACTGCGCTACGTCTACACCGGCAATATTCCCGGTGAGGACGGCGAGAAAACCTTCTGTTACGCCTGCGGCGCCCTGGTCATCGACCGCATGGGTTACACCATCCGGCATAATTATCTTAAAGACGGCGCCTGCGCCCAATGCGGGGTTCGCATCGACGGCGTCTGGGAATGACATCCTGGCGTTGGAAAAAATTACCGGGTCCGCGCCGATTTTTTCCTCCGGCGGGGTTTAGACAGTAAAGCGGCGAACAGAACGTCTGGACGCACCCACAGGAGGAAGTATAAAGATGATGACAGGTTTTCGGAAAAGTAGATTAACCCTGATACTGGTACTGGGGCTCAGCCTGGGGCTCGCCCTGTCAGCCTGGGCCGGTCCTAAAGGCAAAGGCGGCGGCCATGGCATGGGCATGTGGGAAGATTGCTGCCCCATGGGTCCCGGTATGGGTATGGGCATGCAGCATGGCCGAGGCATGGGCGGCATGCAGCTGACCCCGGATCAGGCTGCCAAGGTCTTTGATCTGCGGCATAAGTTCATGAATGACACCGCCGAGCTGCGCAAGCAGATGATGGTTAAAAGGGCGGAGTTAGGCGAGCTGTGGCGCACCAAGGACCCGGATCAGGCCAAGATTGCAGCCAAGCAGAAAGAAATTAACGCCCTGCGGGATCAGCTGCAGGAAAAAGGCCTGGCTTTGAAAATGGATATGCGGCAGATCTGCCCGATGATGGGCGAGGGCCCCCCCTGGACCCGGTCCCAAGGCCCCCCGGCCCCCGCAGGTGAGAAAAAATAATTGTCAGAGTTCAGCGGTCAGCTTTCAGCCATCAGCTGCTGAACGCCTGCACATTTAAACTTCACCCAACCCCTGCCTCCTATAACCCCTAACCGGCAGGGGCGGGCCGCCCGGCTCCCCCTGCCCCTTTTCGTCTGCCGAGCATGCATAACAGCTCGGAGGTGTGAGTCCCATCCCCGACCTGATGGCGGTGAAGGGTTAGCGAAGCGCCAGGGCATCATCGTGAGGCGGGGTCTGAAGGAATCGTGGAGCAGAACCCTAACCCTCTTCCAGAGGGAGATGGGACAGTTGGCAACTTATTAAAATCCCCCCTAACCTCCTTTCTTCCCTCCCTACTTCATTGCAGCCTTTTGGGGCATTACGAGTTTTTGGACCAGATGTTTGTCGACGAGTTCGGCCAACGCCTGGGCCAGTACCAGGTGGCCGTATGGGGTCAGGTGAGCGCTGTCGGCGTAACATTGGGTAATGGCAGCAAGAGGCGAAAAAACCTGTTTCATGGAAAGCAGGTAGACCCCCGGCCCTTGCAGGGAATGGGCCATGACGGCCAGTTCCTGGTCGCTTATGCTGGGCCCTCCGGATTCCTGGCATTGCAGGACGCCCTGGATCACCAGGACCAGGGGTAGGCCCTGCTGCCGCACCAAGGCCGCGCTTTCTCGGGTGGTCTGCCAGAACTGCTCCCGCCACAGTTGCACTTGCGCCTCATTGAGAGATGCCCGCAATTCCGCCTCGGCATCGTTAACGGCTGATTGCCGCCTGATTTTGTCCGGGAGCAGTTTCCAGAATATTTTTTCGGTTTTTATCTCGTAGGCTCGGGCGAAGATGTAGCTCTTCATGGGCCAGTGCCGGGGATGCCAGCTGTGAAAATCCTGCCGGCGGCGGTATTCCCGTTCATCCTCATACTCATTGGAGTCGTTGAGGTGCAGGATAACCAGGTGGGGATTATATTCCAAGGCCTTACGCAGCACTAGTTGATTCCGCCTGGCCCCGTAACCGGCCACGGCCAGGTTGAGCACTTCGGTCTTTGTCCCCTTTTGCTGTAGCGTTTCCTGGAGCCGCCAGGGATAAGCTGCCTGGAAAAAAGGACCTCGGGGCACGGAATCACCTAATACCAGGATGCGCCAGGTGGCGGTTTCGGGCTGACGACTAAAGGTCTGGGGCAGGAAACGGCGGCCCCCGGCCCGCACCAGGCGTACTGTGCCGTCCTTTGACTCCACGAACCCGGCATCCGGATGATAGCCATAGGAAAACCGCCCGGAGACATCATCAGGCAGCAAGAGGCGCACCCCGGCCTCGGCGGCCAGGAGCAGTCCGAGGGCGAGCAGGAATGCCGGGGTTAAGAGCTTTTTCATCAGAACTGAAAATAGATAAATTCCTGGTCATGCTCGGTGGAGGAGACGATGAGCAGGATCATGGCGGCATAGATGACGCCTCGCATTCTCCAGGGCAGCGGCTTTAGCCTGGTTTCGCCGTCTGCGGCCAGGCTGACCGCCTGCAGGAGGATCAAGGGCGCCACGTGCATAACCAGCCACCACCAGGATGACAGCCAGGGCGTTTCCACCGGTCCCCAATGGCCCAACGCCGTCAGCCACATCCAGAAATGGCTCAGGGACGGGCTCCGAAAAATCGCCCAGCCCAGCAGTGTAAAGCTGGACATCAGCAGCCAGGCCAGCCAGTTTTGCCACTGCCGGGAAAATTGCTGGCGGTTCAGACAGGTGAGCGGCCCGAAGCGGTAAAGCATCAATAAAAACCCGTGATAGGCCCCCCAGAGCACGAAGATCCAGGAAGCCCCGTGCCATAAACCGGCCAACAGCATAGTGATAGACAGGTTCCGAACCGTCTGCCCGGGAGTACCCCGGTTACCGCCCAAAGGAATATAGACATAATCTCTGAACCAGGTGGACAGGGAAATATGCCACCTGGCCCAGAAATCCGAGGGATTCATGGCCAGGTAGGGAAAACGGAAATTCTGGGTCAGATTGATGCCCAGGAGCCTGGCGGACCCCCTGGCGATGTCGGTATAGCCGGAAAAATCCCCATAGATCTGGAAGGCAAAGGCTAAAGCGCCTAACAGGGCCCAATAAGCGTTTAGCTCGGCAGCGGGATCAAAGACGTAATTGGCCAGCAGGGCGCAATTATCCGCCACAAATACTTTCTTAAAAAGCCCGGTGAGAATCAGGACCAGGCCGTCCTGGAGATTACCGGCCGAAAAAGCCAGGTGTTGCTGCAATTGCGGCAGCAACTGGCGGCTGCGCTCAATGGGTCCGGCCACCAACTGGGGAAAAAATGCGTCAAAGACTGCGAAGGTTAAAAAGTCCCGGCAGACCTCCCCTTGACGTCGGTATACATCCACGACGTATCCCAAAGACTGAAAAGTGTAGAATGAGATCCCCACGGGAAGAATGATCTGCAGCGACGGCCAATTGGGCTGAAGGCCGAAAAAGCTCAGAACCGAACCGGCCGAATCCAGGAAGAAATTGAAATATTTAAAAAAACCGAGGATGGTAAGACAGAATAAAATACTCAGCAACAAAAAACTACGGCCCCGGACCTCGGCCCGAAGCCGCCAGATGGTCAGATAGAAACCCAGAAAGACCAGTGAGGCAGTGAGGGCCACCAGCAACATGGTGCCGTCGATACGAGAATCGGGAATCAACCAGAAACAGCCCAACAACCAGCCAAAGGGCCAAAATACAACGGCAAGGGTCTTTTTTAGGTTTCTCCTCTCCCCTTTGATGCCCAGGGCACAGAGGAAATCCACCCCGGTGGTACTGAATATTAAGGCCAGGAAACGCAGGTCCCAGAAGGCGTAAAAAGTGTAACTGGCCAGGAGCAGGAGCCACAAGCGATACTTATGCGGCAGGCGCCAGTAGATCAGGACCACAAAGGCCAGCAAGAAGGGAAATTGCCAGGAAACAAAAGACATAAGAAAATCGCCAAGGGTTATGGTTCAGGGCTTGTCAAGGTAACTCCGGCTGCAATCGCCCTTAGATTAAATGCAGGCGTTCAGCTATTAGCCATCAGCAAAAACAATAGGTTAAATCAATACTGACGGCTGAAAACTGACCGCTGCACGCTTACTAGTAAAATATTATTCCGGGGGGGGCGGTCGGCAGCTTTTCGGGTCATGGCAGGACCAAAGCTCCGCCTTTGGGTTGCAACAAATCGATTTTTCGTGATAATAACATACACTAATAAGAAAAAGAAGCATACCGTGGCTACCAGGCGTGATAAACCAGATTATTTCAGTCGGCGGGCCCGACACGAACAATTTGTTTCCCGGGCCGTGTATAAATTGGCGGATATTGACAAAAGATTCCGCCTGTTGCACCCCGGCCAACGCGTGCTGGATCTGGGCTGCGCCCCCGGCTCCTGGCTGCAGTACCTCGGTTCCCGGGTGGGCAATACAGGTTTAGTCGTCGGTTTGGACCGCCAGCCGGTGAAGGTGCCGGTGAAGCCGCCGGTGTATTTCTGGCAGACCGATATTGCCACTCTTGATCCGCATCGGTTGAAAACCCTGACCCCGGCCTTCGATGTCGTGGTGAGCGACCTGGCCCCGGCCACCTCCGGCATAAAAGACGTGGATCATCAACGTTCTCTGGAGCTGGCGCGACTCTCCTGGCAGTATGCCCGGGTGCTCTTGGATGAAGGGGGGCACTATCTGGTAAAAGTCTTTGAGGGGCCCGATTTTCCCGGATTCGTAGCGGAAATCAGACCCCACTTCCAGCAGGTGCAGATCGTCAAACCTGAGGGTTCCCGGAGTGACAGCCGGGAAATCTACCTGCTGGCCCGGCGGCGGCTTAAACCTCCGAATGATGTCTAAGCTTTTAGGGCGAATTACCAGTTAAAACGACCATGGCCAACTTGGATCAGCCTTGGATGTGAATAATTCTTACCGTGTAAATCCCCCTTTAATAAAGGGGGACTTTAAAAAGGCCACCTTATTTCTCCCTTTTTCCGGAGGGGGATCAGGGGGGTTTTAATCATCGGGGGCGAAGAGCAAACTATTTCCTGCCTGGTTGATAAATTTAAGGGGAGGTCGACGCGTCTATGTCTGGACACTCGAAATGGAGCACCATCAAGCGCAAAAAAGGTGCTGCGGATATTAAAAGGGGGAAGATTTTCAGCAAATTAAACAAAGAAATCATGGTGGCGGCCCGGTTGGGCGGGGGCGATCCCACCGGCAATCCGCGCCTGCGGGCTGCCATAGCCGCAGCCCGAAATGAGAACATGCCCAAAGAAAACATAGACCGGGCCATTAAAAAGGGCACCGGCGAATTGGATGGGGCCAGTGCTTTTGAAGAGGTCATCTACGAGGGCTACGGTCCGGCCGGGGTCGCCCTGTTGGTGGAAAGTCTCACCGACAATAAAAACCGCACGGTTTCGGATGTCCGGCATCTGTTCAGCAAATACGGCGGCAGCATGGGGGAGGCCGGGTGTGTGGCCTGGATGTTCGATAAAAAAGGGGTTATCGCCTTTAATAGAGAAGGGGTGAGCGAGGACGAGCTTATGGAAGCTGCCCTGGAGGCCGGGGCCGAAGATTTACAAGTAGGTGAGAGCGAATACGAAGTCATCACCGATCTGGCCAGCTTCGAAAAGGTTAAAGCCGTTCTGGAAGATAAGGGTTTCTCCTGGGAAGTAGCGGAAATTCAGATGCACCCCAAGACTACGGTGCGGGTGGAAGAGGAAAAGCCGGCCCAGCAGCTTTTAAAACTAATGGAAATGTTAGAAGACCACGACGATGTGCAGCACGTCTTCGCCAATTTTGACATCCCTGATTCCCTCTTGGAGGCCCTGGGATGAGCCTGACGGTTTTGGGGGTTGATCCGGGCTCCCGGGCCACCGGCTATGGCCTGGTGGCGGCCGACGGAGACCGGTTGCGCCACGTGGACAGCGGCTTCATTGCCGTGCCCCAGCGCTTGCCCCACAGCCAGCGCCTGGCCAAGATATTTCAGAGCCTGGAGGGCCTGATCAGGGTCTATGATCCGACCGTTTTGGTTGTGGAAGCCGTCTTTTTGGCTAACAATGTTCAGAGCACCATCAAGCTGGGCCAGGTGCGGGGCGTTGTGCTGCTGGCCGCGGGTTTGGCCAACCTCCCCGTATTCGAATACTCTCCCCTGGTGTTGAAAAAAGCCATCGTGGGATACGGCCAGGCCAGCAAGACACAGATGCTCCTTATGGTGGAGCAACTCCTGGGGCTCAAGATCAACAACCACAACACCGCCGATGCCCTGGCGCTGAGCCTCTGCCACCATTTTTACAGCCGCTGGAGCCGCCAGGTGGACGCCCCCCAGGCCATATGATAGCCTTCCTGGACGGCGAGTTGCATGAGAAACGACCGGATTACGTCATCCTGAACGTGGGCGGGGTGGGGTATCACGCCTTTATACCCTTATCCACCTTCTATCACCTGCCAGAACCGCCGGCCCGGGTGGCCCTCCAGATTTACACCCACGTGCAGACCGACACCTTGCAGCTCTACGGGTTCGCCACCCCGGATGAAAAACAGACTTTCATAAAATTATTAGCCATTCCCCGGGTCGGCCCCAAACTGGCCCTTAACATCCTCTCCGGCATCAGCCCCCAGGACCTGGCCCAGGCCCTGATGCAAGGCGACATCAAGAGATTAGCCGCCATCCCCGGCTTGGGCCGTAAATCAGCAGAGCGGCTCGTGGTGGAATTAAAAGGCAAACTCGGCCCGGCCATGCCCCCTCTGGCCACTGCCGTGGCAGGACCTCAGGGCTCTCTGTGGGATGACGCCCTCTCCGCCCTCATCAATCTGGGCTACTCCCGGATTCACGCCGAAGAAGTTCTCAGAATGGTCCACGCCCACGAAAAACCCCTTACCCTGGAAGACATCCTGCGCCATAGCCTCAGCCGCCTGGCAGCGCAGTAGCGCGACAGCCGGTACGCACCTCGCTTTGTTGTCCTACATTTTCTTTGAACCTTGAACTTTTCATAACGGGGCATGAGCATTGCCTGAAAATGAGTGCCGAGGCAGGAGATCGGGGCGAGAACAGCAACTGTAAACTCTGCGTCCTCTGCCTCTCGGCGGTTTTGTGGTTCACCGCAGAGACGCAGAGGCCGCAGAGGATAGTATAATGCTTGGAACTTTGCACTTTACCGCAGGTGGCAGCTCAGCCAGTGGTGCGGCCCGACCTGCCGGAACTCGGGAAATGTATCCCGGCAGCGGGGTTCGGCCTCGGGGCAGCGGGGATGGAAGGGGCATCCGGAAGGCACCTGGAGCGGGCTGGGAGGGTCTCCTTTCAGGCGGGGCGCCGGCAGGCGGCGGCCCGGATCGGCGTCGGGTGCGGCTTCCAGGAGAGCCTCGGTATAGGGATGCAGGCCGCGGTGACAGAACCTCTGGCGGGGGGCCACTTCCATCAGACGGCCTAAATACATGACTGCAATGCGGTCGCTCATGTGGCTGATGACGCTCAGGTCATGGGAAATGAAGAGATAGGTCAGCCCCATTTTTTCCTTCAGCGAATTGAATAAATTGAGGATCTGGGCCTGGACGGAGACATCCAGGGCTGACACCGGCTCATCCGCCACGATGAGCTCGGGACTGAGGGCCAGGGCCCGGGCAATGCCCAAACGCTGGCGCTGGCCGCCGCTGAACTCATGCGGATAGCGGTGCAGGGCTTCCGAGGGCAGGCCCACATCGTGGAGTAATTTTTCACACCAGTCCAGACGTTGCTGTTTAGTACCCAACTTATGGATAATATAAGGTTCTTCCAGGATATGGCGGATGGTCAGCCGGGGGTTGAGGGAGGCGTAGGGATCCTGAAAGACGATCTGCATCTTTTGGCGGAGTTGGCGGAGTCGGTCTTTGGGGAGCTTCCAGAGGTTTTGGCCGGCGAACCGAACCTCTCCCCGGGTGGGGGGCATCAGGGCCAGCAATAACCGGCCCAGAGTGGACTTGCCGCAGCCTGACTCCCCCACCAGTCCCAGGGTTTCCCCGGCCAGCAGGGACAGGGAGACCCCGGTGACCGCCTGCAAAAGCTGCCGCCGGGCGAACCAGGTGGCGGCCAGGGGAAAAATTTTATATAGATCGGTGGCCACCAGGAGTGGTTCAGGCACGGTCTTCTCCATGGTGGGATTCCCCTCCCCTGCCATCCTGCCAGAGCCAGCAGCAGACCCCATGGTCGTGGGCCACCTGAATCCAGGGAGGTGATTGGGAGCAGACGACAGAGGCCTGGGGGCAGCGGGGCTGAAAAGGGCAACCGGCCGGCAGTTCGCCGAGGGTGGGAGGCTGGCCGGGAATAGCCTGCAGGTTTTCCGGGTTATCCTGGAAATTCATCCGGGGCACCGAGGCTAACAGGCCCCTGGTGTAGGGGTGCCGCGGTCTGGCAAAGAGTTTAGGCGTGGGTGCGGCCTCGACGATGATGCCGGCATACATGACCGCCACCCGGTCCGTAATCTGGGCCACCACCCCGAGATTGTGGGATATGAGGAGCAGGGCCAGCCGTAGTTGGGTCTGCAGGCGGGACAGAAGAGCCAGTATCTGGGCCTGGATAGTGACATCCAGGGCCGTGGTGGGTTCATCGGCGATCACCAGCTGCGGCTCGCAGGCCAGGGCCATAGCGATGAGCGCCCGCTGCCGCAGGCCCCCGGATAGCTGATGGGGATACTGGCGCAACCGTCGCTCCGGGTCGGCGACCCCCACCCGGGCCAGGCCTCTGGCCGCCTCCGAGAGGGCCGCGGTTTTTTTCAAACCCCGGTGCAGCCGCAGCACTTCGCTGATCTGGTCCCCGATGGTCAACACCGGATTAAGAGCCGTCATAGGTTCCTGGAAAATCATACCGATGCGGTTCCCCCTGATCTGGAGCATTTCCGCCGGTTTCAGGGTCATGAGGTCCCGGCCTTGAAACCATATCTGGCCGGACTGGCGGCTCAGGTGTTCCGGCAGCAACCGGAGAATGGAGAGGGCGGTCACCGTCTTGCCGCAACCGGATTCGCCCACCAGTCCCAGGATTTCGCCAGATTGCAGGCTGAAGGTGACACCGTTCACCGCCGGGGCCAGACCCGCGGGGGTATGAAAAGATGTTTTCAAATCACGGACGTTCAGAAGTGGCGAGCTCAAATCGGACATGCCCCGGTTTCGATTTCCGTCAGCGGCAGTTTAAGGGTGAATACCGATCCCTTGCCGGGTTGGCTGGACACGGTGATATCGCCATTATGAGCCTTGACGATGTTGCGGGAAATGGCCAAGCCCAGGCCGGAACCCCTGGACTTGGTGGTAAAATAGGGGGTAAAAATGTTATCCACCACCTCCGGGGTCATACCTTCGCCGTTATCGGCCACGGCGATTTCCAGATGAGGCGGTCGGCGCTGCACCGATATCGTTATCACGCCGCCGGCGGGCATGGCCTCGGCAGCGTTTTTGACCAGATTCACCATCACTTGTTTGAGCTGCTGTTTATCCACATTACAGGCCGGCAGGGGGGGGATGGCCTCCAGGACCAGCTCGATGTTCTTTTCCTGGAGGGAGTCCTGATAGAACTCGACGATTTCCTGCATGAACTGATCGATCTGAATGGCCTCCCGCTTCAGGGCCGGGGGCCGGGAATAATCTTTCATCTCGGCCATGAGGGTTTCCAAGCGGTTCACCTCTTCGGCGATGATGGCCAGTTTCTGCAGCCCCTTGGCGTCCAGGGTTTTGGCCTTGAGGAGCTGTTGAGCGAATCCACCGATAATCATTAAGGGGTTTTTGATCTCGTGGACGATCTGGGACACGGTATTGCCCACCGCGGCCAACCTTTCATTCTGGCGGAGCTTTTCCTCCAGGGCGACATATTCGCTCATATCCCGGACTATGCCGGTGAAATAGAGGTTGCCGCCGATGTCCGCCACCGAAAAGGAAATGCTCATGGGGAATTCCTGGCCGTTTTTGCGCAGGCAGTTCATCTGCACGTGCTTGCCGATGACGTGTGGCGTGCGGGTGGCGATATAGCGCCGGACATATTCTTTATGTTTATCCCGGTGCGGCGGCGGGATGATGATTTCCAGATCCGCGCCCAGGGCCTCGTCCCGGGAAAAACCGAAAATAGTTTCAGCCCCCTGATTGTAACCCACGATGATATGGTCTTCATTAATGGTGATAATAGCGTCGGCGGCGTTGTCTATGATATCGGCCTGGATTTCTCCGGTGGAGCAGGTTTTTTGCCACTGCTGGAGCAGTTCCCACACCACCGGGCCCGCCTGGCCCGCCACCACCCCCCCGAACTCGGAGAGGTCGGACAACCCCGGATCATCCGGACTTTTTTCCCGCATATCCAGGATCAGGTGAAAAGGCGGTTCGCCCAGATTCCGGAGAATTTCTTGACAGGTGGCGGCTGAGAGTCCGGGCGGCAGTCCCAGGAGAACCGTCTCCATCTGGGGGCAGATCCCATGACCAAAAGGTTGCGTAAGGGTTCTTTGTTCGATCTGGGGCCGGGTTCTCAGCAGGACCACGCGCAGGACTTCAGGCAGATTCATACAATTTTCCGTTTTTGCGTATTGTTGCGGATTAGCTACTCCTCATACCGTTGGAAAACCAGGCTGGCATTGGTGCCGCCAAAACCGAAGGAATTGGAGAGAGCATATCGTAAAGGGACGTCCAGGGCAACGTCCCTGACCAGGTTCAGTCCGGCACACTCCGGGTCAACCTCGGTGGTATTGATGGTGGGCGGGATGCGGCCATGGAGCAGGGAGAGAATGACGAAGATGGCCTCCACCGCGCCGGCGGCTCCCAAAAGGTGCCCGGTCATGGACTTGGTGGCGCTGATCAACGGAAAGGATCGGTCGGAGTTGAACAGTTGCCGTAGGGCCGCGGACTCGTTCCGGTCCCCGGTGGGCGTGGAGGTGGCGTGGGGGTTGACGTAATCTATCTGCTCTGGAAGCACCTGGGCATCCTGGAGGGCCATACCCATGCACCGCACTGCCCCGTTCATGTCGGGATCGGTTATATGACGGGCGTCCCCGGTCATGCCAAATCCGATGATTTCGGCATAAATGGGGGCCTGGCGTTGTCTGGCATGCTCCAGTTCCTCCAGGATCAGGACGCCCGCCCCCTCCGCCATGACAAAACCCTGGCGATCGCGGTCGAAGGGCCGGCTGGCTTCCGTGGGTCGATCATTAAAACCGGTGGCCAGGGCGCCCATGCGGTAAAAACCGCTGACGGTGAGGGGCGTAATGGCCGCTTCGGCCCCTCCGGCGGCCATGAGCTCGGTTTCACCCATCTGCACAGAGCGGAAGGCAGCGCCCACTGCGTGCGCCCCCGCGGCACAGGCGGTGGCCAGGGCCACGTTGGGGCCACGAGCCTGAAAACTGATGGAGACATTCCCAGCCGC
>Ga0194111_10003343_pt1 | contig 19078 bp, 20 predicted proteins | sample TA2KigC300mmetaG_FD_146194 | JGI IMG/M metagenome (GOLD analysis project Ga0194111, IMG submission 146194) | Freshwater microbial communities from Lake Tanganyika, Tanzania - TA2015033 Kigoma Deep Cast 300m | ecosystem: Environmental > Aquatic > Freshwater > Lake | place: Tanzania: Lake... | reverse complement strand
GCCCACCCCCTCCTCCACCCCGGCCCGTCCCTCCTCGATCTGCGTGTCGGCGAGGATGGCCTCGGTGCCGTCGGGCAAGATCGCCTCCACCGCCGGGAGCAGCGCCTGCGGGTCGACCCCTTCGGCGGCGAACACCGCGATCTGGCTGTAGGTCTCGCCGAAGTTCAGAGCCACCTGGGCGGTCTCCAGGTCGAAGAGGACCAGGGTGGCTCCCAGCAGGTTGTCGGCGGTGCCGTAGCCGGCGGTGCCCACCACCTCGAACTCGCCGACCCGGTTTGGCAGGTTGATGCGGATGGTGTCGCCCAGGGCGAAGCCGTACCGCCGGGCGGTGAAGGCGTCGATGGCCACCTCACGGGGGCCCTCGGGGGCCCGGCCGTCGCGCATCACCAGTTCGGTCAGTTCCGCCTCGGCCTCGCTCCACGAGAAGGCCAGGTTCGGCGGGCCCATGCCGCCGATCGGCTTGCCCTCCTTGTCCAGGGGCTGGGCCGTGCCCTGCACCGAGGGCAAGGCCCGCTCCACACCCGGGATGGCGGCCACCTCGGGGAGCAGGGAGGCCGGCACCCGGCCGGTGTCGAAGCCGAACTTGACGTCGGCCCGCACCACCAGGTCGACCTCGGTGTCCTGCTCGAAGAGGACGTCGAAGGCGCCCTTCAAGGTGTCGGTGAACACGTAGGACCCGGCGATGAAGGCGACCCCCAGGATGATCGCCGTCGCCATGAGGAAGAGACGCCCCTTGTGCCCCATGGCGCCCTTCAGGGCCAGGCGCAGCAACTCAGTCCCCCAGGGCTTTCATGCGGTCGAGGATCGCCTCCGCGGTGGGGTCGCCCATCTCGTCGATGCAGCGCCCGTCGGCCAGGAACACCACCCGGTCGCTGAAGGCCGCCACCCGGGGGTCGTGGGTCACCATCACGATGGTCTGGCCGAACTCGTCCACGGCCCGGCGCAGGAAGCGCATCAACTCGTCGCTGGCCCTGGAGTCGAGGTTCCCCGACGGCTCGTCGGCGAAGACGATCTCGGGCCGCGATACCAGGGCGCGCGCGGCCGCGACCCGCTGCACCTGCCCGCCCGACAGTTCGGCGGGCCGGTGGCGCAGGCGGTCGCGCAACCCCATGGTGTCGACCACGGCGTCGAACCAGGCCCCATCGACGTCGGCCCCCGCAATGTCGATGGGCAAAGTGATGTTCTCGGCGGCATCGAGGGTGGGGATCAGATTGAAGGCCTGGAAGACGAAGCCCACCTTCTCCCGGCGCAGGAGGGTGAGGGCGCGGTCGTTGAGGTCGCCCAGGCGCACCTCGCCGATGTAGGCGCTGCCGGAGGTGAGGGAGTCCAGCCCGGCGATGCAGTGCAGCAAGGTGGACTTGCCCGAACCCGACGGCCCCATGATGGCGGCGAAGCGGCCCTTCTCGAAAGACACCGTCATGTCGTCGAGGGCACGCACCTCGGCGTCGCCCGCGCCGTACACCTTGGTGGCGTTCTCGACCCGGGCGGCGGCGGTCACGCCGTGTTCCCGCGCCGCTCTACTCGGATGGTGCAGTTGGTGACGAGGGCCGCCACCGCACCCACTGCCGCCAGCACCGGCAGCAGCAGCGCTCCCACCACCCCGATGGTCATGGGTATCTCGATGAGGGTGCGCCCCTCCTCGTTGTCGATGATGATGCGGCGGATGTTGCCCTCGCGGATGAGTTCCTTGACCTTGGCGAGCAACTCCTCCCCTTTGACCTTGAACTCCTCTACGCGATCCTTGTCGTCCTGATCGGTCATGTCGATCTCCTCGTCGGTCGGCCCCGCCCTCCAATCTCGGGCCGGGGCGAGAGAGATGCTAGGTAGGGGCGGCGAGAATGGTGGCGGGCCATGGCCTCGGCTGCAAGGTACGCGGCCCGGGTGACCGCAGGACGGCGGCGGGGTGAAGCCGGGGTGAACCGTGCTGCCCCTCAGGGGGCGGTGGCTCCGGGGCTCGGCGAGGAGACGGCCCCGTCCCGACCTGGTCCGGGCTGAAGGAGAGGCCGCCGATCAGTCTCGCCAGTGTCTGGGCCGGTCCCGGAGGGCGGCGAAGCCCCAGCGTTCGCAGAACTCGAGGAAGCGTTGCCGCGGCACCCCGCGCCACTCGAGATCCTCCAGGCGCTCGGCCAGCGGCACGTCGCGACGCAGCGTCGCCAGGAAGCGGTAGACGAGAGCCTCGGCCAGGCTTCCCCGCAGCGCCTCCACCAGACGCTCCGCCCCGCGTACCGGCGGCTTCCACAGGGGTGCCTCGAGCGGGATGTCCTCCAGATGGGGATACGCCGCCAGTACCGCCGCCGTGGTCTTCGCCCCCCAGCCGCGCACCCCGGGCAGGCCGTCGGCGCTGTCGCCCACCAGCGCCAGGTAGTCCGGGATCGACCCGGGGGCCACCCCGAACTTCTTCCACACTCCGGCCTCATCCATGAAGGACCCCTTGCGCCGGTCGTAGCAGACCACGCGCTGCCCGTCGACACACTGGGCCAGGTCCTTGTCGGGGCTCATCAGCACCACCCGGTCCACCTCGTCGGTGAAGCGCGCCGCGGCGGTGGCCAGGGCGTCGTCGGCCTCGTAGGTGGTCATCCTCCAGACCACGACCCCCAGGGCTTCGAGGCCCTCCTCCGCCACCGGGAACTGGGCGAGGAGGTCGGCGGGCACCCCGGCCTCGCTCTTGTACCCGGGGAACAGGTCGTTGCGGAAGGAGCGGATCACGGTGTCGAAGGCGGCGCCCAGGTGAGTGACGCCGCCGCCCTGGAGGAGGCTCAGGGTGCCGGCCAGGAGGCCCTGCACCGCTCCCACCCCCATGCCGTCCGGAGAGGTTCGCGGCGGCGCTCCGTAGTAGTTGCGGAACAACTCGTAGGTGCCGTCGAGGAGGTGCAGGTCCACCAGGCGATCGTAACGCGAGCGCCGGCGGTGAGACCGGCAGACGGCCTATCGCGGCCGGAGCGGCGGTTGCGGTACGGGGGGGCGCAGGCATACCCTCCGGGAATGGAGGTCAGCCCCCGCCGGATGCCGGCCTGGGCGCGACCCCTGCTGGTCGTCGCCGGGCTGGTGGCCGTGGGGGTGGGAGTCGTCGGCATCTTCCTGCCCCTGGTGCCCACCGTCGCCCCCCTGCTGCTCGCCGCCTGGTGCTTCGCCCGCTCCTCGGACCGCCTCTACCGCTGGCTGGTGAACCATCCCCGCCTGGGCCCCATCATCGCCCCGTTCCGCTCCGGCGCGGCCATGCCGCGGCGCACCAAGTGGATCGTCCTCGGGGTCATGGTCCTCTCGTTCGGGTTGAGCGGGGTGTTCCTCCTGCACAGCCTGGTCGCCCGCCTGGTGCTGGCCGCTGCCGCGGTGGTCGCCTTCACCGTCGTGCTGCGGCTACCCAGCCGCGCCGGCACCATCCGGCAAGAGAACAGTCGAGCCTGAGCCACGCCGGAACCGGTTTCTCTCCCCCGCCCCCCGGGCGCGGGCTACCCTCTGCACATGACCTACCGCCTGTCGCGCTTTCCCACCGTCGTGGGCGATTGCCGCTTCGAGAGTGCGTTCCTGTCGAATCGCTGGCGCCTGCTCCAGGAGCGCAAGGTGCTGGCCGAACTGCAGCGAGTGCCCACCAGGCACACCTCACTGCTGCGCCTGGCCGACGGCACCTTGGTGGAACTGCGCCCCGCCGGCTGGGGCACGGTGGTGGCGATGCAGGGGGAGGCCGAGGTGGGCCGCGTGGTGCGGCGCTCGTGGTGGGGCCGGCGCTGGCACCTGACCGGGCCCGCCTTCGGCTGCGAACTCGTCAGCGACCCGATACCCCGCCGCTGGTCGCTCCGCTTCGGCACCCAATCGGTGGGCCGCCTCTCCGGCGGTCTCCTCACTTACAACCACCTGGGGATCCACACCGACCTGGCGGTGCCGGTGGTGTCGCTGGCCCTGGCCTGGCACGTCCTGGCCCGCCCCTGGGAGGCGGCGGCCGCCCCCGGCGCCCTGGTGCCGGCGCCTTCGCCGGCGGCCTACCGCCTGGTCGGCCCCGGTGGCTGAGAGCCCCCTGATCTCAGCGGCCCAACTCACCTCGCGGCTCGGCGATCCTCGTCTGCGCTTTGCCGACGTCCGCTGGTACGTGGGGGAGCCCGGGCGCAACCGGGCGGAGTACGAAGCGGGGCACCTGCCGGGTGCCGTCTACCTGGACATCGACTCCGACCTCACCCGGCCGTCGGGCCCGGGCCGCCATCCCCTTCCGCCCGATCGGCATGGTTTCGCCCGCCTGCTGGGAGAGCGGGGCCTGGGCGACGACCACCTGATCGTGGCCTACGACGATGCCGGGGGGATCTACGCCGCCCGTCTGTGGTGGATGCTGCGCTGGATCGGTCATCCCGGGGCCCGCCTGCTCGACGGCGGGCTCCAAGCTTGGGTCGCCGCCGGCCTGCCGCTGAGCACCGCGGAGGCCCGCCCGGAGCCTGCCGTCATGACGGTCCGTCCCGGTCCCACCCGGGAAATCGACCGCGAGGGCCTTCGGGCCCGCCTGGGGAAGGTGGTGCTGCTCGACGCCCGGGCGCCCGACCGTTACACCGGCGAACAGCACCCGGTGGACCCGATCGGCGGGCACCTCCCCACGGCGCGCAGTGCCCCCACCGACGGCAACCTGGGGCCCGACGGGTGCTTCCTCCCCGCCGACGACCTGGCGCGACGCTATCGCGCCCTCGGCGTCGGCGAGGGAGACACGGTGGCCTCCTGCGGCAGTGGCGTCACCGCCTGCCACGCCATCGTCGCCATGGTCCTGGCCGGGCTACCGGAGCCCCTCCTGTACCCGGGATCCTGGAGCGACTGGTGCACCTCCGGGCTGCCCTACGCCACGGGCCCCGACCCCGGCGCCTGGTGAGCCTGGCCGGCCGGAGGGCGCTCCGGCCGGTGTGCGGCGGTCCGGTGCCGACCGTTCTCCCCGACCGGCGTTAGCCTGCGCGGTGATGCCCGACGAAGTGCGCCTTGGGGTGGAACCGCCTGTTCCCACGCCGCGCCGGTCGGGACGCTTGCTGGTGGCGGCCGGCGGCCTCGCGGTGGTGGCGGCGGTGCTCGTCTGGCTGGTGGGGATGTTCGAGCAGGAGGAGCCGACCGTCACCACCATCGCCCCGCCGACTTCCACCACCACCTCGACCTCGGCCGGGCCCACGACGACGCTGGCGGCCGACGATCGCCTCGAGGCGGCCCGGCTGTTCTGGGCCGCCCTGGGGGAGGGTGACGCCCCCGCCGCCGTTGCCGCCTTCCCCGCCACCACTCCGGCGGCGGCCGACCTCATCGGCTTCGCCGCCGCCTTCCGGCCCGGCTTCACGGTGGGGGAGTGCACCCCCTTTGCCGCCAACGCGGCGGCCTGCGCGGTGGCGGTGACCAACGGGGATCTGCTGGCCATCGGGACGGGGACTCCGGAGCAGGTGCTGCTGGTGGCCGACAACGGATGGTTCGACGTGCCGACCCTGCTGGGCTCGACGGCGGCGCGCCTCAGCCTCTATGCCCTGGAGAACCACACCGATGAGGTGCGGGCCGCTTGCCCCCTGACCGACAGCCCGCAGGTCTACCGCCTGCCCATCGTCGGTTCCGCCACCCCCGGGTGCGGCTCCTACCTGGCCGGCCTCGTCCCCGAGTACCTGAGCGCGGTGCTCCACCAGGGCGCCGGGCCGAGGGAGTAGGGCCGTTGCCGGCGCGCCTCACGGTGGCGCCCCGCATCTGTTGTGTGGGCGGCGCGGTGGTGGACCACTATCGCGATCTGGGCCTGGTCTTCCCCGGCGGCAACGCCTGCAACACCGCCGCCTATGCCGCCCGGTCCGGGGCGGCAGTCGCCTTTCTCGGGGTGGTGGGCGACGACCCTGCCGGCGCCCTGCTGCGCCACGGCCTGGAAGCGGAGGGGGTGGACCTCTCCGGCCTGCGTACCGTCCGGGGGAGGACTCCGGTGGTGACGGTGGCGGGCGAGGGCGGCGGCGACTTCCGGTGTGTGGCCTGTCCCCGGGCGACCCTGTCGCCGGCGTGGGGTGGGGTCGACCCCCCGACCGGCTTCGACCTGGTTCACCTCGCCTCCACTTCTCGGGCCGATGCCGCGGTTCGGGCCTGGGCGGGCGGGGTGGCGCTCTCCTACGACTTCGGGGAGGGGCCGGTGGATCCCGGCCTCGCCTCCCTGGTAGCGGTCGCCGCGGTGTCGCGCCCCGGGATGAGCGACGACGCCGCCGCCGCCCTGGCCGAGGAGGCGCAGGCGCTCGGGCCGTCTCTGGTGGTGGTGCTGCGCGGGGCAGCGGGGGCGACGGCCCGCGAGGGCGGAGAGGCGTGCCATCAGCGGGCGGCGGCGGCCGGGGTGGTGGACCCCCTGGGGGCGGGGGACGCCCTGGTGGCGCGGCTGCTGGTGGGCTGGCTTTCGGGGGAGGCGGTCGCGACGGCGCTGGCCGCGGGCTCCCGCGCTGCCGCCCGGGCCTGCGCCCATCTGGGCGGCTTCGGCCACGGGAAGCCGGCCGCCGAGGGCCTGCCGGTAGGCGGTGGGTCAGCGAGCGCCGGTGGGGAAGGGGACGACGTGCGGCCCCCCGGGCAGGACGGCGACGCGGGCTGCGGGGCCCATCTCCCGTAGCAGGCGGGCGAGGGTCTCTCCCGGGTCGGAGACCGGCTCCAGCCAGGCCTCCCGCACCTCGGCGTCGGTGAGTCCCGCAGTATGGAGGAGCACCCGGGCTCGCGCCTGCGCTCTCGCCTGCACCAGCACCTGCCAGAGGTCGGGTGACGGGGCGAGGTGGGGGACGGCGGCGAGGAAGGCCTCCGGTCCCGGGTAGGCGCCCAGCGTTGCCCGGTAGGCGCCGTGGCCGGGGAACCCGTCGGAGCACTCCGCCGCCGCCAGGATGACCCCTCCCGGCTTCACGATGCGGGCGGCGGCACTGATGCCCTTTATGGTCTGGTAGAGGTTCTGGTCCAGGGGGTAGCCGCCGTTGGTGGCGACCACGATGTCGTAGAGGCCGGACACCGGGTGCATCACCGCCTCGCGGACGGCGGCGCCGGCGGCGGCGTGCGCCTCCCACGGGGCGCCGGCGTACACGCCGGTGATCTCCCGGCGGCGGTTCTGGGTCACCTCCACCGTGAGGTGGACCGCGGCCAGGCCGGCGGCGTAGCGGATGCCCTCCTGGACCGGGTTTCCCTCGACCGCCGCCCAGTCGGCGCGCCGGTCGGAGACACGGGGCGGGGAGTGCAGGTCGAGGATGGTCTCGAGTGAGGCCAGGCCCGGGGCCACCATCTTGGGGCCGCCGGAGAAGCCGGCGAAGAAGTGCGGTTCGACCAGGCCGAGGGTGAGGCGCAGGTCCTGATCGAGGAACCGGGCGTTGAGTTCCACCGGCCCTCCGCTGTCGGGCAAGGTACCCACCCGGCGGTGCTGCTCCGGCCGGCGGGCGTCGTGCTGCACTACTTCGACGGCGTTGCGGATGTCCGCCCCGAGCATCTCCTCCAACTCGGCCGGGGTGCAGGGCCGATGGGAACCGGTGGCCACGAACAGGGCCACCCGCAGGCCGGCAAGGGCGTCGAGCACGGGGGGAAGGACGGCGCGCAGCGGGTAGGGGCGGGTCACATCGCAGATGCTGATGCCGGCGGTGCGACGACCGCGGGCGAGTTCGTCCAGGGCGGGAGACCTCAGAGGGGCGCTCAGGGTGCGGCGCACGGCGGCGTCCGGGTCGTCGAGTCCGGGGAGGAGGCGGGACTCGATGACCGTGGCGCCTTGCGGGATCCGGAGGGGCAGGAAGGAGCGGCCGTAGGCCAGCCTGACTTCGGGCACCGGGCGACCCCTTTCTCGGTGGCGGCCGTGGGGGCGTACCGTAGACGAGAGGCGGCCCGATCGGAGCGGCTCCGCGGCGCGAAGCGGGCCCGCCCGCCTGGGGACGCCACCCGACCAGAATGGTGGCAGCCGACGAAGGGCCTTCGTGATCCCTCAGCCCAACTCCGCCGCGCCGCCGCCGCCTCCGCCGCCGCCTCCTCTTCCGCCACCGCGCCGGAGGGGATGGGTGCTGGGGGCGCTGGGCCTGGCGGTGGTCGTGGCGGTGGTGGTCGTGGCGGCGGCCCTTCTGTCCGGTGGCGGGGGCGCCTCCACTGCGGTGACCACCGCCGTCGAGGCCACGACGACCACAGCCGGGACCACTTCGACATCCCAGGCGACCACCACCACCGCCACCACCTCGACGACGGCGGCGACCACCACCACCGCCGCCACCACCACCACGACGGTGCCGGCGACGACGACCACGACGGCGCCGTCCCTCGCCTACAGCCCGGAGGAGATCGCCTACTTCGCCGAGGTGGCCGGCGGGGCCGAGTTCGGTGGGGCGAGCGGAGTGGTGCACAAGTGGACCGAAGACCTGCGCGTCGCCGTCTACGGGTCCCCGACGCGACGCGATCGGGCGGCCCTCGGCGAGGTGATCGCCGACCTGAACGGCATCATCGGCACCATCGAGATCGGCCTGGTGGAGTCGGACCCGAACGTCGAGATCTACTTCGTGCCCGAAGCGGAATTCCCCTCCATCGAGCCCAACTACGTGCCGGGGAACCTGGGGTTCGTCTACATCTGGTGGGACGGCGACGGAGCGATCGTCCGGGGCCGGGTGCTGATCTCCACCACCGGCCTCACCGCCGCCGAACGGGCCCACCTGATCCGGGAGGAGTTCACCCAGGGCCTGGGGCCGCTGAACGATTCGTGGGAGTACCCCGACAGCATCTTCTACCAGGGGTGGACGGAGACCGGTTCTTACCTCGGCATCGACCGGGCGGTCATCGAGATGCTGTACCGGCCGGAACTGGTGCCCGGCATGACCATTGCGGAAGCCCTCGACATACTGCGTGAGGTGGACAGAGGCTGAGGCGCCACCCTACCGACCCGCCACCCGCGGAAACCACCCCGCCACAGCCTCTCGCCCGAGCCCGCAGGCAAGAAGAGACAACCCCCCACCCCCAACGCCGCCGCCGAGAAGGCGGCGGCCCAGCAGGTCCCGCAGACAGTGCCTGCCCTCCTCGTGCGGCGCACCCTCAAACCGTGCGTGCCTGGGCAGACCGCCGATACCTATCGCGACGTCGACGCGCCGCAGGATGGTCGAGCACTTGTCTGATCTCCTTCACGACGCCGTCAAGATCCCTGTACACCCGAGCCGCCGAGATACGGAGAGTCCGGTACCGCCAAGCGCGCAGGATCTCGTCCCGGGACCGGTCTTCGGAGCGACGCGCGAGGTGGCTGGTGCCGTCAACCTCGACGATGAGCCGACCGGCAGGGCAGTAGAAGTCGACGATCCATCCTCGGATCAGGTACTGGCGATGAAACTTGAAGCCATCTACCTGCTTCTTATCCAAACGTCGCCAAAGCCTTTCCTCCGGATCTGTTGGGAACCGAAGCATCAGTTCCCGCAGGCTCAACTTCTCGTTGCGGTCCCGCGGGGCGGGCCCGTAGCTGCTTCCACGACGTGTTCGATACTCAGCCGTGACAAACCCAGCAGCTTCGGCGCAGGCCCTGACCTCGACGGCCAGTGTGTGGCTCTGCCCGCAGTAGCAGCATTTCACCGGCACCAGCCCAGACTAGAGCCTCGGCTGGCAGCATCACGCCCGTGCTGCCACTCCACCCGGAAGAGCTTGCCATAGGACGAGCCCCCACTTGGGACGGCGCGCCTCCTCGGCAGCCGTGAGAGGTTCGGCAGCGGGCCGGGCCCGCCACTGTGGGCCGGGTGGGGGTCGAACCATCTCCCACCGACCCTCCCCACCCGGGAACCCTCAACCCCCACCCGCGCCGCAGCCCGCAGGCAACAAGAGAAAACCCACCCCACCCCCAACGCCGCCGCCGAGAAGGCGGCGGCCCAGCAGGTCCCGCAGACGGTGGGCCGGGTGGGGGTCGAACCCACGACCTTCGGGTTAAAAGCCCGCTGCTCTGCCGATTGAGCTACCGGCCCCGACAGGAAGGTAGCAGCGTCTTAGGGGCCTAGCGGATAGGCGGTGGGCTTCGCCCGCTGTCTGGTCTGTTCCGCCCGAAGAAGCTGCGCCTTCGGGCGGGGGTCCGGCGGATGGGTCTCGCTCCGCTCGCCCAATCCGCGCGGCCCCTTAGGGGCCTAGCGGATAGGCGGTGGGCTTCGCCCGCTGTCTGGTCTGTTCCGCCCGAAGAAGCTGCGCCTTCGGGCGGGGGTCCGGCGGATGGGTCTCGCTCCGCTCGCCCAATCCGCGCGGCCCCTTAGGAAGGAACGGCGGCCGCCCGGCGGCGGCGGCGCTCCACCCACGGGTGGTAGCCCCACCGCCACTTGGCCACGTAGGCGGCGTAACGCAGGCTGGCGTACATGCGGCGCTGGGTGGTCTCCTGGTTGTGGCGACGGAACCAGGCCACGTCCGTGTCGAGGGTGATGCCGTACTCGGCCTGCTGCTTGGGGTAGACCTCGCGCCGCACGTGCTCGTACACCGCCAGGTCCTCGCGGTTGACCGCAACCAGCATCTCCCGGGTCGGCGGATCGCTCAGCAGGCGCTGCTTGATGTCGTCGTGGGGGGCCACCCACTTCTTCGCATAGCGCAGGTCCCTGATGCCGGCACGGCGGCCCAGCATCACCAGCGACTCGTCGAAGCGCTCGGTGAGGCCGACGAAGGCGAAGCGGCCCAGCAGGGCAATCGCCTCCTCGGCGGTGCCGCCGGGTCCCGCCAGGATCCGGGTCTGACGGTCGCGCACCGCGTCGTGGGTGATCCACTCTTCGAAGGGCAGATCTACCCCGCCGCGCTGCACGTCGTACTGGTAGTGGGAGGCGGTGCGGGTCAGCGGCTCGCGGAGGAAGGCCACCCAGTGGACGTCGGGCACCTCGGTCTCCAGGTCGGAGTACACCCGCACGTCGTGCCCCAGGATGCTGCGCAGACGCGGGTACCAGCGCCGCAGGCGCCGCAGGTCGGCGGCGGAGAAGTAGGGAGCCGCGGCATCTTCGGCCAGGACGTCGCAGTGGGTTCCGCCGTTGGCGTGCTTCAGGACACCCGCCAGCGTGGTTCCCGCCGTCTTGTGAATGTGGACCACCGCGAGCATCATTCCTCCCACATCCCCCATCGGCAGAGGTGATGGGGGCGTTGAGGGGAACGGCGAGATGGCGATGACGCGCGTGAAGGGGTTGGTGGCGGCGGCCGCCTGCGCGGTGAGTCTGATTGCCTGCGGCGAGCCGGCGGTCACACCCTCCGCCGCTACCGACGGGATGCAGTCGCTGACCTTCCGCCTCTCCATCGCCGACGACAACCGGGTGCTGCGCGTGCGCATCGGCGACGAGGTGGTGCCCCGGCTGCCTCTAGCCGGCCACGGGGATCCGGGATGGGTGGTGAGGGTGCCTCCCAACCCGGCAGTGCTCGCCGGCGGCGATGACCTGCGCTTCTTCCCTTCCGAGCCGGATCGGGGCCGGGCGCCCTACCAGGAGTTCTCCTTCATCGCGGTGGGGGAGGGGCGCACCACTTTCACCCTCACCCACGGCTATCAGGAGTTCCGCTTGACCGTCCAGGTGGCCGGACCGCGCTGAGCGGGGACTTGACCGGCGGCTGCGATACCCTGGCGAGGGTGAGGTTGCGACTTATGCAGGTCGGCTTCGTGCTCTCGGTGGTGGCCACCTCCTTGCTGGCCGCCACCGTCCCGGCGGCCGGGGCCCGGGGGACCCCGAGTTGTCTGGGGGTCCCGGCCACCATCGTGGGCACCAACCGGGCCGACGTCCTGGTCGGGACCGACGGGCCCGATGTGATCTGGGCCGGTGAGGGCGACGACGTCATCTACGCCCGGGGCGGGGACGACCTGGTGTGCGCCGGGGCGGGCGCCGACGTGGTGTACGGGGGCGCCGGCGACGACCGCCTCATCGGGGGCCGGGGCAACGACACCCTGTTGGGCGGGGCCGGCGACGACCACCTCATCGACGGCCCGGGGAACAACCGCCTGCAAGGAGGGCCGGGGCGGGATCGTCTCGCCGGCGGTGCGGGGGAGGACTACCTGGCCGGCGGGGCCGGCGACGACATCCTGCGGGGCGGTGCCGGCAACGACATCCTCGATGGCGGCACCGGCCGCGACGACCTGGCCGGCGGGCCGGGCGCCGACCGCCTGCTGGAGGTCCTGATCCACGACACCGTGTCGGACGCCGGCACCCGGGACGCGCTGGGCGACACCCGGCGCTACCAGAGCCTCACCCTGGAGCCGCGGGACGGCACCCGTGTGATCTTCCCCAATTCGGTCAGCGGCTACGACCAGCGCCACACCCGGCCGGTCACCGTGTATCTCGCCCGCGGGGGCCTGGTGCTGGTGGAGCGCCTCCCTCCCGAGGAGTACTTGCTGGGACTGGGCGAGATGCCCTACTCCTGGCCGGCGGCGGCGCTGCGGGCCCAGGCCGTGGCCGCCCGCACCTACCTCGCCTTCCAGGTGGCCAACCCGGCCGGGGTCATGGCCCAGTTCGGCTTCGACATCTGCGGGAGCGCCCTGTGCCAGGTGTACCTGGGGGCGGGCCGGGTGGAAGTCGCCGAGGGCGGCGAGCGCTGGGCGGCGGCGGTGGCCGGCACCCGGGACCGGATCCTGCTCTCCGGGGGCAAGCCGGCCCTCGCGGTCTATCACTCGACCGCCGGAGCCACCACCCGCGCCAACCAGGACGTGTGGGGCGGGACGGCCGTCCGTTACCTGCAGGCGGTCGAGGTGCCGCCGCAGGACTCGCCGTTCGCCTCGTGGTCCTACGACCTGCGCCTCGACCAGTTCCTCGCCATCCTGGCCCGGGCGGGGGTCACCTTCCCCGAGAAGGTGACGGCGGTGACCACCGTGGTCACCGCCCCGGGGGGCGGTCCCTACCGGGTGCGCTTCCACACCGCGGCGGGACCGGTGGAGGTCTCCGCCGGGCGCATCCAGGCGGCGATGAACGAACACGGCCCCGCCCTGTACGGTTGGCTGCTGCCCGCCTACCGGCCCGACGGGCCCCGCTACCCGCAGACGGTGCTGTCGCCCACTTTCACCGTGCGCACCCAGGCCGACGGCGCCACCGTGCGGGTCAAGGGGCAGGGCTGGGGTCACCAGGTGGGCATGCCGCAGTACGGGGCCCGGGCCATGGCCCTGGCCGGGGCGGGGGCCGGCGCCATCCTCAGCCACTTCTACTCGGGCCTGCAGCCTCGCCCCGACCCCGGGTTCCTGCCCGAGGTGATCGAGGTGGGCCTGGGGTGGGACCGCGCCCAGGCGACGCTGCGGGCGGAGCGCTACGTGCTGCGTTCCTCCCAGGGGGTGGTGGCCCGGGGGGGTCAAGCGGAGTTCCTGCTGGCCGCCGGTGACGACGGGCGCGTCGTCCTGGGCGGCCCATGAAGCCTCGGCCGTATACCGCAACCTGCTCCGAGGCTTGCCCCGTTCCGGGCCACGACGGGTACGCTGATGGAAGACGGAGAGGAGGATTCATGACCCGCACCGTCCCCCGCCTGCTCGGCGTTGTGGCCGTCGTAGCTCTGCTTGCCGCCGCCTGCGGCGGCGACGGAAGCGGACCCTTCGGCTCCACCTCCACGACGCGCGCCGACGGCGTCACTACCACCGCCGCCGGCGGCACCGAGACCACGGCCACCACCGCAGCCGGCGGAACCGAAAACACCGCCACCACCGGTGCAACGACCGACACCGTGGGAGGCGGCGGCGACGTGGCCGCCCTAATCGAGCTGTACGGCCGGACGCCGTTGCGCACCACCTACCTCACCGGCGAGGGCGCCGACCAGGAGCAGATCACTTTCTCGCAGGACCCGACCCAGAGCCCGCCGGTCTCGGCCATGCTGGCCGAGGACGGCAAAGCCATCTTCTTCGAGGATCGCATGGTGGTGTGCGGCGGCGAAGGGGGCGGCGTCTCCTGTTTCGAGATGCCGGTTGAGGGAGGCCTGGGTTTCATGGGCGCCATGTTCTCTCCCTACGCCTTCTTCGCTTTGGCCACCGAGGACGCGGCGAGCATCCCGGGGCTGGAGGTGGAGACCGGCCGCGTCACCATCGCCGGCCGTTCCGGCATCTGCTACACGTTCCGGCCCCAGGCGATGCTGGGCTCCAATGCCGAGTACGTGCGGCAATGCCTGGACGACCAGCTCGGCTTCACCCTGCTGCTGGAAGTCAAGGAGGCCGGTGCCGCCGCCGTGGAGCGTCTCATGGAGTTGGTCGCCTTCGGACCTCCCCAACCCGGTGACTTCGAGCCCTCGGGCCCGGTGATACCGCTTCCCACCGGGTGACCCACCGACCGCGCCGCTGCCTGGCCCTGGGCGAAGCCCTCATCGACGAGTTCCCCGACCGCCGCGTGGTGGCAGGCGCCCCACTGCACCTGGCCGCCCACCTGGCTTCCTTCGGGTGGGACTCCCGCGTCCTGGCCCGGGTGGGAGACGACGCCGACGGCCGGGCCATCCGTGAGCGCCTGGAACAGGCCGGGGTGGGCACCGACTTGCTGGAAGTGGACCCGGCGCTGCCCACCGGCACGGTGGCGGTGAACCTGCTTCCCGGAGGCGGTCATACCTTCCACATTCGCCGCCCGGCGGCTTGGGACGCCGCAGAGGGACCGGCGGCCATCCCGGAGCACGACGTGGTGTACTTCGGCACCCTGGCTCTGCGGGAGGCAGGCGGCCGAGCCACCGTGCGGCGAGTGCTGACGGCGGGCGCCGTCCGGGTGGTCGATGCCAATCTCCGGTCGCCAGACTACGAAGCCGGCGCGGTTCGCTTCGCCGTCACCCACGCCGACGTGTTCAAGGCTTCGACCGAGGAGTTGCCCGAAGTGGCCCGTCTTCTGGGGGTGAGCGCCGACCCGCGCTCCCTGTTCCCCTTCGGGCCCGAGTGGGTGGCGATGACCCGGGGTGCCGCCGGAGCCGAACTGCACCATCGCGACGGGCGATCGTGGGAAGCCCCCGGACAAGTGGTGCGGGTGGTGGACACCGTGGGCGCCGGGGACGCCTTCCTGGCCGGTCTCGTCGACGGCCTCCTGGGCGGCGGCGACGGGGCTGTGGCCCTCACCCGCGCGCAACACACCGCCGTCGTCACCCTGGGTCAGCGCGGCGGGTTCCCGGAGCGGGAACCCCGGCCGGGGGTCGCCCCGTCCTAGAGACGACACTCGAACAGAAGGCAGATGAAGATGCGCAAGGCCCTGATCCCCGCACTACTGGCACTGGCGGTACTGGCCGCCGGGTGCTTCCCCCTCGACTTCGTATCGGCCCCGGGCGACGACGATCCGGGCACGACCCTTCCCATCGCCGACCGACTGCCGGTGTTCGTGGACTCGGTGGAGATCCTGCTGCTGGAGTCGTGGCCGGTGCAGGTGCGGGTGCTGTTGAAGGGGCATCTCCCCACCCCGTGCCACACCCTGGGCTGGGACCTGGGTGAGCCGGACGCCGACGGCCGCATCGTGCTGGACCTGTTCTCCACCGCCGACCCCGACGAGATCTGCATCCAGATGCTGCAGGCGTTCGAGCAGACCATCGACATCGGCTCGTTCACCAGCGGCTCCTACGTGCTGGTGGTCGACGGCGTGGAGTACCCCTTCACCATCTGAGCGCCCCTCCCTCGCTCAACCCGATCGGCCCCGGTCTCCGGGGCCGATCTATACTCCCGACGCCCCTGACCGCTGGGTGCCGGGCGCCACTATGCTCGGGCGGCCGCCCCCATCGTCCAGCGGTCTAGGACGCCGGCCTTTCACGCCGGTAACACGGGTTCGAATCCCGTTGGGGGTACGAGGGCGCGTGGTGAAGCCTGGAGTTCACGCCGGCCTGTCAAGCCGGAGGTCGCGGGTTCGAATCCCGTCGTGCCCGCCAGAGTGCCGCGACGACGGCGCGCGGTCGGGTAGCTCAGTTGGGAGAGCGCCGGTCTGAAAAACCGGAGGTCGCCGGATCGTTCCCGGCCCCGACCACCACAGGAAACCCTTGCCGGGCAAGGGGTTTCGGCGTTCCAGGGTGTTGTCGTGCACCGGCCGGCCCGCCCTCGTCTGGCCTCCCCTGGCCCTACCCGGGGGGCGACTCCGTCAGCCTTCAGTTTCTCCGGCCTCCTCGGGGGCCGGCGCCTCCAGCCGGTCGGCGGCCACCCAGCCTCTCAACCCGTCGGGCGTCTCGACCAGCACCTGGCCTCCCATTGACCGCACCTCGGTCACGGCGGTACCGGAGGGGAGATGAGCGACCGGCGCGCCGTAGAGGACTTCGCTGAGATCGACCCCCTGCTGGGCCACAACCCCGGAAGGCACCGGTCAGGTAGGAGGTGTCTTCTCAGTCCCGGGCAATCCGCCCACGCCGTTCCGGTGGCCGGCGGCAACCCTCGTCGCCCAGCGAAGTCCTAGCGTCAGGAGCACCGCCGCGACCGGAAGGCCAATCCCCCAGGCAGGTCCCAGGTTCAGGCCGGTGACATCTTCCATGTAGGAGGAGGCGACCCCGAGGGCGACCAGCGGACCGACGGTCACCAGCACCGTTGCCACCCCGATCAACCACCCGGCCACCGGATGCCCCCGCCGCTCCTGCTCGCTCATCACAACCCCCCGTCCCGCAGCAATGCCCCGGCCGCCGGCCCCCCGGTCACATCGGGCCCGATCAGTGAGGCGGGTATAGGTAGGCCCGGCAGAACGGACACCTGGCAACCCGGTGCTCCAGGGTCTTGCTGCAACCCGGACAGGGCCGGAATCTGGACCGGCGACAGGTCGGGCACAACGCTGGGGGCGAAGGGGTCGTCCCAGCCGGTGGCGGGTCGGTCGCCCGGCGGAGCGATTCCATGGGGAGGCGCTTGAGCCAAAAGTCGGCCCAGCCTCCGAGGTCGCGGGGCCATCCACCAACCATATACGCCGCGCCCAGGCCGAACACGAGAACAGCAAGGAGGACGCCGCCGAGGAGGAGGCCCAGGGGAGGCGCGAACGCAGCGTACCAAACCGCGAAGCGCAACCCAGCAAAGACGAGGCCCAGAGTCCCCAGCGCGATCAGGCCTCCGAGCAGGATCCGCACGCCGGATCTCACGGGGCCCCCTTTCAGCGCTTCCCCAACTCTACGCCGCTGCCGCCCGCCTGTGGGTGAGTCAATGCTACGGGCGGCGAAGTCCCCCGCAGTAGGGGCATCTGTCCATCTCGTGGTTCAGGTCCTTCCCGCATTGGCCGCAGGGCACGAATCTGGGCCGGCCGCGGGTGGGGCACACTGCCGGAAGGCGAGCAGCGCTGACCTGAGTCGGTGGCGCAACCCGACGCCTCATCGCACCCATGGGCTCTTGAGTAATCGTGAGGTCACGGGGCCAAAGCACGGCGGCTAGGCCCAACCCGCCGACGAGGAGAGCGGCAGGGCCCACCAGGATGAGATAGCCGAACGGCCCGGCAAAGGCAGCAAACCACGCCAGGCGGCTGAACAGCCAGGCTGCCGACCCTAACGTCGCTGCGGCGATCGCCACAGCGGCAAAGGCGCGCGAACCCGAGGACCGCCCACCGCCGGAGGCTCCAGGCGGAGGCGGAGTCGGCGCTGGTGGCCCGGTGGGCCCGGGCCGTCCAGATCCCAGCGGCTCAACCATCACTGCCCCCTTCCCCCGCTGCCCCCGAGGCGTACTCCCCGGCCCGCCGCGGCATCCGGCATCAGCCGGAAGCCGTAGCGGGGCTCAGGCCAGCAGCCGCACCCGCGTGGGCCGTCCCCGGATCACCTCCACCGCCCCGGCCACGCGCCCGGCCCCTGCCCCCTAGAACACGGATCGTTGGTCTACCCAGCCGGTGCGGCCGTCCTCGGTGGTCACCTTCATGCGCTGGCCTGCGACTTCACCTGCGATCACCTTCGCGCCGGGGCTGAGCCGGGTCATCACCTCGCCGGTAGCCGGGTCAATGAGGTTCGCCCCCGGTTCGCCAACCCGCAGAGAGCGTCCCGGTAACGGAGCGACCGTCTTCGACTCTGGCCGCCATGCCAGGCGCAGTGCCTGGCCTGCCAGGAAGCACACCACGGCGAGGACAGAGAGCATCACAACGAGGGCTGTCTCCCCTGGAGTCGGGGGGCCGCCCTGCGTCCACCCGGGACCCACTGTGGAAAGGAGACGGACGAGTCCCGCAGCCGCGGCCAGTCCCAAGGTGAGGGCATGGGCGAGCCCGAAGATGAAGAACGCCGCCACCGGATGCGCCCGCCGATCAGCCATCCCCGCCCCTCGCCTGCTACCGCCCTCGATCGGGTGTGCTGAGTGCCGACCGTGACCGGTCCGTACCCTCACCGTCCACCGCAAGCCCCCGATGAGGCAGGCGCCTGCTAGGACGGCGAAGACGACGCCGCCCGCCACCTTCGGATGCGGCGTTTCCCCGGGATTCGCAAGAGGGTTCGCGAACATCGCCCAAGACGCCAGGCCGAACAGCCCTGTCCCGAGAACGGTGAACAGGAAGATGGCGACTTCGACTCCGAGCCTGCCACCCTCCTTGCCCTCCGGCTCGCGTCCGGGAATCGGCTCATACCCCGGTGGCGATCCCATCACCGCCCCCTTTCTCCGAACCCCTTGCCGGCTGGTCGGCCAGCAACTTCCCGCAGTTCGAGCAGCGTCCCCGGTTCAGGTTCCGGGTGCCGCACAAAGAGCAGAACGACCGGCCCCACCTGCGGGGCACCGGCGGCTCCTCCTTAACTCGCTGGGGAGAGGCCTCACCCAGCAGCGAAGCGGTCATCCACAGACCGCCGAAGAAGGTCAAGACTGCCAGGGCCAGCAGCACCCCCCCGCCAACCGGGTTCGGGTGCGGGCAGTTGAGGTCACAGAACGAGCCACCAATGGGCCGAAAGGCCAGCCGGGACAGCACTCCCAGAACGATGGCAGCGATCACCGTCACCAGAAACAGGAAGAACGCCGCCACCGGATGCCCCCGTCGCTCAGCCATCCCCGCCCCCTTTCCCCGCTGCCCCCGAAGCGTACGCCTCCCCGGCCCGGCGCGGCATCCGGCATCGCCCGGGTACACCTACCGGCCACCGGGTCGCCAGCATCCCCGCCGGGGATTCCCGGACGCCCGCGTCTCGCGCGGCAGGCCTGCCCGGAAGCCTGCGCCGCCGCACACCCGACGCGCGCCGACCAAGAGGCGTAGGCTCGGCGACGCCGGGCGCCTGTTCGAGCAACTTGGGGGGTTGTCATGCGCAGGCTTTGGATGCTGATGGTGGTGGGGGCACTCGCGGCGGCGTCGTGCGGGGG
>Ga0194111_10003340_pt1 | contig 19095 bp, 18 predicted proteins | sample TA2KigC300mmetaG_FD_146194 | JGI IMG/M metagenome (GOLD analysis project Ga0194111, IMG submission 146194) | Freshwater microbial communities from Lake Tanganyika, Tanzania - TA2015033 Kigoma Deep Cast 300m | ecosystem: Environmental > Aquatic > Freshwater > Lake | place: Tanzania: Lake... | reverse complement strand
AGCTCGAAGAGCACGGAAAGGGCGGCGGCGGTGTTGAGGTCATCGTCCATGGCGCCCACGAAGCGCGCGCGGGCGGTGGCGAGGTCGGCGGAGAGATCGGCCGGTTCTTCGCTGGAGGCAGCCAGGCCGAGGGCGGCGTTGAGGCCCTTCCAGCCGGTGGCGGCGGCCTCGAGGGCGTCGGCGGTGAAGTCGAGCGGTTTGCGGTAGTGGGCCTGCAGGGTGAACAGGCGCAGCGTCATCGGTGAGACCCCTGAATCCAGCAGGGCGCGGATGGTGGTGAAGTTGCCGAGGGATTTCGACATCTTCTGGCCGCCCACGTTGACCATGCCGTTGTGCAGCCAGTAGCGGGCCAGCTCGTGGCCGGTGGCCGCTTCCGACTGGGCGATCTCGTTTTCGTGGTGGGGAAAGATCAGGTCGGCACCACCGAGGTGGATGTCGATCGTGTCGCCCAGCTCCTCGCGCACCATCGCCGAGCACTCGATGTGCCAGCCCGGCCGGCCCGGGCCCCAGGGGGAGGGGAAGCTGGGCTCGCCGGGTTTGGCGCCCTTCCAGAGGGCGAAGTCGAAGGGGTGCTGCTTGCGCGCTTCTTCCTCGGTGGCCACCCGGCCTGCGGCATTGTCTTGTTGTTCAGCCAGATCGCGGCCAGAGAGCTTGCCGTAGCCGGCGTGCTTCATCACGGCGAAATACACATCGCCATCAGCGCTGTAGGCGGCCCCTTTGGCCTCGAGCTCCTCAATCAGGGTGCGGATGGCATCGAGCGACCGGGTGGCCCGGGGCATGCGGTCGGGCGGCAGGATGTTGAGCCGCGCCATGTCGGCCACGAAGGCCTCGATGTTGCGCTCGCTCACGGCCTGCATCGAGCTGCCCTCCTCGGCGGCGCGATTGAGGATCTTGTCGTCGATGTCGGTGTAGTTCTGCACGAACGTCACCAAGTAGCCACTCCAGCTGAGGTAGCGGCGTAACACATCCCAGGCGATGTAGCTGCGGGCGTGGCCCAGGTGGCAGAGGTCGTAGACCGTCACCCCGCAGCAGTAGATGCTCACCTGGCCCGGCACCAGGGGCTCAAAGGGCTCGACGCGGCGGCTGAGGGTGTTGGTGAGCTTCAGGGTCATCGGGCCAGCTGTCACTTCGCGTCCATCCAATTGGGGCCCACGCCCGTCTCCACCACCAGGGGCACCGACAGGGTCACGGCCCGCTCCATGGTTTCACGCGTCAGGGTGCGCACCGCGTCGAGGGCCTCGGGGGCGGCTTCGAGCACCAGTTCGTCGTGCACCTGCAGCAACAGTCTTGCCGGCAGCTGGGCCGCCTGAAGCTCCCGGTGCAGCTGCACCATGGCCAGCTTGATGATGTCGGCGCTGGAGCCCTGGATCGGCGCGTTGGCCGCAGCCCGCAGCTGCTGGGCCTCCATGCCGCCGCGGCGGGCCACTTCCAGGTCGATCTCGAGAGGATCCTTGCCCCGCAGCCGGCCCAGGCCGTTGGGATCGAAGTGGAACGGCCGGCGCCGGCCCAGGATCGTTTCCACGTAGCCCCGGCTCAGGGCCAGCCGCTCCTGCAGCTCCAGAAAGGCAAACACCCTCGGGTAGCGCTGCTTGTACTTGGTGAGAAAGTCTTTGGCTTCGGCCTGGCTCACGCCCGTTTCCCGGGCAAAGCGCTGGGCGCCCATGCCGTAGATCACGCCGAAGTTGATCGTTTTGCCGAGGCGGCGCTCATCGGGCGTCACCGTGTCCTTCTCCAGCAGCAGTCGCGCCGTGAGGGCGTGCACGTCGTCGCCGCTGCGATAGGCCTCCACCAGCACCTCCTCGCCGGACAGGTGGGCCAGGATGCGCAGCTCGATCTGGGAGTAGTCGGCGCTGATCAGGCTCCAGCCCGCTTCCGGCAGGAAGGCCTTGCGGATCCGCCGCGAAAACGTGGTGCGGATCGGGATGTTCTGCAGGTTGGGGTTGCTGCTGGACAGCCGCCCGGTGGCGGTCACCGCCTGGTTGAAATCGGTGTGCACTCGGCCGGTTTCCGGCTCCATCAGCACTGGCAGGGCATCCACATAGGTGCTTTTGAGCTTGCTGAGGGTGCGGTGCTCCAGCACCAGTGGCACCACCGGGTGGTCGGCCTCCAGCTTTTCGAGCACCGCCGCATCGGTGCTCCAGCCGGTTTTGGTTTTGCGGGATTTCTTGCGGTCGAGTCCGAGGCTGTCGAACAGCAGTTCGCCCAGCTGCTTGGGGGAGGCCAGGTTGAAGTCGACCCCGGCGGCCGCCTTGGCCTCGGCCTCGAGGCGATCCAGCGTGGTTTTGAGCTCGGCGCTGAGCTCGCCCAGGTAGGCGGTGTCGATGCGGATGCCGGTGGCCTCCATCAGGGCCAGCACCGGCTCCAGCGGCAGCTCCACCTGGTCGAGCAGTTGGGGCAGGGCATCGCCCATGGCCGTGAGCTCGCGGCGCAGCAGCTGGGCCAGGCGCCAGGTGAGGTGCACATCCATGCCGCAGTACTGGGCCGCGGCGTCGATCTCCACGGACGCGAAATTGGCGCCCTTGGTCACACGCTCGGCGTAGCTGGTGGGGCTGAAGCCGAAGTGGCGCGCGGCCATGGCGTCGAGGCCGTGTTTGTCGCCGGCATCGCGCAGGTAATCGGCCAGCAGGGTGTCCATCACCACCCCGCCCAGCGGCAGGCCGTGGCGCAGCAGGATCAGCCGGTCGTACTTGGCGTTCTGCAGGGCCTTGGGGTGGGAGGCGCTGGCCAGCCAGGGGGCCAGGGCGGTGAGCACCGCATCGAGGGGCAGCTGGACCGGCGCGTCTGGGGGGGCGCTGAGTAGATCGGCGGCCGGTTGGGCTTGGTGGCCGATCGGGATGTAGGCCAGTTCCGCCGGACCCTCCCCCCAGGCCACCCCCACCCCCACCAGCTCGGCCTGGAAGGGATTGAGGCTGGTGGTTTCCGTGTCGAGGGCCACGGGCCGGCCCGGATCCGTGCAGCCGTTGAGGTGGGACACGAGGGCCGCCAGGGCCTTGGGGCTGGAAATCAGCTGGGGCTGAAGCGAGGGGGGCTCCTTGCTGTCCGGCTCCTTTCTGTCCGGCTCCTTTCTGTCTGGCTGATCTGGGTTTGTTGAACGTTCTGTTTCACCGGTCGTTCGAGCGTTGTCGGCGGCTGGGCTGGCCGCGCCGCTCGCTGGGCTGGCTACCTCGCTGGGCTGCGGCGGGACGGCCGAGAACAGCTGGGCGAAGCTGGGCACCTGTTTCACCAGGCTGTAGAGCTCCAGCTCCTCGAGGCTGCCAGCCAGGGCCTCGGCCTGCACCGCCCCCAGCTCCAGGCGGGGTTCGGAGGGCAGGGGGATGTCGGTGAGGATCTCGGCCAGCATCCGCGAGCGGTAGGCGCTGCCTTTGTCGGCGCGGAGTTTGTCGATCAGGGCACCCTTGAGAACGCCCTTGGGATCCTTGGCCTTGGGGCCTGCCTGCTCCAGCGTTTCCAGGGCGGCGTAGATCCCGTCCACATGGTCATAGGCGGCCAGGAGGTTGATGGCGGTTTTTGGGCCCACGCCCTTGACGCCGGGGATGTTGTCGGAGCTGTCGCCCGTGAGCGCCTTGAGGTCAACCACCTCGTCTGGGGTGACGCCGAGCTTGGCGATCACGCCGTCGCGGCGGATTTCGGTAGGGCCGCTGTTTTTGGCGTAAGGGCCACCGCCCATGTACAGCACGGCGATGTCGCGGTCGTCGTCGACCAGCTGGAACAGGTCGCGGTCGCCCGAGAGGATCCGCACCCGCCAGCCGGCGTTGGCGGCGCGGTTGGCCAGGGTGCCGAGCACGTCGTCGGCCTCGTAGCCCGGGGCCATGGCCAGGGGGATGTCGAGACTTTCGGCCAGGATCTGCTGCAGGTTGGCCAGATCGGCGAAAAAGTGCTCCGGGGCCACGTCCCGGTGGGCCTTGTAGGCCTCATCAGCTTCATGGCGGAAGGTGGGCTCGGCGGTGTCGAAGGCCACCACCAGGCCGTTGGGCTTGAGTCCTTTGCAGTTGTCGAGCAGGGCCTTGAGGAAGCCGTAGGTGACGCTCGTGGGCACGCCGGCCTTGGTGCTCAGGCCCCCTTCACCGCCCTTGGAGAAGGCATAGAAACTGCGAAAGGCCAGGGAGTGGCCATCGATCAGCAGCAGCAGGGGCTTGGTGCCAGGGGCCACGGTGCTGCAAGGGGCGATGGGTCGGGTCAGCCTGCCAGAGCTCAGGCTTGCAGTTGGGCTGCGGCGATCCGCACCACGGCCTCCGCGGTGCCCAGAGCGGTGGTGCTGTCGTTGGCATCGAAGAGATCGGCCGGTGCCGCATCGCCCTGGGGATAGCGGCTGGCGCTGTTCATGCGCGTGAGCGCCTTGAGATGCAGCTCAGCGAGGCCCGGGAGCTGCAGGCCCTGCTGTTGCAGCAGCTCCACCAGTTTCTCGAGGGAATGGCTGTAGGGCGGTGTGATCCCTGCCGCCAGCAGCAGGGCTTTGAGTGCTTTTTCGGCAGCCTGGCCTGCCAGGTAGCAGGCTTGGGCGTGGAACCCCTGGCCGGCGGTGAGGTGCGCCGCGTCCAGATCGTTGAGGGCCTGGCGGATCCAGGCTTCGGCCCGCGGGGTCATGGCGCGTCGAGGCGCAGGGCGTCTCGGCTGATGGCCAGCCAGTAGGGATCGTCGCCCTGCTTCAGCTGCTGCCAGCGCTCCTGGCTCAGGGCCAGTACGTCGTCACCGAGGCGGGCGTCGAGTAGTGCATCGGCCAGGGCCTCGGCCTGCTCCTGGTTTGGGGCGATGGCCAGCAGATCGACGTCGGAGCAGGCATCCCAGTCGCCGCGAGCGAGTGAACCGAATAGCCACACCTCGCCGCCGGAGTGGCGGGCAGCCACGTTTGCGGCGCCAGCACGCAACGCAGTCAGGCTGGCGCTGCGGCGCTGCTCGCGAATGGCGGCCAGGCTGGGCATGGCGTCAGGCTAAGGGGTGTGCCCAACGCTGACGGTCTTCGATGGGGAGCTGTCCGCCATGTGGTTCCTTTTGTGGTCACAATTCGGACACGCGACGTTGGTGCTGTCCCGTGCTGAGCTCCACCGCCACCGCCACCTTCAGCTCCTGCGGCCAGTACCGCTGGTGGCTGGAGCGGGTGTGGGAGCCGGCGGCGCCACGGCTGATTTTCATCGGCCTCAACCCCTCGCGGGCCGATGGCCGGCGCGACGACTCCACCCTGCGGCGGTTGCTGGGTTTTGCCCGCCGCTGGGGCTTTGGCAGCCTTGAGGTGCTCAACCTGTTTGCGCGCATCAGCCCATCGCCGGCGGTGCTGCGCCGCGCTGCGGATCCGGTGGGCGCCGAGGCCGACGCCTGGCTCCAGCAACGCCTGGCGGTCCAACCGCAGGCCACGGTGTGGCTGGGCTGGGGCAATCAGGGTTCCTGGCGGGGGCGTGATCGGGCGGTATTGGCGTTGTTGCAGGGTCGTGGCCTGTGGGCCCTGGGCCTCACGGCCGCCGGCCAGCCCCGTCATCCCCTCTATGTGGCCGGCGATGTTGCGCTGCAGGCTCTGGCCTGGCGCAACTCTGAGGCTCTGGGGCATCCTGTGGGCACGCCCGAGTTCTCCGTTCCCCCGCCGCCGGCCGCGACGCCATGTCTCGTATCCCCCGCCGCTACGCCATGCATCTGCACATGAGCGGCGGCCAGACCGAAACCGTCCATTTCCAGACCCTGGAGGCCTTTCAGCAGTGGTACGGCGGCGTGCTCACCGCCTCGGCGCCTGACACCTTCGTGAACGTGCCGATTGGTGATCTGGAGGGCGAATACCTGGTGGTGCGTCCCAGCGGCGTGATCGGCATCCACGTGGAGCCCAAGTTCAACGCCCTCGATGAATGACACCTGAGCGGCTGGGTCTGCTCTGGGGGGTCACGGTTTTTGCGGGCGCGATCGCCCAAGCCCTGGCCTGGCTCACCGGGCTGCCCGGCGTGGTGCTGTTGCTCAGCGCCGGCCTGGTGATCGGCCGCTCCGGCTTCGGGCTGGTGGAGCCCCTTGATTTGGGTGCGGGCCTCGGCACCGTGGTGGGCCTACTGGTGAGCCTGGTGCTGTTTGACGGCGGCATCAACCTGCGCCTACCCGACGATGGCACCCGGCAGGCGGTGCTGCGCATCGTGCTGGTGCGGCTGGTGCTGGCCCTTGCCGCCGGCCTGCTGGCCGCCCACTGGCTGGCCGGGCTCAACTGGTCGCTGGCGGCGGTGTTCAGCGCCATCGTGCTGGCCACCGGGCCCACGGTGGTGAATCCGCTGGTGCGCCAGATCCGCCTCTCGTCGCCCCTGGGCGAGGTGCTGGACGGCGAAGGGCTGGTGCTCGAGCCGATTGGGGCTGTGCTCGCCCTGCTGCTGCTGGAGCTGGCGCTCGGCGATTTGCACGGTTGGCGGGAGCTGGCCTTGGGGCTGCTGCAGCGGCTCGGCGGTGGGGTGGCGATTGGGGCCGTGTGCGGCTGGTTGCTGGCCGAAGCGCTACGCCGTATTCCCGCTCAGCCGGCCGGGGCCCTGCGGCTGCAGCTCACGGTGGGCAGCCTGTTCCTGATGTTCAGCGGCTGTGAGCTGCTGCTGCCGGAATCGGGGCTGCCGGCGGCCGTGGCGGCCGGGGTGGTGGTGGGCCGCCGACCTGACACCGACGCCGCCGAGCTCGATGCCCTGATCCGCCAGCTGGCCCAGTTGGCGATCACGATGCTGTTCCCCCTGCTGGCCGCCGATGTGAGCTGGGCCGAGCTCAGCCCCCTGGGCTGGGGTGGGGTGGCCTGCGTGCTGGTGTTGATGTTGCTGGTGCGCCCCGTGGCGATCGGCCTGGCCACCTGGGGCCTCGACTTCAGCCTGCCGCAGCGGGCCCTGTTGGCCTGGCTGGCGCCCCGCGGCATCGTGACAGCTGCGGTGGCGAGCCTGTTTGCCATTCGCCTGGAGCAGGCTGGGGTGGTGGGGGCCGGCCGCTTGCAGGGGCTCGTGTTTCTGACGATCCTGCTGACCGTGGGCCTGCAGGGCCTCAGCGCCGGTCCCCTGGCCCGCTGGCTGGGACTGGTGGATCCTGAGGATGAGGGCTCAGGCTCAGAGGCAGCAGCTGATGCGGGGGCGGTCGGCGCCGCTGCGGTGCAGCAGCAACCAGGTGGCCAGTAGGTCGGGGCCCTGGAGGCTGCCGAGCAGGGCGGCCCGCAGGCTCTTCATGATCACCCCTTTTTTCACCCCGGCGGCGGCACAGGCTTCGCCCAGCAGCACCTGGGCTTGATCGGCCTCGAGGGCACCTTCGGGTAGCCGCTCCAGTAGGGCGGCCAGGGCGGGACGGGCGCCCTCGCTGGCCAGCTGGGCTGCGGCCGCCTCCTGCAGCTCCGGGGTGGTGAAGAAGGGGCGCGCCTGCTCCACCCCATCGGCCAGCAGGCTGAGGGACGGGCCGATCAGGCTGCAGAGCTCGATCTGCCACCCGGGGTTGGCCTCGGGGCTGTTTGAGCTGTTTGAGGCGCTTCCCCAACCCTCGGCCGCCCACAGGGGCAGCAACTGCTCGCGCAGGGTCTCGGGGCCGAGGCCATGCAGCACCTGACCATTGAGCCAGTTGAGCTTGTCCCAGTCGAAGCGGGCGCCGGCCCGGTTGACCCGCTCGAAATCGAACACCGCCGCCGCCTCGGCCAGGGTGAAGCGCTCGCCCATGCCCTCCGGCGGCGACCAGCCCAGCAGGGTCATGTAGTTGGCCAGGGCTTCGGCGGTGTAGCCCATGGCTCGAAACTCGCTCACCGAGGTGACGCCATCGCGCTTGGACAGCTTCTTGCCTTCCTGGTTGAGGATCAGGGGTGTGTGGGCGAACACCGGAGCTTCAGCGCCCAGGGCTTCGTAGAGCAGCAGCTGCTTGGCGGTGTTGGCGATGTGGTCTTCGCCGCGGATCACGTGGCTGATCGCCATGGCGGCGTCGTCCACCACCACCACCAGGTTGTAGAGGGGGTCACCGATCTGATCGGCCGGAGCGCGGCGGGCGATCACCATGTCGCCGCCCAGGTCGCTGCCGCTCCAGCGCATCGGGCCGCGCACCAGGTCGGTCCAGGTGATGCTGGCGTTGTCGTCGATGCGGAAGCGGATGGTGGCTTGGCGGCCCTCGGCGATGAAGGCCTGCTGCTGCTCGGGCGTGAGATCGCGGTGGCGGTTGTCGTAGCGGGGGGCTTTTTTCTCGGCCGCCTGCTGCTCGCGCATGGCGGTGAGCTCCGCTTCGCTGGCAAAGCAGCGGTAGGCGTGGCCGGAATCGAGCAGCTGCTGAATCGCCGCCCGATGCTCGGCAATGCGGGCGCTCTGGATGACCGGCTCAGCGTCCCAGTTCAGCCCGAGCCACTGCAGCCCGTCGAGGATGTTGGCCGTGTATTCGGGCTTGCTGCGCTCTTTGTCGGTGTCTTCGATGCGCAGGAGAAACGCACCGCCCTGGCGCCGGGCGAACAGCCAGTTGAACACCGCCGTGCGGGCGGTGCCGATGTGAAGGGTTCCCGTGGGGCTCGGGGCCAGTCGCACACGCACGGGCCGAGAAGCTTGCCCTGCCACGGACTGCGCAGCACCCACAGGGACGACTCCTGAAGAATTGAAAACGGGACTGACGGGATTCGAACCCGCAACTTCCGCCGTGACAGGGCGGTGCTCTAACCGGTTGAACTACAGTCCCAGTCAGCCTTGTCGGCGTTCTGTGTCGTGATCCAGGTCGTGATCGAGGTCGTGATCAAGGTTTGACCCTTGGACGACTTGAAAAGTATCCGTGATCACCGGTCCGATCGTCAACCAACTGGGCAAAAGACCAGCGGATGCAAATCAGACCAGCATCCCGAATGGGCATTGCGCAGCCTTAAGGCTGCTCAGGGGCGAAAGCCCGCAGGCTCAATCAGGCGCACCTGATTTCCGCGTGCCGTGAATTCACGGCCTTGATCGCTCTGAACGACCACACGGCCACCGGATTTCACCCGGATCACCCGTGCCCGAACCCAGCCCAAAGCGGCCGACTCGAGCACCTTGACCACATCTCCGGGTTGTAGATCCAACTCCATGCTCGGAACCAGGAAACTGCAAATTGGGACATCGAACGCGCCGTGGAGGACTTGAACCCCCGACATCAGGTTTTGGAGACCTGCGTTCTACCAACTGAACTAACGGCGCAAGGCCGATGCCCCGTAAACATGAGGCTGATTTTGTTAAACCGCACGACCTGAAGATTGCTCATCAGGTCGTGCGGAAACATGCTGGCAACCTCAGCGGTCGAAGCGCTGCTTGACCCGTGTGGCTTTACCCACCCGATCGCGCAGATAGAAGAGCTTCGCCCGACGCACCTTACCGCGGCGCTCCACTTTCACGGAAGCAACCTGGGGACTGTGCAGCATGAAGACCCGCTCCACACCGATGCCCTGGAAAATGCGACGCACGGTGATGGTCTCATTGAGACCGCCGTGGCGCTTGGCGATCACCACCCCTTCGTAGGGCTGCACGCGCTCCTTGTTGCCCTCGCGAATGCGCACACCCACCTTGACGGTGTCACCGACGTAGATCTCGGGGAGTTCGTCCTTGAGCTGTTCGGCCTCAAAGGCGCGGATCAGATCCTGGGCGCTGAGCTTGCCGGTGGTGACCTTGAGGGACGTGGCGGGCTTGGCCTGCACCGCGGTGGCGCTGACCTCCTCAGAACCCTGCTCTGCCGGGGTTACGGCTTGATTGTCTGTCGACTCCGTTGCCATCTCAGCTCCGCGACGCCTGGCCAAACCGACAGTGTACCGGCTGAGGTGTCGCCCTCCAGCCAAACGCCATCCCCTAGCCCGCAACGATCCAGTCCCATTGGTAGCTTGAAGGTGAGCTTTTCCATCGCTGCCGGCGCCTCCCAGCATGAATCTGTTTGCCGATCTGCTGGCCAGCACCAAGGGTTCTGCTGCCAGTGGCGCTGTGCTCGAGACTGGGCCCCGCATTCAGAAAGGTCGCCGCGGGGTCGAAATCAAATCGGCGCGTGAAATCGACACCATGCGCCAGGCCAGCCGCATCGTGGCCACAGTGCTGCGCGAAATCCTGGAGATGGCGGCCCCCGGGATGACCACCGGAGACCTCGACCGCCACGCCGAGAAGCGCATCCGTGAGATGGGCGCCACCCCCAGCTTCAAGGGGTATCACGGTTTCCCCGCCAGCATCTGCGCCTCGATCAACAATGAGGTGGTGCATGGCATCCCCAACAGCAAGCGGGTGATCCAGGCCGGCGATCTGGTGAAGATCGACACCGGCGCCTACTTCGACGGGTATCACGGCGACAGCTGTGTGAGCTTGTGCGTGGGTGAGAGCGCCACCCAGGAGGCCCAAACCCTCTGCAGGGTCGCCCAGGAATCGCTGATGAAGGGTCTGGCCCAGATCAAGGCTGGCAACACCCTGTTGGATATCGCTGGCGCCGTGCAGGACCACGTGGAAGCCCATGGCTTCGCGGTGGTGGAGGACTACACCGGCCACGGCGTGGGGCGGAATCTGCACGAGGAGCCCTCGGTGTTCAACTTCCGCACCCGGGATCTGCCCAACATGAAGCTGCGCCCGGGCATGACCCTGGCGGTGGAGCCGATCCTCAATGCCGGCAGCAAGGCCTGTCGCACCCTCAAAGACCGCTGGACCGTGGTGACGGTGGATGGCCGTTGGTCGGCCCAGTGGGAGCACACCATCGCCGTCACCAGCGACGGCTGCGAAATCCTCACCGACCGCGATTTCTAAGCTTCAGCTCAGCTGCCGGGCCGGGTGAGCAGCTTGAAGTAGGCCCAGCGCCCCAGGCTGGTGAGCGGCATCAGCACGTAGGTGAGTGGGTTGGGGGTGACGATGATCAGGTTGAAGCCCAGCCGTGCCTGGGCCAGCACCTGGCCAGCCACGAAATCGGCCCCCATCACACCAATGGGGTTGAGGGCCGAGCGGAAGGGGCCGAGCACCAGCCGGCGGATCCGCAGGGGCCCCTCGGCTCCGGCCAGATCCAGGGCCCGCAGGCTCACCAGCGTGCCCAGCAACCGTTTGCTCAGCTCGTAGAGCGGGCTGAACGCGGGCTGGATCTCCGCCTCGGAGGTGTTGATCCACACCTCCGCCCGGGGGCGGCCGTCGCCGGGTCGCTGCTGCACCACCTCGGCAAACAGCTCCAGCAGCCGCCAGCTGCTGAGGGCGTTGACCTCCAGGGCCAGGTCGGTGGTTTCGCGGCTGCGGGCCTGTTGCTGGTTGACACCGTGGTTGAGCACCAGCACGTCCACCCGCCCCAGCAGTGGCCGTAGGGCGTGCTCTTCGCCGATCTGCCACGACACCTGCTCGAGCGAGATGGTGTCGCCGGCGTCGTCCAGCAGGTCGAGGGGCCGGGTGCTGCTGGTGAGGGCCACCAGCTGCGCGCCCTGGCGCGACCACCTGCGCAGCAACGCTTGTCCGAGGCTGCCGCTGGCCCCGGTCACGGCAACGGTGCACGCATAAGAACGGGACATGGGCCTGGTGCAAACGGCGGCTGAGACGTCACCATGGTGGGATTCCGCCGATGGATCTGCCGCCTGCATGGCTGCTGGCACCCCCCCTGAAGCCGTTGCGCCCCTGGTGCCCCTGTTCGCTCCCTACTGCGGGGGCTTGGTGCATCAGGCGTTGTTGGAGGAGGCGCTGGCCAGCCTGCTGGCGGGGGAGTGGGCCGGCAGGCGGTTGCTGCAGGGCGGCCGCAGCCACGCCTTGCAGCTGCGTTGGAGTGGCGAAACGGCGCCCCTTGAAGTGCTCCACTGCAACCTCAGCTTTCCTGACCTGCCGCAGGTGGCCTACGCCTTTGATCTGCCTTGCCACCAGCTGGTGCAGTGGTTGATGGAGCGGCAAGGGGATGAGCTGCCGCCGAGCTTCTGGCATTGGTTGCTGCTCGGACAGCCACCAATCGCCACCGAACCGGTGGGCAGCGCCGCCTAAATTTTACGGTCAAGACATGCCCCGGCGAGGTTGACCGATGGCCCCCACCTTGCTGATCGGGTCCTGCGAAGCTTTCAGCGGTAAATCCGCCGTGGTGCTGGGCCTGGCGCGCCAGCTCAGCCGTCAGGACATTCCTGTCCGTTTTGGCAAACCCCTCGCCACCAGTTTGGATGAGAACTCCACGGACTGGGGCCAGTCGCCCCTGTTGGATGCGGATGTGCGTTTCATCGGCGCCACCCTGGGGCTACCGGAGGCCCATCTGATCCCCTCCTTGCATGTGCTGGATGGGGCGACGGCCCAGCAGCGCTTGGTGCAGGGCGATCTGGAGCCAGGCCCTGGCTTCGCTCTCTTGCGCCAGCAGCTGGCCACCGCCCCCGATGGTTTGACCCTGCTGGAAGCCGCCGGCAGCCTCCATGAGGGCCTGCTCTATGGCCTCAGCTTGGCCCAGCTGGCCGAGGGTCTCGAGGCCACGGTGGTGCTGGTGCATCCATGGTTGGACAGCCGCAGCATCGATCCGCTGCTGGCCGCCCAGGCCCAGCTCGGTGAGCGCCTGGCGGGGGTGGTGCTCAATGCCGTCAAACCGGAGTTGGTGCCCCAGCTGCGGGCTGAGCTGATACCGGCCCTGGCCCAGCTCGGCTTGCCCGTGCTGGGGGTGATGCCCCAGAGCCCCCTGCTGCGCAGCGTCACGGTGGAGGAGCTGGCCCTGCGGCTCGGGGCCCAGGTGCTCTGTTGTCCGGAACGGCTTGATCTGTTGGTGGAAACCCTTTCGATCGGTGCCATGAACGTGAACTCGGCGATGGAGTTTTTCCGCCGTCGCCGCAACATGGCCGTGGTGACCGGGGCTGATCGCACCGACATCCAGCTGGCGGCCCTGGAGGCCTCCACCCAGTGCCTGATCCTCACCGGGGCCGGTGAACCCTTGCCCCAGCTGCTCAACCGGGCCGAGGAACTGGACGTGCCCCTGCTCAAGGTTGAGCACGACACCCTCACCACGGTCGAGGTGATTGAGCAGGCCTTTGGCCACGTGCGCCTGCATGAAGCGGTGAAGGCCAGCTTCGCCTTCCGGCTGGTGGAGGAGCATTGCAATTTCGAACCGCTGTTCAGGCGGTTGCAGTTGCCCGCGATGGCGAAATAACGCTGCTAGTTTCAAGGCGCAGGCTGCGGGCTACTGGTGACCCGGTCCCTTGATCTTCCGTCGCTCGATCGGATCGACACCCTTGCCCAGGAACTGGCGATGCTCCAGGACCGGAGCAAACGGCGCATTGCCATTTTGGGCAGTCGCCACGTACCGGTCGTGTCCATTCACCTGGTGGAACTGGTGGCCCGCTCCTTGGCCCAGGAGGGCCACAACCTGATCACCTCCGGAGCCCAGGGGGTCAATGCAGCCGTGATCCGTAGCGTGCTGGAGATCGATCCGGCCCGGCTCACCGTGTTGCTGCCCCAGAGCCTCGATCGTCAGCCGGGTGAATCGCGCGACCAGCTGGAGCGGGTGCTGCATCTGGTGGAGAAGCCCGAGCACGACGAGTTGCCTCTGCCGATGGCCAGCAGCCTCTGCAACCAGGACATCATCAGCCGCTGCGACCAGCTGATCTGCTTCGCCTTCCACGACAGCGAAACCCTGCTGGCCAGCTGCCGCGTGGCCGAGGACATGGGCAAGGTGGTCAGCGTGATGTTCTTCGACTAGGTGGCTGGTGGCTAAGCGCCCAGCACCGCCTTCAGCCCTTCCACATAGAGCACCCCGGAGCACACCAGGCCGCCAGCCCAGCACAGGCCGCGAACCGCAGGCACGTTGCCCACGTAGACGCCGATGTAGGCCAGGCGCAAAACGGGGTGCAGCCAGGCGGCGATCAGGGCCACCGGGCTGCTGACGCCGGCCAGCAAGCACAGCAGGGCTGCTGGAGCATGCAGCGTGAAGGCCTCAAAGCAGTTTTGGTGCGCCCAGGCGGCGCGCTTCCCCCAGGCCGGCAGCCGCTCAAACATCGCCCTCGGGGCGGCCAGGTCGGCCATCTGGAAATTCGCCTGGGAGCGGGCGGCCCCGAGGGGCACGGTGCTGAACACCACCACACCGGCAGCCAGCAGCAGCGACCAGGCAAAGGGGGCGAGGGAGGCACTCATGGCGGCAGGCAGCGTGGACGATGGATCCAGGTTGGCAGGCCGCACCTACGATTCGCGCACGTTTCCGCCCGCCCGACCAGCCCCATGGCCGACACCTATTCCTTTGATGTGGTGAGCGATTTCGATCGCCAGGAGCTTGTCAACACGATCGACCAGGTGCGCCGCGACGTGGGCACCCGCTACGACCTCAAGGACTCCAACACCGAGATCGAGGTGGAGGAGACGAGCCTCACCATCACCACCGCCAGTGACATGACCCTTCAGGCCGTGGAGGATGTGCTGCGCCAGAAGGCCACCAAGCGCAATCTCTCCCTGAAGATTTTTGACTTCCAGACCCCCGAGCCCGTCGGCGGCAACCGGGTCAAGCAGGTGGTGAAGCTGCGCAAGGGCCTTAGCCAGGAGCTGGCCAAGAGCCTGAGCAAAACCGTCCGCGATGAACTCAAGAAGGTGACCGTCTCGATCCAGGGTGACAGCCTGCGGATCACCGGCAAGAACAAGGACGACCTGCAACAGGCCATCAGCCTGCTCAAGGCCCAGGACGTCGAAGTGCCGCTGCAGTTCGAGAACTACCGCTGAGTGGCGGGCTGGCGATTCTGGATTGATCGCGGCGGCACCTTCACCGATGTGGTGGGGCGGAGTCCTGCCGGTGCGCTGGTGGTGCGCAAGGTGCTCTCGGTGCAGCCCGATGGCCCAGGCGATCCGGCCGTGCGGGCCATCGGGGCGGTGCTGGGCCTGCCCCCCGGCGGCGCCCTGCCAGCGGGGTTGGTGCAGGAGGTGCGGCTCGGCACCACCGTGGCCACCAATGCCCTGCTGGAGCGGCGCGGGGCCGGGGTGGTGCTGCTGATCAACCGGGGCTTTGCCGATCTGCTCAGCATCGGCGACCAACACCGCCCGGACATCTTTGCCCTGGCGATCGAGCGGCCCCAGCCCCTGCGCCTGCGGGTGCTGGAGGTGGAGGGTCGGCTGGCGGCCGATGGCTCCGAGCTGGAGCCCCTGTCGCTGCACGAGGGGTTGCAACAGCAGCTGCTTGCAGCCCAGGCCGACGGCTACACCAGCTGTGCCGTGGCCCTGCTGCACAGCACCCGCAATCCCGGCCAGGAGTTGCAGCTGGGCGCGTGGCTGGAGCCCCTGGGCTTTGAGGCTGTGGTGCTCTCCCACCAGCTCAGCAGTCAGCCCCGGCTCGTGCCCCGCGGCCAGACCGCCGTGATCGAGGCCGCGATCGCTCCGGTGCTGGGCCGCTACCTGCGCCAGGTGCAGGTAGCCCTTGGTCAAGCCACCCGGCTGCGGGTGATGCGCTCCAGTGGTGCCCTGGCGGCTCCGGAGGTGCTGCTGGCCAAGGACACGATCCTTTCGGGGCCGGCGGGGGGCATGGTGGGGGCCGTTGCGGTGGGTCGCCTGGCCCTGGAGGCCGCCGGCTTGCCACCCCAGCCGATCGTTGGCTTCGACATGGGTGGCACCTCCACCGATGTCTTCCATTTCGATGGCCTCCATTGCGATGGCAGTCGGGGCGATCTCGCCTGGGAGCGCAGCCCCGCCACCGAGATCGTGGGTCTGCAGCTGCAGGCGCCGATGCTGCCCATCCACACCGTGGCCGCCGGCGGCGGCTCGATCCTGCGTTTCGATGGCCTGCGGCTGCGGGTGGGGCCGGAGTCGGCCGGCGCCGATCCGGGGCCTGCGGCCTACCGCCGCGGCGGTCCGCTCACGATCACCGATGCCAACCTGCTGCTGGGCCGGCTGCCCATCGCAGCCCTGCCGGCGTTGTTCGGTCCCACCGCCGATCAACCCGCCGATGATGAGGCCGTGGCGCGGGGCTTTGCTGAGCTGGCAGCCGCGATGGTTGCGGTGGCTCCTGGCATCACGCCCGAGCGGGTGGCCGAGGGGGCGCTGCAAATCGCTATCGAGACGATGGCCGGTGCCCTGCGCCGCATTTCGATCCAGCGCGGCCACGACCTGCGCGAGGCGTTGTTGGTGAGCTACGGCGGCGCTGGCGGGCAGCACGCCTGCCGCCTGGCCGAGGTGCTGGGCCTATCGCGGGTGCTGCTCCATCCGCTCGCTGGCGTGCTGTCCGCCTATGGCCTCGGCATGGCCGAGCAATCGCTGTTGCTGGAGTGCTCACCACGGCTGCCGCTGGAGCCTGCCTCGCTGCCCGAGTTGCGCCAGCACTGCGCTGCCCTGGTGCGCCGGGGGCTGGATGGGTTGCGGCAGGCGGGCGATTTGGGTGATGCCTCCCCCCGGATCCAGGTGCGGCTGGAGCTGCGGGCGCCCGGTAGTGAGCGGGGTCTGGAGGTGCCCTGGTCGGCTCAGGATGCCGCCCCTGATGGCGCTGTCGGCGATGCGGCGGTGTTGGTTGCGCTGCGGGAGGCCTATGCCGCGAGCCATCAGCAGCGCTATGGCTACTGCCCAGTTGGCCATGACTGGATTGTGGAGCGGTTGCTGGTTGACATCACCTCTCCCGCTCAGCAGCTGCCCGCTTGTGGGACGGAGTCCGGTTGGGCAGCAGGGGGGGATGGGGCTGCGACTGGGGATGGCGCGCCTGCCGCCGTCAGCACACGCCTTTGGCTGGGTGAGCAGGTGGGTTGGCAGAGGGTGCCCCTCTGGCATCGCGACCGCTTGTGCCCCCAGCAGCAGCTCCAGGGCCCAGCCCTGGTGGTTGATCAAACCACCACCACCGTGCTGGAGCCCGGCTGGCAGGCGCTGGTGCTGGCCGATGGGGCGCTCCTGCTGGAGCGGCAGTCGCTGGCGCATCCGGTTTGCGCTGAGAGTTCTGGCGCTGTCGCCGTTGCCAGTGATGTTGCACAACCCGTTTCACAACCGGGTGCACAACCCGTTGCACAACCTGTTTCACAACCTGTTTCACATTCGGTTTCACGGTCTGTTGCGACCCCTGCCGCGCCTCCTGACCCCAGCGCAACCCCTGACCCCACCGTTCTGGAGCTCTACAACCACCGTTTTTCGGCCATCGCTGAGCAGATGGGTGGCCGCCTGCAGCAGAGCGCCCGGTCGGTGAACATCCGCGAGCGGCTCGACTTCTCCTGCGCCCTGTTTGACGCCGCCGGGTTGCTGGTGGCCAATGCGCCCCATATTCCGGTGCATCTGGGCTCGATGGGAGACAGCGTGGTCAGCCTGCTCGGCGCGATCGCGCGGGGCGATCACCCTCCCTTGGCGCCAGGGGATGTGGTGCTCTCCAACAACCCTTACAACGGCGGCACCCATCTGCCGGACATCACGGCCATCACACCCGTGTTCGCGCCAGGATCGGGGCCTGGGGCCCAGGTGCCCACGTTTTTTGTGGCCTCGCGGGGCCACCATGCCGATGTGGGGGGCATTACCCCCGGCTCGATGCCGGCCTTCAGCCGCACGATCGCCGACGAGGGGCTGCTGCTCAACAACGTGCCGTTCTTCACCAATGGCCGCTTCGATGAGGCGTTGTGGCGGCAACGGCTCGCTGCCGGTTGCCGTCCGGTGCGCAACCCCGACCAATTGCTCGCCGATCTCCAGGCCCAGGTGGCTGCGAATCGCTTGGGGGTAGACGGGCTGGATCGCTTGGTGGATCGCCATGGCCTGCAGGAGGTGCGGGCCTACATGGCCCATGTGCAGGCCCATGGGGCCGAGGCGGTGAGCCGGGCCATGGCGCGGCTCCGCAGCGGTCGGGCCCGGGTGGAGCTCGACCATGGCGCCCACATCGCGGTAGCCGTGTCCATCGATGCCCAGGCCGGACGCGCTCGCGTCGACTTCAGCGGCAGTTCGCCCCAGCACAGCGGCAATCTCAATGCCCCCCTGGCTGTCACCAAGGCGGTGGTGCTCTATGTGTTCCGCTGTCTGGTGGGCGAGTCGATCCCTCTCAATGCCGGCTGTTTTGAGCCCATCGAGCTGATCGTTCCAGAGGGAACCCTGCTGCATCCGCGTCCCCCGGCGGCGGTGGTGGCCGGCAATGTGGAGATCTCCCAGGCGGCGACCAATGCCCTGTTTGCCGCTCTGGGCATCCAGGCTGCGGCTCAGGGCACGATGAACAACCTGAGCTTCGGCAATGCCCAGCTTCAGTACTACGAAACGATCTGCGGTGGCACTGGTGCCGGCCGGCATCCAGGAGGCGTTGGCTATGCGGGTGCTTCAGCCGTGCAGAGCCACATGACCAATTCCAGGCTCACCGATCCGGAAATTCTGGAAAGTCGCTTTCCGGTGCGGGTGGAGCGCTTTGCGATCCGCGCCGGCTCCGGCGGGGCTGGCCGGTTCCGCGGTGGCGATGGGGTGTTGCGCCAGCTGCGCTTCCTGGCGCCGATGGACGTTTCCATGATTTCCGGTTCGCGCCGCGTTCCGCCGGCGGGGTTGGCCGGCGGCGAGGCGGGGGCGTGCGGCCGCAACAGCTGGATCGGGGCCGATGGCTCCAGCCGGGAGCTGGAGGGCTGTTTTGAGCAGACGCTGCAGCCCGGGGAGGCGTTGCGGATCGAGACGCCGGGCGGTGGTGGTTACAGCGCGCCGGAGCAGCCATGAGGGCTCGCTCCCTGGCGCTGGCGATCACGGCGCTGCTGGCCTCCCCGGCCCAGGCCGAGATCCTGCAGGAGCGCAGCCAGCGCGTCCATCCCCAGTGGTCACCGGGCGGCATGGTGGCCAGCCAGGAGCAGTGGGCCTCCCAGGCCGGGGCTGAAATCCTCGCCCGCGGCGGTAACGCGGTGGATGCGGCGGTGGCCACGGCCTTCGCCCTGGCGGTCACCCTGCCCCAGGCCGGCAATCTGGGCGGAGGCGGGTTTCTGGTGCTGTGGCTGCCCGGTGTGTCGCCGGCGGCATCTCGCGGTTGTCCTGCGGCCGCAGAGATCCGCCTGGGCCGCGGCACGGCCGTGGCGGTGAACTTCCGCGAAACCGCCCCTTTGGCGGCCACGGCTGGGATGTACCTCGGCGCCGATGGTGAGGTGGACCGTGCGCGGGCTACCCGCAGCCCCTTGAGTGTGGCCGTGCCGGGAACCCCCGCCGGGCTGCTGCTCACGCACCGCTGCTACGGCCGGCTGCCCCGGGCGGCGGTGCTGGCGCCTGCCATCCGGCTGGCCAGCCGTGGCTTCCCCGTGGGCAAGGAGCTGGCCGATTCCCTGCAGCAGGCCGCGCCGTTGCT
>Ga0194111_10003336_pt1 | contig 19116 bp, 16 predicted proteins | sample TA2KigC300mmetaG_FD_146194 | JGI IMG/M metagenome (GOLD analysis project Ga0194111, IMG submission 146194) | Freshwater microbial communities from Lake Tanganyika, Tanzania - TA2015033 Kigoma Deep Cast 300m | ecosystem: Environmental > Aquatic > Freshwater > Lake | place: Tanzania: Lake... | reverse complement strand
GTGCGAGTCGTCCCCTTGTAGACGCCGATAATCCGATATAACGGTCGTGGTCTCGAAGACTTCGCAAAACATACACATCGACTCTGCATTCCCGCTTAGAGACAGTCATATGAACTGTGTGCTCGAAGGGAGTCCCCGCCCGACCGCCCGTTCTGATCCGAATAAGGTCGGGCGGGGAACCCCTAACCCTCAGCTCTCCCGCCTTCCACCAAAACAGCGGCGGACGGTTCGGCGGGATAGACTCCGGCTGATGCTCCCCGCCCCTGCCAGACTGCTTGTCAGGCTGGCGAACGACCGAGTTGCAGCCACGTGACGTTCGGTCGGGCGGGGATTCTCCCCGAAGGGGCCCTTCGGGCAAAACTCCAGCCACTCTCTCGCTTCGCTCGTTCGTGGGGAGTTTTGGAAGCTACATGCGCGGAAATCGTGGCACCTAATTTACAAAACTTTGCCCAACAAGGCAACCCGGACTCCCATTCCGGCCCTTCCTTCATAGATCTTCCCTTTCCATCCCATCTCAATTCTTTTCATACTACGTACGCTCCCATTCAGCCGCCATGTTGTTCCTCGTCGGTTCAGTCTCCACTCACTTGGCGATCGACTCCCACAGCGGACCATCCATCTCAGCGTTCTTTTGAGATCGAAAGAATCGTGAGTCGACCGAGGTTCCGACTTGAGTTGACGCAAAGGTGCATTCACAATTCGTTTGACAATCCTCTCGGACGTCAGCATGTTCAACGCCATCCCAATCTCGCCGGTGCGCGAACGCCTGTGCCAGATGGCCGAGAGTCCACGCCTTTCCGATAAGCACCACCACTTTCCCAGCAACGGGAATATTCGTTTCAGAATTGACGATCCAATCCCCTTTTCAATCGATTTTGACGCACGACAGATGGCATGATAATGGACATACCCCGCTGTGTCCGGTGCGATCAGAGATCTCGAGTGCTGTTGGATTCTATCCACTTTGCGCCTGCGCTTCACCTACTCGTATGCGGTTTTCTCTCAAACGGCTGAGTTACCGGCTTATCCTAAGCCTGACGCTCGTCGTTGCCCTCGTTGAAGGTATCTCAAGCTATTTCAGCGCCAAAGTCCAGGAAGATCAAATCCTTGATGCGATGATCCTCGGCGCGGATCAACTCTCGCGTGGTATCGCCAGCGCGACGTGGCAGTCCATGCTCGTCGATCATCGCGAGGCTGCCTACGATCTCATGCAAACCATCGCGACGAAACAGGGAATCAAACGGATCCGAATTTTCAACAAGGAAGGACGGATCATGTTTTCCACGCAGGAAGGGGATAGTGGAAATGTGGACACGCGCGCCGAAGCATGCTTTATGTGCCACGCATCCGAGCAGGCGTTGGTGCGAGTCGATGTTCCATCACGCGCGCGCCTCTTCAGTACGCCCGAGGGGGGAAAAGCTGTCGCGATCGTGACGCCAATCTACAACGAGCCCTCCTGCAGCGACGCTCCCTGTCACGCACATCCGCCTGAGCAAAACGTCCTGGGAGTCCTCGACGTCGCTCTCGACGCCGATCCGGTCGAGGAAGAGGTTGCCGGCATCTGGAGGAAATACCTCCTGACCACTGCCGCCAGCGTACTCCTCATGAGTCTGGTTATTTTCCTCCTCACACGGCAGTTTGTCGACACACCGATCCGGCGACTGATCGAGGGGACAAGAGCGGTCAGTGAGATGCAGCTCGACAAACCGATCGAGGTCAAGGCAACGTCTGAGCTCGCGGATTTGGCCCGATCGTTCAATCAGATGCGCGAAAAACTGAATCGCGCGCTGGCGGAGTTGAACGAAATCACGCAAGGACTGGAAGCGAAGGTCGAGGAGCGAACTCAACAACTAAAAGAAACACACGAAAAGCTGATTCAAACCGATCGACTCGTCTCCCTGGGTCAGCTCTGCGCAAGCGTTGCGCATGAAATCAATAATCCCATCTCCGGCGTGCTGAATTTCTCCATGCTCCTCCAGCGAATCATGGACGACAAAGGAATTCCGCCTGATCGGGTCAGGGAGTTTCAAATCTACCTTGCGAGGATTATCAATGAGACGAGCAGGGTCGGAAAGATTGTCACAGACTTGTTGGCCTTTTCGCGGCGGTCAAGACCAATGATCGAGCGGGCAAACCTCAATCGCATCATCGACAGAACGTTGACCGTCATCGCCCACAAGATGCGTCTGATGAACGTCACGCCGGTCCCGCGATTGCTTCCCGATCTGCCTCTTGTGCCGTGCGATTCTTCACTGATGCAGCAAGTTGTCGTCAACTTGATGATGAACGGAGCGGAATCAATCCATGGCAAAGAAGAGGGCAGGGTATGGATCGAGACGCGTCTCAGTCCCGACGGCAATTCAGTGATCATGACTGTCGAAGACAACGGCGAAGGGATTCCGAAGGAAAATCTCGGCAAGATTTTTGACCCGTTCTTCACTACCAAAGAGGAAGGAAAAGGAGTCGGCCTTGGACTCGCCGTGGTGTATGGAATCGTCGATAGCCATGGGGGGGGAATTGCCGTTCAGAGTACGGTAGGAAAGGGAACGCTGTTCACCGTCTCTCTGCCGATTCATGGTGTGCCGCAGGGAGGCAAGGAGGAGACAACTGTGGATGTCGAACCGAGGCCGATCCTGTGATGAAGGTGGGCGTTGTTGCCATCGGATCGATTGAACAACGATGGTCCGACGCCGTCGAACGCCACATTCGCGCGGTGTTCGGTTTTTCGACCGAACGCCTGCCGCCGCTTGATCGTGTCGAGTTTGCGCTTGATGAACGCCGGGCACAGTACTCGTCGAGTTTGATACTGAGAGAATTGGCAACGCTTGGTCCACCAGCGGTAAGTCGGGTGGTGGGGATTACGGAATGCGACATCTTTATTCCCATGTTGAAATTCGTCTTCGGCCAGGCGCAACTTGGGGGACAGATTGCGGTCATCTCGCTGGCGCGGCTCAGACAAGAATTCTACGGATTGCCATCGGACGCGGAGTTGCTTGATCTCAGGATGAAAAAGGTCCTCGTTCATGAGCTGGGACACACGTTCGGACTGACCCATTGCACGGACAGAACCTGTGTAATGGTTCTCTCGACCAATCTTGACCAACTTGACGCAAAGCTCGATGCGTTCTGTGGAAGCTGTCTTGGGCTGATCCGCGAGCATCTTGGTAATGTTGACCATGAATGACACTGCTTGTGTTGGAAGGGATCGTGTGCTATGAAAAGTCAATGGGCTATTCTGGTAGTCGATGATGAAGACATCATGCGGGATTCGATGGCAGCGTGGCTGCGCGAAGACGGATATACGGTGCATACCGCTTCGACAGGCCGGGAAGCGCTCGAGCTGGCGCGTAAGAGAGATTTCGCGCTCTACTTCGTGGATCTCAAAATGCCCGGAGGCATCGACGGTATCCAGACAATGGTTGAATTGAAAAAGCTCTACCCCGATCCGGCGGTCGTGATCGTCACGGCCTATGCCACGGTGGATACCGCCATCATGGCGATGAAGCAGGGGGCCTATGAGTACATCGTGAAACCATGCAATCCCGAAGAAATCTCGCTCCTCGTCGAGCGCGTCATCAAGGTCAAGAACTTGCAGAGGGAAAATCTTCTTCTGAAGAAGAAGCTCACGCGAAAGTACAGCTTCCAGGATATCATCAGCAAGAACCAGAAGATGCAAGAGATCTTCCAGCTCGTGCGCGAAGTCTCGAGTCTCCGAAGTACCGTGCTCATCCAGGGAGAGAGTGGAACGGGAAAAGAATTGATTGCCAGGGCGATCCATTTTTCCGGTGATCGTGCGGACAAACCGTTCGTGTGTGTCTCATGTGCAGCCCTCGCGGAAACCCTGCTGGAATCAGAACTCTTCGGACACGAAAAGGGATCGTTTACCGGAGCCATCGGGCGGAAGAAGGGGAAGTTCGAGCTGGCCCACGAGGGAACGATCTTTCTCGATGAGATTGGAGACATTTCGTCGAAGCTGCAGATGGATCTCTTGCGCGTCATCCAGGAACGTACCTTCTTCCGAGTCGGTGGATCCGAAGAGATCCAGGTCGACACTCGCGTGATTGCCGCGACCAACAAAGATCTCCAGAAGGCCGTTGCGGATGGGACGTTTCGGGATGATCTGTACTATCGTTTGAACGTGATCAATATCCAGATACCGCCGCTGCGGGAGCGACGGGAAGATATCCCGCTTCTGGCCCGCAACTTTGTGGAACAGATATCTCATGAAGTGGGGAAGGAGGTCGAGGATATTTCCGAAGGGGCGCTGAAGATTCTTCTCGACCACGACTGGCCGGGGAATGTGCGGGAACTCGAGAATGCGGTTGAACGCGCCATCGTGACGACGAAGACACGCGTCTTGCTTGAAGAAGCGTTTTCATTCCTTGTGAATGGAAAGAAAGAAAAGAAGGGATTCGATATCCCCGCGGGGATGAGTCTCGAGGATCTCGAGCGCGAAGCGATCACAGTAACGATGCAGAGAACAGAGGGGAATGTCAAAGAGGCGGCATCAATTCTCGGGATCGATCGCTCGACGTTGTACGACAAGATCAAAAAGTACAATCTCGCTCGATGAGGAATGCCTCATACGTCGAGCATCATGACACCCAGGATTCCATCCCAATTGGCGTCCGGTCGCGTCTCCCGGAAACTATCGACCGGCGTCCCTCCGTCCGCAAGCGTTGCACCAACCCCCGGAATCTCGACGAGTCGATTCAATCGCTCCAACTCCGCCTGGAACCATCTGCGGGCTTCTCCGGCCCGAAAGAGATGTCTGGCGTGTGGCAGTTGAGTTGAGGGGCGAATCCGCAACAGCCACCCGCGCGTAGAGTCTCCTGCCTCGAGAACTTCCCCATCAATCGGAGAAACCACCCGGACCGACGACTCTCCCGTCTGAATCGTAAATGCCGGTTGATGCTGCTTGAGTGTGCTCCCGGCAGGTGGGAGCTGATACGTCGGGTTTGGACCGAGCAGTCGGGCAGCGAAATCATCCAATCCTATCACACACGTCCCATCCTCCTCTTCCTGAAGCCACGTGTGACCGCGGTGATAGTACCGTTTCTCGTCAATACCGAAACCACCATGGCCGGATCGCGATTCATGATCCTCCGGACGATGCCGTTCTTCCAATGACCGAAATCGTGGATACACGGCGCATGTCCCGCATTCGAAGAAATTGTCGCAGCTTCGTCCGGGAGCGAAACCCGACATCGCAAACCTGCAGGAACGCGCGCCGGCTGGAAGGTCTTCGAACGTCTCATGCCAGCGGAGCGTCCCGATCTTCCGGGTCCTCAGATCCTTCACTGACCGAACAGTCACCGTTGCCACCATCATCATGAGGGTTGTAATGACGGCAAAGAATACACCCAGGAAGATCAAAGAGGTCGCTTCCCATCGAAAATCATACACGAATGGAAACATGGGATCACCTTGTGAGAGAGTTGAGATCTCGTTCTTGTGGGAACAATGTCAGATATCTGAATGAGAATGAATACAACAACACGCCATACGCGATCACGGCGATGAATGTCGCAATCTCCTGCCAGCTGGGGATGTAGGAAAGAAACGGGTCAAACGGAAGCGTCGGCAATGCGAGGGTCTGAATCGTCATGACAAATCGATTGACCGCAATGCCGGCGCAAGCCAGAAGTCCCGCAGTGATGAGCCACCCGCGATGCTCACGAATCTTCCTCGTAAGAAGCATCAACGCCGGAACGAGTCCGAAGACGACGATCTCCGCAAAGAGGATCCACGTCCCGAATGATTCCTGATTGTAGTATTCGTAGGGAGAAAAAAGAAGCGAGGGGGACGTTCTGTTGATCCACACGAGCGTGTCGACCGATTTGAACAGCACATAGGCCAACAGCAGCCATCCGGAAATCCTCCCCAAGGATTGGAGGACTTCCGGCTTCACGAGTTTCTTCCGCGAAATCTTGGAAACAAGTGATGTTGTGAGCAGGATGAAGCTGGGCCCAATGGCTGCTGCCGACAACACAAAGAGGAAGAATGTCGAGGGCCAAATCCCAAATCCCTCACGAAAGGCGAACGGCCTCCCTTTGAGAACTCCGTACAGCCCTCCGAGTGACCCTTGGTGGAAGAACGAAAGGAAAACGCCGATCGCCGCGAGAACAGGAATCACCTTGTGGAGATTGTGCTGGAACACAAGGAGCGACGGACGTTCCTTCAACTTTCGATTCTTCAGAAGGATCGGCATGTACTCGACCGCAAGGACAACGAGGTAACAGGAGATGCAGAACGTCACCTCCGTCAGCATCGAATGGGCATTCGGATGCCAGAATGTGAACCATGCACGCAAGGGCTGACCAACGTCGATTGCAAGGACAGCCACAGCCCCGCTGTAGCAAATGAGACCGATCACGACTGCACTGTTGATAACGGCAGTGAATTCGCTTCGTTTCAGGATGTAGAGCAGAAGCCCCGTGAAGAATGCCCCTGCGCCGAATGCGATGATGGCAAGATCGAGGAAGATCCAGAGCCCAAACACGAACCGGTTGTCCATGTTCGTCTGGTTCAATCCTTCCGCAAGACACAAATACGCGCCGTAGAGACCGAAGCCCAAAACAACCACCCAAAAGAGAACCCACACGGAGAAGTTGCGCAGAGACGTTCGTTCGAGACCGCGTGTGATGAACTTGCTATCCATGGACTTCCTCTCCGGTTGAAGTTTCCTTTTCCATCTGTGCCATCTGTCGGATCCACTTGTGTTTCGACAGGTAGTAGACACGCGGCTCGGTTCCGAGTCTCGGGAGAAGTCGAAACGCGGAGGAGCTGTGCACAAGATCACCTACGCCCTGTTCGTTGTTCGCGGGTGTACCAAACTTGATTGCGCGTGTCGGGCACGCCTGCGCGCAGGCCGGCTCGTATGTCACTGGATCCGACGAGGCCTGACCATGTTCCGCTGCTGAGGCGCGGGCGGCCTGATATCGTCCGTGACAGAAATTACACTTCTCGACAACTCCTCTCATTCGGGGGGCAACATCGGGATTCAGCGTCTGCTCCATTCCTTCGGGCCATTCCGGATCCCACCAATTGAAATAGCGGGCGTGATACGGACACGCGGCCATGCAGTAGCGGCATCCAAGACATCGTTGCGACATCTGAAACACAATTCCGGTCTGTTGATCCACTTCAACGGCATTTTGAGGACAGACAGTCACGCACGGGGTCTCGGCGGCGCACTGCTGGCAAGGGAGCGGCAGATAGCACGCGGGCTTGCCGTCCCCGTTATTCCCCGATGAGACCTTGACCACCTTCATCCAGGTGACGCCGGTGCGATCGGTGGCATCCGGGTGTGCGGGTGCGACGTTGTTTTCGATCGCACAGGCGACCATGCAGGCCCCACATCCCGTACACCGATCAGCGTCAATCACCATAACATACTGGGAGGGCGAGATTTCAATACTCTTCATGATCTGGCCCTCTCGATTCGTACGAATATCGGTTGGTCTGTGTAAACCCTCCCCCCATACGAATTGATGATGCGAGGCCGAGTAGGAGAGATTGCATCGAGCTGTGAAACAGAGAGTTGAACCGTATCAGGCCGGACCGACGAATCGCAACGTACGATAGCTTCTGTCGCGCCATGCGGTGAATGAATGATGACTCTCTGTTCGGCGGCGAGCTTGAATCGGCGGGCCGTTTCGTGGTGGAGATACGCGAATCGGGATCTCGGTTTCAGATCGGATTCTTGGTAAATCTTGGACAAAATGGGTGAGACATGACCAAAACGAGCCGCAACATCCTCTCCAACCGGGACGACGAGGAGAGGGAATGAGGGATTGCTGTCGATGCCAGCATTGTCGAAGGCCAGCACTGACTCTGCAAACCTCTGTGCCGATGACGTGGACTTTCCCATGAGAAACAACCGTCCGTTCGTACTCGTTGCGACTCCATCATCCGACCATGCGGCGCCTTCCATGAGCGTTGCGTAGAAATCGCCGGACGAAAGAACACTGCCGAGAGGGATGGTTTCATCGTTGTTGGGGTGATGGATCGTTCCTCTTTTCGAATTGAAGATCGCATCGCATTGCAGCCGTAGAAGTTCTTCCGGTTCGAGCTGTGCGAATTCCTCCTTCGTCATCGCGTCTGACGCGCTGACGACGCGCTGGAGAATCTGCCAGGTCTCGCATCCCTCCTCGCTTTTGCTCCACAGTGGAGTGCTGATTTGAAAGGCGGAGGTGGCAACATATTCGCCGGATGGATTAGCCCGAACCGTTTCGTACGGTGCGTGAATGGGTATCAGGTAGTCGACCGACTCGCCGCGCTTCGGCCGGTACGGTGAACAGAGAACGATCGTCGCATTCTCCGCACGCATCTTGCGTCGAAGATCAGGCCATGAAACGGTCGTATCAGCCGCAGAAGCATCGATCATCAGGAGACGGAGCGAGTGATCGGGGACATTGCGAAGTCGGGTTGGAGGAGTCCGATGAGCACCCTTCCACGGCTGCGGCAGTGGACGCTTCTGGACCACACTCCCGTTCTTTCCAGTTGCACCGACGAGGTGATTCAGGATCCAGACAGAGTGGATGAGCTCCGCAGGGGCAAAGTCATCGGCGATTGCCGTCGCCGGACGATTTGATGCAAACTCCCTCGCTGTACGAACGATGACATCTTCAGGGATGCCGGTCACGGAAGCCACCCGGCCGGGGGGAAAGCGCCTTGTCAGGTCCATGAAGGAGAAGGGTTTGTTCCTCTTGAGATCAACGGCGCGGGCCGCTGATGCTGGATCATACAGGCGCTCCCCTACAATGACGTGCGCCAGGCCGAGCGCCAACGCCATTTCCGTTCCGGGTTTGATCGCAATATGCGTGTCGGCAACAATCGAGGAGGATGATTGATGGTGATCAATCTGAATAATGTTGAACTCCTCGCGCCGAGATCGAAACTGCTCAACGACAAGTGGCGAGATTCCCCAACCCTCGAAGAGCGATACACCGAAACTTAATAGTGTGCGCGTTCGAGAAAAGTCGAGGCCGTATGATTGACCGGGATCTTCGGTCATTTCCATCAACGCACGCATGAATCGTCCCTCATGATGGTCGGGAACGATGTAGCGCGCACCTAGGACGTGAGAAAGGAAAATCTGCTGAATATCCGACACCATTCCGTGCGGTCGGCAATCGAATAATGCGAACTCGCCCTCCTCGGGCCGAACGTGAATATTGTGCAAGATCTTTGCGATATGAGCGATGGCGTCCTCTACCGAAAGCTGTTCTGAGGAGATGCCGTTTTCTGTCGCAGTGAACCGGTGTGCGTTCCTGACTCGCGACGGATGATAGGCAAGATGGTGTCCTGCGAGACCAACCGAGCAAAGGTAACTGTGGCCGACACAGGGGTCCGGTGCTCCCCAGAGACTGACGGGTGTCTCCGAGATCATGCGGGCGTTCACGCGACATGCATTGGGGCACAGGGTGCAGCTCGTATACTTGTGCGTCACCGGTCCGCGCCGGAGCTTGGGAATCCACGACCAGTTTTGTGTCCAGATGGAGATGTCATCCAGCATCTTCCACGGCATCGGCGAAAGAAGGAATCCCAATGCCGATCCGCCGGCGAGCTTCAATATGTTTCTTCGAGAGAGTGCGCTTGACATGAGAAATCCTACTTATGGCATTTGAGGCAGCTGTTGGATGCGCCTCGTTCGTCGTGACAATCCGAGCAATCGTCCATTTTCATGCGGTCCCATGCTTTGAATCGCAATCCCGGGATGATCTGTCCTTCGATATTCCTGCTGTAACCGCTGATCCTGTTGATTTGACGATCGGTCAGCGTCTCGCTCTTCCCATGCGAACCATGACATCGTTCGCATTCAATCTCTGCAATCTGGACATGCTGGATGTGAGAGAAATAGACATTGTCGGGTTGGCGGGAGTATGTGCGCCAGGGGATTTCCCGATCATGCGCAACAAACTCATCAACAAGCCGCTTTTCTGCCTCACTCTCTCCGAGTACTTCGGAATGGCATTCTTTGCAGTTGGAAAGTCGGGGGATCGCCATGGAGCGGACATCCGCCGTGAAGGTGTGGCAGTTGTCGCACGTCATGCCGACGGCTTCTCCCGTATGGACGGCGTGGCTGAACTGCAGCGGCTGAGGTTCCTTCTGATAGAGCAATGACGGGAAAAAGACCCATCCGATCAGAAGCATTCCGACGAGTCCGGCCAGAAAAGAGAGTCGACCACTGTTCATTCCGTTTTCTCCCGGTGACGAGATGGTGAGAAGAATTCGTTGTAGAGGAACAAAACTTCCTCACGATCGAGATGTCTCGTCATGTCGGGACTCAGGCTCCCGCCGTCCGCCATTGCTCCGAGGAAATCCGGGTGGCGGGGAAGGAGATGGTCATGAACGATGGTTGTCAATTTGCTCACCTCGGATTTGATCCACGGGACGATCTCCTCGCCCTCGATGAAGCCTGCGCCTCCGTTCCCCGCGGACGAATGCTCCTTGCGACTCATTGTTCCCTCAAACAGCCAACCGAGTGTGTATGGATGGTGCGCGAGGTACTCGGGGTGAGCCCGCACGGTTGTATTGGTGCTGAAAATACGCAGGTCGACCGGGGAGACAATCGGGAGATCGATGCCGCGCGTCGAAACCAATGCTGCGGGTCTCCCTCCTGATGTGTTGGGGAGGTAACTCACCCCCTCGATCGCTCCGAGCACGTGGCTTGCAAACGCATCAAGCCCGATATGGATATCACCGTCCGGTTCAAGATCGATCCACATGTGATTCGGCGTGTACTGCAGAGAAGACGAGACCGGAATCCCTTCCACCATGAGATCGCCATCGTCTGCATTCCGGAGTTCCGCGTCGTGGGAATCACTCGAGACGCGTGCCGGCTTGGCATGCGAAACGAAGACGGGACAGTATTGGTGGTTTCGGGTGCCGCAACGGGTGATCAGCGACTCGCTGTATGGGATGTATTTTGTGACCGGCGTGGCGGCACAATACTGGACGAGCGATTCGTGGAGGAACGGACAGCGGCTGTGTGCCGAACGCTCTTCGTGGCATTCTTTGACGAGCGGACACGATGTATACCGTGTCGATGTGCACAACTCCTCGTGGGGAGCATCAGCGTCGCGCACGATCTGTTTTCGAATACCGGATGCGTGGCAGCTCTTCACCTGTGCTTCCCGAAGAAACGGGCATCGCTTGGCTGAGTGGCTCATTCGACCTCCATGAGAATATCAACGACCGGGATCGTAATGAATGTGAGACCGATTCGGCGCATACCCATCAGCCGAACGCGCGCTCACTCGACTTCTTTGGCGCCTTTTTCTGGTTCCGAACGATGTCGCCGTTCGGCGCGACGTATGTGCCGGAGGGATTGTCGATCCGTTCACCTCCGTCGGCCATTGTGACCCCCAAACCCGGAACGAGTGTGGCATGGTCGTCAGCGGCGACGAGCGCACGCTTGCGAATGCGGTCGAGCACCTCGCCAACAACCGCATAGCCGACTGCGCCCAGACATATCAGCACCACAATACCGAGAGCGACATTCGTGACATTGAGCCAGAACGCCTCAGGATCATCAAATCCAAACATGGGTGGACTCCTTATGCTATCTCGAATTGAGTATTCATCGTTGGGAAAAACCCACGATCTGCATTCTTCAATTTGCGTACCCGATCCACATCGGGTGGGAATACGACGCAGAGACCCAAAACAGGTCATTTCAAAACATGTTGAGCGGAGTGTTGAATTCGTCGAACAGCTGTGTGAGGGAATTGCCGACCGGCGTGTTGGAAAGGCCGACTGTTGAGGTGAGGAGAGCATCGAATCGCGCGAATTGATTGTTCCCGCATTTTTCGACACATTTGCCGAACACTTCTGCACAAGATGTTTTCGAAACCGCTTGTTCGAACTTGCCGTCCATCGGAGGTGATGCCGATCTATGAATCTCGTCATTACGAATGCTGAAATTGTCACTCCCTTTCGAATCCTCAGTCGCGGAACAATCGTCGTCGAGGGGAAGAAGATAGCCGAAATTGGGGGTGTGAAAGATGTGAAGACGCCCAAGGGGTGCACGGTGATCGATGCCGAAGGGATGATCCTGACGCCGGGGTTCGTAGACTTGCTTGTTCACGGTGGAGGAGGGCACGGATTCGCCGACATGAGCAGTGAGGCGGTCGAAAATATTTCCAAGTTCTTTTTCGAGCACGGAACCACCGGCATGCTCGCGTCGCTGTACAGCAAACGCGAGCCCGAGCTGATCGCCGATGTGAGCCGCATAGCGGATTTCTGTGAGGGGGCAAACGGATCAAACGTTTGGGGCATCCACCTCGAAGGACCATTCATCAACAAGGAACAACACGGCGCCATGAAGGTGGAGTACCTTTGGAAGCCCGATGTCCAGAAATGGAAACGGGTCTTTGCCGCGAGCCGGGGGTCCATCAAACTCATGACGATCGCACCGGAGCTGGAAGGAGTCGATCAGGTGATGCGGGAGGCGGCGAAGCATGGAGTTGTCCTCTCGATCGGGCATTCCGTAGCGACATATCAGGATGTCCTGAATGCCATCGACAATGGCGCCGCCCATGTCACGCATATGTTCAATGCGATGAAGCCGTTTCATCATCGGAAGCCGGGGGTGATCACGGGCGCGCTCCTGCACAATGAGCTGAAGGTGGAACTCATCGCCGACGGCATTCATGTTCATCCGGCTGTGATGAAACTCATCTATCGCGTGAAAGGCGAAGGGGGAATCATTCTCATCACCGATGCCATTCGTGCATGCGGAATGCCGGAAGGCGAATACCACTTCATGGATCAGAAGATTTTCGTGAAGGGAAAGACCGCATATCTGGAAGATGGGACACTGGCCGGAAGTACGCTCACGATGGAGGAAGCGGTGAAGATCATGGTGAGGGAGGTCGAGGTTCCCCTGACTGATGCCGTGCGGATGGCCTCGCTCAATGGCGCGAAGGTGCTCGGCTTGGAACATCGGAAAGGGATTCTCGCCGTCGGAAAAGATGCAGATCTCGTGCTCCTGAACAAGGATTTCGAGGTCCAGATGACGCTCTACGAAGGAAAGATAAAGTACGCTGTGCCTGGTCTTGAGACATGATGTGTCGGTCCGGCACTGGCCCGCTTCGTTGCATCCTCAGCCTCACAAGGAGAGATTCAGATGGCAGACGATACTTCGACGAAAACCACCAAGCGATTGCTCTCGCTCGACGTCTTCCGCGGCGCGACAATTGCCGGCATGATGCTCGTGAATAATCCCGGCGATTGGAATCAAATCTATGCCCCCTGGAAACATGCCGCGTGGGATGGGTGGACGTTCACGGATACAATATTTCCGTTCTTTCTCTGGATTGTCGGTGTCGCGATGACCCTCTCATTCGCGAAACGGGTTGAGAGAGGAGACAACAAGGGTTCGTTGGCTCTCCATGTGCTCCAGCGATCAGCCATCATCTTCGTTCTTGGGTTGGTCCTCAGCGGCTTTCCGTTCGGGCTCGCGTTTGGCCACAATTACTCATTCGCGACAATGCGCATTCCCGGCGTCTTGCAGAGGATTGCCGTGTGCTATCTCGTGGGTGGGCTCATCTATCTTTGGTCCGGATTCCGAGTTCAGATCGCAGTCACAGTCGGTCTGCTGGTCGTCTATTGGCTTGCGATGGCATTCATTCCGGTTCCGGAATATGGTGCAGGGGTGCTCGCACCGACGGGAAATCTGTGCTGGTACATCGACTCGACGCTCCTGCGAGGGCACACCTGGTCAGGCGCGCCGGCGCCCGGATTCGATCCGGAGGGGATCTTCAGTACGTTGCCCGCCGTTGCGACCGTCATGTTTGGCGTTTTCACCGGCCATCTGTTGCGGAGCAAACTCTCCGACGCAGATAAGACCGTCTGGATGTTCGTGATCGGAAATCTGCTTGTCCTGACGGGTCTCATCATGGACAACTGGCTGCCGATCAACAAGAACCTCTGGACGAGTTCATACTCCGTATTCATGGCGGGACTTGCGTTGAACGTCTTTGCACTCTGTTACTGGATCATCGATGTGGTGGGGATCAAGTGGTGGGCAAAGCCCTTCCAGATCAACGGCCTGAATGCCATTACCGTCTTCTTCCTCGCGGGTCTCATCGGACGATTGACGTCATTGATTCGGTTTGATATGGGGGAGGGGACACGTGTGAGTTTGAGGCGACTGTACTACGATCTTCTCTTTGTGCCGATCGGGGATCCCATGCTCGCGTCGTTCATTCATGCGATCGCGTTCATGATGGGACTCTACCTCATTGCGTACATCATGTACAAGATGAACTGGATTATCAAGGTGTAGCGAGGAGGGAGACCCAATCTGCGGCGAGGTGGTGTCAGGGCTTTCGTCCTGACGCCGCATGATCTGCAGCGAGGCGGTGTCAGGAGTTTCGTCATGACACCGCAATAGTCAGAGCCTGGGCAAGCTCAGGTTCTCACGCTCGATATCCTTAAAGTACTTCACCGTCCCGACCTTCAGCTCGAATGACGCGTCATCGTCACAGACGATCATCCCGTGGCGATGGAGCTGGAGCATGGAAACCGTCCACATGTGATTCACCCCCTCCTCGACGACCTTCTGCAGCGCTCTTGCTTTTGCAATCCCGTTGATGATAATCACCACCTCCCTCGCATCCATCACCGTTGCGACCCCGACCGTGAGCGCGGTCTTCGGCACCTTGTTCGGGTCGTTCCCGAAGAAGCGGGAATTGGCCACGCGGGTATCATAGGTCAGTGTCTTGATTCGGGTGCGCGAAGAGAGTGAGGAACCCGGTTCGTTGAACGCAATATGTCCGTCGGCTCCGATGCCGCCAAGAAAGAGATCGATGCCGCCTGCGCGTCGAATCGCCTCTTCGTAATCGTGGCACTCCTTCTCAAGGTCTTTCGCGTTGCCGTCGAGAATGTGAACGTTTTCCTTTGGAATATCGACGTGGCTGAAGAGATGATGCCACATAAAGTAGTGATAGCTTTCCGGATGATCTTCGGGGAGGCCGACGTATTCGTCCATGTTGAATGTGACAACGTTTTTGAACGAAACTTTTCCTTCCTGACAGAGCTTGACGAGTTCTCGATATGTGCCGATGGGAGAGGACCCTGTGGGGAGTCCGAGAACGAACTTCTTTTCGGGTGTGGGATTAGACGACTTGATCTTCTGGGCGATGTAGTACGCGGTCCATTTGCTGAGTGTGGTGTAGTCCGGATGAATGATAATTCTCATAGTTGATCCACCTTTCTTGGGTGCGGAGAATTGAAAATGAGGAGCTCGTGAAAACCGGTTCAGAAAAACTAAGACAAATTGCCGGAAAAACAAACGCGGCGGCACAGCGTTGCGAAAAAACATTTACACTTTTTAATGACGCCCATCGTGCGACGTCTCATGGAGTTAGCGGATTGTCGGGGATTCGTACGCGGTCGTCGCGGCCCGTGACTTCCGGATCGACGGAACGATCTCGGACCGTCGGGTCTGCTCGATCTCAAATGCTCAGAAACAAGACGGGAACAGCGTCCCGACTTGGCGGCTTGACATCTACGTCAAGATTTTTCTATATTCCGTCGAGCGAAACCGCGTCGCTCGAAGGATTGCACCACGACATTCTGACATTTCCCCCCGTCAGAATCAGTTTCACCCACAATGCATCCTCACTCACTTCACATAGCGCATCCAATCAGTCTCTCTATTGCTCTCAAGAGGAGATTATCTGTTATGAGTTCCTCGCTCAGTAAACTTGTCCTTTGCCTCCTTCTTTCGATCTCTTCACTGGCTGCGCAGACAGGCAAAATCACAGGGATTGTGAAAGAGGCAGGATCGAATGAACCGCTTGTCTCCGCAAATGTCGTGATCGAGGGAACAACCATCGGTGCAGCAGCAAATGTCGATGGTTTTTTTGTGATCCTGAATGTTCCGCCTGGCCTGTACAACGTCCGTGCATCGATGATGGGGTATAACCCCGTGACGATTTCCAATGTGCGGGTGAATATCAACCAGACGACGAATCTCGACTTCGAGCTCAGGCAGGTTGTCCTGGAGACCCAGGAAATTGTCGTTGAAGCGTCACGCCCTATCGTGGAGCGCGATGTCTCGTCAAGCCGTGTAAACATCACCGCCCGGGAGGTTGAGAACCTCCCTGTGTTCAGTGTTGTGAGCGTGATCGGGCTTCAAGCGGGTATTCAAGGGATGCAAGTGCGAGGGGGCGGCTCCGATCAGACGGCCTTCCTTGTCAACGGCCTCACGTTGAGGGATGAACGGAACAATCTGCCCTATACAGCCATAAGTCTGCTTTCGATCCAGGATATCCAGATCCAGACCGGCGGCTTCAATGCAGAATACGGGAACGCCAGATCGGGTGTGGTCAACGTCATCACGAAGGATGGAGGGCAGAGATACAACGTCGGGGCGGTGATCCGCTTCAGTCCGCCGACACGAAAATACTTTGGGATGACGCCGAACAATCCAAACTCGTACTGGATCCGTCCGTATGTCGATCCGGCCGTCGCGTTTACGGGTACCGCCGATGATCCCGCGAGGGGATATGTGAGCCCGTGGGATCCATGGACACAGGCCCAATACCGCCGGTTTGAAGGGTGGAATCTCATCTCGCAGAAACTGATGGCGGACAATGATCCGACGAACGATCTCACCCCCGAGGCGGCACAGCGCGTGTTCATGTGGCAGCACCGCAAGTCTTTCGACATCACGAAACCGGATTACGACATCGACTTCGGGTTTGGAGGACCGGTCCCGGTGCTCAACGCGATGATTGGGAAGATGCGGTTCTACTATTCCTACCGGCAATCGAGCACGCAATATGCAATCCCGCTCTCACGCGACGCCTACTCCGATTTCAATCACAAACTCACGGTGACCTCCGACGTCGGGATCGGCATGAAGCTGATGATCGAAGGTCTCATGGGACGGAATGAGGCCGTCGACTGGAATCAAACCGGCACGTATGGCAGTTTTTCGGAGCCGTGGACGATTGGAGAACGGATGAACCGCGTGAGTTTCATCGACTCCCGCCTCTTCACGAACGACTACTGGGCTCCCAACGCGGTCGAGCGACAGATGGTGGGGGCCAAGTTCACTCATGTCCTGAATCCGTCGACATTCTATGAAGTCAGCGCGCAGCGGTTCTATTCCTCCTACAGCACAGCGCCCGGTCGCATGCGTGACACATCGAGAGTATACAAGTTCGGCAACAACTACTATCTCGACGAGGCGCCATTCGGATTTTTCCCGAGTCCCGAAAACTACTCGACGACCGGCATCGACGGTCTTCGCATGGCGATCGGGATGAGCAACGCGCGCGACACCAGCAAGACGACCCGCTATCAAATCAAGTTCGATATTTCCAGTCAGGTCGACAAGTACAACGAGCTCAAGGCCGGTTTCGAATACGTGTACGTCGACAATGCCGTCAACTACGGATCCGTCGATCTCGTCCTGCCTTCGGGACGGTCGACCTCGAAGTGGCAAACCTATCCCAGGAGACTCGCGGCGTATGTGCAGGACAAGCTGGAATTCGAGGGGATGATCGCGAATTTCGGCTTGCGTTACGAGATGTCGCATGCGGGGGGTGACTGGTATGAATACGATCCGTACACCAAGGTGTTCCGAGGCGCGCAATCGCAGAACATCGACACGCTGTTGAAGCGCGTGCCGACTCAGAAGATCGATGCGTTGAGTCCGCGACTCGGAGTCTCATTCCCGATCACCGAGAACGCGAAGCTCTTCTTCAACTACGGACACTTCAGAGACATTCCGCTGCCGGAGAGTCTCTTCCTCGTCAGAAGAGAAACCGCGTCGCAGGATATCATCCGGCTGGCAAATCCCAATCTTCCCCTTGAAAAGACCGTCGCATACGAATTGGGGTACGAACACAATTTGTTCGACATGTTCCTCCTCAGGGTCGCCTCGTACTACAAGAACATCAGCAACCAATCACGGCTCGTGAACTACATCGGATACAACAACGTCCCCAATTACTCCGTCACGACCAATACTTCGTACGAGGATATCCGTGGCTTTGAAATCACGATGACGAAGAATCGAGGGAACTGGGTCCAGGGATTCGTCAACTATACCTACATGGTCTCGACGAGCGGAGAGTTCGGCAGACCGCGGTATTATCAGAATCCTGTTGAGCAGCGTTCCGACGAGCGGACAAATCCGGTGCAGACCAGGCCTGTGCCGCGTCCCTATGCGCGCGCCAATATCGATTTCTTCTCCCCTCCTGACTACGGTCCAAACGTCCTCGGTATTCGGCCCTTGGGCGATCTCAGATTGAACATCCTCGGTTCGTGGAGATCCGGTTTCTACTTCACGTGGGTCGGCGGCGGTTCGGTTCCCGGCGTGCAGTACAACACGAAGTGGAACGATACGTACGGTCTCGACATCCGGGTGAGCAAGAACCTGAGCTTCGGCGCTCTCAACATCCAGTTCTTCATGGACATGTACAATGTGCTCAACCTCAAACAGTTGACCACATACGGGTTTATCGACGGGACGGACTATGAGAACTATCTGAAATCACTCCACTTGAGCACGGCGTTCAACCAGTGGTACGGCAATATCCCGGGAGACGACAATCCGGGGGACTATCGGAAGGCGGGCGTCGCATATCAGCCGATGGTCTATGCCGCAAGTCTCACCTCGGTGACGTCACCGAGTCCCGTTCCGTTCTACTATGATGCCTCGACCAAGCAGTACTATCAATGGTCAAACAACCAGTGGCAGCTTGTCGATCAAGGCCGTCTGGACAAGGTGCTGGAGTCCAAAGCCTACATCGACATGCCCAATCAGGATTGGCTCAACTTTCTGAATCCGCGGAATGTCTTTTTCGGACTTCGGATTTCATACCAACTCTAATCGTGGTTCGTCGGATCGGCTCCATCACATATGACATGAAAGTACTTTCTATGCAGACACTCACCCGAAGAATCTTCTTCAGCATCTGCTGCCTGACGATCGTGCTCGCAGCAACGGTGCAGACTCTTCATGCGCAGGGACAGACGAAGTGGCTCACCGTCGGATCGCTCCACAACTGGTTCTCGGAAAAAGGATGGGAGATTGAGGAGGGGAATCAGCGCATCCAGCAGTACGGGTTGCGTTGGCCCGCACAGTAC
>Ga0194111_10003329_pt1 | contig 19142 bp, 10 predicted proteins | sample TA2KigC300mmetaG_FD_146194 | JGI IMG/M metagenome (GOLD analysis project Ga0194111, IMG submission 146194) | Freshwater microbial communities from Lake Tanganyika, Tanzania - TA2015033 Kigoma Deep Cast 300m | ecosystem: Environmental > Aquatic > Freshwater > Lake | place: Tanzania: Lake... | reverse complement strand
CGGCCGGGCTACCGCCGAGCAGGATCGGCCCTTTTAAAACCAGAATCGGGCGTGAACTTCGCCGCGGCTATCGTTAATTATTACGAATATCATCCAAAAAAGTATACATTTATCCAGGATGGCGTGTCCCCCTGGGGGAGGGTTTGGTATAATGCCGAGGGATGTCGATTTTTGCCATAAAAGGACTCCCTGACATGAGAAACCTTCGCCTCAAGATCCTCATCCTCCTCGGCCTGGCCCTCCTGCCCCTCGACCGGGCGAAGGGGACGGCCCCGGCCGGCCGGAGCGACGGCGAGTGCTTCACCGTCCTCGTCGGCAGGAACGCCAGCGCCGACGGGTCGGTCCTGGTCGCCCATAACGAGGACGACCGGGGTCAGATCGTCGTCAATGTCCGCAAAATCAAGCCCCGGGATTACGGCGGGCCGCGGAAGGTCGCCCTGGGACGGGGGGCCGTTCACGAAACCGACGGCCGGACGTCGGGCTTCCTGTGGATCGAGGCGACGACCCAGGAGTTCGCCGACAGCTTCATCAACGACCACGGGGTCCTCATCACCTCGGACAGCTGTCCCTCCCGCGTCGCCGGCGACGACACGACCGACGGCGGCATCGGCTACATGCTCCGCCGCCTCATGGCCGAGAAGGCCTCGTCGGCCCGGGAGGCGGTCAAGATCGGCGGCGAGCTCATCGAAAAATACGGCTATCGCGCCTCCGGAAGGACCTACTCGATCGCCGACAAGAGCGAGGCCTGGATGCTGGCCGTCCTCCGGGGGCGGCATTGGTACGCCCAGCGGGTCCCCGACGACGAGATCGCCGTTCTCCCCAACCACTTCACGATCCGGGGGATCCGGCCGGACGACCCGGACCATTTCCTGGGCAGCCGCGACATCGTCGAATACGCGGCGAAAAACGGTTGGTACGACGCGGCCAAGGACGGGGCGTTCGATTTCAAGAGGGCCTTCGAGAGGCCCTCGAACCGAGAACCGGCCGCCGACGGCAACGCCCTCCGCCAATGGAGGGGCCTGAACCTCCTCGGCGGGACCCCCTGGGAGCTCGGCCGCGACTATCCATTCTCCACGAAACCCGGCCAAAAGGTGACCGTCGAGGCTCTGATGGCCGTCCTTCGCGACCACTACGAGGGAACCCCCTACGACACGACCGACGGCTACAAGACCGGCTCGCCCAACCGGACGAAATTCCGGACGATCTGCACGGCCTCGACGATCAACGCCTTCGTCGCCTCCTTCCGTTCCCATCTCCCGGAGCCGATCTCGGTTTCCCTCTGGCTGGCCTTCGGCAAGCCAGACACGACCGTCTTCCTGCCCCTTTACCCGGGCGTGGAGTACCTCCCCCCCGGCGCCGGGGTGGGGCCGGACACGCACGACGACGAGCCGATGTACCGGTCGCACTTCGAGGACGCGGACATCAAGACCGCGAAAAACGCCCTTCTCCACACCAAGGTCCTGGCCCTCGAGAACGCGGCCGAGGCGAATTACGGCCCGATGCGCGAAAAGCTCGAGAAAGAGCTTTTCCCCGCGGAAAAGTCTTTTCTCGAGGGACGGCCGAAATTCGAGGCCGAATTCGCGGCCCTCTGCGCCAAGGACAAAAAAGCGGCCCTCTCGAAGCTCGAGGCCTACGTCGCCGCGGCCTTCGAAAAAATCGAGGCTCTCACGGAAAAGCTCCTGAAGTGACTCCCCGTTTGATCCGGACGAGCGAAGCCTACGCCGCGGCCCTGGACCGCTCCGACCCGCTGGCCCGATTCCGGCGCAGGTTCCACGCTCCTTCGGGGAAGATCTACATGGACGGGAATTCCCTCGGCCTTCTTTCGGGCGAAGCCGAGCGTTCGCTCGTCCGGGTTCTCGAGGAATGGCGAACCCTTGGCGTCCGGGGCTGGATCGAAGGCCCTCACCCCTGGTTCTACGCGGCCGAGGAGGCCGGCGCGGCCGCGGCGCCCCTCCTCGGGGCCCGGGCGGACGAGCTCGTCTTCACCGGGACGACGACGGTCAACATCCACACCCTGGTCGCGACGTTCTACGAGCGGCGCGGACGAAGGACGCGCATCCTCGCCGACGCCCTCGATTTCCCGACCGACATCTACGCCCTCCGGTCCCAGATCGCCCTGAAAGGCGGCGATCCCGAGGCCGACCTCGTCCTCGTCCCGAGCCGGGACGGCCGGACGATCGAGGAGGAGGACATCATCGACCGGCTGACCCCGGAGGTCGCCCTCGTGTTTCTCCCCTCCGTCCTCTACCGCAGCGGCCAGCTTCTCGACATGGCGAGGCTGACCCGCGAGGCCCATCTCCGAGGGATCCCGATCGGCTTCGACTGCAGCCATTCCGCCGGCGTCGTCCCCCATCGCCTGAGCCGGTGGGGAGTCGATTTCGCCGTTTTTTGCGGCTACAAGTATCTCAACGGCGGGCCGGGTTGCAGCGCCTTTCTCTATCTCAACAGGGCTCATTTCGGCAGGAAGCCGGCCCTGGCCGGCTGGTTCGGAAACAACAAGGCGAGCCAATTCGACCTCAGCCTCGATTTCGACCCCGCCCCGGCCGCCGGAGGCTGGCAGATTTCCTCGCCGGGAATCCTGGGGTCGGCGACGATGCCCGGCGCCCTGGCCGTCCTCCGGGAGGCCGGGATCGGCCGGATCAGGCGGAAATCGGTCCGGATGACGTCCTATCTCATCGACCTCGTCAAAGCGACCTTGGAAGCCCCGCCCTACGACTTCCGAATCGGCACCCCTTTGGATCCGCGCCGCCGGGGAGGACATGTCGCCCTCGAACATCCCCGGGAGGCCTTGAGGATCAGCGAGGCCTTGAAGACCCGCGGCGTCGTTCCGGATTTCCGTCCGCCGAATATCATCCGGCTGGCCCCCGTCCCCCTCTACAACACCTATCGCCAGATCCGGCGCGTCGTCCTCCACTTGAAAGGCATCGTCGACACCGGCGAATACCGGGCTTTTTCCCACCGCCGGAAAGCCGTTTCCTGACCGTCCGAGAGGAAAGGAGGGAGTCAAGGAATGCCTGAAAAACCCTGGCATAGCCTTCCGGCCGAGGCGGTCGCCGAGGTCCAGCAAACGGACCTCGCGGGGGGGCTTTCTCCGGACGAGGCCGCCCGCCGCCTGGACGAATTCGGACCCAACCGGCTGACGCTGGTCAAGACTCAGGGCCCGCTCCTGAGGTTCCTGCTCCAGTTCAACCAGCCGCTCGTCTTGATCCTGCTGGCGGCGACGGCCGTCACCGCGGCCGTCGGGGAGTGGATCGACGCGGGCGTCATCTTCGCCGTCGTCCTGGCCAACGCGGTCATCGGCTTCGCCCAGGAGTCCAAGGCCCTCCAGGCCATCGACGCCTTGGCCCGGGCCATGACCAGCACGGCCACGGTCATCCGAGCCGGGGAGCGCAAGAGGATCGCGGCCGAGGGCCTCGTCCCGGGGGACGTCGTCGTCCTCCAGTCCGGAGACAAGATTCCCGCCGACCTCCGGCTTTTCGGCTGCCGCGAGCTGCGCGTCGATGAGAGCGCCCTGACCGGCGAGAGCCTTCCGGTGTCCAAGGGGGACGGGCCGGTCGAGGAGTCGACGATGTTGGCCGACCGCCGCGGCATGGCCTACTCTTCGACCCTCGTCATCCACGGAGCGGCCAAGGGATTAGTCGTCGCCGTGGGGGACGAGTCCGAGATCGGGCGGATCAACCGGATGATCGCCGCGGCCGAGGTCATCGACACGCCGCTGACGCGGAAGATCAAGCAATTCAGCTCCGTCCTCCTTTATGCCATCCTCGCCCTCGCGGCCCTGACCTTCGCCGCCGGATATCTTCACGGCCAGCGATGGGTCGACTTGTTCCTGGCCTCGGTAGCCTTGGCCGTCAGCGCCATCCCGGAGGGCCTGCCGGCCGCCCTGACGATCACCCTGGCCATCGGGGTCGGCCGGATGGCCAGGCGCAATGCCATCATCCGCAAACTGCCCGCCGTGGAGACCCTCGGCGGCACGACCGTCATCTGCTCGGATAAAACCGGGACGCTGACCCAGAACGAGATGACCGTGACCCGGCTTTATGCCGGAGGCGCGCGCTACGGCCTTTCCGGCGTCGGCTACGCCCCTGAAGGACGGATCTCACCCGAGAACGGAGGGCCGTCCGCCGAATCCAACCGGGCCTTGGCCGAACTGCTGACGGCCGGCGTGCTCTGCAACGATGCGCGCCTGGAGAAAACCGACGGGGGTCTCCGCGTCGAAGGGGATCCGACCGAGGCGGCTCTGATCGCCTCCGCCGGCAAACTCGGCCTCCGAAAAGAGGAGGCCGAACGGCGATTCCCCCGCCTCGACGTCATTCCTTTCGAATCCGCCCGGCAGTATATGGCCACCCTGCACGACCAAGGGGCCGGGCGGCCCAAGGTCCTCTACGTCAAAGGATCGATCGAAAGCATCTGCCTGGAGTGCGCCCTGGGATACGGCCGCGAGGGCGCGCCGGAAGTTCAGGATTCCCTGGAGGTCCATCGGGTCGTCGAAGAGATGGCCTCCGACGGCCTCCGGGTCCTCGCCTTCGCCCGCAAGGAGATGCCGGCGGAGACAACCCGGATCGGGCCGGAGGATCTGGCCGAAGGCTTGGAGTTCATCGGGCTCCAAGGGATGATCGACCCGCCGCGCCCCGAGGCCTTGGCCGCGATTCGGGATTGCCAGAAAGCCGGCATCCTGGTCAAGATGATCACCGGCGACCACGCCGGGACGGCGGCGGCCATCGGCCGCCGGCTGGGCCTCTGCAGCGACGCCTGCGCGATGCACACGGAGGAGGTCCTGACCGGCCGGGAGTTGGCCTCGCTGTCCGACGTGGAAATCATCGAGGCGGCCGAGCACACGGCGGTCTTCGCCCGGGTGACCCCGGAGCAGAAGCTGCGCCTGGTCGAGGCGCTCCAGCGGCGGCATCACGTCGTGGCCATGACCGGCGACGGGGTCAACGACGCCCCGGCCCTCAAGAAGGCCGACATCGGGATCGCCATGGGCGTCAACGGGACGGAAGTCTCCAAAGAAGCCGCCGACATGATCCTGACCGACGACAATTTCGCGACCATCGAAGCCGCCGTCGAGGAAGGCCGGGGCGTGTTCGACAACCTGACGAAGTTCATCACCTGGACCCTCCCGACCAACGGCGGCGAAGGCCTAGCCTTGATGGCCGCGATTTTCTTCGGCCTCGATCTGCCGGTCCTCCCCCTCCACATCCTCTGGATCAACATGACCACGGCCGTGCTGCTCGGGTTGATGCTGGCCTTCGAGCCCAAGGAACCTGGGATCATGGACAGGCCGCCAAGGAAGCCGAAAGAGCCGATCCTGACCGGACCCCTGGCCTTCCGCATCATCCTCGTCAGCGTCCTCCTCATGGTCGGCGGATTCGGCCTTTTCAAGCTGGAGATGTCGGGCGGCGGAAACATCCTCCTGGCCCGGACCCGGGCGGTGAACCTGTTCATCTTCGGGGAGATGTTCTATCTCTTCAACTGCCGGTCGCTCGTCCGGCCGCTTCGCGAACTGGGCTTTTTTTCGAATCGATGGTTCTGGGGCGGCATCCTTCTCATGACCCTCCTCCAGGCGGCCTACACCTATCTGCCGGTCTTCAACCGGGTCTTCGGCAGCCATCCCATGAAGGTCGGGGATTGGGCCCAGGTCCTTGGATTCAGCCTGCTCATCAGCCTGGCCGTCGCCGCGGAAAAAGCCGTCCGCTTCAGGTTTGTCCGGCGCAAGCGCTTGTCGCTCGACGGCGGAAGATGAGGTTTCGTCAATCGGCCTCCGGCGGGAGGGCGAAGAACCGGAGGGCGGCGATTTCCGGCGGCAGCTCCTTCCCCTCGCCCGTGTCCGTTCGTCGCCGCTCTTCCGCCCCGGCCTCCGCTTCGGCCAGGTAATCGCGGTAGAGCCGCCGCCGGACGGAGGCCGGGAGCGGGCGCGAAAGGGGCTCTCCCTCGGTCCGCAGCGCCTCGGCCAAGGACAAGTCCTCGTAGGCCATGGGATCCCGGACGTGAGTCCAACTCCCCGTCTTCAAATCGAACCGATACTCCGACAGGAACCGTCCCCCTTTTCGTCCGACGAAATCGACGGCCTCGATGAGATAGTCCGCCTCGGCGTCGTCCATGGCGAAATGGAAGCCGACCCGGCACCAGCCCGGTTTGACGCCCTCGTAACCGCTCCGGATCGCCGCCCGATACTTCTCGGAGGCCGCCTCATCGATGCCGAGCAGCTCATGGCCGTAGGGTCCGGCGCAGGAGCACCCCGCCCGGGACTGGATGCCGAAGAGGTCGTTGAGGAGAGCCGTGACATACTTCGGGTGGAGATAGACGCCGGATTCTTCCCTGATGTTGAAGGAGACGATCCCGATCCTCCGGCCGGGGTCAAGGGGGCCGAGGATCTCGAGCCGGGGGTTCTTCGTCCATCTCTCGAAAGCCCGGGTCAGGAGCTCCCTCTCCCGCCGCTCGATCCTCTCGACCGTGACGGCTTCCTTGACGAGAAACGAGAGGGCCGCCTTGATGGTCTGGAGGACGCCCGGCGTGCCCGCCTTTTCCCTTTCCTCGACATCGGCGAAGAAATCGTGCCCCCGGCGGCCGACATAAGCCACCGTCCCGCCTCCGCTGACCGACGGAGCCAGGTCGGCCCGGTAGACCCGTTCATTGAAGACGAGGATCCCGCTCGAGCCGGGGCCGCCGATGAATTTGTGGGGGGAAATGAAGACCGCGTCCAGGCTGGCGTCCTCCCCGTCCGCTCCCGGAGGGGGGTTCATGTCGATGGCCGCGTATGGCGCGCTGGCCGCATAGTCGAAACAGGCCAGGGCCCCGAAGCGATGGAGCAGCCCGGCGATTTCGCGGACCGGGGATATGAGGCCGGTCACATTCGAGGCCGCCGAGAACGAACCGATCCGAAGCCGGTTCCCGTACTCGGGCTTCCGGAGAAGCTCTTCGAGATGTCCCAAATCGATACCCCCGTCGGGGCTGAGCCGGACGACGACGACGGAGCACAATCCTTCCCGCCAGGTCAGCTCGTTGGAATGATGCTCGTAAGGACCGATGAAGACGACGGGCTGGCGCGTCTCGAGGAACCTCCCGAAATCCGCGCCGAGCCCGGCCTTCCGGGCGAATTCTCCGGCCAAGGCGGCCAGGAGGGCACGCGTCGCGGGGGGGAAGGCGGTGCCGATGATGTGCTGAAAGCGGTCGATGGCCGCCGTGCTCCCGAAGCCGAGGCTGACGATCCGACCCCGGGGCCCGGCGTTGACCGCATCCTTGATCGCCCCCTCCGCCTGGCGGAGAAGCCGGGTCATGTTCCTTCCGGTGATGTCGTCCTCGGTGTGGGAGTTGGCGTAATGGCGCTGGAGGCGCATGAGGTATTGCTCGATGAACCTCAGACACCGCCCCGAGGCCGTGTAATCGCCGTAGACCATGAGCCTCTCTCCGAAAGGCGTGGCGATGGCCGCGTCGATCCCGACGATCTCGTCCCGCAGAAAGGAGAACTCTATCGGCGTTTTCATGCCGAATCTATAGCACAGCCCCCCCGTCGAATCAAAATCCCGGTCCCATTCCTCGAGCCGGAATCCCCCGCTGAACCGGGCGTCGTCGGACTTCGTGTCGGGCGGACGCGAAAGGCCCGCCGGGCGGCTTTTCGGGGAGGCATTTGCGGCCGGCGGGCCGTTTGTGGAACAATGCCGTCATGCGCGTTCGCAAGATATCCGGGTTCGTCATCTTGGCGGCGGTTCTCGTCGGCGGGCCCCTCCGTGCGAGCCATGGCCGGGGCGCCTCCGATGAGACGGGCCTCCGTTCGGTCCGGTTGGCCGGGCCCCCCGGCGCCGAAACCTCCGTCTCCGCCCTCGTCCTCGCAGGAGGTCGGGAAATCGCCCTGTCGCCTCCGCTCCCGCTCTACTCGATGGTCGTCGACGGCCGGCCGGAGACGGCCTCCTCCACCCCCTCCGGACTGACGGTCTCCGTCGAGCCGGAGGACGGGTTCAAACCGGGGACGAAACTCCGTCTCATTTTCCGCAACGTTTCGAAATCCAAGGTCACGATCGAGAATCTCGTCCCGCTGGCTCAAGGCGAAGACCGGGTTTACATCACGGCCGGCCTTCCGAACGAACCGCCTCACCATCTCAGCCGGACCCTTCTCTTCCGCCCCGGACTCCGGCCCTTGGGGGTCGTTCTCCCGGACAACGCCTGGCACCTGGGCTTCTGTTCGGTCGAAGCGGGGAACGGCATGTCGGCCACGGCCCTGGCCCGGCGGGTCAAAACCGACAAAGCCGAGCGGACCCGATGGGCTTCGACCCTCGAACCCGGAGGCTCGGTCGAATATGCCCTGTATTTCGAGGCCCACCCGGGGGGTTGGCGCCGGGGCCTCGAAATCATGTTTCGAGAGCGTTTTCTCTACGATCTTGAAGCGTTCGACGACGCCCTCTTCCGGCGGACCGACCTGGCCTGGGTCCGGAGGGCCCACCTCATGGTCCTCCAGTTCGCTTGGGACCGGACCTATTATGACGGCCGGGCCGGACGATATTTTTTCGACGAGACGCTCGTGGCCTGGGACGGACTCCTCGGCCCCATCGACATCTACGCGATCTGGCCGACCTGGCCCCGCTTGGGCCTCGACGCGCGCAACCAATGGGACATGTACCGCGATCTGCCGGGGGGCCTGGCCGAGCTCCGGCGGCAGGTCGACCTGGCCCACAAGCTCGGGAAGAAATACTTCATCTCCTACAATCCGTGGGACGAGAGCACCCGGCACGAGGACCACCTCGCCGGGATGGAGGCCATGCTGAGGACCCTCGACGCGGACGGCGTCGTCCTCGACACCCGGGGGTCATCGAGCCGCGAGTTCCAGGAGGCCGCCGACAAAGTCAAACCCGGGATCATCATGTACAGCGAGGGAATGGCCGTCCCCCGGGACATGCCCGGCATCGTCTCCGGCCGCGTCCATGACGCCCTCTACATGCCCCCCCCCCTCAACCTGAACAAGTACATCAAGCCCGACTTCGCGATCTTTCGCGTCCTCCAGCTCGCCGAGGGACCTCTCCACCGAGAGGCGGCGGTGGCCTTCTTCAACGGCTACGGCTCGGAGATCAACACGATGCGGCCGGGCCGGCCCGATTGGGTCGAGGAGGAGCTACGCTACCTTGGCAAAACGACCATGCTCCTGCGCCAGAACGCGACGGCCTTCCTCGACCCCGCCTGGGAGCCTCTCGTCGCCGCCTGCGAGGACGGCCTCTGGGCCAACCGCTGGCGGGACGGCCCCAAGACCGTCTTCACGGTCCTCAGCCTGCGTCCGGAAGGATACAAAGGCCCCCTCGTCGAGGTCGACATGCCGGCGGGTTCGCATCTCGTCAGCCTCTGGAACCACGAGGAGCTGACACCCGTCCTCAAGGACGGCCGGTTCTTCGCTCCTGTCGACGTCGCCGCCTTCGACGCGGCGGCCCTGGGGACGCGCCGCGAGGCGAATGTCGACTGCCTCGCCGTCCTGCCCGAACGGCTGCGGGTCGAGGCTGATGGCGAAATCGTGGCCTTCGAAGCGCCCGGGGCGCCGGCCGGGAGCCGGATTTCGGTCTCGGCCGGCCATCCCTCCCCTTCCAATGCTCCGGCCTCGTTCGGGACCGAGCCGCGGACGATCGCCCTTCATGAGCACTTCGGCTTCCGGGAGGAGAAATTCGTCGTCCAACTCTTCGACGCCCGGGGAGAGATACTCGACGAGCGCGTCGTCCGCCTTCCCCTGGCCTATCCGCGCCTCATGACCCGGGTCGAGCGGACGGCCCCGGCCCGGTCGGCGCCGCCCGGGATGGTCGAAATCCCGGCCGGAACATTCGTTTTCAAAACGTCCGGAAACCCCGACGACGCCAACCCGGTCATCCCCTATCCGGACACGAAAACGGCCCGATCGCTCGAAATGCGCCGGTACTTCATGGACCGGACTCCCGTCACCAACGCCTCCTTCGCCGCCTTTCTGAGGGCCACGGGATACGCTCCCAAGGATGAATCGAACTTCCTGAAACACTGGGCCGGAGGCGCGCCGCCGGCCGGCCAGGCCGAGCATCCGGTCATCTGGGTCTCGCTCGAGGACGCCCGGGCCTACGCCCGCTGGGCGGGCAAGCGCCTCCCGACCGAAGCCGAATGGCAATACGCCGCCCAGGGCACCGACGGCCGGGCTTTCCCCTGGGGAGCGAAGATGGAGCCCGGCCGATGCAACGACAAGCTCAACCGAACGACCCCGGTCGGGGCCTTTCCCAAAGGGGCCAGCCCGTTCGGCGCCCTGGACATGGTCGGCAACGTCTGGCAGATCATGGATGACGTGTATGACAACGGGGTTTACCGCTACGGGATCATCCGCGGCGGCAGCCACTACGCTCCCGAAAAAAGCGTCTGGTACGTCAAGAGCGGCCCCCTGGCCGTCGACCGCGTCCAGATCCATCTCCTCGTCGCTCCCGGCCTGGACCGCGCGGCGACGGTCGGTTTCCGCTGCGTCAAGGATGCCGACTGAAGGCTGAGGCCCCTTCTTCACCGGCGAAGGGCGGCTTCGCCCGTCTCAATCGCAGGTCAGGATGCCTTTGAACAGGTGGCAGATCCCGGCGACCCGCTTCAACGCCACGACGAAAGCGATCCCGGACCCGGCCTGGTCGAGATCGCCCGCGCCGACGACGGCCTCGAGAACCTTATCCGTCATCGCTCCGGGGACGACGGTCAGAACGATCTCCTTCTCCGGCTCGATGGGAATCCCGAACATCGTCTTGGTTTCGTGGATCCCGGATCCTCGGCCAAAAAGGACGGTCCCTCCCTCGGCCCCGGCCTCTTTCGAAGCCTTGAGGATGCTTTCGGAAACTCCCCTGTTGACGATCGTGACGATCAGGTCGAAGGACGCGCTCATGATTTCTTCCCCTTTTTCCCGGAATAGACGAGGCCGAGGACGAGGACCGAAAGGATGGGAGCCAAGGCGACCAGGGCGATCAGGCCGAATCCGTCCAGGACGGGATGCCTGTTCTCCAAGGCCCCGGCGGCGCCGACGGCGAGGGCCATGACGAAGGTCACGGTCATCGGTCCCGTGGCCACTCCCCCGGAGTCGAAGGCGATCGAGACGAAGGTTTGACCCGAGAATGGAAGCATGGCCAGGGCGGCCGCATAGCCGGGAACGAGGAACCAGACCAGCGGGATCCCGGTCAGGATCCGGAACATCCCCAAGGCGACGAAAACGGCCACGCCGACCGACAACGTCGGGATGATGACCCTGGACCGGATCGACCCGGCCGAAGCCCTCTCCACCTCCTCCCCGAGGATCCTGACGGCGGGCTCGGCGGCCGTGGCCGCGAACCCCAAGAGAAATCCGATCGGGACGAGCACCCACGGCCGGCCGAACGATCCTAAAGCGATGCCCATGTCCCGGCCGACCGGCAGGAATCCGACCTTGACGCCTTGAAGGAAGAAGACGAGCCCGACGAAAGCCTGGGCCATCCCACCGGCCATACGGCCCAAGATTCGAGCCGGAAGTCGCAGGAAAATCGCCTGAAAAAGGACGAAAAAAACAACCAGAGGCCCCAACGCCGCCAGAACCTCGAGAACGACGGGGCCGGCATCGAGGAACTCGAGGAGGGCTTTCATCCGTAGAGAATCCCCAGAATCATGACCCCGATGACGGGCCCGATGGAGGCGATGCCGACGATCCCGAAGCCGTCGCCGACGGCCGAACGGCCGCCCAGGACGGATGCGACTCCGATCCCCAAGGCCAAAATGAACGGCACCGTCACCGGACCGGTCGTGACGCCTCCGGCGTCGAACGCGACCGGCAGGAATTGATCCGGAACAAAGAACGACAAGGCCAGGACAACGACATAGCCGGCGGCCAAAATCCATCCCATCGGCACGCCCAGAAAGATCCTCAACATGGCCAGGCTGACCGAAATGCCCACGCCGAGGGCGACGCTGAGCACGAGGACGCCCCGTCCGATCTCCCCGCCGGAAACGAAATCGACCTGATAGGCCAGGACTCGGACGTCGGGCTCGGCCACGGTCACGACGAAACCGAGGACGAAGGCCAGGGCCAGGAGCACTCCGAAAGAGACCTTTTTCGGCATTTCCGCCCCGATGGACTGGCCCATGGGAAGGAGGCCGACCCGGACTCCCTTGAGGAAGAGGAACAAGCCCGCGGCCACCATGACCGCGCCGGCAACAAACCGGACGATGACCTCGATCGGCGTCGCCAGGACGAGGGTTTGGAGAAGGAGGACGAGGACGGCAAGGGGGAGGACGGCCCTCATCGTTTCGCGAAAAAGTCCTTTCATCGGCCGCCGTCTTTCCGTCTCCCGGGTCCAAATTTGACGCCGGAGATTCCGGGAGACGGGCCCATGCTATTCCGCCGGCCGAACCAAGTCAACACCCAAACCCATCCGCCGCGGTTGACAAAATCGCTTCTCGTCCGATACCATCGGCCCCTCCGGCCGCTCATGGCCGGAAGATCCCGGAGGATCGCTTCCCATGACAAGGAACGCGTTCGGGGCGGGGCTGTTGGCCGTCGCGATCTTCCCGCTGTCGGTCTTCGGCGGCCAAACCGGCGTGATTCGGGGCAAGGTGCTCCAATCACCCGAGGGCATCCCTTTGCCCGACGTCGCCATCGCTGTCTCTCCCGGCCGTCCGGCGGCGCACAGCGGAGCCGACGGGGCGTTCAGCTTCCCGTCGCTTCCGCCCGGCCGGTATGTTCTCCGGTTTCAACGGGCGGGTTTCATCGGCCGGGAGGTCGCCGTCGACCTGGAATCCGGAGAGACGGAGGTCCTCGAGGTTTTTCTCGAGCCCACCCGCCTCACTCTCCACGAAGAGATCACCGTGACGGCCGAACGCGATCCCCGGGCGACCTTCCAATCCCCGGCCGCCGTCGGCGCCCTGACGGCCCGGGACTTCGCGGAACAGTGGCCGCGGACCGCGCCCGAAGCGCTTCCCGAGGCGGCGGGCGTCTGGCTCCAGAAGACGAATCACGGCGGCGGATCCCCTTTTCTGCGCGGCCTGACGGGAAACCAGGTCCTCGCCCTCGTCGACGGCATCCGCCTGAACAATGCGACGTACCGCTACGGGCCCAATCAATATCTCAATACGGTCGACCCGTTTACCCTCGACAGGATCGAGATTCTGCGCGGCTTCGGCTCGACGCTCTACGGGAGCGACGCCGTCGGCGGCGTCCTGAACTTCCTGTCGCCCTCGCCCGGGTTTTCGGCCCGCGAAACCGAGATATCCGCCTCCGCGAGAGGCAAGCTGGTCGGCGGAGACATGGAGAAGACCGGCCGTCTCGACGTCCGATTCCGGACGCCCCGCGTTGGGCTTCTCGGAGGGATATCCCGGCGTTCGTTCGGCGACCTCAGGGCCGGAGGGGAACTCGGGGTGGAGGCCCCCAGCGGATACGAGGAAACCGCCGCCGACCTGAAAAGCCTGGCCAAGCTCAACGACAATCTCCTTCTGACGGCGGCCTGGCAATCCGTCCGCCAGCCTGAGGTTCCCGCCTATGATCAAGTGGCTCAGCGGGGCTACGCCCGGTACGTCTTCAGTCCCCAGGAAAGGCGGCTGGCCTATGTCAGGGTCCAGGCGTTTTCCGCCGCTCCCTTCGCCAGGGAAATCGAAGCGACCGTTTCCTGGCAGGAATCCGACGAGGGGCGGGAAAAGCGGAAGGAGTCGAGCGACCGGCTGCAGAAGGAGCGCGACCGGGTCCGAACCCTGGGGATTCAATTTCAGCTCCGGAGCGTCCCCAGGCCCGAATGGATCCTGACGACCGGATGCGAGCTTTATGCCGATCACGTCCGGAGCGCCGCCGAAGAGCTCGACATGACGACCGGTTTGAGCCTCGCCAAGCGAGGGCTCTACCCCGACGGAGCCCGGGCCCTCAACCTGGCCGTCTATCACGCCCAAAGCCTCGAGGTCGGCCGTTTCGGGCTGAAGGCCGGGCTTCGCCACAACGTCGTCGCGATCGAAGCCGGGGACGATCTCTTCGGAGACGTCGATCTTGCGCCGGCGGCTCTGGCCGGCCATTTTTCGCTGCTGTACCGGCTTAGCGGGGGTCTCCACGCCGTCTTCAACCTCAGCCGCTCCTTCCGCGCCCCGAACATCAACGACCTCAGCTCGTTCGGCGCCTTCGATTACGGGATCGAAGTCCCGGCGCCGGACCTCAAACCCGAGACCGGCACGACTCTCGAGGCCGGGCTCAAATCGAGGGGAAAAGGATGGGCCTCGGCCCTTTATCTCTATCGGACCAGGCTTCGCGACCTCATCGTCCGGATCGAATCGACCTACCTGGGAAGCCCTTATTATGACGGGGACCGCGTCTATCGGAAAGCCAACCGCCAGAGCGCCTACGTTCAAGGATTCGAGGCGGAAGCCCAGGGCGAGATTGGTCCGCGCTGGCGGGCGGTCATGCACCTGACCTATACCTTCGGGCACAACACCGACGATGATGAGCCGATGCGGCGTATCCCGCCCTTCAACGGGCGGGCCCGGCTGGAATACGATCCCGGCCCCGGCTTCCGGATCGCCGCCGAATGGATTTTCGCGGCCAAGCAGAGCCGTCTGTCCGCGGGCGACATCGCCGACCACCGGATCCCGGAGGGAGGGACCCCCGGATGGCAGGTCATCAACCTCTTGATTCAATGGCGTCCGGGGAGATTTCAATGGACGGCGGGCCTGCAGAACGTTTTCGACGAAGCCTATCGGACCCACGGCTCGGGCATCGACGGCCCCGGCCGTTGTCTCTGGACCGCCCTCCGCTGGGGCTGGTGAATATCGTCCGGCTTCAAGACAGGGCTTTGGTTTGCAATATCCTCGAGACGGCGTCCTCGAATTTTCACCCGTTAAAACGCGAAATTGACCCCGGCGCTCAAGAAGTGGACGCGGAGCGAGGCGAAGAGAAACGTCCCCGATGTCGGCGATGTTGAAGGGGACGCAGGCGGGCGCCGGGGCGCGGCCCGACGATATTCCCCGGCCCCGAGACGCGTCAACACGGGAGAGAAAAGACCGGCCGAAGCGTTTTTCAGGATGGAATGCCCGAAAAAGGCCCCGGCGTAAAACGGCATCAGGGCTTCCGGCGGCGGACGTAAGCCAGGACGTACATCGCCGGGACGACGACGAGCGTCAGGACGGTCGTGAAGGTCAGGCCGAAGATGATCGTCCAGGCCAGCGGGTTCCAGAAGGCCGCGTTGTCTCCGCCCCAATAAATTTGGGGATCGAGCCGGGTGAAGAGCGTCTCGAAGTTGAAGTTCAGGCCGATGGCCAACGGCAAAAGGCCCAGAATGGTCGACAACGCCGTCAGGAGGACCGGCGTCAGGCGCAGCGAGGCCGCCTCGACCACCGCCCCGAGGGGGTCCCCCCCCTCCTTCACCCTCAGGTCCGTGTAGTCGATGATGATGATCGCGTTCTTGACGACGATCCCGGCCACGGCGATGATCCCCATCCCGGTCATCATGACCGAAAACTCGAGGTTGAAGACGGTGAATCCCAGGAGGACTCCGGTGAAGCTGAAGAAGATCTGGGTGACGATGATCAGGGGCTTGCTCATGGAGTTGAACTGGGCGACGAGGATGATGAAGATCAGGGCCATGGCGATGACCAGGGCCTTGGCGAAGAACGTCCCGACCTCGCGCTGGAGGTCCTGCTCGCCGGTGAACTTCACCGTGTAGCCCGGCTTGAGGTCGAACCGCGGCAGCTCCCGGCTGATCCGCTGGATGACGGCATTGGCATTGGCTCCGCCGAAAACGTTGGCCGAGAGGGTGATGACCCGCTTGTTGTCGAGCCGGGTGATCCCGCCGTAGCTTGTCCGCAATCCCGCGTCGGCGACGGCCGAGATGGGGATATGGCGCGTCGGGCCGCCGCCCCGGGGATTGACGGCGATCGTCTGGCCGAGAAGGACGGCCAGGTCGTGCCGATAGCGGTCGTCGAGACGGACAACGACAGGGTATTCGTCCTCGCCCTCCTTGAACTTCGTCGCCTCGACGCCGTAGACCGCGGAACGCAGAGCCGACCCGACCTGACCCGTGTTCAGGCCGAGCTGGTTGGCCTTCTCCCGGTCCAGCCGGACGACGATCTCGGGCTTGCTGACCTCCATGCTCGACTTCAGCTTCTCGATCCCCTCGATCCCCAGGCCGTCGATGAACGTCTGGAGGCGCCCGGCGATGGCGATGAGCTCATCGACGTCGTCGCCGCTGATCTCGATGTTGATCGGGTCGCCGGAGGGAGGGCCCATGGCCTCCCGGGCGATCCGGATCTCGGCCCCCGGGATTCCTCCCAAAGCCCGCCGCAGGTCCTCCATGTATTCGGCCGTCGGTTTTGGCCCCGTCCTCAGCTTGTATTCGACGAAGGCGACCGACACCTTGGCCAGCTTGTCCTGGGCGGACCGCTCAAAAAGCCCCGCCCCGGCGTTAACGGCCACATTGGCCACGACGGACTCGATGTCGGGGTTGTCCCGGCCCAGGACGGCCATCGTCCGCGCCTCACCCTCCCGGCAAATCCGGTCGGTGACGTCGATGTGCGTCCCCTCGGGCATGGTGATATAGACATAGACCGAATTCGGGTCGCCGGTCGGGAAGAAGACGACCCGGGGAGGCTTGGCCCGCATCAGGAAAATCGAGGCGATAAAGAGCAGGACCGCCGCGGCCGTGACGGCCCAGGGCCGCCTCCCCCGGAGGCAGAAGGCCAGGGTTCGCTTGTAAAGGCGCATGAAGGCCGGCATGACGCAGCACTGGAATTGATCGATCAGCCTGTTCAGGACGAACTTGGTCAGGTAGTAGGCCAAGATGCCGAAGGCGAGGAGATTGGCCGGAACCATGGCCCCGCGGATGTAGAAGACGACCGCCAGGACGAAGGCCGCCGCCGTGACGACGAGGGTCTTTCGGCCGAGGCGCGGGCGCCGCTTCTTCTCCTCAGGGGGGACATATTTCATGAACCTGACGGCGAACACGGGGTTGATGACATAGGCCACGAAAAGAGAGGCCGTGAGCGAGAGGATGATCGTAATCGGGAGGAAGGACATGAACTTCCCGGCGATCCCCGGGGTGTAAATCAAGGGAAAGAAGGGGGCCATCGTCGTCAGCGTCCCGGTGAAGACGGCCAAGGCGACCTCCCCGACGGCCCGCTTGGTCGCCGGGACGACGGGCAGGTCGGGAGTGGTCATGAAATGGCGGTAGATGTTCTCGACGACGACGATGGAGTTGTCGACGACGATCCCCAGAACGAGGATGAAGGACATCAGGACGACTTTATTGAGGGTGAAGCCGATGAGGGGGAGGAAGATGAAGGCCACGAGCATGGACAGGGGGATGGCGATCCCGACGAAAATCGCGTTCGTCGTCCCCATGAAGAACATCAGGACGAAGACGACGACGATGAAGCCGAGGATGATCGTGTTGAAAAGGTCGCTGACCCCGTTGCGCGTCTTCTCGCTGCTGTCCCCCGAGATCTCGAGGACGAGGTTTTCCGGGGCCGCGGCCTTGAAGTCGGCGAGGATGCCCTTGATCTTGTCGACGGCGTAGATGAGGTTCTTCCCGCCCCGCTTGATGACGTTGAGGGTGACGACGTCCCGGCCGTTCCGGCGGGAGTAGCTCGCCCGGTCCTTGAAGCCGTCGTGGACATTGGCGATGTCCTTGAGGGCCAGGCCTTCCTGGAGGAGGATCCGGCCGATCTCGTCGACGGACGTGAACCGGCCCACGACCCGGAGGTTGCGGCGCATGCCGTCGGTGTCGATCTGGCCGCCCGAGAGGGCGACGTTCTCCCCGGCGATGGCGTTCCGTACGGTCGCGAAGGACAGGCCGGCGGCCTGCATCTTGTAGAGGTCGAGGTCGACCTGGATTTCCCTGTCCAAGGCCCCGGAGATGTCGACCCGGGTGATCTCCTCGAGCCCCTCGATCCGCTCCTGGAGGTCCTCGGCGAGCTGCTTCAGCCGGACGAGGCCGAGGTCGCCGCTGAGGTTGATGTAGAGGACGGGGATCTCGGAAAGGTCGATCCGCCGGATCTGGGGCTCCTGCATCAGGTCGGTGGGGAGAGCGCCCCGGGCGTCATCGACGGCCTGCTTGATGTCGAGATAAGCCTGGGTTTCGTCGGCGCTGATCTCGAACTCGAGAAAGATGGAGGAGTAGTCCTGGATCGAGTTGCTGCTGATCTCCTTGATGCCGTTGATGCCCTTGAGCCTCGTTTCGAGGGGCCGGGTGATCAGGTTCTCGACGTCCACGGGCGACGTCCCGGGATAGACCGTCCCGATCATGTAATAGGGGAAGACGATCTCGGGCATCTCCTCCTTGGGGGTGGCCTCGTACTGCATGATCCCGAAGACGACGAGGAGGGCGGTGAAGATGAAGATCGTCGTCCGGTTGTCGACGGCGAAGTCGGCGAGCTTGAAGCGGCGCTCGTTCATGACTAACGGCCCTCGGCGACGGACAGGGGCTGGCCGTCGGCGACCTTCTGGAAGCCGAAGGTCACGACCCGGTCGCCGGCCGCGAGGCCCTCGAGAATTTCGACGCGGTCGGCGTAATTCTCACCCGTCCGGACGACCCGCTTTCGGGCCTTCCAGCGGCCGTTCTCCTCGACGGCGGCGAAGAGGAACTTCTCCGCGCCCGTCTGCTGGACGATGTTGGCCGGGACGACGAGGGCGGACGGGTTCGTGTAGTCATTGACCGTGACGACGGAGAGCATGTTCGGCTTGACCGGCCCCGCCGCCGCCGGGACGGCGACCTCGACCTTGAACGTCCGGCTCGAGGGGTCGATGACCTGGGAGACGGCGCTGACCCGGCTGTCGAACGTCCGGCCGAGGACCGGGACGGAGACCGAGACCGGATCTCCCGTCTTGACCCGGGCGATGAAATTCTCGGAGAGCTCGGCGATGATCTTGAGCCGGGCGAGCTGGACGAGGCGGAAAGCGCCCATCCCCGCGGCGGCCATTTCGCCCTCCTTGATCCGGACCTCATCCACCGTCCCGTCGATGGGGGCCGTGATCCAGGTCAGATTGAGCTGCTCCTGGAGGGTCGCCAGCCGCTTCTCCAGGCCTTCCTTGTTGGTCTTGGCCTGGAGGTACTCGATCTCGCTGCCGATCTTTTTCGCCCAGAGGCGTTCCCGCCTCTCGAAGAAGGTCCGGGCCAGTCCCAGGGAGAGCTCGACCTCGGCGATTGAGCTCTTCAGGACGGCGGCATCGAGTTCGGCCAGGA
>Ga0194111_10003324_pt1 | contig 19153 bp, 21 predicted proteins | sample TA2KigC300mmetaG_FD_146194 | JGI IMG/M metagenome (GOLD analysis project Ga0194111, IMG submission 146194) | Freshwater microbial communities from Lake Tanganyika, Tanzania - TA2015033 Kigoma Deep Cast 300m | ecosystem: Environmental > Aquatic > Freshwater > Lake | place: Tanzania: Lake... | reverse complement strand
ATATTATTGCTGTTACCATTTTAAATAACACACAAAAAGTCCTTTTAAGTTAGCGCTTATGGGGGGTGTGGGGGAGGGGGCAGGGGCCTCCCGGCCCCTGGCCCCCTCCCCCACAAACATCTTTTCAAGTCAAGCAAAGGAGGCGCTATGAGTCTGGTGTTGACAGGAGCCGAGGTCGCCCGGGTGCTGGACCTGGACCTGGCCCTGGAGGCGGCCCGGGAGGCCTTCCGGGCCTACGGCGAAGGGCGCGCCAACATGCCCCCCAAATCGTACCTGAACCTGGCCCAGGGTGACTTCCGGGCCATGTATGGGGAAATCTTCCTGCCCCACGGCCACGTCTGCGGCCTCAAGTGGGTGAACGTGCACCCCGGCAATCCCAGGCGGGGCCTGCCCACGGTGATGGCCAAGATTCTGCTCAACGACCCGGACACGGGCCTGGAGTGGGCCGACCTGGACGGCACCCTCATCACCAATTACCGCACCGGCGCGGCCGGCGGGGTGGCCGCGGACCTCCTGTCCCGGCCCGAGTCCCGCTGCCTGGGGGTGGTGGGCGCGGGGGCGCAGGCCCGCACCCAGATCGCCGCGGCCCTCAAAGTGCGCCCCATCACCGAGATCGTCATCTGTGACTGCGCTCACGCCCGGGCCCGCACCCTGATGGAGGAAGTGGCCGCGTCTTACGGGGTGGCCACGCGCCTGGCCCCCACCCCCCAAGAGACGGCCCGGGCGGCGGATATCCTGATAACGGCCACGCCCAGTTGCCAGCCCCTGGTGCTGCGGGAGTGGGTGCGCCCGGGAACCCATATCAACGCCGTGGGCGCGGACGCGGCGGGCAAACAGGAGTTGGACCCGAACCTCCTCCGGGTCGCCACCATCGTGGTGGACGACTGGGCCCAGGCCTCCCATTCCGGGGAGATCAACGTGCCCCTGTCCCGGGGGGAGATCGCGCCGGGGGACATTTACGGCTCCCTGGGGGAAATAGTGGCCGGGAAAAAGCCGGGGCGACGCAGCGCCGAGGAGATCACCGTGTTCGATTCCACGGGCCTCATCATCCAGGACCTGGCCCTGGGATATGCCGTCTACCTGCGGGCCCTGGCCGAAGGTCTGGGGGAGGTCAAGGATTTTTTGCGGACGGACTGAAAACGTGCCGGGCCCAAGAATTCCCGGTCGCATTCTCCCGCCGACCCGGTATGATGGCGGCAACTTGGGGAACGGGGCCGGTGGGCCGCGGCGGCGTCCTGACCCAGTCCCATGCCGGAAGCTCAGCCCGACCGGTCCCGGCTGGAGGCGCAGCGTCGGCACAGCAGGCCCTCCGCCGTTTCCCGGTGCCAGCCCTGGAGGACCACGGCGCCGCACTGCCGGCAGGTACCCAGAATGACGGGAGGCTCGTCCCCCCAGACCGAGGCGCCGGGCCGCCGCCAGGGCCAGCGGGCCTTGAGTCGCCGCCACAGGCTGCCGAAAATATCCGACAGAATCATGGGGATACTCCGCTTACCTGTTCATTTACCATCCCTGGCGAGCAGATGCAAATGGCAGAGGCAAAGCCGTGTGGTGTCGGGTATAATGGAGGAGAGGGCCGAAAAAATGGTCCTGAGGCGATGACTCTTTTTTCCCGGTTCCCAAGCTTTGCTTGGGAACCGGCGACCGCTGCATAAGGTGAGGGCAGGGCGCCGGTGCCGTGAGGTCCCCCAGCAGACCTTGGGGGGGAATAAACGTTCCCAAGCAGGGGCTTGGTAACGAGGGAGGTTGCAGCCCCGGCCCCCTCCCCACCAAAAACTTTGACGACCTTCAGCAAGGAGAACGGAATGCGCCGCACACACGCCACGGGTCTGATTCTGCTGGCCTTCATCCTCCTGGGGTGGCTCCTGCCCGCCGCGGTTCCCGCGGCGGTGGTGGGCGCCATGACGCAGGTGGAGGGCCAGGTGGAGATTCTGAAGGGGGGGAAATTGCCCGCCGTGCCGGCCAAGGTGAAAGACGGCCTGGAACCCCTGGACATGATCCGCACCAAGTCCAAATCCAGGGCCCAGGTGCGCTTCATTGACGACACGCTCCTCACCATCGCCCCCAGCTCCAGCATCGTCATCCAGGAGTACATGTACGACGGGGCCAAGGGTTCCCGGCAGGCCACCCTGCAGTTGAGCCGGGGGCTGGTGTACACGGTGATCAACCGCATCCATAAGACGGAGCAGCCCGACTTCATCATGAAGACGCACACCGCCGTCCTGGGCGTGCGAGGCACCCGCTTCTTCAGCCTGGTGGGCGTGAAGTACACCGCCTTCTTCCAGGAAGTGGGCCTGACCGAAGTGGGCAACGTTTCCCCCGCCATCCCCCAGAGAGTGAAGCTGGTGGGGCAGGAATACTCCATCGTCAAGACGGCCAGGCCGCCGCTGCCGCCCCGCCGCTTAACGGAGGCCGACCTGATGCGGCTCCGCCAGTGGCTCAAAGACGGCGTCCCCGAGCGGTTCCTGCAGTTTGACCCGGTGGATTCCCTGTGGGAGCCCCCGCCGCCCCGGAGCACGGTCCTGCCGCCGGGCCCCGTGGGTCCGGAGCGTCTGCCGGAGGGTCTCTTTAAGCCTCCCACCTTGGGCCCCAGCCCCGGACACACTCCCCACCACCCCCTATAGGGATTGTCTGCATGGAAAGGTTGCTGTGGGGGAGGCCGCCGGGGGTCACGGACCCCCGCCCCTCCCCCCGGCAGCCGCTCTCCACCAGGCCGCAACTCCCCAGCCCGCCGCGCCTCCCCCGCTTGACAAGGACCGGGGGGCCGGAGTAAGGTGAATTACTGGGAGGAGCGGTGAAAACCAAGTTCATCTTCATCACGGGCGGCGTGTTGTCCTCCCTGGGCAAGGGCGTGGCCGCCGCCGCCATCGGCGCCTTACTGGAGTCCCGGGGACTCAGGGTCACCTTCCAGAAGCTGGATCCCTACATCAACGTGGATCCCGGCACCATGAACCCCTTCCAGCACGGCGAGGTTTTCGTCACCGACGACGGCGCCGAAACGGACCTGGACCTGGGGCACTACGAGCGCTTCACCTCCGTCACCCTGGGGCAGATCAACAACTGCACCACCGGGCGCATCTATTTCAACGTCATCACCAAGGAGCGCCGGGGCGACTACCTGGGCGGCACCGTCCAGGTCATCCCCCACATCACCGACGAAATCAAGCAGACCATCCTGAGCGTCGCCTCCCAGGGGGACGTGGCCATCATCGAGATCGGCGGCACCGTGGGCGACATCGAGAGCCTGCCCTTCCTGGAAGCCATCCGGCAGCTCAAGGGCGATCTGGGCAAGGAGAATTGCTGCTACATCCACCTCACCCTGGTGCCCTACATCAAGACCGCGGGCGAAGTCAAAACCAAGCCCACCCAGCACAGCGTCAAGGAACTGCGCAGCATCGGCATCCAGCCCGACCTCATCCTCTGCCGCAGCGAGCAGCAGCTCTCCCCGGAAATCAAGGCCAAGATCGCCCTCTTCTGCGACGTGGAGGCCCAGTCGGTGATCACCGCCCAGGACGTGCAGAGCATTTACGAAATTCCCCTGTTGCTGCACCAGGAGGGTTTGGACGAGCGTCTCATCGAAGTCCTGAACATCTGGACCGGCGCCCCCCGCCTGGAACGCTGGCAGGAACTGGTGCACCGCCTGAAAAACCCCGCCGTCCGGGTGGAGGTGGGCATCATCGGCAAGTACGTGGACCTGCACGAGTCCTACAAAAGCCTGCACGAGGCCCTGGTGCACGGCGGCCTGACCCACAACCTGCACGTCGCCCTCAACTACATCGACGCGGAGGCGGTGGAGCGGGAAGGCCCCGCCACGCTGCTGGGCCGTCTCGACGGCATCCTGGTGCCCGGCGGCTTCGGGGTCCGGGGCGCGGAGGGCAAGATGCAAGCCATCCGCTTTGCCAGGGAGCGCCGGGTCCCTTATTTCGGCCTCTGTTTCGGCATGCAGCTGGCGGTCATCGAGTTCGCCCGCCACGTGGCCGGCCTCCCCCGGGCCCAGAGCGAGGAATTCAATATTCACCCCTGCGACCCGGTGATCTTCCTCATGCGCCAGTGGTTCGACTATCGCCTCAACGCCGTGGTCTGCCGGGACGAAGGCGCGAACAAGGGCGGCACCATGCGCCTGGGGGCCTACCCCTGCGTACTGGCCGAGGGCTCCCTGGCCGCCCGGGCCTACGACACCCGGGAGATCATGGAGCGCCACCGGCACCGCTATGAGTTCAACAACGAGTACCGGGAGCGGCTGGTGGCGGCCGGTCTGCGCATCACCGGCACCTCCCCCAACGGCGAGCTGGTGGAAATCGTGGAACTTGAGGACCATCCCTGGTTTTTGGGCTGCCAGTTCCACCCCGAATTCAAGTCCCGGCCCATGCGCCCGCACCCCCTCTTCCGGGACTTCATCGCCGCCTGCCTGCAGTTCAAACGGCGGCATAACCAAAGCGGCCCGGTGATGTGAGGGAGAAATAAGTCCAAAAATAAGCAGTTTTGTTATGATTGTCAGAGAAGCAGCAACTTACCATTCCCATAACTTATGTTTATCTATCAAGTTAGAAGCAAAATAATACTTCAATATTGATAATTCTAATGCTGGAGGGTTATATGCAAACATATTCTTTCTATTTAGGATTGGCATTCTATGCAATATTGGCCAGCCTTCTTTTTCCTCAGGCTGTTCTTTCCCAAGGCTTTGATGTGGGGGCTAAATTCATTGCCTCCGGCTGGATGGGAGATGGAGAAATGGGTAAGAAGTATATAAAATTGGTCGAAGGTTGGACCGAAAAGCCCCATTCGCCCCCTCATTGTGTCAAAATTCAATACTCTCCCGGCCCCAAAGGATGGGGCGGTATTTATTGGCAAAATAAAGCCGACAATTGGGGGGATTCACCAGGCGCCGATTTTTCAAAGAAGGGCTATAAGAAAATTAACTTTTGGGCTAAAGGGGAAAAAGGTGGAGAAATAGTAGAATTTAAGGCTGGGGGAATTACCGCCCCAGGAAAAAAGTACAGGGATTCCTTTGAAGTTTCTCTAGGAAAAGTCACCTTGACGAAGGAATGGCAATCATTCACCATCGACCTTACAGGACAAAACCTTTCCAGTGTAATCGGCGGGTTTTGTTGGGTCACTTCTGAGAGTGCTAACCCCGGTGGCCTGACTTTTTACCTGGATGATATATTCTACGAATAATTTTAATAAGGTCGATAACCATATGGAAAACCATGAAAAAAATCTGGTTAGTGCTAAAAGTGAAAGCGGAGACCCTGATGTTGAGATACCAGTTTCTGCCTCTGGGAATATTGACTCAATGAAACCAAAAAATGGTCAGATAAAGTCAAAGATAATCTATGTAGCTTGGTCAGTTGCTGGAATTCTTCCATTGTTAGTTATAATAATAGGAATTCCATATTCTTTATATATCTATAAATGTAAAGAATTATCTAATTTCTATAATAGAATAGAATCGGAATGGAAGGCAAAGTTAGAAAATCATAAATCAAAAATCGATTATTTGGAGCGTCGAATCAATGACTTGCAGTATGACAATAACAAATACCTGATGTTATTACAAGCCTCTCCTCAAAGTATTCCTTTCTTAAATAAGCGTATCACAGAACTAGAAGAAGAACTTGGCAAATTGAAGAGTGCAGGATTAATTCCGACGAAACCCAAGCCCCCTGCTGAGCCCAATGAAATTTATCTTTATTTTAAAGAAATGAAAAAAGGCGACGCGTTTATTGACCCTCTTTCTGGGTCCACTCTGGGTGTCTCAGAAATTTTCGAGGACAACACGGCCTCCATCGCCTTGACTCTGCCAGGCCAACCTACCAAGAGCCTAATCCGGGTTCTCCCTGGAACCTCTTGGAATTACTCTTATAAAGCCACAAATTATCGGATCACTATTACAACTATAAGATGGTTGACTGGCAACTATATAGTAGAGGTAAGAGAAATTGGCAAATAGGTAGTTTGGAGGGAGCGCTTTCCCATTAATCATCTTCCATTCCCATGAATCACTTGAGGCAAATAGGAAATATTGATTTAGGTGCGGGTACCCTACTCCTCATCGCCGGGCCGTGCGTCATTGAGGACGCGGGGCTGACCCTGGAGATCGCCCAGGCCTTGCAGGAGCACGCACGGGCGGCGGGGCTGCCCCTGATCTTCAAGGCCTCCTACGACAAGGCCAACCGCACCTCCATCACCTCCTTTCGGGGGCCGGGGCTGGCCGGGGGCCTGGAGATTCTGGCCCGGGTGAAGGAGGCCACCGGCCTGCCGGTGCTCTCGGACGTGCACCAGGTGAGCGACGTGGTCCCGGCCGCAGAGGTCCTGGACGTGCTGCAGATCCCCGCCTTCCTCTGCCGCCAGACGGACCTGGTGGTGGCCGCGGCGGGGACGGGCAAGCCCGTCAATATCAAGAAGGGGCAGTTCCTGGCCCCCTGGGACATGCGGGCCGTGGTGGACAAGGCCCGCTCCACCGGCAACGCCAAGATTTTTCTGACGGAGCGGGGCGCCAGCTTCGGCTACAACAACCTGGTGGTGGACTTCCGCAGCCTGGCCATCATGCGGAATCTCGGCTGCCCGGTGATCCTGGACGTGACCCACAGTGTGCAGCTTCCGGGCGGGCAGGGGTCCTGCTCCGGCGGCCAGCGGGAGTTCGTGCCGCTGCTGGCCCGGGCCGGGGTGGCCGCGGGCGTGGACGGCCTGTTCATGGAGGTCCACCCCGACCCGGACAAGGCCCTGTGCGACGGGCCCAATTCGTGGCCCTTGAAAGACGTCCCCGCCCTGTGGCGGCAGTTGGCAGGCCTTCATGAGTTCTTGCGCGGCCAGGGGTGAACGGCGGGATGCGCGGTGCTTTCCCGCCCTACGAGAGCCGGGATTCGGGGAGGCGGCAGGGATTGAGGCGATGCAGTCGTCCCCAGGTGGGGCTCTGAGACCTTGTCGAAGTCAGATGGCGGGCGGAGCCCGCCCTACACCAAAGCGTGAGGGCGGCTGATGAACAATCAGGTTTATCCGGACGATGCCTGGGCCCGGGCCGGGCGGGTGCGGCTCCTCATCCTGGACGTGGACGGGGTGCTCACCGACGGGCGGCTCTATTTCGGCCCCAAAGAGGAGCTCTGCAAGGTCTTCCATGTGCGGGACGGGCACGGCGTCAAGATGCTGCAGCAGGCCGGGATCGAGGTGGCCTTCGTGTCGGGGCGCCGGTCCGACGCAGCCTTTAGGCGGGCCAAGGAGTTGGGCGTCCACCGTTACCATGAAGGCGTGCGGGACAAGGCGGCGGTGCTGGAGGAGCTGTGCCGGGCCCTGAGCCTCACGCCGGACCAGGTGGGGGCGGTGGGGGACGAACTGGTGGATTTGCCGCTCTTTCACCGGGTGGGGCTGGCCGTGGCGGTGGCCGACGCCCCGCCGGAGGTGCAGGCCGCGGCCCATTGGGTCACCACGCTGCCGGGAGGGCGCGGCGCGGTGCGGGAGGTGACGGACCTCATCCTCAAGGCTGCGGGGCGCTGGGAGGAACTGGTGCGCCCCTGGAGCGAGATTTAAAGGACAGCCTTGCCACATCCTATTGCAAAAATCAGGCCGTCTGGCATAGAATAAAAGAGCATCAGGCTTGATTATCGCCGACAGGAGGGGAGAGGCCATGCTCAAAAGGCTGTGGCCGCCATTGGTGCTGGTCCTGCTCTGTCTGAACGGCTGCGCCTCCGAAGAGGGGGATTGGGGCAAGGCCTCGGCGGCCAATGACCAGGCTGCTTATGAATGGTTCCTGAAGAAATATCCCCATTCCGTCTATACCGCGGAGGCCAAAAAACGCCTGACCGATTTGGCCGCGGCCCGGGAAATGGCGGAAATCAAGCGGAAGCCCGGCGTCCCGGCCCTGGAGCAATTCATCTTGAAATTTTCTTCCCACCCTCTGGCGGCGGAGGCCCGGGCGCAGTTGGGAGCTGCGCGGTACGACCGGCTGCTGCTCTCCGTGGTCTCGGGAGAACGGCGGGGCGCGATGACCTTCGGCCATCAGCACGCGCTCTGGAAAAAGCCGGACAGCAAGACGGACGACCAACTCATCGGCCTGAGTGGGGAGGACCTGCAGCAAGAGAGAATAAAACTTCGGGACAGTGATCCCAAGACCGGCCTGGGAGACCTCTATTGGCTCAGCGGCGATCTCTACTTCGACCGGTCCGGCAGTATTTTCAATGAAGAGAATGCCAAAAATCGGACGCGATTGTTGGAAGTGGTGGTCAGGGACGGGGACAGGCTCTACTATCTGCTGAAAATCAGTCCCCGGCAAGGCAGTTTTGGGTTTGAGATCGTCGGCCTCTGGCGAGAGGGGGGCCCTCCCAAAGAAACCGGCGCCAAATGACGATAATATTGCCATGAGACCCACACCCTTCTGGAAAGGAAAGGCGGTTTACCTGTTGGCGCTGGCGGCCCTGGTGGTGGGAGCGGCCTACTGGTTCCGGCCTCAGCCGGCGCCGCCGCCGGCGCCTCCCCCCAAGGCGGAGCCGTCGCCCCATTCCCGCATGGAAAGCCTCGCTCTCACGGAGATCCAGAAGGGCACCAAGCACTGGTTTCTGGAGGCGGAAAAGGCCGAATACCTAAAAGAGCGGGAAGAAATCCATCTGCAGGGGATAAAGATGGATTTCTTTGAAGCTTCGGGGGCCATCACCCGGGTGAGGTGCCCGCAGGGGGTGGTGTACACCAAATCCCGACGGGTGCGCCTCCAAGGCCTGGTGGAGGTGGCGCGGGGCGACCTGCGGGTGGCGGCCACGGAGGCGGAATACGATCCCGGGGAGCGTCTCCTGTTGATCCCCGGCGAGGTCGTCCTGGAAGGGCCCACCGTCAGGATCGAGGGCCGGAAGCTCACGGTGGACCTGGCCAAACGCAGACTGACGTTGGGCGAGCACCGGCGCACCGAAGTGAAAGTGGCCGGGGGGAGGTTGACACGGTGAGATTCCTGCTGAAAAGAGCCGGTGTGATCCTGCTGGGGGCCGCCCTCTCTTGCTGGAGCGCCGCCGCCTGGGGCGCCGGGGCGCCGCCGGGAGGCCGGAGCGGAGTTCCGCCGGGGCAAAAACCCGGAGTACAGGAAAAGGAAATTCCCCTGCACATCACCGCCGCCAAGCTGGAGGCGGACCAGGAGAAGCACCTGATCACCTTCTCCGGCCAGGTAAAAGCGGTGTACGGCGATTCCACCCTCTATTGCGACCATCTCCTGGTTTACTACAAGCCCACCCCTGCCCCCGCCAAAGGACCGCCAGGGGCCAAGCCGGGGGCCACCCCGGAGCCCTCGCCCCTGAGCGATCTGGGCGGCGAGAAGATCGACCGCATCGTCGCCCGGGGCAAGGTGCGCTACGTGCAGGAAGACAAAGTGGCCACCGGGGAGGAGGCGGTTTACTACAAGGACCGGGAGCTCATCGAGCTCAGGGGCAATCCCCGGGTCTGGCAGGGGGAGAACAACCTCAAGGGGGACAAGATCACCCTTTTTCTCAAGACCAGACGGGTCCTGGTGGAAAGCGGCGCCCGGCAGCGGGTGGAGGCGCACCTTTACCAGCCGGAAGGCAAGGGGCCGGGCATGAAAGACCTGCTTCCCGGAGCCGGCCCCAAACCTCCGAGGAAACCGGCGCGCTGACCATGCACCGCCTGGACATTCACCATCTGGTCAAGAGCTATGACGGCCGCACGGTGGTGAACGACGTCTCCCTGGTGGTGCACAGCGGTGAGGTGGTGGGTTTGCTGGGCCCCAACGGCGCGGGCAAGACCTCCACCTTTTACATGGTTTTGGGGCTGCTCAAGCCCGATCGAGGGGGCGTCTCCCTGGACGGCGAGGACCTCTCCAACCTGCCCATCTACCAGCGGGCCCGCCGGGGCATTCAGTACCTGCCCCAGGAGGCCTCGGTTTTCCGCAAGCTTACGGTGGCGGAAAACATTCTGGCCATTCTGGAGACCTTGGAGCCCGACCCCGATGTGCGTCAGGAGCGCTTACAAAAACTGTTGGGGGAGCTGCGCATCGGTCATCTGGCCCAGCAGCGGGCTTCGGCCCTCTCCGGCGGCGAGCGGCGTCGCCTGGAAATCACCCGGGCCCTGGTCACCTCGCCCCACTTCATTATCCTGGACGAACCCTTTGCGGGCATCGATCCCCTGGCCGTCAACGATATCCAGAACATCATCCGGGAGCTCCGGGACAAAGGCCTAGGCGTTCTCATGAGCGATCACAACGTGCGGGAGGCCCTCAACGTCTGCGATCGGGCTTATATCCTCAACGAAGGCGTGGTCCTGGAGGAGGGCACGCCCGACCGACTGGTGCAGAGCGAACTTGCCAAAAGGATTTACTTGGGGGAGAGTTTCACGTTATAATGACGGCAGTAAGTTTCGCCCGGCGCGGCTTCATCAGGCAAAACCATGGCCCTTGAGATTCGCCAGAATTTAAAGCTCACCCAGACGCTCATCATGACCCAGAAGCTGCAGCAGGCCATCAAGCTGCTGCAACTTTCCCGCATGGAGCTGTTGGATGAGATTCACCAGGTCCTGGAAACCAATCCGGTCCTGGAAGAGCAGAACTATGAGGAGCGGGGCGAGGAGGGCCGGGAGCGAGAGGAGGAAACCTGGGCGGCGCCGGGCCGGGAAGGTGAAGAGGAGGCGGCTCCCGGTGAAAACGGGGACGCCGGCGGCAAGACCGAGGAATGGGACTGGGACGCCTTTCTCAAGGACCAGACGCTGACTTCGGATTTCCGGGAGTTCCGGGAATACGAGGAAAGGGAGGCGCCGCCCTACGAAAACCTCAACGCCCAGAAGACCACCCTCAAGTCCCACCTCATGTGGCAGCTCCGTCTGGCCGACCTGGACGAAGAGTCCGAGAAGATCGGCATCCTCATCATCGGCAACCTGGACCCGGACGGCTATCTCCGGGCCACGGTGGAGGAGATCGCCCAGGAGTTGGAGGTCGCTCCCAACCGGGTGGAGGAGGTGCTCCGGACCATCCAGGGGTTCGACCCGGTGGGGGTGGCGGCCCGGGATTTGCGGGAATGCCTGCTGCTGCAGCTCCCCGGCCGGAAGGACGAGGACCCCGTGCTGGCGGCCGTCATTGACCGGCACCTGACCAATCTGGCCAACCGCAATTACCAGGCCATCGCCCGGGACCTCAAGGTGAGCCTGGAGGAGGTGTACCGGGTCAGCGAGGCCATAGCGCGGTTCAACCCGCGTCCGGGAAGCGCCTTCGATTCGGAAGACCCCGCCTATATCAATCCCGACGTTTACCTCCAGAAGGTGGGAGACGAATATGTCATTATCATGAATGAGGACGGCCTGCCCAAACTGCGGATCAGCTCCTTTTACCTGGAGGCCCTGCGGCATCCGGAGAAACTTTCGGAGGCGGCCCGAGGTTACATCCAGAAGCATCTGGACAACGCCCTCTGGTTCATCCGCAGCATTCACCAGCGGCAGCGCACGCTCTACCTGGTGGCCGAGAGCATCATCCGCTTTCAGCAGGATTTTCTGGACCACGGCCTGGCCCAACTGCGCCCCCTGACTCTGCGCCAGGTGGCCGAAGACGTGCAGATGCACGAATCCACCATCAGCCGGGTGACCACCGGCAAGTACATCCACACCCCCCAGGGGGTGTTCGACCTGAAATACTTTTTCAACAGCGGCATCAATATGGCCCTGGGGGACCAGATCGCCTCCGAGAGCGTCAAGGAAAAGATACGCCAGATCGTGCAGACCGAGAACCCCGAGCAGCCCCTGAGCGATCAGGAGATCGCCGACAAGCTGCGCCAGGACAACGTCATCATTGCCCGGCGCACCGTGGCCAAATACCGGGGTATGCTGGGCGTCCTCTCCTCCAGCAAACGCAAACGACCGGCACATCGCTCCAAGGGCGCCAATCACCGCCCGGCCCTTTGATCTTCCGCTCCCCCCAATATCGTCAATCCGGAGGAACATATGCAGATATCGGTGACCTTCAGGCAGCTCGAGCCCTCTGAGGCTCTCAAGAACTACGTCACGGAACGCCTGAAGAAGTTCCGGCGCTACCTGGAAGGACCCATTGAGGCCCACGTGGTGTTGGGACTGGAGAAATTCCGCCATCTGGCCGATGTCACTCTCAACAGCAACGGCCGCATCATCAAGGGGAGAGAAGAAAACGTCGACATGTACGCCGCCATCGACCTGGTGGTGGACAAGTTGGACATGCAATTGAAAAAGCTGCGGGAACGACTGCGGGAGGTGAAGCCCGAACGGGGGCGGGGGCCGGCCCCGGCGGGTTTCCCGGAGGAGGAGGCGAGTCTGCCCTCCCTGCGCCGCCAGCGGGTGGAGGTGACCCCCCTCCGGGTGGTGGACGCGGTGGAGCTTCTGCAGCGCAAGGACCGGGATTTGGTGGTCTTCACCGAAGTGAGCACCGGCGCCCTCTCCATTCTCTATCGCCGTGCGGACGGCAGCCTGGTCCTGGTTGAACCGGAGATGGGTTAGGGGACTTCATGCGCATCATCGACCTGTTGGAGCCGGGCCGCGTCCTGGCGGACCTGCAGGCCTCCGGGAAACGGGCAGTGCTGGAGGAACTGGTGGGCACCATGGCGCCGGGACCCGAAGGGCTGGACCTCCAGGCGGTGGTGGAAATCCTCCTGGAACGGGAACGGTTGGGCAGCACCGGCATCGGCGATCACATCGCCATTCCCCACGGCAAGCTGCCCAACCTGCCCACCATGAAACTGGCCTTCGGTCGCAGCCTCCTGGGGGTGGACTTCGCCTCCATGGACGGCAAGCCCTCGCACCTGTTTTTCCTGCTGTTGGCTCCGGAAAACTCCGCCGGTCTCCACCTCAAGGCCCTGGCGAAGATTTCCCGCATGTTGCTCAGCCAGTCCTTCCGGGACAGCCTGATGCAGGCCGACTCGGCCGGGGCCATTTTTCGCCTGCTGGCCGAGCGCGACGCCGAGTTGTGAATGGCGGCGGTGAACGGGCGCGCCGGCACCGGGAAGGGCCCGGGCAGACCGGAGACCGGGGCTCCCCCCGCCGGGGACCGGAACCTCCCTCCCGCCTTGACGGAGACGGGGCCGTGGCCCGTCCTCATCATCACCGGTCTGTCCGGTTCCGGGAAAAGCACCGTGCTCCGGACTCTGGAGGACGTGGGTTATTTCTGCGTGGACAACCTGCCCTTAAGTCTCCTGTCCCGGTTGCTGCACACGGTAGTGCCGCCTCAGGGCGAAGCGCGCCGGGTGGCCCTGGTGATGGACGTGCGCACCCAGGGCTTCGTCAAGAACTACGCCCGGGTCTTCCGCCGCCTGGAGCAGCAGGGCTATCGGTTTCACATCCTTTTCCTGGAGGCAGACGAAGACGCCCTCATCCGCCGCTTCAGCCAGACCCGCCGCCAGCACCCCCTGGCCGATCAGGAGAGCATCTCCCACGCCCTCCGTCTGGAGCGCCGCGAACTGGCGGGCCTCCGGAACCGGGCCCAACGCATCATCAACAGTTCCACCTACAACCCGCACCAGTTGCGCCGGCTCATCATGGCCGAGTACTCCCATCTCTCCGAGCGGGAGCGCCTCCTGCTGCACCTCATCTCCTTCGCCTTTAAAAACGGCATTCCGGCGGAGGCCGACCTGGTCATGGACGTGCGCTTTCTGCCCAACCCCTATTTTGTGGACTACCTTAAGGCCGCCACCGGCAATGAACCCCGGGTCCGTGATTTCGTGCTGGCCCGGGCCGAAACCCAGGAGTTCTTAAGCCGCCTCTTCGACTTTCTGGATTACCTGCTGCCCCAATATCAGGAGGAGGGCAAAACCCACCTCACGGTGGCCCTGGGGTGCACCGGCGGCCAGCACCGCTCGGTGGTCATCGCCAACGTCCTGGGCGAGCATCTCTCCCAGGCCAATATCCCCTTCACCCTGACCCATCGCGATCTGGCTCAGGTCCATGAGGGAGAACCATGATCGGCGTTCTTATCGTCACTCACAAGGATTTGGCCGAGGCTTTATTGGTCGCTTACGATCTCATTTTCGGCCGGCAGGAGGGCATCGCCGCCCTTTCCCTCGACCCCGACGCTCCTCCCGAGGCGCTGCGTCAGCAGTTGCAGCGCGGCTTGGCCCAGGTAAACAACGGCCAAGGCGTCATCATCCTCACCGACATGCTGGGGGGCACCCCTTCCAACCTGAGCCTCTCCTTCCTCCAGGAGGGCAAGGTGGAAGTGGTCACCGGCGTGAACCTCCCCATGCTCATGCGCCTGTCCCAACTGCGCCGGCAGGACGACATCGCGGCCGTGGCCCAAGCCCTGAAAGACTCGGGGCAGGAGGGCATCACCGTGGCCAGCGAGGTGTTGCGCGGCAAATGACCCGGCCATACCTCATCCGCCGGGCCCGCCTGACGGATGTGAAAGCCATCTGGGACATCGAACGCCTCTCCTTCCCCGAGCCCTGGAGTCTCCTGTCGTTCCTCGCCGAACTGCGCAATCCGGTGAGCACCACCCTGGTGGCCGGACCTCCGCCGCCACAACGCTGGCAGACCCTGGGCTACCTGATCTACTGGCAGGTGGTCAACGAGATGCACATCCTCAACCTGGCCGTGCACCCCCGTCACCGCCGCCGGGGGCTGGGTCGGGCCCTGCTCGGCGCCGCTCTGGACCAAGCCCGGCGGAACGGCGCGGCCACTGCCTGGCTGGAGGTGCGGCCTTCCAACCTCCCTGCCCAAAGTCTTTACGCCTCCCTCGGCTTTCACCAGGTGGCGGTCCGCCCCCATTACTACCAGGACAACCAGGAGGACGCCCTCCTCCTCACCTTTTCCTGGGAGGAGGAGGAGGGCCGCTGAACTGTGTGCGGGAAGGGGGGTGTCCTGGTTTCCCGCCGGAGACCGACGGGGAGCAAAACCGTGGCCCAGGGGTTCCTGTCCGCAAGGGGCCAGACTACCTCCTGGCTCTCCGCCTTTCCCTTCACCTCTTCTTCACCGTCAGGCTGATGCCGGTCCGTTCCAGGTTCAGAAAGACGGTCTCCAGGTCGGGATTGGTGGTGACGGCCCTGACGAAATCCGGCGAGGGCCGGGGCCGGGCCATGTTGTCGGCCAGAATCAGCCCCCCGGGACGCACCAGGGGCAGCAGCTTGGTGAGGTAGTCCAGGTAACCATCCTTGTCCGCGTCGATGAACAGGAGATCGATGGGTTCCTTAAGGCGGCTCACGGTGTCGTGCGCGTCCCCCACCACCACGGTCACCAGGTGCTCCACCCCCGCCTTTTTGAAGTTTTGGCGGGCCAGATCCGCGACCCGGGGGTCGATTTCATGGGTGATGAGCCGGCCCCCGGTGGCTTTAAGCCCCAGGCAGATCCACAGGGCCGAATAGCCGTTGGAGGTGCCGATCTCCACCACAGTCCTGGCCCCCTGGGACTCGGTGAGGATGCGCAGAAGCCTGCCGTGCAGCGGGTCCACGTTGGCCATCCAGGGTCCCCCCCGGATTTCGGCCAGCACCTCCAGGATTTTCTTTTCCGCCGCACTCTTGGCCACGGGGGGCGGCCCGCCAAACTCCGGGCTCCCACCCACGACCCATCCGGCCGCCACCCCCGGTAGGATAAGAACAGCCGCGGAGAACATGGCCGCCATGAGAATCATAGGTCGCACCTTTTTGCTTTTCATCGTAGTCGCAGGCTTCAGCCTGCGTCATTGCGCCGCGTAAGGCCTAAAACGCAGGGCCGTGGCGGGAAAGGGCCGTGGGGCCGTATGGCGGGAAAGCGCCGCGCCTCCCGCCCTGCTTGTCTCGTGGTCACGGCAAGGGCTGCTCTGGCAGCCCCTTCATTTATCCCATTGCCCTTCGTTCCTCGACACCCTACAATTTACCCATGTTCTACACCACCCGACAAGGCCGGTCTTACCATCTGGAGCGGGATTTTTCCTCGGCCGAGCGCCACCTCCTCCAGAAGTTGTTCATCTGGCAGGAAATGGCGGGCTCGGTGGAGGAATTCCGCCGCCGCACCCGGGAGGCCCTGCTGCGGGGCTGGGGCGACTCCGGCCCCATCCGGCCCGGCCGGACCTTGCAGGAGATGTTGACGGACCTGGAAGGAAGGGTGGCCCAACGCCTGGGGATGGGAAAACCGGCCTGAGGCAATAATAGTGGCGGGATGCGCGGCGCGTTCCCACCCTACAACGTCAGAATCAGCGGCAGGATCATGGGGCGGCGTTTCAGGGTCTTGAAGAAGAGGTGGGGCAGGGGGGCAGGGGTCATAGACCCCTGCCCCCTTCAAATTTCTTGACTCACTGCCCCGCCAACTCCGCCAGGTGACCGGCCAGGTCCATCAGATAGGGGTAGACCTGTCCCTGGGTTTCACAGTCGGTGATCCAGTCGTTGGCGTCCGGCACCCCGCCCGTGGCGCAGCCGTCGGTCTTGGGGATGACGTCATCGCGCAGCTTGGCCAGGGCCCCGGTATAGTTCCCCGCATCTATCTGATTGATGACCGCCTGCAGCTTGTTAATGAGGGCGTTCCCCAGGGTCTTGTTCTTGAAAACTGCGGGGGGCAGGGCGCCGACGGTCTGAGTCAGGTCCCGGATCTCTTCGGTGATCCAGGAGGCGGTGGGGGACACCAGGATCTGCACCGTGCTGGCCGGGCTGTCCACGAAGCCGTCGTTGACGATGAGCTGCACCACGTAGGTCCCCGGCACGTCAGGGATGAAGGAAGGAGCCAGGGCGGTGGAGCTGAAGCTGAGAGTGCTGTCCCCAGGCTTGGTCGTCAGGTCCCACTTGTAGGTGAGGGGGTCGCCGTTGGCGTCGGTGCTGCCGGAGCCGTTCAGGTTCACCGTGTCACCGATGACCACGGCCTGATTGGGCCCGGCATTGGCCACCGGGGTGACGTTGGTGAATTTAATATTTACATAAGCCGGTTCACTGTCGGCCCAGCCATCCCGCACCACCAGCTTCAACCGGTAGTCGAAGTGGGCCGCAGCCGTGAACCCGGGGGTGGCGGTGTCGGCCCCCGTCAGGGTGGGCGGCGTGTCACCGGGGAAGGCGGTGAAAGACCATTGATAGATCAGGGGGTCGCCGTCCGGGTCATAGCTGCCGCCGCCGGTTAAGGTTATGGGTGTGCCGATGACGGTGATGGCCTGGTCAGGTCCGGCGTCGGCGACAGGCGCAGAATTGATGCTGCTGACCCGCACCGTGGCCGGGGCGCTCTTGGCCCCCAGACTGTCGGTGACCACCAGTTCCACTACCCAGGGTTCGCTGCTCACCACGTCGGCCACGAAGGTGGGGTTCACCGCGCCAGGGCCGGAAAGCTGGGCGTTGCTGCCCCCTGGCCTGGAGACGAACCGCCAGGCATAGGTGAGAGGCAGGTTGCCGTCCGGGTCGCTGCTGCCGGAGCCGTCCAGGTTGACCGTGGTACCGGCATGCACTGTCTGATCGGACCCGGCATTGGCCACAGGGGGTCTATTTACGGCTGTCCAGAGACCGGTATGCCTAACATCATGCCGGAACATGGGCCAGGGGCTGTTGGCCAGGCCGCCACAGGTGGTGTTGATGGCAAATAATTTTCCATAGGCACCCACATAAATGGTGCCGTCAGGACCGATGGTGGGGGAATTGATAGAAACAAAAATACCGGTTTGAAAGGTCCATTTCAGGGTGCCGTCAGGATTGATTGCATAAAGTTGATTACCTGGGTATCCTGAACCCACATAGATAGTGCCGTCTGCCCCGATGGACGCAGAGCAGAGTGCCTCATCTCCGCCGATAGAATAGGCCCATTTCAGGGTTCCATCAAGGTTGATAGCATGAAGTTTAGCTTCTCCGGGCTTCCACCAATGGCCGTCTGCAACATAAATAGTGCCGTCAGTCCCAATGACGGGAGATGCACCAATACAACCACCGGTTTGATAGGTCCATTTTAAGGTCCCATCAGGATTGATTGCATAAAGATTACCATCCTCCGACCCCACATAGATCTCACCTCCGTATCCAATGCCCGGAGAGGAAACTATATACCCACCACCGGCTTGGTAAGCCCATTTCACGGTACCGTCAGGATTAAAGGCATAAAGTTTAACATTAAAGTCCGTTCCTACATAAATGGTGCCATCAGCCCCTATGGCTGGGGAGGAAGCAAAATCCTGACTACCTAGCCTTTCTGTTTCCCATTTTAGTGAGCCGTCAGGATTGATTGCATAAAATTTACCAGAACCAGAGGCCGCATAGATAGTACCGTCTGTTCCAATAGCTGGGGATGAATAAATGTATCCACCAGTTTGAAAGGCCCATTTCAGTGTGCCGTCTGGATTGATAGCATAAAGCGCACCAGCTTCACATCCCACATAGATGGTGCCGTCTGCTCCAATAGCTGGGGATGAATAAATGTATCCACCAGTTTGAAAGGCCCATTTCAGTGTGCCGTCTGGATTGATAGCATAAAGCACACGAGCTTCCCATCCCACATAGATGGTACCGTCTGCTCCAATAGCCGGGGATGAGAAACTATGGGAACCAGTTTGAAAGAGCCATTTCAAGGTGCCGTCCTGCGCCTGGGCGCCAAGGGGGGAAATCGCCAGGAGCACCAGGACCGACCAGAGACCCAACCTCCACCGCAGCTTTGGTGACCTTTTCATGGCCTTTTCCTTTACAAGTCCCTGCGAAAAATCAGGTCTTGAAGACATTTCCTCCATTTAAAGGCAGATTAGCACGAAATTCCCTGAGAAAGCAATTTGAAACCTCTGCGAAAATCATGAAGAACAGCCCCGCCCGGCTGATTTTTGAAAGAGCAGGCGAGGGCGCCTGCTCTCCATGAATCTGGCGTTCCCTTAGACCTGTTAGCCGATAACCCGGGATTTGTGCAGAGGTTTCATAAAGGGGTTGGGAGGGGGTGTGGAGGGAGGTTTCCGCAGGCGGGATGCGCTTCGCTTTCCCGCCCTACATTTATCCATTCCGCCGTGGTGTAGAACAGGAGAGGCAGCATGGCGGGCGGAGCCCGCCCTTGTATATTAGCAAGAAGCCTCGGTACTATCTTTGCTCCCTTCAAGGGGGTAAGATAGGGTCCTCGGATAGCAGGTCCCCCCCCCGGTGGGCAGGCCCATGGGCCTGCCCACCGGGGGGGGAGATGATTGCGGACGTGGCAGCCCGACCCGCCCTCGGTCCTCGAGGCCGCCTCGTAGCGTGGGCGCCACGTCCCGCTTGCCCCAACCCGAACAGTCAACTGAGACCTGGATCTCGCATCTACAAGGACGGGA
>Ga0194111_10003323_pt1 | contig 19158 bp, 14 predicted proteins | sample TA2KigC300mmetaG_FD_146194 | JGI IMG/M metagenome (GOLD analysis project Ga0194111, IMG submission 146194) | Freshwater microbial communities from Lake Tanganyika, Tanzania - TA2015033 Kigoma Deep Cast 300m | ecosystem: Environmental > Aquatic > Freshwater > Lake | place: Tanzania: Lake... | reverse complement strand
CGGTTTTCGGTTTTCGGTCTTCGGTTTTCGGTAAAGATAATTACGGATTATCAATAAGTTACAGATTAAGTTTGTTGCACTTGAAAGAGAAACTGGTATAAAGGGTCAGGCTAGATGCTTCTGTCCCCCCTCCTCAATTTCCCATGGAACTTCCTTGAAAATTCCGCCCTTTTGTTTTATTTTGGGTTCCAAAGCGGCCAAATTCACGCCAGGAGCGGCCCATGCGCGTCAGTCAGATCATGAGCCAGGATATCGTGGCCATCTCCCCCGACAAGCGGGTGGGGCAGGCCTTGAATCTCATGCAGAAGCACAATATCCGCCACCTCCCGGTGGTGCAGAACGACCACATGGTGGGCTGGATCACCTCCCGGGACCTGCGGGAAGTGCTGTTGGCCTCCATGTTGGAGAAAATCACCGTGGGTGACTTGATGATCCAAGAACCCATCCGGGTCAGCCCCGATACCCATATCGAGGAAGCGGCCCGCCTGCTCCTGGACCACAAAATCGGGGGCATGCCGGTGATGGAAGGCGACCGCCTGGTGGGCATCATCACCATGCTGGACTTGATTTCCGCGTTCCTCACCATGCTGGAACTGCTGCGCAGCAGCTCCCGGATAGATTTGCTGCTGGAGGATAATCCGGACGCCCTGGAGAAGGCCACCGGGATTATCAAGGCCGCGGGAGGAAAGATTATCAACGTGGCCCTGGGGCCGGTTAAAGACCTCCGTCGGGCGTATTATTTCCGCCTGGACCGATGCGCCCTGGCGCCCATTATCGACGCCCTGAATAAGGGAGGCCTGCAGGTTATGGACTTTATTCCCTGATCGGTGTCACCGGTCCAAATAAAAAAGGTGCGCCGTGCGCACCCTGCCGGGACCCGTTAATCTATGGATTAACTCTTGTGCCATTCATCCATGCAAATGTAACAAACGCCAAATAATACTATGATAGCTTTATTGTTTTTTAACTGAAAACTGAAAACTGTATTAATCCGCCTGGCACACCCGGTTCTTCCCCGTTTGCTTGGCCTGGTAGAGGGCGTTGTCGGAAGCCTTAACCAGGCCTTCGCCGTTCATTCCCGGTTTCAATCCCGCCACCCCGATGCTCACGGTGAAGCGTATCTCCCCTCCGGGTAAAGCCACGGCGAGCCAGGAGATGCCGTGGCGCAGCCGTTCCGCCAGGGCCAGGGCCTGGTCCGTCGGGGTCTGGGGCAGCAGCATCACGAACTCCTCCCCGCCGTAGCGGCAGATGACGTCGGCCTGACGCACCACGGTTTCCAGATAAGCCGCCAGATTTTTCAGCACCAGGTCCCCCAGGGGGTGGCCCAGGGTGTCATTAATTATCTTGAAATCATCAATATCCATGAACAGGAGGGACAGGGGCGTGTCGTAACGCTGGCTCATGCGAATTTCATGGTGCAGCACGTCCCAAAAATAGCGGTAATTGAAGAGTCCGGTCAAGGGATCCCGGATGGCCTGGTTGCGCAGCTGGTCATAGAGCACCAGGTTGCGCAAGGCCGATTCCCCCTGGAGAGTGAAAATGCGGCAGAGTTCCGCCTCTTCCGGCGAAAAGGGGGTCTCCCGGGCGGCTCCGAGGAGTCCCAGGACTTCTCCGGCTTTAACCTTGGTCCACAGCATCCCGGGCAGAAGCGCTTGCAATTGGGCCGTTTGACCCGGGTCGGGGAAAATACTGCCTCGCTCTAAGCCGTCATGCAGGCAAGATTTAAAGGTTCTCAGGTTCTCCGCGGACACCCCCGGCCGCTGCCGGTAGGCTTCCAGGGGAAGGTTTTCCCTCTGCCCGTGAAGTCCCAGGCCCAGGAGACACAAGGGGATGCTCTCCCAGATGAGGTTTAACAGCCCTTCCACGATCTGTTCCCAGGATAGGGGGCAGGCCAGGGCCACCCCGATGCGCCGGATCTGCGCCAGCTCCGCGGCCCGCCGCCGGGCCAGCTCATCTCGGGCCTCTTTAATCTCCCCTAAGAGTTCCCGGTTGCGCAACGCCAGACGGCGGTGCTCCAAACTCCGGGCCACGATGGCCTGCAGGTCGGGGAGGCGCAGGTCCTGCTTTATCAAGTAATCATATGCCCCCTGGTGCATGGCCTGGAGCACCGTGTCGATGTCGGCGTAGCCGGTGAACATTATGACTTCAATGTCCGGGTCCTTGGATTTTATCTGGGACAGAAGATCCAGCCCCGAAATCTCCGGGAGCCTCAGGTCAACAAGGGCCAGATGCAGTTCATCCTCCCGGTTCAGGATATCCAGAGCCTGGCGGCTGTCCGCGGCAGTGGCCACCGCATAACCCTGGCCTTCCAGAAACTCCTGCAGGGTCGTCAGAATTTGAGGATCGTCGTCCACCAGGAGAATCTTCTCACCCGGCATTAAGGCCCACCTTCCATAGAAATCAGGGTGTCCCGGCGGAATTGTTCATCGTCGGGCTGAGGGTAGTCCAGGTTATAGTGCAGACCCCGGCTTTCCTTGCGCCACAAGGCCATGCGGATGATGAGGTCCGCGACATAGGCGATGTTGCGCAGCTCCAGGAGGTCGCTGGTAATGAGAAATTTCCAGTAATATTCGTTGATCTCCTCCAGGATGGGCCCGATGCGGGCCTGGGCCCGTAGCAGGCGGCTGTTGGAGCGCACTATGCCCACGTAGTTCCACATGACCCGGCGGATTTCCTCCCAACTGTGCGACACCACCACCGCTTCCTCGCTGTCCGTGGCGCCGTAAGTGTCCCAGGCGGCCACCGGCACCGTGGGCTTTAACCGCAACCGGGGCAAAGTTTCCCCGGCCGCCTGGGCCGCCTGGGCCGCCTGGTGGGAAAAGACCAGGGCTTCCAACAGGGAGTTGCTGGCCAGCCGGTTAGCCCCGTGCAGCCCGGTCATGGACACTTCCCCCACCGCGTAAAGGTTGGAGATGGTGGTGCGGCCCCCGGCGTCCACCACCACCCCGCCGCACATGTAATGGGCCGCGGGCACCACGGGGATGGGCTCCCGGGTCATGTCCATGCCCAATTCCAAACACCTTTGATAGATATTGGGAAATCTGCTTTGAATAAAATCGGCATCTTTGTGGCTGATGTTTAGATAAACGCAGTCATCGCCGCTTTTTTTCAGCTCCAGGTCAATGGCCCGGGCCACCGTGTCCCGGGGCGCCAGGTCTTTCAAGGGGTGGTATTTCTCCATGAAGGGCCGGCCCCGCCGGTCAATGAGCACCGCGCCCTCCCCCCGCAGGGCCTCGGAGATGAGAAAATTCTTGGCCTGGGGATGATACAGGCAGGTGGGGTGGAACTGGACGAATTCCATGTTGCCGATGAGCGCCCCGGCCCGGTAGGCCATGGCCACCCCGTCGCCGGTGGCCACGTCCGGGTTGCTGGTGTAAAGATAGACCTTGCCCACCCCGCCCGTGGCCAGCAGGGTGATGCGGGCCAGGAAGGTTTCCACCTGCCCGGTTTCGGTGTTCAGGACATAGGCTCCCAGGCAGGATTTGTCCGACTCGGTGATCACCCGCCCCTGGCGCACCACGCGCTCCAGGGTGATGAGGTTCACCCCCATGTGGTTTTCGTAAACCTGGATGTTGGGGTGGGCCAGGACCTTCTCGGCCAGGATGCGCTCCACTTCCGCGCCGGTCATGTCGTGGGCGTGGATGATGCGCCGCCGGGAATGGCCCCCCTCCCGGCCCAGGTCGAAGCCGTTGTCCTTGCCCTCATCAAAATGGGCCCCCAGCGCCACCAGCTCCTGGATGCGCTCCGGGCCTTGCCGCACCACCAGGTCCACGATGTCCGGATGGCACAGGCCCTCGCCCACGGTGAGGGTGTCCTGGATGTGATATTCGAAGCGGTCGTCGGGCCCCAGCACCGCCGCGATGCCCCCCTGGGCCAGGCGGGTGGAGCTCTCCGTCAGCCCCCGCTTGGTGATGATGTTCACCGTGGCGACTTCGGCCATCTTCAGGGCATAACTCAACCCCGCCAGCCCCGAGCCGATTACCAATACGTCAGAGGTATATTCCAATATGGGTTCCTTTGTTAGAAGTAAGAACCTGTCAGCTTTCAGAGGTCATATCTGAGTTTATTATTAATCCGCTTCAATAAAGCGATCCTTTATTTGATGAAATATTGCAAGCTTACCTTCGACTTCAGACCACCGTTCTAGTTCATTTAGGTTGATTTTATTATCTTTGGCAACCAAAACTGCTTGTTCTAAACTTTGTCGGTCTCCCCAGTGATAATAAGCGGCCAGTCTGTCTTTAACGCAATCAGTGGGAGAAATAATCCTCAGTTGACCTGTAGGGAAGGATAGGGTGACAATTTCCTTTACAGGTTCTTCTCCGATAGAAAGCGGGCCTGAAGGGAATTCCAAGAAAAAATCTGTTTCAGTATTTATAAAGTACTTATTTACTTCATGAAATCCTATTTCCAACAGTGCCTTTTTTAATTTCCTTCTCCCTACATGGCCGATTTCAATAAAATCAAGATCTAGAGAGCTATATTTGTTATGGGTGTAAATGGATACACAACTTCCCCCGGATAGTACTACCTCGATCCCATGGCGTTTGAGATGACTGCTTACGAAAGCTGCCAGTTCCCCCGTTGACATATCTTTGATTGGCTTCACAACGGCTTGCCACTCCTCCTGGGCCTGCGTCTATTCATTAAAAGCGCATCACGGTCTGCTGGAGGGTAAAAAGTTAAAGCCTTTTTAAGAAGGTTTTCGATCTCCGGTTTAAAGGGATATCTGGGATTGAATGAATACAGACGAGTCCTGCCGGCAAGACGACTGGATAAGACTCCATTGGCTTCCAGCTTTTCAAGCTGCTTTTGGATAGGGCTTAGACCGGTGTGGTAAAATCTTGCTATTTCGCGGGCGTATCCTTCCCTCCTGGCATAAAGGAAAAGGAGTACTCGCTCACTATTGATTGATCCAAACAATGATTCCAACATTTAAAAGACCTAATAGATAGATCACATGACCCCATAATTAATTCAAGTGACCTTATATTTAGGTCAATTCTATCGCCTCCCCAAAAGAATTTCAAGCAAAAAAATAAAAAGCCGAAAGCTGCCCGCTACACCTCCCATTTCATCAACCTCGCCAAATTTTTCCCCAAAATCATTTCTTTCCAGTCATCAGGCAATCCGGCTTCGTCCATGTCGTCCAGGTAGCGCTTCAGGCCCAGGAGGGGGTAGTCGCTGCCGAAGAGGATCTTTTCCGGGCCCACCATGTCCGCCACCACCCGGTAGATCACCGGGCGGTAAATGAAGGGGGACGCGGCGGTGTCGTAATAGACGTGGCGCAGGACTTCCGGGGCTTCTTTTTTCAGCAGCCCGTAAAAGGGGAGCCTCCCGCCCCAATGGGCCAATATCCAGGTGGTTTCCGGGAAGGCCTTGATGGCTTGATAAACCGCGGCCAGGGGCGTCAGCATCCGCCCCGGGTACTCCGCCCCGGCCCGGTCGGTGGCATGTAGGAGGAGGGGCGCCTGGTAGTGGTGGCAGAGCTCGGCCAGGGGCGCCAGCAGGGCCGTCAGGTCTTCGCTCCGGTCCGTCAGGTAAAAAGCCAGCTCCCCCACCCCCCGGGCCCCCGCGGCCAGGCAGCGCTCCACCTCCTGGACCGCCCCGGGAAACCGGGGGTTCGCGGCGCAAAAGCCCATGAGGCGCCGGGGCCAGCGGCGCATGGCCTCCAGGATCACCTCGTTGTGGCGCCGCCAATTTTTCTCCTTACGCCAGGGAAACCCCAGGACCACCGCGGCGTCCAGGCCTTCTTCGTCCAGGCCCTTTACCAGCTCTTCCGGCCCCAGCATTTTGGACTTGGGGGAGTCATACAGGAGCCGGAAACCCGGCTCGTCGGAGAAAAAGTCCTCCCGCCGGCGGCAGAATTCCGGGGGGAAAACGTGGGTGTGCGCGTCCAGGATCATGGCTTTAACAATAGAGCAGCGCCTTTGGGGGGGATTTGCGATAATTCATTTGATACAAATTAACAGGCTGATAAACTTTGTCAATCAAAGTTATCTCCCCGGCAGATTTCCATATTTGCCAATGGCGGGGAATGATTATCTTTCACATTTAGGGTTACTTTCTCTCTGGTTTTTTATATAAAATTGTTCGCATGTCAATCATTCTGAAACTCCTGGGATTTTTTTCCCTGGCGATATTCTCGGCTCAAACCGCAGCCTGGGCCGCGGGGCCGTTCAACTACCGGCTGCCCCAGGGCTCCGGCGTTGACTCCCAGGCGGCCACGGTGGTGGGGGAATTTCAGACCCACCATCTCGTGCGCTATGAGAACCTGTACCAGATCGCCCGCCAGTATGACCTGGGTTTCTGGGAGCTGGCCCGCTTCCACCGCGCCCTGGACCATTTTTATCTCCCCTGGGACACGGACCTCGCCATCCCCACCCGCTGGATCATACCGGATAGGAGCAGCTATCCCGGCTACCTCATCAATGTGGCGGAACTCCGGGGCTACCGCTTTTTCCCGGAGAAAAATGAAGTGCGCACCTTCCCCATCGGCATCGGGGTGCTGGACTACAAGACCCCGTTCGGCAAGTTCCGGGTGCAGATGAAGGCCGAGAACCCGGGCTGGCGCATCCCCAAGAGCCTCCAGTGGAAATACGAGAAATCCTACATGCCCCCGGGGGAGGAAAATCCCCTGGGAACCCACTGGCTGGGCCTGTCCCACTACGGCCTCCACGGCACCCACGCGCCCATGGGGGTGGGCCGCCTGGTGAGCCACGGCTGCATCCGCCACTATCCGGAAGACATCAAGGAGCTGTTTGGCATTACCCCCGTGGGCACCCCGGTGGAAATCGTTTACGAACCGGTGAAGTTCGGCTTTCTTAACGGCCGCGTCTTCGTGGAAGTGCACGAAGATATTTACTTCAAGATTCCCCATATGCTCCAGTATGCCATTAAACGCATGATGGATAAGGGACTGGCGGACAAGATCAACTGGCCCCGCTTCCTCCGGGCCGTGGAGGAGCAGAACGGCGCGCCGGTGGATATTTCCCGGTGAAAGTAATTCCTTAGAAATCAGGGAAAAGCCATGTTGTGGCGATAAGCAACCCACGAGGCGGATATGCATTTCAAGGATGACCAGGACACCCTAAGACGAATTTTGAATACTGTGGAGGAATCCGGCCACATCAAGGACCTGGACGCGCTCCTCGACCGGGTTCTCCTGGACGCCCGCCACCTCACCCGCGCCGATGCCGGCTCCATCTTCCTGGTGGAAAACAACGTCCTCAATTTCAGGAACATCCACAACGACACCCTGTTCACCACCCCCAGCAACAAATATATCTATTCCAGCCACACCCTGGAGATCAACAACCAGTCCCTGGCCGGATACGCGGCCAACACCGGGGAGTCGGTGGTCCTGGATGACGTTTACCAGATCCCGGCCCACATGCCCTTTTCCTTCAACCCCTCCTTTGATGAGGCTTCGGGCTACCGCACCCGGTCCATGCTGGTGGTGCCGCTCAAAACCAGCCGGGGAAAAATCGTGGGGGTGCTGCAAATCATCAACGCCTTGAATGACCAAAAAAAAGTCATCACTTTTACCGACCGGGACCGGCTGGTCTTGAACTACTTCGCGGTCCATGCGGCGGCGGCCATCGAACGGGCCATGATGACCCGGGAGATCATTCTCCGGATGATCAAGATGTGCGAACTCCGGGATCCCCATGAAACCGGGGCCCACGCCAACCGGGTGGCGGCCTACGCCGCGGAAATTTATCAGCAGTGGGCCTTGAGCAAGGGCATTGCCCCGGAAGAGATCAAGCGGATGCGGGACCTCATAAGGGTGGCCGCCATGCTCCACGACCTGGGCAAGATCGCCATCTCCGACCTGATTTTGAAAAAACCCGGAAAGCTGGACCCCGAAGAATACCAGATTATGAAGCGCCACACCATTTACGGCGCCCGGCTGTTTGAGAACGCCACCTCGGAGCTGGATGCGTTGGGGGCCGAAATCGCCCTGAACCACCATGAAAGGTGGGACGGCCAAGGCTATCCGGGGCATCTGGAGGATATTTCTGCCGGTAATTTGACCCTGGGCCCAGGCAAAAGAGGCCAGGAGATTCCCCTGGCCGGCCGGATTGTCGCCCTGGCGGACATTTATGACGCCCTGGTTTCCAAGCGGGCCTATAAAGAGCCTTTCCCCGAAGCCCAAGCCCTGGATCTTATCCGGGAAAATTCGGGGCAAATCTTCGACCCGGAGGTGGTGGCGGCCTTTTTCGCCATTTACGACATCATCGGAGCCATCCGGGAAAAGTACGCGGAAGCCCCTTCCCATTCCCAATTTTGCTGGATAACGCCTTGATCCCTAATTTTTAACCACCTATGAACACAGATAGACCCGGATAATCAACTCCCTATTCCCTATTCCCTAATTTCTTGACCCCGGCGTTCGGGTAAGGGAGAATTAATCAGCGGTTAAATTCGATTTAAAATTTAGATGACCCCATTCATGGCGGACGTCTTACTTTACCTGAGCCTCATGGCGTATTTCGGGGGCACGGCCTTGTGGCTGGGGTTTTTTCTAGCCCAGCGGGAGGGCCTTTGCCGCGCCGGCGCCTGGGTCATGGGCCTGGGTCTGATTCCCCATACCCTGGCCCTGTGTTTGCGGGCCTGGAATTACGGGCACTTCCCCGCGGCCACCCTGGGGGACACCCTGCTGGTGCTGGATTGGGCCTTGGTGGCCGCGTTCCTCTTTCTCAACTGGCGCTTTCCCATCAAGGTCCTGGGAGCCCTGGCCGCGCCCCTGGCGGCCCTCATGATCTGCGGGGCCTTGATTCTGCCGCCGGGCCGGGGGCCGGTGTCGCCGCTCCTTAACAGCCTCTGGCTGGCGGTTCACATCATCCTGGCGCTTTTGGGCTACGCCGCCCTCACCCTGGCCTTTTTGGGCGGCATCTTTTACCTGGTGCAGGAACGCCAGCTTAAGGGAAAAAAGTTCGGTTCCTTCTTTTACCGGCGGCTGCCATCCCTGGAGCAGTTGGACGCCCTTAATTACTGGTGCCTCACCATTGGCTTCCCGCTCTTCACCCTGGGGATCATCGCCGGATCCCTGTATGCCCAGCACGCCCTGGGCCGGTTCTGGAGTTGGGACCCCAAGGAAGTTCTCACCCTCATCGCCTGGCTCATTTATGCGGTGCTCCTCCATGAACGCCTCACCGTGGGCTGGCGGGGGCGCCGGGCCGCGCTCCTGGCTATCTGCGGCTTTCTGGTCCTAGTGATCACCTTCCTGGGGGCCAACCTGTGGTTCAGCAGCTACCACAGCTTTGAGAGTTTCACCCGGCAGCCATGAACCTCCTCCTAGTCGGCGTCAACCATAAGACTGCGCCCGTGGCCCTGCGGGAAAAGCTGGCCTCGTTTATTCCCGACCCGGAAGAAGCTTGCCGCGCTCTTAAGACTTATCCGGAGTTGTCCGAACTCATCCTCTATTCCACCTGCAACCGGGTGGAGGTCCTGTGCGTCACCGCGGTGGCGGAGGAGGCGGAGACCCGGCTCAAGGCCTTCTTCGCCCGGGACGAGGAGATCGCCGGGGCCTTGGAAGAGTCCCTGTATATCCATCGGGACCTGGACGCGGTGCAACACCTCTTCCGGGTGGCTGCCAGCCTGGATTCCATGGTGGTAGGGGAGCCCCAGGTTCTGGGCCAGATTAAGGAAGCCTATCGCCAGGCCACCTCCCAAAACGCCTCCGGCCCGATCTTGAACCGGTTGCTTCACAAGTCCTTTTCCGTGGCCAAGCGGGTGCGACGGGAAACGGGCATCGGAGACGCGGCGGTGAGCGTCAGCTACGCCGCGGTGAGCCTGGGAAAGAAAATCTTCGGCAGTCTGGCGGGAAAAAACGTTCTGCTTCTGGGCGCCGGGGAAATGGCGGAGCTGGCCCTGGAACACCTCCGGGGCCAAAGGGTGGCCCAAGTCGTCATCGCCAACCGCACCCTGGAACGAGGGGTGCGCCTGGCGGAACGGTTCCGGGGGGAAGCCGTGTCCCTGGAAGAACTGGAGGCCCAGCTATTGAGCGCCGACATCCTCATCAGCTCCACCGGCTCGCCGGAATACCTCCTCACCCGGGACCAGGTGAAGGCGGCCATGCGCCGGCGCAAGCAACGGCCCCTGTTTCTCATTGATATCGCCGTCCCCCGGGACCTGGATCCGGGCATCAACGACCTGGACAACGTCTATCTCTACAATATTGACGATCTCCAGGAGGTGGTGGCCCAGGGCTGGGAGCACCGCCACCAGGAAGCGGCCAAGGCCGAGAGGCTGGTGGCCGCGGAAACCCTGAAGTTCCTGGAATGGCTGGAAACCCTGGAGGTTTTTCCCACCATCATTGATCTGAAGGAGAAGGCCGACCGCATCTGCGGGGCGGAACTGGATAAGACTCTAAAGCAATTAGGCCCTCTTACCGAGGAGCAACGCCAGGCCCTGGAAGTGCTCACCCACTCCATCGCCCAGAAGCTGCTGCATGACCCCATCATCTTCCTCAAACGCAACCATCATCCCAAAAAAATCCAAAAGGACCTGGACCTGGTGCGCCGGCTCTTCAACCTGGACCTGGACCGGCAGGAAGACGCCAAGATTTTGGTGGAAAAAAAATCTTCCAAGCCCCCCGAATGAGAAATCGGAGACTTTTTCAGGGTCTCCCGGCCGCCCCGGAAAATTTCACCCATAACCGCAAGCCGTATCGCCTGGTTTTCAATCCAACGGTTCCCCTTTGACAATCTTATCGGGAACGGTGGTGACCATGTCCCAGGCCCTGGCTTTACCCACAATGCGGGCCGCCTCTTCCACGGCCCGGCGGAGCGCCGGCGGCCGGGTGCGGGTATTGTGGGCGTCGCTGGCCACGACATGGACGTAGCCTTTTTTTAACAGCTCCCGGGTAAACCTGGCGACGGTGCGGCCAAATCCTCCCAGGACGCTGGACGCGGTAATCTGCACCAGGCATCCCAGGTCCATGAAACGCTTGAGCTTTTTCGGCATCTCCCGAATGAGAAAATGCCGCTCCGGGTGAGTTATGATAGGGGTGATGCCCCTGGACTTAAGCTGGAAGCAGATGTTCTCCATACCCGGGGGAATGGCCATATCCGGCAATTCCAGGAGCATATAACTTTGCGTGTCATTAATTGTCAGAATTCGGTCTTCTTCAAGCAAATCCAGGGCCCGCAGACATAAATGGACATCGCAGCCGGGTAAAATTTCCAGGGGGATTTGCTCCTCGAATAATTTTTCCTTAAATTCTTGAATCTTAACCAAGATGGTGGCCTTATCATTGATTACTTCCATATTATTAAACCGGTCCTTGAAAAGGTGAGGCGTGGCCACCATTATCTGGATGCCGTCTTCCGCCGCCAGCGCGGCCATTTTTAAAGCTTCTTCCCAGCTTCGGGCCCCGTCATCGAGGTCTGGCAATATATGGGAGTGGATATCAATCATAAAGATAATTTTTATTCTCTTTATAAGAGAAAATCAAGTTTAACCTGACATCTCCTGTGGCCATTAAAACCAGGCTTATTGCACCGCCTGGTTCAACCCTCTTAACCCACGAGCCTCTTGCAAAATTCTATTTGAAGCTGAAATTTCATCAAGCTGATTACAGAATATCCGGTAGCACAGGCTTTCCAGCCTGTGCGGGTGCAGGCTGAAGCCTGCGGCTACCTAAAGACGGGGTAATTTTGCAAAAGGCTCCCACGATTCAGAGATCAGGGAGATAGGAGAAACCCTTTCTTTTTCTGCCATTGTCTTCCTTGCGGCCGCCGCCCCTTGCCCGGCCTTTTTCCAGCACTTCGGATTTAATAGTAATTTAATAGCCAACCTACTTTCATTGCATCCCGAGTGAAACGGAAAAATCCAATTCTCATGCGAATCTAAAACATTAAAATGAGCCAGGTGAAAATACCCTTTTTCCTTATTCCAAATCTTGAACTTATTCTTAAACTTTGACTTATTTACCGGTAATAATCTTGGCAAATTTAATTTCTATTTAAAACTTTATATTCAAAATAAACTCATACTTATCAGCATGCATAGTGCCCAAGGTTTACATTCCCCTGTTCCAAACTCGCTTTCTTTAGAAAAATTATAAAGTTGCTAATCTAATTAAAAAAAGTTGATTTTTTTGGAGAAGCTCTTTAAGGTGGAATAAATTATTTCATTTCGCCATTTAGCCGGGTAGTTATTTATTTCCGAGGTGCCTATGGGTTCTTGGCAATGGGGGGGGGATTGCTGTATTTCCGGTTTATTGCGGAGAAAGAACCAAGAAATCTTGCCACTCCGTCGGTGGCCCGGAATGTTGGGCCCATTTCCCAAACGCGGCGCCTGCTGCCGGGACCGGAAGTTAGAAGCTTGGGCTAAGATCCTGGTCTGGCTTTCCTGCTGGCTGGGACTGCTAATGGTATGGGGCGCTCCCGCCTGGAGCGCCGGCTTCGCTTTGGTGCAGCAGGGAACCGCGGCCATGGGTCAGGGCAACGCCTTTGTGGCCGAAGCCAGTGATTCCTCGGCTATTTATTACAATCCCGCCGGTCTGAATCAACTGAAGCGCTTCGAAGTTTACTCCGGAACTATTTTCAATTATCCTGACCGGGAATATCACGGGTTCCCCCCTTCCGAAACCGAATCCCGGCTTTTGTATACAGGCGCCGTGTATGTGGCCGGGCCGGTCACCAACCGGGTGGCCCTGGGGCTGGGCCTTTTCAGCCCCTTCGGATTGAGCAGCAAGTGGCCGGATACCTGGGCAGGCCGCTATATCTCCACCTTCTCCAGGCTTAGAACCTACAACGTCAATCCCGTGGTTTCCGTCAAAGTCCTGGACAATCTCTCCCTGGCCGCGGGGGTGAATATGCTGTGGTCGGCGCCGGAGTTGAAGAGAAATATCCCTACCCCCCTGGGGGATGGCGATGTTTCCCTGGCCGCCGACGGCATGGGGATGGGCTATAACCTGGGGGCCCTTTATGAACCCGTGAGCGGCGTGAAACTGGGGGTGCACTTCCGGAGCCAGATCAGCGTAGTCCACCGGGGAGACTTAACCCTCAGACTGCCGCCCCCTCTGCTCGCGCCCTCGATCAGGGGGTCCGCCAAAATCGCTTTTCCGCCCTCGGTGACCTTCGGCGCGGCTTACAGCCGCATCAAGCCCTTTACCTTTTTATTTGACGTCACCTGGACCGGATGGTCCACTTTCGATCAATTGAAGGTGGATCTGGAAACCCCCCTGGCCGGCGCCTTCTCCCTGGTTACTCCCAAGGACTGGCGGGACGCCTGGGCCTTTCGCTTCGGAGTCAACTACGAGATCAAGCCCGGTTTGAAAGTGCGCGCCGGCTATATTTACGACATGACTCCAGTGCCCAACCACACCTTTGACCCCCAACTGGCCGACGCCAACCGTCATGTTTTCACCATCGGCAAAGAATTTACCTATAAAAGATTCACTTTCGGCGCGGCCTACAACTATATCCTCTTTGAAAACCGCACCAAAAACAACGTTATTGCAGTTAATGGCGTTCCCGCGCCCCTTCAAGCCAACGGCCCCTATGCTTCAGATTCCCATTCCCTGGGGGTGAGCGCGGCCGTTAAGTTTTAACCGCAAAAAAGCGCGGCGGCCGGGGTCGCGGTCCCCGGCCCTCCCTCCTCCTCCCTCCCGACAGTGCACAAGGTTGACGATTAGGTTATAATTTGCCATAATCCCTGCTGATCCCGGTGGGCCTTGTCCATGGTGGCGGAGAGGGACCTCCTGGCGTGGGGAACTGCGCCTACTTGGTTTCATATCAAGATGAGACCTCTGCGAAAAGCCTTTTTGTCATCCTGAGCGAAGCGAAGGATCTCGTATTTACTCGTAATTATGAGATTCTTCGGTCGCTTCGCTCCCTCAGAATGACAGTTGCGAGGACTTCCCCAGAGGTCTCAAGATGCAATCGAAAAGGTATTATTGTAGCGCAATTTATTGCGCCCGAAAGGCGGGCGTGATAAATCACGCCCCTTGTACAACTGTTGCCTTTCGACTGCGACTTGGCATCAGGGCGCCGGATGAACGGGATCCGCGAGGAGACCAGGTTGGCCCGGTTATTGCAAAAAGTTATCGCCAGGAACGATCTCAAATGAAGTACTTCTAAATTGGAAGCCTGGAAGAATCTCATCCGCTCTCTTAGGCTCCCAGGTTAACGAATTTACTTAACTTATGTTAAGAGTTAAAATTTAACCTTATAGATGTTTAGATAATTAACACCATGGAAAACAAAACGCCTGTAACATCTCATATCGCGATTCAAGCCCTGCGTCCAGCATATGCTCTGCCGGAGCGGCTGACGCGGGACCACCTCCTGGTGTCCTCTTGCTACCAGTGCCGCAAGTGCTCCGGGGGCTGCCCCTTGACCTTCGCCATGGACCTGCTGCCCGACCGGGTCATCCGCCTGGCTCTACTGGGCCAGGAAGACATGGTTCTAAACTGCCGCACCATTTGGGTGTGCTCTTCCTGCGAAACCTGCACCACCCGCTGTCCCAACGGCATTGACATCGCGGGAGTCATGGACTGGCTGAAAGAGGCAGCCGTCCAGCGCGGCCGGGCCATTCCGGAGTCGGACGTGGCCAACTTCCACCGCTTCTTTCTGGAGGCGGTGCGGGACGGGGGGGGGCGTCTGCCCGAGGCCCTGCTGATGCGGCGCTTCACCCTGTACCAAATCAAGTCCGGCCATAGCGCCTGGGAGGTATTGAGAAATTTAAAACTAGGTTGGAAGCTTCTCCGGCGGGGGCGGTTAAGTCTGCGGACCCATCCTCTTCACAATAAAAAAGAAGTTTCCGCCATCTTCAAAGAATCGGGGTTTTAAGAACCATGCAGGTTTCCTATTATCCAGGATGTTCTTTGGAAGGCACGGCTCTGGACTATGCCGCCTCCATCGACGGAGTCGCGACTTTGCTGGACCTGGAGCTGGTGGAGCTGGATGACTGGAACTGCTGCGGGGCCTCCGCGGCGCACAGCCTTAACCATCGCCTGTCTCTGGCTTTGCCGACCCGCAACCTGATGATCGCCGATCGGGCCGGGCGGGATGTCGTGGCCCCCTGCGCCCTGTGCTTCAACCGTCTCAAGGTGGCGGAAAAGGCCCTCACCGGGGGGAAAGGGGCGGAATTGGATGTCCCTTACCGGGGCGCCATCAAGATTTGGGACCTGCTGGACTATCTCACCCAGGACGCCTTTTTGACCACTATCTCCCAGAAGGTCGTCAAGCCCTTGGAGGGTCTCAAGGCCGTTTGTTACTACGGCTGCCTGGTGGCCCGCCCTCCGGCTATTACGGACAAAGCCGATTACGAGAACCCCCAGAACATGGAGCGTCTTCTGAAGGTTTTGGGCGTCACCCCCCTAGAGTGGTCCTTTAAGACCGACTGCTGCGGGGCCGGCCTGGCGGTGGCCCGCCCGGACATCATCCACACCCTGGTGCAGCGTCTCTATGAGCGGGCCTTGGCCGCGGGCGCCGACTGTTTCGTGGTCTCCTGCCAGATGTGCCAGGCCAACCTGGATTTCTCACAGGAGCGGATTTCCGAAAAATTTGGCCGGGATTACTATCTACCGGTCTTTTATTTCACCGAACTTATCGCCCTGGCCTTTGGGTTCCCCAAGGTCAAGGCGTGGTTGGAGGGCCATTTGGTGGACCCCTTACCTCTACTCCAAAAAAAGGGGCTTATCCACCATATCGCTCCCCGCTTGAAACCCCCCTTTGAAGAGATATAACCATCGTGGAAGCCCAAAAATTAAATAAAATCGGCGCGGTAATGGTGGTGGGCGGCGGCGTCGGCGGCATGCAGGCGGCCCTGGACCTGGCCGATTCAGGCTATTTTGTTTACCTGGTGGAAAAGGACCCCTGCATCGGCGGGGTGATGGCCCAACTGGACAAGACTTTTCCCACCAATGATTGCTCCATGTGCATTCTGTCTCCCAAGCTGGTGGAGTGCGGCCGTCACCGGAACATTGAGATTGTGGCTCCGGCCCAAGTCGTGGGATTTTCGGGGTTGCCGGGCCATTTTTCGGTGACCGTCAGGGAGAAGCCCCGTTATCTGGACGGCAAACGCTGCATGGGCTGCGGTTATTGCGCCGAGAAATGCCCCAAAAAGGTGAAAGACGAATTCAACGAGGGGCTGAGCTTCCGCAAGGCCATTTACGTCCGTTATCCCCAGGGGATCCCTTTACAATACACCATCGACCAGGAGAATTGCATCTATTTCCAAAAGGACGGCAGGTGCCGGGCCTGCGAGAAGTTTTGTTTCGCCCAGATCATCGATTTTTCCCAGACCGACACGGATCGGGAGATAGAGGTGGGAGCGCTGATCCTGGCCCCGGGGTTCAAAATCTTTGATGCCCGCCAGAAACCGGAATATGGTTACGGGCGCTATCCCAACGTCATCACCTCATTGGAATTCGAGCGTCTGCTGTCCGCCACCGGCCCCCATCATGGCCACGTCCTCAGACCCAGCGACGGGACTGATCCCCAAAAAATCGCCTGGATCCAGTGCGTCGGCTCCCGGGACGCGGCCAGCGGCCGGGAATACTGCTCCTCGGTGTGCTGCATGTATGCCACCAAGCAGGCCATAGTGGCCAAGGAGCACCATGGCCGGGTGGAGCCCACCATCTTTTTCATCGATATCCGGGCCCAGGGCAAGGGTTTCGACCGCTTCTACGAGAACGCCCGGGACCATTATGGGGTCCGTTATCTCCGCGCCATGGTCTCCCGAGTGACCCAGGACCCCCGCACCCATAACCTGGAAATCACCTATGTGGATGGCGAAGACCAGGTGCAGACGGAGGAATTCCACCTGGTAGTACTCTCCGTGGGCCTGACCCCCCATCCCGCCGCGGCGGAGACGGCCCAGGTCCTGGGAATTGCCACCAATCAGTGGGGTTTCGCCGAAAGCCCCGAGTTTGAACAGATCTACACCAACCGGGAAGGAATTTTCACCTGCGGGGTCTATCAGGCTCCCAAAGATATCCCCGAAACGGTGTCCCAGGCCTCCGGCGCCGCGGCGGCCGCCTCCACCTGGCTGGCAGAGGTCCGGGGAACCATGATCACCAAGCCGACATACCCTCCGGAACGGGACGTCTATGGGGAAGAACCCCGCATCGGCGTCTTCGTCTGCCATTGCGGCATCAATATCGCCGGCGTCATCGATGTGGACGCGGTGGTGAAGTACGCCCTCACCCTGCCCCACGTGGTATTTGCGGATCATTTCACCTTTGCATGCTCCGGCGACTCTCTGGAACATATGCGGCAGATAATCAAGGAGGCCCGTCTCAACCGGGTGGTGGTGGCCGCCTGCACTCCCCGGACCCATGAGGCCCTGTTCAAAGACACTCTGCGCCAGGCGGGCCTCAACAAGTATCTCTTCCGCATGGCCAATCTCCGGCACCAGATTTCCTGGGTGCACCAGGATAACCCGGAGGCGGCCACCCAAAAAGCCAAGGAACTGGTGAAAATGAAGGCGGCCCGGGCGTCCCTGGTGGAGTCCCTAAACGAAATCCCCGTTCCGGTGGTGCAAAAGGCCCTGGTGGTAGGTGGCGGGCTGGCCGGCATGGCCGCGGCCCAAACCATCTCTTATGCTGGTTACGACGTGTATTTGGTGGAAAAAGAGGCCGAATTGGGAGGAATGGCCCGGCAGGTGCACTACACCTTGGAGGGCTATCAGGTGCAACCTTACCTGGAGTATCTCATCGACCAGGTGGAAAACCGTCCCCGCATCAAGGTCCTGAAAAATACCCGGGTGAAAAGTTTCTCCGGCCACGTGGGGAAGTTTCGCAGCACCCTGGTGGGCCCTGAAGGCGAACAAGAGATTGATTACGGCGCGGCCATTATCGCCACCGGCGGCCTGGAATACCAGCCTACGGAATATCTTTACGGCCGGCACCCCCGGATCCGCACCCAACTGGAGATGGAAAACTCCCTGGTGCACGAGGCTCACGCGCTCCCGGAAGAGCCGGCGGTGGTTATGATCCAATGCGTGGGATGCCGGGAGCCGGAACACCCTTACTGCAGCCGCCTCTGCTGCGGCAGCGCCATTAAAAACGCCTTGAAGATCAAGGAACTGCGGCCCCGGGCCAAAGTTTTCATTTTGTATCGGGATATCCGGACCTTCGCCTTTAAAGAGCTTTACTACAAACAGGCCCGGGAACTGGGGGTCCAGTTCCTTTGCTATGACATTGACCGGAAGCCCCAGGTGGAGCTGGCGGGGGAACGCCTGGAGGTTTCGGTCCATGACCAGAACCTGAATGTTCCTGTGGCCCTGACCGCGGATTACCTGGTGCTCTCCGCCGCGGTGCGGCCCCACCCCGGAGGCCGGGAGATCCACCGCATCTTCAAACTGCCCCTGGAGGCCGACGGCTTTTTCATGGAAGCCCATATAAAGTTGCGGCCCCTGGATTTCGCCTCCGACGGCGTCTTCCTGTGCGGCCTGGCTCACGGCCCCAAGTACGCCGAGGAAAGCGTGTCCCAGGCCAATGGGGCCGCCGCCCGGGCTTTGAGAATCCTGTCCCAGGAGGAAATCATGGTGGGCGGCGCCGTTGCCCAGGTAATCAAGAGCCGGTGCGCCGAGTGCCTCACCTGTGTGCGCACCTGTCCTTACGGGGTGCCGGTTATCGATTACCACTCTCATGTCGCCTACATCGACCCGGCCAAATGCCATGGCTGCGGCGTCTGCGTGGCCGAATGTCCCCACAAGGCCATCCAGCTCATGCACAGCCGGGATGATCAGGTGTTCGCCGAGATCTTCGCCTTGGAAGAAACCCCGGCCGACGAACCCGCAGCCGAGGCCGCAGGTTAAAACCCAAAGATCAATTCCCCCCTATAATACTAAGTTGCGCTCAAAGGGCTATTTTCTGTAGCCGTAGGCTTTAGTCTGCGCCTACACAGACTGGAAAGCCTGTGCCACCCTTTGACTGCAATCTGGTATAAATCACCCTTGGGGTGTGCTGCCCAAAACACCCGGCAGGGAACCCTATAGGGGTTGCCCAAAGTAATTTCCCCGTAGGGGCACATCGCGGCCTTTTGCCGCAACCAAATGATATTATTTCTCGCCAAGGCGCAAAGGGCGCAAAGGAAAAATGCAGGGTGGGCACTGCCCACCATTTCCTTTCCTAAATCAGTAGGTTAACAACGAATTCTTGTTGAAAAAACCAGAAACTCAGATTCAGTAGCACAG
>Ga0194111_10003320_pt1 | contig 19166 bp, 17 predicted proteins | sample TA2KigC300mmetaG_FD_146194 | JGI IMG/M metagenome (GOLD analysis project Ga0194111, IMG submission 146194) | Freshwater microbial communities from Lake Tanganyika, Tanzania - TA2015033 Kigoma Deep Cast 300m | ecosystem: Environmental > Aquatic > Freshwater > Lake | place: Tanzania: Lake... | reverse complement strand
ACCCCCCGCCGCCTCCGCAACCTCCAGCAGCACCGCCTCCGAGGTCATCGCGTCCCTCCCGCCCAAGTCTCCCCCGACTCTCCCAGTCTACCACACTCGATTCCCTCAGGGGAATCCCTGACTTTAGGGACAGGCTGGAGGGCGTCCGCGCTCCGACGGCGCCACCGCCTGTCGCCCGCACCTGATCACCCCGCCTAAGTCGTCGATTCCACCTACAAACAAGGGCCTGGTGCGCCGTCTCGCGTGAACGTTGGCATCTTCTATCGCCCCTATCGGGGCTAGAGGAGGGGAACGGGCCTTGATCCGTGGGCTGTCGCCCACGGCTATGCGTCCTCGGCCCCCTTCGGGGGCCGTTCACGGCCTTTCGCCCCGGAAGGGGCGAAGGACAAGTAGCCACGGGCGCGAGCCCGTGGAACCGGGCGGCCCCATCCTCCCTCAAGCCCCGTAAGGGGCGACAGAACCATCACAATCACGAGTGACGGCGCACGGGTGGCCTGTCAACCGTGATTCCCTGGGTCGTCCTCGCACGCAGGAGGACAGGCATTCCTGTTCTCCCCGACAACCCGGGCCCCGCGCGGACAGGCAGGAATGCCTGTCCTCCTGGGGACCCAACGGATGACGGCTGACACGGCACTAACCCCAGCAGAGATGAGGGCGGGCCCGCGAAGGCCCCGAGTGCGAGGCGCAGGGCTCCCAGGGCGCTACCGGGGCAGGGCCGAAGGCGACTCAGAACGGGTCGATGAGGGTTAGGGTGATGATGAGAGTGGCGCTGGCGGCGGTGCCGAGGGCGGATGGGTCGGTGACGGCGAAGGTGTAGGTGAGCTGCGAGCCGTTGAGGCCGCCCGTGCCCGTCCAGCCGCTCTTCACGCCGGTGAGGAGGTTCTTACTGGTGCTGGTCAGGACGATCTGCCCGGCCGACGTTCCGACCTGGCCAACTTTCGAGCCGGCCGGAGCGGCGGCGAGCAACCGCAACTGCGTTCCCCGCGGCAAGCGCCCGGAGGAGAGGCGGGCCTGGATGTTCCGGGACTGCACCTTGCCGCTGACCTTCGGCACGACGGAAGTGTAGCGAAGGTAGGTGCTGCTGTCGCTGACGGAGGGCAGCGGCGGCCCCGGCACAGGGTCCAGGGCCAGGAGACCTGGACTGCCCGAGACGTCCACGACGGCAACCTCGTTGACCGCAAGGGCAAGCGTCTGCGTGGCCGTGCCCGTATCCGCCTTGGCGAGGGGCGCCAGCACGCAGAGGAGAAGGCCGGCCAGGGCTGAGCCGTTCTTGACTCCTGTCGCCGATGGACCTCCGTTAGCTCCAGGCATGCGTCCCGGTCTCCGACCGCTGGACGCATACGGGACTTGCCGGTGGTCGTTTGCCCCTGCAACAACCGTCCGGCCGCTTCGGGCGGCTTCCCTCCACAGCCGCTACCCCCGTGAGCGGCCTGCGCTTGGTGCTTCCCCTCATCCAGTGCCGGATGTCCGACGTTGCGGCCACATCCCAGGACGGCCCTTCTGCTCGACGAGGGCCGTCCTGCCTGTGTTTACCACACGACCGCCGCCCGTGTCTACCCCGTTCCGCCGGCGCGGTTCGCTCTCGGGTCACGCAGGCCGCACGCTTCGAAACTGCGGCCGCCCGGCGACGGTCACCGGCTGAGCCGGACGGTCGTCACGCCGCTGCTTGTGCCCCCGTCGGGCGACTCAGGCGGGCATCAGTCGATGACGCGTAGGTAGTCTTCTCCGGTGAACTGGTAGCCTGCACCGAGGATCCCGGTGACAACGAAGCGGACCCGGTCCCCATTGGGGACGGTGGCCAGCGCCTCGTTCCGACTGAACTTCACCACGAGTTGGCCGTCGCCGCATGAGACCACCTGGTAGGGGACGACGCGCCCGTTCAGACGGAGCGAATCCTGCTTGAGGTAGTGGAGCAGAGACGGGTCGGGGAACTGCAGGTGGCCCGTAATGGGGGGCGGCGTCTTGCCCGGCCGAGCGGAAGCGCGGTTGACCGTGCGTGGGGTCAGCCTGACGCACGCGCCGAACACGACTTCGGGGATGGAGACCGATACGGTTGCCGTCGCGGACGCTTGTTCGGCGGAAGCGGGGACCAGCACCCAAGCGAGGAGGGCAAGAGCGGCCAGCAGCGTCAGCCGTCGTCTTGGCCCGGCTCGTGGCGCGCCCACGGCTGCTATTCCCCCTCGGGCCGGGCCTGACCGGGCTGAGGGGCAGCCGAGCCGGCCTTCGGAAGGGATCGCCCGTTGGCCGGGAGTAACTCGAAGAGGCTCGGGCCGTCGTAACGGCCGGACTCGTCCAGGATGTGCGGGACCACGAAGATGACCGTTTCCCGCTGCGTGCTCGCCGTGTGGGTGGAGCGGAAGAGCTGCCCGAACACAGGGAGGTCGCCGAGCACCGGGATCTTGCGCTTGTTCTCGCGCTTGACCTCCTGGAGCAGCCCGCCGAGGACGATCACCTGGCCATCCTGCACGCGCACGGTCGTCTCCACGCTGCGCCGCGTGATGACAGGCAGGTCGTTCGGGCCGGTGCCGGTGACGTCGCCCACTTCGGGCTTGATCTCGCATGTGATCTTGCGGTCCTTCTCGGCGACACGCGGCGTGATGGTCAGGGAGATCGTGGCATCGATCTGTTCCAGGTTCGCGTATGAGTAGTATACCCCAGGATTGATGACCTGGAAGTACTGCTCTATCGAGACCTCGACCTTGGCTTGGTTGCCCTCCTGGGCGATGACACGCGGGTTGGCGCGGATCTGCGCCAGACCCTTCTGGGCGAGCCACGTCAGCTTGTGTAGGATCGCGTCCGCCTGCCCGACGTATGTCAGGATTCCGCCGCCGGTGGACAGCCCCAACTGGTCGCCCTGGAGGCTCAACTCGAAGTCGCGCAACGCCTCAACCGACGTCTCCACCACCAGTGACTCGATCAGCAGTTGCAGCGGTGGCACATCCAGCGCCCGAATCCGCTCGATGCACTTCGCCCGGAGTTCGTCAGGGGCAGTCACGACCAGGCGGTTGCCGGCCGTATCCGCCTTGCAGTACTGGCCGTAGGGCTCGGGGAGCAGCGTCTGGATGTCCTGGCTCTTCAGGTAGTCCAGCTCCACGATCTCCGACTTCGCGAGCCGCTGGAAACCCGCGGTCTTCGGGTCGGAACTCACCACCAAGTAGACGCTCGGCTCGATCTCCTCGGCTACGAACCCCCCCACTGAGAGCAGCAGCTCCAGTGCCTTCTTCAGCGGGACTGCCTTCAGCTCGATCGAGATCGTTCCGCGTACGCTGTCATCCGAGATGATCGTGACGCCGGTCTGGGCGGAGATGTCGGCCAGAGCCTGACGCAGCTCGCTGTCCACGAAGACGTTCGTCACCAGCGGAGCAGCCGGCGCGGCGGGGGTCTCCTGAGACAGCAGGTCCAGGCTTGGGAGCAGCAGCGCAGCGAGGCATCCGAGAAGAAGGCTGGATGGTCTGATCCGCAGTGTGATCGCTTCCCTTCGGCGTAGGAGCCCGCGGTGGTGCCGCGAGCGGCTCAGTCCGGCATGATCTCGACTACGACGGTTCCCTGATAGGTGCCGGCAACGTCGCTCAGCCCCTTGCGCTGGGCCAGCACGTAGAGCCACATGTGCCTGCCGGAGGGGCCCGTGGGCTCGATCTTCCCCCGGCTCGAATAGAGCCTGACCCGCCCCCGTTGCTCATCCCCGATCCACGCCGTGGCCGGAAGCGGGCTGGCGGACGGGCTGTCGCTGTTCGCGAGTGCGAGGTTGACCGCGACAACGCGCACCCGGGCCTCGACGCCGGCGAAGACCGTCAGGTCCGTGCGGCCCACCGCGCCCAGGGCGTAGGCGCGCACATCCCGGTTGAGCCACCGGTCGCTGGTCGAGCCGCCGGTGAAGGTGGGGGTCGCCCCCTGCGGGACATTGGCGGGCAGGCCCTGGGACGTGTGTCCCTGGCCCCAGAGCTGGATGGGTGCGCCAACTACGACTTGCAGGCTCGGCGGCGGGCAGGCACCCGAGTCCGGAACGGGCTGCTCGTCCGGCACGCCGTCAAGCCCGGCGGGCGGTGTGGGTGCGCGCCGCTCCGCGCGCCCGCGCACCGGGCGGGACGCTGTGGTGTGAGGTCTCAGAGCGGGGAGCACTGCGCCCCCGGCGGATACGAGGGGTGCCGGCGCCCACCCGCCCGCGGGCGCCTGCGCGCAGGCGGAGACGGCCAGGGCGAGCAGCAAGCACGCAACGCAGCCGCCTCTCATGGCTTGCCTGCCTTCTCGGCGGGCGGCGCGGACTGCGTGGCCCGCACATCCTGGTCGAGGGTCAGCGTAGGCTTGCCCTCGGTCCACACGACCTTCAGCTTCCCCACCCGCTCAACCGTCGTGGCCCCGGAACCGACCTCCACCACCGCCTTCAGGTCGTACTCCCCCGTCTGGAGCCGCCCCGCGTCCAACAGGGCCGACAGCGCGCTCTCCGCCTCGGGGAGGACCAGCTCCTCCGCGCAGCCCAGCACGCACTCCAGCGGCGTGCCGGAGGCGATCGTCAGCTTGCCCTTGGGCTTCACGTGGACATTCCCGATGTTCCAGAACGGCATGGTCAGCACGAACTGGTTGCCATCGCCCTGCGCCATGACGATGGCCCCCAGCCGCCCGCCGTAGCGCACGTCGCCGGGCGTGTGGACCCACACGAGCGCCTGGCGGGCGCCGTGGATGCTGCCGTCGGCGCTGTCGCAGTGCAAGACCAGGTTCGCATAGTAGCTGCCCGAGGCGCCCTCCGGGGCCGTGGCAAGCACGCGGATGTTAGCGCTCTTGGCCGGCGGCACCTCAAGCTCGGTCGGCAGGGTGCTCAGCCAACCGGCGCAGGAGGCGCTCGGCTGGCCCTCGGCCTTGGTCTTGCGGGCCTCGGCGAGCTGGCGCGGCTCGGTCGGCTCGAAGCGCACCTTCAGCGGCACCCCCTCGTCGTTCAGGAGCGTGACCACACGGCTGCGCGCGGCGTTCGGGACGATCTGGAAATCGATGAGTGCGGGTTCGACGTTGGCGGCGACCTCCCCGAACAGCTCGCCCGTGGTCGGCAGCGGCGACGTGAACGGCGTCTCGAACTCAGCCGTCGCGAGGGTGCGGCCGTTGTTCACGCCCCGGGCCTTCAGCTTGTACTCCCCGCTGGGCCACGAGCGGCCGGTGCTGACGGTGAAGACCCGCTGGGCGCCGGGGAAGAGGTCGTCCGGATCGCCCTTCCCGCGCCAGACCAGCAGCCACCGGTCTGCCGTCTTGCGGCTGACTTCGAGTTCGACCGATGGCTCAAGCAGCGTCTCGCCGGTGTTCCTGACGGCCACCTTGGCGGCCGTCCAGGTGGTGGCGGCCTCCTTGTCCTCGACCTGCTCGATGGCGGCCTGGGGGACCTCCAGGGCCTCCTTCGCCGCGCGGCCCGTCACCTCGATGCGGAACGAGGCCACCATGCGGACGACGACGTTGACGCCGAAGGGGCCTCCCCCAGGGGCGGGTGTGGCCTCCGGATCGGAGACGAGGCCCATGGCATAGAAGCCCGACGCATCGGCCGGCACGCGACACTCGAACTTGAACTCGACCCCCTGGCGAGGTTCGACGACCGCCTGAGGGGTCTCGAAGGTCACCCACGGGGCGCAGGGGCGCACGGGCTCCTGGTCCTCGGGCAGGAGGCGCGTGTGGCCCTCCTCGTCCTGGGTGCTCTCGCGCGCCCAGACCTTGATGGTCATCGGGCGGTCGCCGTTGTTGGTGAGCGTGAAGCCGCTCTTGATGGTGGCGCCCGGACGCACGGTGGCGCGAAAGCGCACCGGGTTCATGCTGTACTTCGCCTGCGCGAGGGCGAGCCCCGGCAGAAGGGCGACGCCCAGGATGCACCAGGATCGCGTGAGCGTACGCGGCGTCATCAAGGGACGAACCTCCGATCGCTGCCGTCTGGAGGGGCCGAATGCGAGGCGCGGCGTATGCGCCGAGCATCCGGCCCGCGCGGGTGACTGGGGGCCGGATGGCCCCTGCGGGGCCATGCGGCCCCTCCTCGCGGCATGAACGGCTCGCTCATGAACCCTCAGCCCCATCGGCGAGCCGCCGATGCCACTCGTAAGGACTGCTACGCCGGGGGGCATCGAGCCCCCCGGCGCCACTTGCTGCGTTGCTGCTTCCGGCACTTGTCGTACCATGGCCGGAAGGCGCTACTCGGTCGTCGCCTCGAGGGTGACGGTGCCTGAGTACGTCCCGTTGACGTCGTTGAGGCCCTGTCGTCCGACGAGGGCGTAGAGCCAGTAGTTGGTGTTCTCTCCGGTTCCGTTCCATGGTACGACCCAGCTCATGGTGATTGACCACTTGCTGCCGTTGAACTTACCCAACTGACAGCGGGCCGGGAGCGTCGCGCTGCCGCCGACGAGGGAGAGGACCACGCTCTCAGGAATCAGGGAGATCGTGCAGGCGGTGTTGGTGCGGATGGTCGTCTGGCTTCGACCCACAGCGCCGTTACAGTACCCCCTGGTGAGACCGGTAGGCGTCCACTTGTCCGTTGTGGCGCCCCCTGAGAACAACGGGTCCTCGCCATCGCCGGGACCCGGCAGCCCAATGCTCGTGTGGCCTTGACCGAAGTCGGTGACGTCCGCGGCGATCACCTCGACGTACTCGTCCAGCGTGAGCGACACCGAGGCAGTATCGTCGTCCGTCGCCGACCATCCCTGTGTGCACACCAAGCCTAGCGCCAGAAGCAAGGCGGCGGGTACGATGAACAGCAAGCGTCTCGTCATCGCATCGCCTCCGTGCTCAGGATCGCGCCTGCTTCGAGACGCCAGCAGAAGCCAGGCGGTGTGCGGGTGCCGCGCTCGGTCGCACACAGGTCAGTCAACCGTCACCGTAACGGTCACCGTCGCGTTGTAGACGCCGGTGTGGTCGTTCAGACCACTGCGGTCCCAACTGATGGTCACGGCGGGCGTTCCACCAGGGATGGCCTGCTCGTTGAGGGCCGTGCCGTCATCGTTGCAGTTGATGCTATCGGCCGCGGAGGCGAGGTCATTGGCCGTGGTAGCGAGATCCCACTCGTTGTTCGCCCCGACTGTTGCGACCCCGTTCCAGGTGGCGTCGCCGGCGTACGTGGGGTCATCGTAGTTGGTGCCCTCGGCCCCGCCTACGGGGGTCCACGGCACTGCCGCGGGAGCCAAGACGACGTTGAGGTACTGGTCGATGCTGAGCGTGACAGCCGACGTGTCGTCGGGGTCTCCGTCAGCAAACGCGCCGACGGTCAGCGCCAACAGCCCGAGGATCAACAGGTAACGCATGGTATGTCTCCTCCGGAGATTCCCCTGTTGCAGTGACCCGGTTTCGGGTATACTGGGGGAGGTCTGCGGGCGATGCCGATGATCCCGCCTTGGCGGGACTGGGACGGCATTCGTTTCGCAGACCTTTGGTTTTTCGGCGCGCCTTAAGGCGGCCGGATGCGACCTTGCAGCCTGCGTGTTCAGTTGTTCCACCCCGTTGGCGGCTCTGGTGAGCCGCTCCACCGGGCACGGCTAGTCATACGTCAGCGTGGCCGTGACCGTGCCGGTGTACGTCCCGCTATGGTCGTTGAGGCCATCGCGATCGACGATGATCGTCAGATGGACGTCCGCCGGGGCGGCCTCGCTGGCGCCGGGGTTGGTGCCGGTCCATGTGCCGTCCTCTAGGGCGTCCTGCACCTCGTCGTTGTCATCGTCGTAGATGACCACGGCCTCCATCGTGTCGGCCGCGCCGTTGTTGAGCCGGTTGGCGACGTTGTTGCCGTCCTTGATGGTCGCCGTGCAGCTCCAGGCGTCGTCGTTGGTGTCGATGTCCCAGTCGACTTCAGCCACCGCATCGGCCCCGGAGGCGTTGTCGGCGTCATTCCCCACATCGCCGGCGCTCGGAGCCGTGTTGGTGAACTCGTCGCTGGTGATCGCGGCCTCGAGGTCCACGTTGCCGTAGGCCCCGATGGTCAACACCACGCTGGCCGTGTCGCTGTCCGTCGCCGCAAACGCGGTCAGCGGCAGCGCCAACAGCCCAAGGATCAACAGGTACTTCATCGTCTCCTCCCTCCGGGTTCGACCCGGTCGCAGGGCCGGCACTGCCGGCCTGCCAGGGGGGGTCTGCGGGCGATGCCGATGATCCCGCCCTGGCGGGAGTGGGACGGCATTCGTCTCGCAGAGCCTTCAGGGTCGTGGCCCGCCACATCGCGGGCGGATACGGCCTTGAGAAGGACGTTCATTCGGTGGCGGTCTGTGGCTCCACAACACCTCCCTTACGGTGGCACCGGCGGCCTCGCCGATCGAGGCAACGGCTGTCCATGGGCGAGCCGCCCATGCCACGATCACTCGCAGTCCCACCAGCATTCGCCGGTGGTGGCATTGCACTTGATGCTGCGAGGCTGGTACCACTTCGAGTGACCGTCGGCGAAGAGGTACACCGCCCCGCCGTTGTGCCGCATGGCCGCCGCGTCGCTGGCGCTACGAACGTAGCCGTGCGAGTTGCTGCCCGGACCGTCGATGAAGCTGAAGCCGTCGAAGACCTCGATGGTCTGCGTCGGCTCGGCGATGTAGCCCGGACTCATGCCCCAGACCGGCGTCGGCGGCCCGGCATTGAAATGCACGCCCGTGCCGGAGTAACCGCAATTCAGCGTCACATCAGTCGTCCAGTTGCTCTCGAACTGGTTCTGGCTGCGTGCCGAAGGGCAGATGAACATGGCCTTGTTCTTGCAGTACGGCAGGATGCTCGCGCGCCAGGAGAGGTCGAGATCCGAGTAGCCGCCGGACTGATCGTAGTCGATGTACGCCGGGGGCAGGGCCTCGTCGTAGTCCTGATCGTACATCATCAGGGCCAGCCCGATCTGCTTGAGGTTGCTCAGGCAGCTCGTCTGGCGCGCCTTCTCACGGGCGCGGGCGAAGACGGGAAACAGGATGGCAGCCAGGATCGCGATGATCGCGATCACAACGAGTAGCTCGATGAGCGTGAAACCAGCCGGTTGTCGGCGAGGCGCGACGACTCTCATGTGGGGTGGTCTCCTCTCGGGGGATATGCGGTCCGGAGGCGCCCCCACGCCTCCAGGAACCGAGACGGCCAGCAGGGCGTTCTAGCAGCAACGGCCGGCGCAGACGCCACGGCAACGTGGACAACGGCGACTGGTCTCTCCCCCGAGATTCCTCTCCTGTTGGTCTGTATCGGCCTAAGTGGGTCGGGCCTGCGGTTGCACCGGCAGACTGGGCTGCAGCCTAGTCTGCCTGCCGGTTGGGCCCGGCCCAAGTCGTTCCCCCCGAATGGCGGGCGGCAAGAATGCAACCAGGGACAGCGACCGATTCGCAGGCCGATGAATCGGTGGCTGTCCCTGGTTGCGTCAGGCCCGGATGCGAGGCCCCCGGTTGCCGCACGAGCGCTCACTCCCTGCACGAAGTGGCGACGTCAAGCAACACGCATCGGTGTCAAGGTGACCCGGCTATCGCCCGGCGGCATCGGCGGACGAGGTGACGGCGTTAGCTCTGATGAGGGGGTTGACTGTTGCTGCGATGGAGGTGTGAGTGCGAAGCGTCTGTAGGTGCTGCGGCGGTGAGTTCGCGGAGACTCTACCAGGCACCTGCTACGTCGGCAATAATCTGATGTAAACTTCTTGTAACGAACCGCGCGCCAGGATCATAGCACCATACGCGCCGTGCAGTCAAGGCCACGACGGGCCGGATACCTGTGCGCCGAGTGGCCTCGGCGCGCAGGTATGCGGCCCCTCCCGGACAATGCGGAGGCCCTGCGCAGGACTGGCGCGCCTCTTTCGCGAAACCCCCGTTCTGCGGTAGAATGCTACGCTACCGGAATCCCGGTTGCGGAGGTACGCTCATGTCCCGCTCGCTCGTGGTTGTGCTGTGCCTGGCTTTCCTATCCATCGCGCTGGTTGCAGGCTGCCCGAAGCCGACGACAACCTCGCCGACGCCTCCGACGACCACCGACAAGGGCGAGCCACCGGCGGCCGGGGGTGAGATCGTGTTGGGCTCGTACATGTGCAACACGGGCGCCTTCGCGACATTCGGCCAATCGTCCACGAAGGCGATGAAGCTGGCGGTGGAGGAGATCAACACCAAGGGCGGCGTGCTGGGAAAGCAGATCCGGCTGATCGTCGAGGACGATCAGTGCAAGCCCGAGGAGGCCGCCAACGCGGCTCAGAAGCTCATTCAGCAGGACAAGGTGTTGTGCGTGATCGGCGAGGTCGCCAGCTCAAACAGCCTGGCCGCGGCGCCCAAGTGCCAGGCGGCCAAGACGCCGATGGTCACGCCCTCCTCCACAAACCCGGCGGTCACCGAGACCGGCGACTACATCTTCCGGGTGTGCTTCACCGATGATTTCCAGGGCGTGGTGATGTCGCGGTATGCGGCGGAGGACCTCAAGGCCAGGACGGCGACCATCTTCTCGGACATCGCAAGCGACTACTCCAAGGGCCTGAGCAAGGTCTTCCGCGAGACCTTCACGGCGGCCGGCGGCAAGATCCTCGCCGAGGAGTCGTACAACCAGGGGGACCGCGATTTCCGCGCCCAGCTGACGAAGTTCAAGGACCTGAACCCGGACGTCGTCTACGTCCCGGGCTACTACGGGGAAGTGTCGCTCATCCTCTCCCAGGCGCGGCAGCTCGGGATGACGGCGAAGTTCATCGGCGGCGACGGGTGGGATTCGCCGAAGCTGGTGGAGATCGCGGGGAAGGCGGCCGAGGGCGGCTGCTTCTCCAACCACTACAGCAAGGACGACCCGAATGCGGTGGTCCAGGAGTTCGTGAAGAACTTCCAGGCGAAGTACAACGAGGTCCCCGACGCGCTGGCCGCGTGCGCCTACGATGCCATCCGGATCGTCGCCCAGGCCATCGAGGCCGCCGGGGTCGAGGATCGGACCGCCGTGCGCGACGCTCTGGCGAAGGTCAGCAACTTCGACGGCGTCACCGGCAAGATCACCATCGACGAGAAGCGCAACGCCAAGAAGGCAGCCACCATCCTGACCGTCAAGGACGGCAAGCAGACCTTCGTCAAGACGATGCCTCCAGAGTAGCGTCTCAGGTCTCGGGTCTCAGGTCTCGTGTTGCGGGCCGGGCCCGCGGTGAGGCCTGCAGCCACCGCCGGCAACCTGAGACGTGAGACCTGAGACCCGAGACCTTCCCTACCATGCTTCAGCAACTCGTCAACGCCATCTCGCTGGGTGCCGTGTACGCCCTTATTGCTTTGGGCTACACGATGGTGTATGGCGTCCTGAGGCTGATCAACTTCGCCCATGGCGAAGTGTTCATGGTGGGAGCGTTCGTCGGCCTCGCGGCGCTCAGCGTGTTCCACCTGCCCTTCGCGGCGGCGGTGCTGGTCGCGATGCTGGGGGCGGCGCTGCTGGGCATGGTGATCGAGCGCGGGGCCTATCGGCCCTTGCGCAACGCCCCGCGGCTGGCGGCGCTGATCACCGCCATCGGCGTCTCGCTGCTGCTGCAGAACATCGGGATGCTCACTGTCGGCGCTGCGCCCAACCCCTACCCTCCGGCCATTGAGCCCACGCCGATCCCGTGGTTGAAGGAGCACGCGAGGTTGGTTGTGACCGAGCAGCAGTTGGTGATTCTGGCCGCGACTGCCGCCATCCTCATCGGCCTGAGCCTCATCGTGTCCCGCACCAAGATCGGGAAGGCCATGCGAGCGGTGTCCGAGGACCGACAGGCCGCCCAACTCATGGGCATCAACACCGACCGAGTCATCTCGTTCACGTTCTGCCTGGGGTCCGCGATCGCCGGGGCCGGTGGGGTCTTCTACGGCGTCTACTATGGCACCGCCGATCCGCTGATGGGCTTCATGCCTGGGATCAAGGCCTTCGTGGCCGCCGTGCTTGGCGGCATCGGCAGCATCCCGGGCGCGATGCTCGGGGCCTTGCTCATGGGGTTGGTCGAGACGGGCGTCAGCAGCGTGACGATCCCCCTCTCTTCCACCGAGACACTCAGCGGCTCCACGCTACGGGATGCCGTCGCCTTCACCGTGCTGATCCTCGTGCTGCTGGTCCGGCCGGCCGGACTGCTCGGGCGACCTACCAGGGAGAAGGTCTAGCATGTGAGCACGCCCCCGGCCTGGTCTCACTACCTGCCTCGGCTTGGGCTTTACGCCGGCGTTGCCGCGGTGCTGCTGCTGGTCAACGTTGGCCTGCCGCGGCTGCTGAACGCGTACCTCTTGCAGATCCTCGTGTTCGCCGCGTGCAACATCATCCTCGCGTCCAGCCTGAACCTCGTCAACGGCGTCGCGGGCCAGTTTTCCATCGGGCACGCCGGCTTCATGGCCATCGGCGCGTACATGTCGGCATGGGTCTCGGTGGCGTACGGCAAGACCTGGCTTGCGCCGTACGCCGACCAGCCCTGCGGGCCGCTGGTGGTGTCGGCCTACCTCATGGGACTGATGCTGCTGGGCGGAGTGGCGGCGGCGGTGGGAGGGCTTGTGGTCGGGCTGCCCTCACTAAGGCTGCGCGGAGACTATCTGGCCATCGCCACGTTGGGTTTCGGGGAGATCATCAAGGTGGTCCTGCTCAACGTGGAGGCCGTCGGCGGCGCCACGGGGCTGAAGGGCGTGCCGCAGTACTCCACCCTGTTTCTGGTGTTCGGGGCGGCGGTGGTCACGGTCGCAGCCCTGCGCAACATCGGGAACTCGATCCACGGGCGGGCGCTGCTGGCGATCCGCGAGGACGAGACGGCGGCGGAGGCCCTGGGCATCGATTCCGCCCACTATAAGACCTCCGCCTTCGTCATCGGGGCCTTCTTTGCCGGTGTGGCCGGCTGCCTGTACGCGCATTACACGCAGTTCATCCACCCGCGCAGCTTCGACTTCATGAAGTCCATCGAGCTGGTGCTGATCGTCGTGCTCGGCGGGGGGAAGCTGCGCAACGTCGCCATCGCCGCCGCCGCGGTGACGTTCCTGCCCGAGGGGCTGAGGCAGGTCAAGGACCTCCTGCACCTGCAGACCGACCCGCGCATGGTCATCTACGCCGCGATCCTGATTGCCGTGATGCTCCTGCGGCGCGAGCGCGTGCTGCAGGCCGTGCTCCCCCGCCGCAAGGAGGGGGCGTCCCGTGGCTGAGTCTGCTCTCCTCGAACTCGCGTCGTGTACGGTTCGGTTCGGCGGACTCACAGCCGTGGATGACCTCACGCTCGACGTGGCCCCGCAGGAGCTGGTCAGCCTCATCGGGCCGAACGGCGCCGGGAAGACGACCGTGTTCAATGCGATCATGGGCGTCTACCCGCTCGCCTCAGGGGGCATTCGCCTCGCCGGGCGCGACATTGCGGGTCTGGCCCCACATCGGGTCGCGAAGCTCGGGGTCGGACGCACGTTTCAGAACATCCGCCTGTTCAAAGGCATCACGGTGCTGGACAACCTCCGCGCCGCGATGCACCAGGATGGGGACTACGACCTGCTGCGCGCCGCCGCACGCAGCCGAACCTGGGCGGCTACCGAGAGCCGCCTCGAGGCGCGGGCGATGGAGCTGCTGGCGGTGTTCGGGCTGCAGGCGCGGGCGGAGGAGCTGGCTGGCGGGCTGCCGTATGGCGAGCAGCGGCGGCTGGAGATCGTCCGCGCGCTGGCCACGGGGCCGCAGCTACTGCTTCTCGACGAACCGGCCGCCGGCATGAACCCGGCTGAGACGCAACACTTGATGGGGCTGATCCGCTCACTGATCGAGCGATACTCGCTCACGATTCTGCTGATCGAGCACGACATGAAGCTCGTCATGGGCGTATCCGATCGTGTCGTCGTCCTGAACTACGGAAGAGAGATCGCCGCCGGAACGCCGCAGGAGATCGCCCGCGACCCGGCCGTCATCGAGGCCTACCTGGGGGAGCCGGTTCACTGAGATGCTGGTCCTACGCAAGGTGGACGTGCACTACGGCCCGATCCAGGCCCTTCACGATGTCTCCCTGGAGATCGCGGAGGGGGAGATCGTCACGCTGATCGGCGCCAACGGTGCGGGCAAGTCCACCACGCTGCGCCTCGTGTCCGGCCTCGTCCGCTCGACCTCCGGCGAGGTGCTGTTCGAGAACGCCTCCCTGGCGAAGGTCGCGCCGCACGACATCGTGGCGCGAGGGATCGGCCAGGTTCCCGAGGGGCGCCGCGTGTTCGCGGGGTTGACGGTCCTGGAGAACCTCGAGATGGGCGCCTACCTGGTGCGCGGGAGGCAGCGCGTTCGCGAGGCTCTCGAGGAGGTGTTCGAGTTGTTCCCCCGCCTCCGGGAGCGGCGCACGCAGCGCGCGGGCACGCTCTCCGGCGGCGAGCAGCAGATGCTCGCCATCGGCCGCACGCTGATGAGCCGACCGAAGCTGCTGCTCCTCGATGAACCCTCTCTGGGCCTCGCGCCGACGCTGGTTCAGACGATCTTCGGCGTGATTGCCGACATCCAACGCCGCGGCGTGACGATTCTCCTGGTAGAGCAGAACGCCCACATGGCGCTGCGCGTCGCCGACCGGGGATATGTCCTGGAGACCGGCCGCATCGTGCTCGCAGACACTGCTGCGAACCTCGAGGCCAGCCCGGAGGTGAGGGCAGCGTACCTGGGCGAATAGGCCGTCCGGGAAGGGGGTGAGGGGTCATGGCGGACCCGACGCCAGCCCGTACGCAGATGCGTCCCGCACGGGGCGGGCGCTTCCGAGTCGTGGCCTTGCTGGTGTTCCTGCTGGGCCTGACCATCACCGCCGTGGCAAGCTACGAGGTGTGGCGGCTCGAGCGAAGCCGTGCCTGTATCGCGTTCGCCGAGACCGCCTCCCGTCCGGTCGCCGCCTGCCAACGGGACTGCGACCTGTACATCGAGGAACTGCGGTCCATCCGGCGGTTCTACGACGCCTCCAAGCTGGTTGAGCGCCCCGAGTTCACCGAGTTCGGGCGTGACATCCCCCGTCGGCGCCCCGCCGTGGAAGCGCTGATCTGGGCCCCCTACGTGCCGCGTGACGAGCGGGCCGCGCTCGAGGCTGGAGCAGCCGCCGACGATCTCTCGGGCCTGCGCATCTACGACCGCGACGACGCGGGCCGGTTGGTGGTGGCTCCCGCCCGCGACGTCTACTGCCCTGTGTGGTACGTCGAGCCCCTTCGTGGGCACGAGACGCTCCTTGGCCTGGACGTGAGCACCGACCGCGCCGTGGCGGGCGCCTTCGACACCGCTCGGGAGACCGGCGGGCCTACAGCGTTCAACGGGGGGATGCTCGTCCCGGGCGCAGGCCGCGCCCCAGTCCTGGCGGTTGTTCTGGCAGTGTACCGCCACGACGAGCCCGAGGAGGCCCGCAAGCCGCCGCAGGAGCGGAGGCTCATGGGCTTCCTCATCGGGCTGCTCCGGATGCAGGACCTCATCAGTGAGGCGGTTACCGACAGCGGGGTGAGCGGGATCGAGGTGCGAGGGTACGACTCACCCAGTTTCGCCAACCGGGAGCCGGCGGTCGTCTACTCGACAGACGCGGCCGGCGCCAACCCGAGCGTCGGCCGGATCGGATACCTGCGGTACACCGCCAAGCTGACCGTCGCCGGACAGCAATGGTCCCTCGTCTGCACGGCGACCCGGCGCTACGCGGCTGCTACACGATCGTGGGGGGTGTGGCGGGTTGCCATTGCGGGACTCCTGCTCACACTGCTCGCGGCCGCGTACCTCTCTGCCGTTGTCGGCCGAGCCGAGTGGGCGGAGCGAGTAGTGGCCGAGCGCACCGCCGACCTTTCCAAGGCCAATGCAGATATGCAGCGGGAGGTCGAGACCCGCGAGCGCATCGAGGAGGCCCTGCGCCATAGCGAGGAGCGCTTCCGGGAACTCGTCGAGAGGATGAGTGAGGGTCTTTCCGTTCTGGATGCCGACAGCCACTTCACGTACGTGAACCCCACCATGGCCCGGATGCTCGGCTACACCCAGGAGGAGTTGCTGGGCCGCCCGCCGGGCGAGTACATGGACGAGGTCAACCGCGCCATCTTGGCGGACCAACTGCAACGCCGACGGCGAGGCGAGAGCGGCTCTTACGAGGTCGCGTGGACCAGCCGTTCGAGGCGGCAGGTCCACACCATCGTCTCGCCGCGGCCCTTGCGCGATCCGGACGGCACCTACCGCGGCAGCTTCGCGGTCATCACCGACATCTCGCGGCGCAAGCTGGCCGAGGAGCAGCTCGAGCGGCTGTCCGCCGAGCTGCAGCGTTCGAATCTGGAACTCGAGCAGTTCGCCTACGTCGCCTCGCACGACCTCCAGGAGCCGCTGCGCAAGATCACCGCCTTCGGCGACCGCCTGGAAGCCAAGGCACAAGACGCGCTGGACGAGGTGGGCCGCGACTACCTCGCGCGGATGCAGAGCGCGGCCCGCCGCATGCAGGGGCTCATCAACGACCTGCTGGCTTACTCCCGCGTGACCACCAAGGGCCGGCCCTTCGAGTCGGTAGACCTCGACGAAGTCCTGCGAGGCGTCCTGTCCGATCTGGAGGTGCGCGTCCAGGAGACCGGGGCGCGCGTCGAGGTCGGGACGCTGCCGACGATCGAGGCCGACCCCTCGCAGATGCGCCAGCTCTTCCAGAACCTCGTCGGCAATGCCCTGAAGTTCCGCCGAGCGGACGTGGAGCCGCTGGTGAGGATCACTGGGGAGACGGTAGACCTGCCGGACCCGGACCCCGTTCGCGGCGGTGCGCCGAGGCCGTTCTGCCGGATCACCGTCGAGGACAACGGGATCGGCTTCGAGGCGAAGCACGCGGAGCGCATCTTCGGCGTCTTTCAGCGCCTCCATTCGCGCACCGAATACGAGGGCACCGGCATGGGGCTGGCCATTTGCCGGCGCGTCGCCGAGCGCCACGGAGGCAGCCTCACGGCTCGGAGCGTGCCGGGTGAAGGGTCCACGTTCGCCGTCCTGCTGCCGATCCGGCAAGTCCAGGAGGAGGCCGATCATGACTAAGCCGAGGAAGCCGATTCTGATCCTGATCGCTGAGGACGATGCCGACGACCGGATGCTCATCGGCGAGGCCTTCCAGGAGAGCCGGCTGGCCAACGAGCTACGTTTCGTGTGCGACGGCGAGGAGTTGATCGACTACCTCCACCGCCGCGGCCGGTACGCCGACCCCGAGGCGGCCCCGCGGCCCGGGCTCATCCTCCTGGACCTCAACATGCCGGGCAAGAACGGTCGCGCCGCTCTGGCGGAGATCAAGGCCGAGGCGGGCCTTCGCCAGATCCCGATCGTCGTCTTCACCACTTCCCAGGCGGAGGAGGACATCTACCGGTCCTACGACCTGGGCGTCAACTCGTACATCACGAAGCCCGTTACCTTCGAAGCCCTCGTCGAGCTGGTCCGCACTCTCGGCCGGTACTGGTTCGAGATCGTCGAGCTTCCCTCCGGGGAACCGGAGGAGCGCTGAAGCGGGAGGGGCGGAGCCAAAGAGGTCCGGGGCGGGGGCCGGGGAATACGCCTTTCCCTTTGCCGGATACGCCGTGTACGGGTGACTTGTGCGTTGGAAGAAGACCTCTACGCGTCCCACTATCTCAGGTTGCTGCGCCGGAACTGGGCCTTCGTCCTGGCCATGACGGTGCTGGGCGGGCTCGTCGGTGTCATCCTGATCCTGTTCGTGCTGCCGCGCCAGTGGAGAGCGGGCACCTCCGTCATCTTCGACACGCAGAGCCAGACCAGTATCCCCCTCCCGACCAACGTTCCCGGCATCCAGAGCCTCGCCACCAAGTTCGGTCTGGGGCAGCAGGGCTCGACCGCCGCCAACATGGCCATGGCCTTCGGCCACAGCCAGACGGTCCGCCTGGAGATCATCGAACGGCTCGGCCTCGTGCGCAAGTGGAAGGCCGAGGGTGTCTTCGATGCCGATGAGAAGCTGAGGAAGGCGACCGCCATCAACCTCACCGATCAGGGCACGATGGTCGTCTACGTCAGCGCTTCCGGCTCGCCGCGCGGCGTGCTCCCCAGGCATGATGACGACCTCGAGCAGCGCACACTCACGCGGGATGTCGCGAATGCGTACGTGGACGTCGTGCGCGAGAAGCTGGGCACCCTCATCCTGACGCAGAGCCAGCGCAAAGCCAAGTTCCTGAAGGAGCGCGTCGCCCAGGCGAAGGAGGACCTCGACTCCACCCGGCGCGCCCTGAAGGAGAAGCAGGTCGAGCTGCAGGTCGTGACGCCGCCCTCGAGCGCACCTCCTCCCGAGGTCGCGGCGCTGGCCGCATTGGAGAAGGACCGCGTGACGGCAGAGGCCGAGGCCCACTCGGCGAGCGAGGAGTTGGACCAGCTGAAGTCGCAGCTCGCCAAGGAAGAGCTGATGGTGCTCACCAATGTGCTGAGCCAGCGCAGCGGAGTCGCCGATCGGCTGTCGGGGGACGTCGCCGAGGCCACGGCCGAGTTGGCGGAGCTGCACGACAAGGGCTACAGCGATGAGACGCCCGAGTGTCGCAACCTGCTGGCCCGCATCGACTCGTTAGAGCGTGCATACGCGGATGAGATCAGCGGGGGGCTGCGCACCCAGAGCCAGACGCAGTCCGCCAACCCCGTCCGGGCGGCGCTGCTGCAGCAAGCAGCGACCCTGGAAGGGACCCGCGTGGGTGCGGAGGCCCAGGAGAGAGTGCTGGCCGGGGCGGAGGCGAAGATCAACGCGCGCCTGCAACAGCTGCCGGGCGCGATGGAGCAGATCGGGGCGCTGGCGCAGGAGTTGGAGGTGAAGACGGCCATCTACGGCGTCGTGACAAACGCCTACGAGATGGCCGAAGCGGACGCCGCCCAGGAGGCGCCGCAGTTCACCGTCCTGGACGAGGCGGTGATCCCGCCCAAAAAGATGGCCCCCTCGGGCTCGAAGACGTGCCTCGCTCTGGCCTTCGTCGGGTTCGTGCTGGGGGCCCTGGCCGCCCCAAGCTGGGAGCGACGGCGCAAGCGCGCGTCCGCCCCTTCGGCCGATGCCGATGCTGATCCTGCCTGATGCCCTCATCCTGATCGCCGCGATCGTGCTCCTGGGACTGGCCCCCTTCATTCTGGCGCCCAGGCGCGACGTCGTGATCTCCCCTCGGTTCTGGATCATCGGCGCCTTCCTGGGGGTTTTCGCGGTCCGGCCGCTCTACATTCTGCTCGATCCGACCAAGGCCCACCCGTACATCGGCGAGCAGGCCGAGTTCCCTCGGCTCGTCGTCGGCGGGTTGTGCATGGCCTTGGCCGGGCTGGCCGCCTTCTGGATCGGGTACTTCCTGCGCGGCGGCAAGCGTCTCAGCGAA